>Ga0123519_10016156_pt1 | contig 10404 bp, 10 predicted proteins | sample YelNatPaOPRAMG02_FD_87396 | JGI IMG/M metagenome (GOLD analysis project Ga0123519, IMG submission 87396) | Hot spring microbial communities from Yellowstone National Park - Yellowstone National Park OP-RAMG-02 (version 2) | ecosystem: Environmental > Aquatic > Thermal springs > Hot (42-90C) ...
CTTTTCATTCAATGTTCTCCTCATTGGAATATAATATTTTACAATGGATTGAGGTAGAAGAGAAATGTTCATTATGGGCATAGGCTTTATGAGTAAGCCTTTGCAATATATTGAACAGTCTCTCTTTGAATATACAAGGAGGTATAATCATGAAGATTCAAGTTGTAGGACCAGGGTGTCCAAGATGCCAGGCTACAGAGAAAAATGTATTTAATGCCTGTGCGGAGCTTGGGATTGATGCTGATATTTCCCATGTTTACGATGTTAAAGAGTTTGCAAAACTTGGAGTAAAACTTACCCCCGCAGTTGTTGTGGATGGGAAAGTGGTTGTTTCAGGGAAAATTCCAACAGTTGAGGAGTTAAAGAGTATTTTTTCGGAGTTGAAAAAATAACTATTTAGTTTTTTTATAATTGCTTGTAGATAGAACTTCCTACCCTGATAACAGGGTGAAAGTTAAGGAATACAAACCTAACACATCTCCCTATAAAAATTTTCTAACTGCAATTCAAAAACAAGAAGAAGCAGAGAGACAAGGAAATGACCTCCAAGAGATAGCTCAACTTGTATCGAAAATTATTAAAAATCCTTCTTACTTTTACTATCGAATTGGCAAAAATGCCAAATTGATTAGTATTTTAGGAAAATTTTTTCCTCGCAGGATGCTAATAAGAGAGGTAGCCAGACATTACGGACTTTAATCGAGATAATAATCTTCGTCTGTAAATGCGGTCTTTTGAAATTACAAAACTGGTAATATATAATGAAGGATTATAGAAATTGCAATCTAAGATAAAAACGGAGGTTTAGAATAAATGAATAAAATTGCCCTTGAAAAGATAAGTTATGGACTTTATATAGTTTCATCCTTTAAAGAAGGAAAATTTAACGGACAGATTGCAAACACTGTTTTTCAAATTACCTCTGAGCCTCCAAAGGTTGCAGTTAGCATAAACAAAGAAAATCTGACCCATGATTTTATTGAATCAAGTGGATGCTTTGCTGTTTCTGTTTTAAAGCAGGATACTCCATTCCCCTTTATTGGAATGTTTGGTTTTAAAAGTGGAAGAAATATTGATAAATTTACCAATTGCTTTTACAAGATTGGAAAGACTGGATGCCCTATTGTTCTTGAAAATTCTATAGCTTATATGGAGTTCAAGGTTATAGACAAAGTTGATGTGGGAACTCATACAATCTTTATTGGGGAAATGCAGGATGGAGAAATTCTTGAAGAGGGGGAACCCCTCACTTATTCCTACTACAAAATGGTAAAGAAGGGCAAATCTCCAAAGAGTGCGCCCACTTATATAAAGGAGTAAAATATGAAAAAGTATGTATGCACAATTTGCGGATATGTTTATGACCCCTCCAATGGGGATCCTGAAGCTGGGATAGCGCCAGGAACACCCTTTGAATCTTTACCTGACGATTGGACCTGCCCTGTTTGTGGTGCTGGAAAAGATATGTTTGAAGTGCAAGAAGATTAAAAATAGGAAAAGATTTTAGTTGAATTATTCTTTTTTGTCTTCCTTAAAAAATTCTAAAGTGTATTCTGCATCTACCTCAGAACCCAATTCCAGCTCAACAGTTATATTTCCTTTATGGCTATCTATAATGATCCTCCTTGCTTTGGTGTAGTCTTCGCCAAGGGCAAGCTCTGCAATTTTATCGAGGGCTGATCTCCTGATCTCCCTTGAAATGTTCCTCGCTCCGTATTCTTCACTATAACCATTTCTAACTATAGTCTCAATTGCAGATTCTGTTATAATAAGCTCCTTCCCTTCCTTTTGAAGCCTTTTCCTTACATCCTCGAGCTGGAGAAGGACAATTTTCTTGAGATCATCCATTGATAGAGGTTTGAAGAAAATTATCTCATCAAGCCTGTTCAGAAATTCAGGAGGGAAGAATTTTTTTATCTCCTTCATGAGCTGAGACCTGGATACCCTGTTCATTCTGCCACTACTTTCATAACCAACATTGACCTTTGAATAAAGGGAAGTTCCTATATTCGATGTCATAATTATTGTTGCGTTGTCAAAGTAGGCAGTTTTCCCCTTTCCGTCTGTTAGCCTTCCAGCATCAAATACTTGAAGGAAAATATTTAAAAGTTGGGGATCTGCCTTTTCTATTTCATCTATAAGGATCACACAGTAGGGTTTCTGCCTTACAAGATCTGTCAACTGATTCTGGTCATAATAGCCTACATACCCGGGAGGTGAACCAACAAGTCTTGAATAGGTAAACTTTTCCATATATTCCGACATATCAAGTCTTATAAGTTTATCCTCATCTCCGAAAAGAGCATCTGCAAGAGCTTTTGCAAGCTCTGTTTTCCCCACACCTGTTGGACCTATGAAAAGAAAAACTCCATCTGGTCTCTTTGTGTGGGTATCGAGGTTAAGTTTTGCTGTTCTTATTGCCCTCGATAGATTTTCAATTGCCTCATCCTGTCCAACAACCCTTTTCTTTAATGTCTCCTCAAGATTTAAAAGCTTATCTTTTAAGGATGTGGAAATTTTGGCAATGGGAATGCCACTAAGTTCAGAAATAACCTCAGCAAAATCCATTTCCCTTACAACATTGTCCTTCTTTTCACCCCTTGAATATTTCAGGGCAACTTTTGAAGAAGCTCTGTCGAGAACATCAAGGGCTTTGTCAGGAAGGAATCTATCCCTCAGATAAATTTTTACATTCTCTACCATTTTTGGTATATCATTTGTCCATATCTTCACATTGTGATGTTCCTCTATTGAGTCCTTTCTGCTGAATATAACCTTTATTGTATCCTCAGAAGAAAGCTCCTCAAGTTTTATTATCTGGAAATTTCGTATAAAAGATAACTCCTTTTCAAGGGAATTTCTGTATTCATCAAAACTCGATGTGGCTATAATTTGGATCTCTCCCCTTTCCATCGCAGGTTTTAGAAGAGAAATAACATCTAATCCACTTGTCCTAACAGCCATGTTGGAAGAGATTGTATGGATGTCATCTATAAAAGATATGCAATCTTCATCCTTTATTTTTTTTAGAAGTTTCATTACCCTTTCCTCAAACTGCCCCCTCAGCTTTGCTCCAGCAATAAGGGGCGAGAAATGAATCTGAATTATCCTTTTCCCCTTTAGTTTTTCAGGAACATCATCCCTTTTTATTCTTTGAATAAGACCATGAACAAGGGAGGTTTTTCCAACTCCTGAATCACCGAGAATCATTACATTGTTTTTTGTTTTGCAAAGTAAAATCTCAATCATCTGCTCAATTTCACTATCCCTTCCAATTATAGGGAATAATTCCCTTTCGTAGGAGGAAGTAAGATCAACAAGGCATTCCTCGATAATAGTTGCATCCTCATCCTTGTGGGAATCCCTTGACCTTAAATCATCTTGAACCCTTTTAAGTTTATCCTGAGCTTTCGAGTAAGGATTTATTTTGAGGGATAACTGATAGGAACGAGATGCCTCAGTTAGATTACCATCTTTTCTGTAAGAATCCCCAAGAACTTCAAAGGCTAAACTGAATCCTGGATCTCTATTTGTCAAGGAAATTGAAATTCTCAAGGCATTCTTTACCGCACCAATACTGAGGTAAGCCCTTGCAAGGATAAGTTCCAAATAGGGGAAAGAGCCAGAAAGGCTTATAAATGTTTCAATTTCTGATATTCCCTCTGAAAATCTATTCTCCTCAATTAGTTTCACACCATTGGCAAGAATTGGATAATTAAAAGATTCTCTCATTCCTTCATGGAATTTTTGAGCCTTAGAAATGTTTAGTTGAAAAAGGAAAAACTTTCCGAAAGAAAATCTTCCATTAATCTCTTTCTCTTCTCTTCCATTTTTCCAGTCAAAATAGACTCCACCCTCTCCCTCAATGAGGGAATTTAAAAGATAGAGGTTTCTTTCCTTTCCTTTTGTCCTTTCAATCATAAAGGGAAAAAGGGGTATAAATATATCCCTTTCTCTAATCCAGTAGTAAAGATTTTTGCCAATATTATCTTTTATCTTTATTGTTTCTTCTGATGAAGTTGAAAAGTTAAAAATTTTTGAATACTCACCTTTTATCTCGAGGGGAGAAATTATTTCACCTTTGAGATGGAGGGAGAGAAAACCGAGATAGTTTATGAATGTCCTTATAAAATCACCCGTTATCCTTTTTTCTCCTTCAGAGAGGAAATAAAAGGAAGAAACTATCTCTCTAAGAAATTTCAAATAGGTATTTTTAACATCATCCCCCTTTATTTTCACAGAATCAACAAAAAGGGATGTGCTAAACTCTTTGAAGTAAATCTCCTGAAGGTGCAAAGACCTTTCAATATCTAAAATATTGAACTCTTTAAAGAATCTGGAAAGAGAATCAGAGCTCCTTTCTTTGTGAAAGATCTCAGCTAAACAAAGGTTACCCATAAAGGATGTGAAGGATTTAAAAAGATTCTCTATGTAGCCAAAGGGGTCCCTTTCAATTATTGAAGACTCTGAAACTAAGAAGGGATACCTTTTCAGGAGTTCCTGTAATGGGCGAAATTCAAAGGTTATCATAGAAAAATAATACCAGTTTGCAAAAAAAATGTAAACTTTCCCTTTTTTCTATTTTTAAGAATTAAAATGAATCCCTCAAAAAATTTGATTATAAAAGAAAACTTAGCCCTCTGCCTTTTTACCCTCTATATAAACTGTCCTAACAGGATAAGGTATCCTGATTCTTTCCTTTTTTAAGGTTTTATGCAATCTCTTTATAAACTCATGTTTTACCAAAAACTGATTTGCATATTCATCTACTCTAAGGATGACGGAAAATTCAATCCCATGATCGGAAAAGGAGCTGTAGCGGATAAATGGTTCGAAATCCCTTTCCCCACCCCTTACTGAACTAAGAGTTTCCTTTGCAACTTTCGTAACAATCTCTTCTACCTTTTCCAGATCACTTTCATAGTCAACTCTTACTGGAACAATAACTGCCATACTTTTATCTGGCATATGGAAATTTTTGACAATACTCTGGGATAGTTTTGAATTGGGGATAATTATCAAATTGTCAGCAAGTTCCCTGATGGTTGTGTTTCTCCAGGTAATGTCAACCACATAACCTTCTTCTCCACTACTTAACTGGACATAATCACCAGGTCTCAACTGTCTTGAAAGGATTATCTGCAATCCTGCAATTAAATTGGAAAGGGTATCCTGCAAAGCAAGGGCGACAGCAAGACCACCAATCCCAAGTCCTGCAAGGATTGGTGAAATGGAAATACCGAGAGAATTAAGGATAATAAGGATTCCAATTATTAGAACAAAGATTCTTGTAATAATTGTAAGAATTGATGTTTTTGGAATGGTTTCTTTTGCACCCGCTAAAAATATATCTACAAATCCTACCGAAATATTTGCGATGGAAATAGTTACAGAAAAAATTACTCCGATAAGGATTATCTTATTTATAACAGATAGAATCTGAGGATTACTTATAAAGTATGGTAAAGCAATAGAAACTCCAGCTATTATAATCCAAAGTATAATCCAACCCCTTAGAGAGTGGATAATTATCTGACCGCTACGCAATTTGCTCTTTTTTACTAAGTGTCTGAGCCAACTTAATAAAATTGTCTGAACGATGAAACCAAGAATAATTGAGCCGAGAACAATTCCAATTGGTAAAGTATATTTTATAATAATCTCTTTCATAAAAAACCTGTATTAACTTTCAGATTAAAAGAATATTATATCATTTTACTTTCTAAGAACAAAAGAAGTTCTCTCTGAGATGCCCAAAATACAAATTTTATCCATATTCTAATTAAAAGAATGAGCTGAAAAGAAATAAAGCTTATAATTATTGAGAATAAAGACGATGAACGGAGAAAAAATGGGGAGATTAGGATATAAAGTCCGAGAGGAACAATATTCAGGAATGATGTCAGAATGTAAAGGGAAATTGTGGGGAAAAGATTCCTCAATATGTAAATTATTGTGTAAAAAAGCTCTGCGAGAACGCTTCCTGAATCTCTTTCCACAATCCTTATTTTAGTTAGATCAGAAACAAGATTTATCAAGGAAAAAATAAAGAAGGAGAATAGGTATGCAAGAGATAAAGAAAAAATCATCTTTAGCTCTTCTACTTTGTATGTTTCTTCAATGTGGGGAATAATGTAGATTTTAATAGCAAGAAATGGAATCAAATAAAATGGAAAGGAAATAATAAAAAGTCTGAGAAATCGGAAAAAATAGTTATAGGAACCTGATAGGAAGAACTTGAAATCGTAGTGACGCCAATCTCTTGATATTAATTTTATTGCACCTCCAGAGAAAAAAAGATAAATGAGAAGGAAGAGGGGTGAAAAAACAATTAATAGATTTTTCGATGTGGTTGAAAAATCGGAGTTCAAGACCTCAAATATTCTAAAGAACAGGGGGTCGAAACTTCTAAGGAATTCCTCCCCCTCAAAAGAACTTGTGAGGAAAGGTTGCATCTTTAAAGTAAAAAAAAGAGAGAGAAAGGAGGAGAATAAAAAATTAGGTATGTAATACCAAAAAATTCCCTTCTTAGTGATTGATACCTTTTCAATTCCATAAAAAAGAAATTTAAAAATCATCAATTTATCTTAATCAGGAAGGGCATTATAGCTAAAATTACCCTTTTCGAGGGGGAAATGGAATTTAAAAAGGATAAAAAGGTCCTTATTTCTGACAATTCAATGTCAGCAAGAGAAAAAATTCTTTCGAAAATAGTTTTTCTCTTTGGATAAAATACTATCTCCACCTCTTCCTTTTCAGGAATCCCTGCCAATTCTTTCACTTTTGATATTGCTTCATCCAGTCCTCCTAACTGATCAACAAGCTTTAAATTTTTTGCCTGCTCTCCAGTCCAGACCCTTCCTTTCCCAATTTTATCGACCTCATCAACAGAGATTTTTCTGCATTTGCTAACTCTTTTTTTGAACTCTTCATAAATCCACCCAATTTCCCTTCTTATTTTTTCTCTTTCCTCAGGTGTGAACTCCCTCCAATCAGAGTAAATGTCTGAAAACTTCCCCCTCTTTACAATCTCAATGTTAACCCCGATTTTTTCGTAAAATCCCCTCATACTGAACTTTCCACCTATAACACCTATTGATGCTGTTAAAGTTGATGGTTGAGCTACAATCCAGTTAGACTCCATTGCAATCCAGTACCCACCAGAGCCAGCAACATCAGACATGGAAATTACAAGAGGTTTTTTCTCCTTTATATTTTTTGCAGATCTTAAAATTATATCTGAAGCTGTGGCAGAGCCACCAGGAGAATCTATTCTCATTACAACCCCTTTTATTGAACTATCTTCCTCTATCTCTTTCATAACCCTTCTCATTGTTTCAGAACCCATAACATATCCACCAAATATTGGATCAATACCACTTTCTCCGAGATTAATTGATCCGATGGCATAAAGAACAGCGATCTTCTTTCTTCCCATCAAATTCGTCCTTTTTAAATAGGGTTTTATCTTAATAAGATTCTTCTCCTTAACCTCTTTCAAGACCTCATCCTCATAGAGGAGCCTGTCAACAAGACCCTCCTTTAAGGCATCGGTTGCAGTGAAAGGACCTCTATCTATCAAAGCTCTTATCTCATTAATATTCTTTTTCCTTCCTTCAGCAATTGTTTTTATAAAGGAATCGAATAGGGAATCCATTAAGGAATTCATCATTTCCCTGTGGGCAGGAGTGAATTTTTCCTCAGTAAAGGTATTGGAAGCAGTCTTATACTCTTCTATATGCTCCAGCTCCGCTTTTATTCCTAATTTGTCAAGGGTTCCCTTCAAAAAGATTGATTCAGAGGCAAGCCCATTAAGCATCAAAAAACCTGAAGGATTTAAATAGATTTTATCTGCTGAGCTTGCAATCATATACTCTAAATTCCCCATTGTCTCACTGTATACAATTACTTTTTTCCCGTAACTTCTGAATTTTTTTATAATTCCAACCATTTCTTGAGCCTTTGCAGGTCCTACTGAAAGGGGTCCAAGTTTGAGATAAACTCCTTCTATTCTTCTATCCTTGCTTGCTGATTTTAGGGCAACAAAAAAATCCCTCATTGTTAAGGAAGGTGGTCTCATAAATGGAATTTCAGGGGTTTCCTCTTCTATCACACCTGAAAGATTGATGGAAAGAAAACCCTTTTCAGGTAATTTTTCCTCCTCAACAAAGGGGATTAAGAATAGAGAAAGAATGAAAAGAACAATGAAAAAAACGAAAATTAAAATTACCAATAATATTGCTGTATTTCTCTTCATCTTTCACCTCGCAGTTTTGATTATATAACTTAACAAAAATTTTCACAATATAGGAGGAAAATTTATATCGAATAGGTTAAATCAAGAGTAAAGAAAATATTCGAAACCCAATTGAAAAGTTTTGCTCTCTTCGTTCCTAAAATTCTGATAGAATACCTAAAAGAAAATCATTGGATTTATAGGCTTCTTGACAATTTTTGAAATATTTTTTATAAATGAGGATTAAGCAATCTTCGTTTAGAGAGGAGGGTTAATGAGGACATGTTTTATTTTTAGTGGAGTTTTCTGGGGAGCAATCCTTATTCTTCTTGGAATTTCAATAATTCTAAGGAGTCTCCTCAATATTAATATCCCCCTTTTCCAGCTTTTAGTTGCTTTCTTCTTCATTTATATTGGAATAAGTATTCTCGCAGGAGGAGTTTGCTGGAGAAAGTCTCCAAGGACAATAGTTTTTGAAGAGAGGGAGATTGAAGGGAAACCCCACGAAAGATACGATGTGATATTCGGAAGGGGTGAGATTGACCTTTCAAAGGTATCCCTTGAGAAGGGGAATGTTCAAGTATTCGTAAATACAGTCTTTGGCTCAGGAGTTATAAAGCTCAATCCCCAAATCCCAGCTGAGGTCAAAGTGGACTCAGTTTTTGCTGAAGCAAAGTTCCCTGATGGAAACTCAATATTTATGGGAAAATATACCTACAGGACAAAGGATTTCAAAAAGGAGGAAAATCATCTCATAGTCGATGCAGATGTTGTCTTCGGAGCACTGGAGATAAGAAATCAAGAGTAAAATCTTATAAATACTTGGGAAATAATTTAGCCTTTGACAACAATAAATTTATTTGATAAAATAGGTAATGTAAAATTAATTTAAATGAGGTTTTGAATGTATGAAGTTCAAAATTGGATAAAAAGAAGATACCTCAAATTATTGGGGGAATTCAAAGAGAAGGAATTTTCTTTTGAGGAAGCTGTTGACTTTTTGAAAAGAATATTTAATGATAATGAAGAACAGGTAAAGAATATTTTATCGGAGATGAAAAAGGCTGGTTTCTTGGATGTAAAAAGAAACCCAGAAGATAGAAGAGAGAAAGTCTATAAACTGAGAGGTCTTTTCGAGCAGGAGAAAGTAAAAAATAACTCAATTTCAACAAGAGATCAGCTAATAAATCTTTTAAAACAAGCGGCAGACCTTATAAGAACCAGAGTTGATTACACCTTTATTCTCTTTCTACTCTTTTACAAAGCCATTTCCGACAAATGGGAAAAGGAATTTGAAGAAGCTAAATCCAGTCTTTTAACGAAAGGATGGGAAGAACTTGAAGCAGTAAGGGAAGCAGAATCCGAACCTTACCACACCTTTAATTTTCCCAGGGAATATTTGTGGAACAACATGAGGAGAGAACCCCAAAAGGTTTCAGAGAAATTCTCAATTGCCATCAAGAAATTGGCAGAGTTGAATCAGAGCTATCAGGACATATTTTCTCAATTTGATTTCCATCAATTCACAAGCAATCCTGAAAATGCAGTAATTTTAAATCAATTGGTCGAGCTCTTTAGCAAGTTCTCCTTCAAAGAAATATCAGGAGATATCTTGGGAGATGCCTATGAATGGATTCTCAAATACTTCGCACCTACAAAGGCAAAGGAAGGAGAGGTTTATACTCCAAGGGAAGTTATTAGATTGATGATAGAGATTTTAGACCCTGAGCCAAAAAAGAGTCTTTATGACCCTGCCATTGGTTCTGCAGGAATGCTAATTGTTGCTTACAAATATGTTGAGGAAAAATACGGGAAAGAAAAGGCTGACACTCTAATTTTGAATGGGCAGGAAGCAAACCCAAAAAACCCTTGCCTTAGCAAAAATGAACATGCTTCTACACGACATAAGGAACTTTTACTTTCATCTTGGCGATACTCTGCTTTTCCCAAAGTTTAAATTTGGGGATACAATAAAAGATTTTGACTATGTAATCGCAAATCCTCCATGGAATCAGGATGGTTATGATGAGGAGAACCTGAAAAAGGGAGAATACTGGCAAGATAGATTTAAATATGGATTTCCAACAAAACAGTCAGCGGACTGGGCTTGGATTCAGCATATGATTGCCTCTGCAAAGGATGAAGATGGTGGGAAAGTTGTTGTTGTA
>Ga0123519_10016158_pt1 | contig 10404 bp, 6 predicted proteins | sample YelNatPaOPRAMG02_FD_87396 | JGI IMG/M metagenome (GOLD analysis project Ga0123519, IMG submission 87396) | Hot spring microbial communities from Yellowstone National Park - Yellowstone National Park OP-RAMG-02 (version 2) | ecosystem: Environmental > Aquatic > Thermal springs > Hot (42-90C) ...
CGCCGACGCCCTAAAAGTTGGACGAGCCTGCGATGAGGCGAACTTTTTCTGGCTGGAGGATCCCTACAAGGACGGCGGGATCTCGCAGTTCGGCCATCGCAAGCTGCGCCAGCTCATCAAGACGCCTTTGCTGCAGACGGAGCACGTGCGCACGTTGGAGCCTCACGTGGACTTTGTTCTCGCCGATGCAACTGACTTTGTCCGCGGCGATGTCGGCTACGACGGCATCACCGGGGTGATGAAGCTGGCTCATGCCGCCGAGGGCCTAGGTATTGATATCGAGTTCCACGGCCCCGGCCCGGCGGTGCGCCATTGCATGACCTCCATCCGCAACACCAACTATTACGAGATGGGTCTGGTAAACCCCAAAGTGCCACAAGGCACCTTCTTCCCCTTCTATCTCAACTACCGCGACGGCTTGGACGCCATCGACGAAAGCGGTTGCGTATACGCCCCGGAAGGTCCCGGCCTGGGCGTGGAGTTGGACTGGGACTATATCAAGAAACACAAGACGGCAGAGCTCAAGTTCGGCCAGGCATAGGACAAAACGAGCCCCCTGCAAGCTCGGAGCTTGCAGGGGGCAAAGATTTCCCGAAATTCTCGCCGTCTTTCTTCTTAGTGCAGCCGAGCCTAGACCCCCGCGGCCTTCCGTTGAAGATAGCAAACAGGCCGGTTACCGCTCTATCTAGCCCCGCCTGTCCTCTTTTGGTTCTCGCCGAGCGGCCTGGTATAATGGATTTATATTCCAAGCTACGGAGGCCATGTTGTTCGGGCGTTCTAAGGGGTTTCAGGCCGGTTTAACCAAGACCCGACTCTCGTTCTTTGGACGCATCGCCGGCCTCTTTCGTGACGCGCAGATCACTCAAGAAACTTGGGACGAGTTGGAGACGCTGCTGATCCAGGCGGACGTGGGCGTCAAGACCACCACCGAGCTCATTGAACGCCTCCAAGAGCAGGTCCGCCGTGGTGAGGCCAAGAGCCCCGATCAAGTTTATAAGCTGCTGAAGGCCCAAATGGTGGCCATCCTAAAGGGTGTTGAGCGACCTTATCTGGCGGGAGAGCGGCTACTTCATGTCGTGTTGGTCGTGGGAGTCAACGGCTCCGGCAAGACCACGAGCATCGCCAAGCTAGCCCATTTCCATAAAACGCGCGGTGATAAGGTCATCTTGGCCGCGGCGGATACCTTTCGCGCTGCAGCCATCGACCAGCTTAAAGTCTGGGGCGAACGTGTGGGCGTGGAAGTTATCGCTCATCAGCCTCACGCGGACCCCGGCGCAGTGGTTTACGATGCCATCCGTGCCAGTCAATCCCGGGGGGCGAATGCGTCGATCATCGATACCGCCGGAAGACTGCACACCAAGTACAACTTGATGCAAGAGTTGCGCAAGATCAGCTCCGTGGCCCAGAAGCAGGTCCATCTTGCGCCGCACGAGACTCTGCTCGTCCTGGATGCGACCACAGGACAAAATGCCCTCGCCCAGGCGCGAAGCTTTATGGAGATGGTAGGAGTGACGGGCGTTATCCTCGCCAAGTTGGATAGCACGGCTAAAGGGGGCATGGTCTTTGCCATCGCCGGGGAGCTCAAGTTGCCGGTTCTGTTCGTCGCTATGGGAGAGTCACTGGAGGATTTCGCCGAGTTCCAGCCCGAATCATTCGTGGATGAGCTCTTTGAGGAGCGAAAATAGAGAGGACCTTTTGGAGGGAACACCTACATGGAAGACCTGAAATCCAAGGTAGCGGAAATGCGTCAGGAGATTACCACCCTGGTGGAGCGTCTTTGACCTGCCAGCAAAGGAGACCCAGATCAGCGAGCTGCAGAAGCGCTCCACCGAGCCAGGGTTCTGGGAAGATCCTCAGGAAGCCCAGAGCGTGATGCAAAAAATAGCCACTCTGGAATCTGAGGTAAACGAGTGGCGCAGCTTGATGCGCAAAGCGGATGAGCTGGCCGAGCTCCTAGAGCTAGCTCAGGATGAGGGAGAAGAGGCGCTTCTGGTAGAGCTCAGCGCCGAGGTCGCCGCCTTACAAGCTCAGCTTACCAACCTGCGTTTGCGGTTGCTCATGTCCGGCGAGCACGACGAGCGCGACGCGATCCTATCCATCTATGCCGGCGCAGGAGGGACAGAATCCCAAGATTGGGCGCAGATGCTTTTGCGGATGTACCTTCGTTGGGCAGAACGCCGTGGCTTTGTCGCCGAGATCATAGATCAAATGGAAGGCGAAGAGGCGGGGCTCAAGAGCGTTACCGTGGAAATCAAGGGCCGCTACGCCTACGGATACCTACGCTCCGAACACGGCGTACATCGGTTAGTGCGCATTTCTCCCTTTGACAATGCCCATCGCCGCCATACCTCTTTTGCCCTGGTAGAGGTCATCCCGGATATCGCCAAGGACATTGAGGTTGAGATCAATCCCGATGATCTTAGGGTAGATGTCTATCGCGCCGCCGGCCACGGCGGCCAAAACGTACAAAAGACCTCCACTGCCGTGCGCCTGACACATATCCCCACGGGCATCGTCGTCACGTGCCAGAACGAGCGCTCGTTGGTGCAGAACCGCGAGCGGGCTATGGCGGTGCTCAAGTCGCGCCTTTATGACCTAGAACGGCGACGCCAAGAGGAAGAACGTGCCAAGCTCAAGGGAGAACATGTGAGCGCCGGCTGGGGCAATCAGATTCGTTCCTATGTCCTCCATCCCTACCGTATGGTCAAAGACTTGCGCACCGGTTGGGAAACGGGCAACGCCACCGCCGTCTTGGATGGAGAGATAGACGGCCTGATTGAGGCTTATCTACAGCACATGGTGGGCAAATAAAGACGCTAGGGGACGGGCTTGATGGCCCTTTTCTCATAGGGCCATTGACCCGTTCCCATGTTTGCTACCAGCCACTGGCCTTAAAGACAGCTTTGAGGAGCTCGGCCCGTTCTTCAGGGGTCATCGGACGAGGCTGGCAGTAGTCCTCAAGCATATAGGTGAAAAGCTCCGTGGAGATGTGTCGCCCCTTGTAAATGGTGTGCCGATCAATCATCTCCTGCCGGGTGCCTAGGGCCCTCATCTGGTCAAAGAACAGGTTCCCCAGTCCGTAGTGGATGAAGCCATCCTTATAGAACTCGATGGCCTGGGGATGGTGAGCCTGGCTGCCACTGACGATCGCCGCGCCTGCATCCACCATCCCTCGAAAGTCAAGCTGCTGTTGGGCCGTCGGCTCGTAGAAATAGAACTCCCAGTATTGCCAGGTGACGATCGGTAACACCCCTTTTAGCTTGAGCCGGGAGATCTCGCCATGCATGTAGTCAAAGTCGCAGGGAGCCGCTCCCGGACGATCCTCGGTAGCCCAAGCATATTCCGGCCCCACTGGGTTACAGCCGATGAAGGAGATCTGGTTGCCGTGGTCGGTGATCACCACAGGCTTGCGCGCATCGTCTAGGTTGGCCCCTCCACCATAGTAAGGCCAGCCCTCCTGACGATACATCTCCAGAGTATCCAGCGTGGCCTGCGAGCCGTAATCTTGGAAATGATTGCCCGTCAGCTCCACGATATCGGTGCCCACGGCACGCAGGAGCTCTATGTAAGCGGGGCTGGAGCAAAAGACCAGCGATTCCTGCTTAGGATCAGGTGGAGGGCAGTCCTTGGCAAAGGGAACCTCGTTAGAGATATGGGTGATGTCGGCCGCCTTCAGCAGCGCCCCGACTTTCTCGGCAGGGTAGAGGATCCCCTTCTGCTCCATCTTGGCCGCCGTCCCGCGCACTAACGCAGTCACCCCGGTCATGATCAAAGTGGTCATCTGCTCCGTATCGCGGTTGGTGGCCAATTTGCCCTTAGGGGCTAGCGCTGCTACCAACTTATCCGCCCCTTCACCCTCAGCACCGATAACTACTGTAAGGGGATAGGATTTTATGTCCAGCGCTTTATCCAGCACATTGGCTCCATCCACGGTGAGCACCTTCCACTTGGGCACGAGCTCGTCAAAGGGCACGATCCCCCAGGCACGAGGGCGCGCGGCCCAGGCCCGTTCCACGATCTCGGCGGTGTTGGTCACGCTGATCGGGGCCGTGTTGCTCGGCGCACCCCAGACACGGCTGAGTACAGCTAACGTTTCAGAAGTGACGAACAGGGTCGGTATGGTCTGGCCATCCCCCACGATCTCAGCCAACGCTCCGGCCTCTCCCGTCCAGAAGCGCCGCACGTCGGCCCACTTGACCCCGTCCAATAAGGTGGGGAAGGGTACAACCAGAGCATAAACCCATTGCGCCAGCGCTTCCGATAGGCCAGGCCCCACCCGCAGGTCGGCTTGCTCTGGCGTGTCAACGTTCACCCAGCCGGGCAGGGCGGCCACCACCATATCGTGTAAGACGGTGGGCGTGGCCGGGTCTACCCAGAGAGCTAACGGCCTAGGCGTGGCCGTAGGCGAAGGCGTAGGCGTCGCCGTCGGTGGTAAAGGCGTGGGCGTCGCCGTGGGCGGCAAAGGCGTGGCGCTGCTTGTCGGCGAAGGGGGTGGCGCTGTCGGCGTGGACGTCGCATTAGGCCCAGCGCAATGAACCAAAAGCAGTGAGACAAAGGCCAGGATGATCAGCTTTTTGGACATAGAAACCTTTCCATCACATAGGATACAAACCCTTATTCCCTGTCGTCTCGTCTGAAGCAAGAAAAAGGGTGGGAGCTAAGGGCTTCGGCTACGGTTGCAACCCCTCTTTGGGGAAGGCCTCTTGTTTCCGAGTGATCTGGACGATATTTTGTAGAATGCGGCTCCCCTCTTCCCGGGAGATCAAGCAAGGGCGATAGCCGACGATGGCATAAGGCACGAATTCCACTGCCTTGACCCCCGCATGATCCAGCAAACAGCGCAACATCACCCCTGAGGAGGTCTCGCGGGAATAGTCCTTGTCGAAATCAAAGACAAAGTTGCCCAGGCTATAGACGGTGAGGGTGCCCCGATCGTAGCGCAAGCCCCCCACCACGTGTGGATGGTGGCCAACAACCAGGGCCGCCCCAGCCTCGGCCAAAGCCTGGGCCATCTCCTGTTGCGAGGCAGTGGGATAAGGGGAATACTCGGCGCCCCAATGGCACGAGACGATCACGATATCCGCTTGCTGGCGGGCAGCACGCACATCGGCGACCATGCGCTCCTTCTCCATAAAGGCGCAGCCGGGGCTGGTTGCCGTGGCCGCAAAGGAGAGCGGCTGGACCTGATTGTAAGCCAAAAAGGCCAAACGCAGTCCATGAGATTCAACGACCCTGGCCTTGTGGGCCTCGGTGATATTCTCCCCGGCGCCGACGGCGACGATCCCAGCCTCCCGAAGCAGGCTTAACGTATCCAGAAGGGCCGTATCGCCATAGTCTCCCGTGTGGTTATTGGCCAAGGAGAGCACGTCAAAGCCGGCGAAAACCAGCCCCTCAACCACCTTCGGCTCGGCGCGGAAGGTGTAGGTCTTGGATTGGCGCGTGCCCTGATCGGAGATGGTGCATTCCAGATTGCCAAGGGCGATATCCGCTCCAGCAAGCAAGGGCTGTATACCTTGGCACTCAAAGGGATAACGCGGGGAGTGCTGCTGGATCAACTCGGTCAGGGAGCGGGCGAGCATGATGTCGCCCACAGCCACCAGCTCCACCGTAGCCGGCGGCTCGTAACGCAGGGCCCGAGTCAAGTCCTCTAATAGGGGTTTGGGTGGAGCTACTTCTCCGCCCAGCCACAGCCGCCGTAACAGAGGATAACCCTTCAGCTTACGAGGGTCTAAACGCTGCCCCTCAACCGGTAGGGTCCGCACCCGAAAGTCCACCACATCCCAGGGGATCAGCGCCCAAGCATCCTCGTGAGTAGCCACATACTCTTTGACGGCTGGCCAGTCACTGAGTCGTATCGCGTGAGAAGGTAACTCGCCCAGATCCAAAAGATCGCTTACCGCCCGGCCGTCATCGCCCACCACCAGGGTGAGAGTCCGATCCTGTCCCGTGGCTAGAGCCACCAACTGATCCAAGGTGAAGCCCTCGCGCGTTGAAGAGGGATGCACGACCAGCGCGTAAGGCTCCTCGCGCAGAGGCACAGCCCCCCAGGCAACCCGAGAGGACCAGTAGATTGCCCAACCGGCCTGTTGCGCGGCCAGGGCCTCTTCCAACGGCTGGGGGCCACGATAGGGCACCAACTCCAGCCGCTCGTAGCGAGTGGGCAGGCTGGCGAAATAAGTTTTATAGTTATCCAGGACCTCCTCCTCTACCGCCACCCGGAGAAGCTCAGGGGTCGGTGAGGGAGAAGGAGTCAACGTCAGCGTCGGCGAAGGCGCCGATGTGTGGGTTGGCGCGATTACGGCCGGGCCGAGGGCTTCCGTCGCCATGGCCAGCGTCTCTGGGCTGGGCGTCGGTGGCTCAGCGGTCGGAGCAGGTGGAGTGATGAAAAGCATCATGGCCACGCGCACGGTGATGAGCAGCCCGATGAGACCTAAGATGACGGCCAGTGTCCCTTGACGGCGCGGGGCGGGGCCTTGGTTTTCGGTGGTCTGCGCTGAGGATTCTCTTTCGTTCATCACCCTAACTCATACTGTAGCGAGGCTTGCGGACGGCAATAGTTCCATGTTAATCCCTAGATGCGATAGTGTCAAAGGCCTGATAGATCGGCCACCCAACCTATCAGGCCTTAGGATAGCATTGATCATTCTGTTAATTCACCGCGCCTCGCGCTCCAGGATGCCTAACAGGTTCACGGCGATCGCGTCCGGTGGGATACCCATCCCACCATAGTTGCCCGTGGTGGAGTTGTGCGTATCGGCGAAGCAGTCATCAAGCAGTCCCTGGCGGTATAGCTCCAGGGTGGCGGGGATATTGTGCGGTCGCCAGGTGTCGTCGGTATGGTCGATCATCCAGCGTAGGGCAGCTACGGTGACCCCCTTGTGATAGCGATGCCAATCTATCTCCGGATCTATCTCTCCCCAGTCAATGCCGTGCTCCAAGGAAAGGGCGAAGGTCTCCAGCACCTCCCACTGTACGTGGTCGCGCACCCAATTGGCGAAATACCAGTCGCTGGAACAGAGACAGGGCTTGGTGTTATAGATCATGGGCAAGTTCTTGGGCTGCCACAGGTGGGTGAAAGGCAAGAGCGAGCGGATCCAATGGATGGCCTTCTCGCGGTAACGCCCATCGCCAAAGGCCCGATAGCCCAACTCGTAGGCCACCGCTGCGTGCCCGGCAGCCAGGAGGTTGGGGCTGTGCAAGGGCGTCTCCCAATAATCGCCGCCCTCTGGGCGGCGCATGGGCAAACAATAATCCAAGGCCTTGCGCGCACCCTCGCGGAAGGCACTCTCGCCCGTGGCCTCGGCCAGCTCCAGAAGCTGCATGGCGGGCAGAATGGTAATATCCAGAGCGGTATCCATCGCCAGGCCCATCGGCTCAAGGTAAGTGGTGGCGACCACAAAGTCGTCCTTCACGTAATGCCGTCCCTTGGGGTCGAAGGGGAAAGAGCCATCTTCGCGCTGGCAGGACAAAAGTTCCCGGCCCATCCTGAGCTGTTCCTCGCGCATGGCCGGCCTCTGTCCCCGGCGGCCGGTGGTGCCCGCGCCCGCTTGTGCGCGACACCACTCCACCTTAGCGGCCAACTCTTTGCTGAGCGCAGAATCGGGGTATCTCTGGATGTACTTGGGCGCAAAACGTGGCACATAGGGGCGCACGGCATTGGGCGTCTGCTCCACGCCAAAACCCCGCCCCTCGTGCCAGAGATGACCGTTATAGGCCCTGGCGATGCGATGTAGAGCTTCTTCCAGCGGCCAACGCGGCTGGGGCACCTCGGGCAAGCCGTGCCGGCGCACCCAATCCACCAACACATCCAGGCTATCCCCGTGGGTCAGCCAAAGCTCGGCGTCAAACTCTACACGCTGCTCAGGGTGTAGCTCCAAAGGAGGCTCCATGTACACCTGATTCTCCTGTGCCTCCGTCTCCACATCGGGGACCATCAGCCCCAGGAGATGGTTATTGCGCCGATCCACAAAGTTGGGCGAGGCAAAGACAGGTTGAGGCCGATGACGGCGATAGTTGAACCAACCCGTGGCCGATTGGTTAGGCTCCCAAGCTAGGCCGATGCCCAGGCCCCCGTAGCTCACGGCCATGACGGGGGCGGCCACCTTGTTGGGATGGGGCACCACGCGCAATGCCCAGGGGTCCTTGAACCAATCCGTGCCGCTGGACCATTCTCCGCCCACAAGCCACTCCACACCGGGGAAGATGGCATCATCCTTGGCCGCGCCGAAGGTGCCCTCACCCACCTTGAGCCAGGGGCCGCGCACATACCGTGCGTATAGATTGGCCTTGGAACGCAGGCGATAAGAAAGATACAAGAGCGGCCGATCGGGGGCCAGGGTGAAGGTCACCTCTCCTTCCATACAGTGCAGGTGCAGGGGATAGTTGATCCACGGCTCAAAGGACGTACCGCGTAGCTTCTCCTGGACGATCAAGGACTTGACGACAAAGCGCAGCCGCTGGCCAAAGCCGCCCTCCTCGCGGGTGAACCCCTCGGCCTCCAGGCGCATGGGGATCTCCTGGTCGCGGACCATGAGCTCGCCCAGGTGCTCCAAGATGGCCATACACTGGCCGGTGGGGGCAAAGATCTCTCCCCAGCCCCAACCGGTGAGGCGCTTGTGCACCTCTAGTCGCAGGCACCCGTTCTCCAAGACGACAGTCTCTCCCGCATAGCTAGCATGTTGATAGATGGGCATGATGGATATCCTTTCCAAAACTCTGAAGCCATACGCCCTTCCTAGAAGGCACCTCCAGAGGCGAGGAAACAAACATCTCAAGACCACATGTGGTACACAGCCTGGATAACCACGCTGGGTCCTTAGCAGGGCCATTATAACGGCAAGCTCGCTTTCCGGCAAGCGGGTTTATGCAAAACCGAGATGCTTCGCTGCACTCAAGATGACATAACACGGTTACCCTGGATAGTCCAACACGCGGTTTACAACATCCCCAGCCTGTGCTATGCTCTGGACGCGGGCCGGGGAGTGTTGCGGCCCGCGCATGTCGCTGTCGTGGAGGGACAATCATGGTTCTTACGGCTCGTGCTGCCGTCATGGTCTGCCCGGGACGGATGGAGATCCGGGAGTTCCCCATCCCAAAGCTGGAGGACGGCGCCATCCTGCTGCGCGTAGAGATGTGCGGCATCTGCGGGACCGACAAGCACACCTGGCGCGGGGAGACCAAACAGTACGCGGGGACGCCCGCCGAGTCCGACACTCCCTACCCCATCATCCCCGGTCACGAGATCATCGGCACGGTCGTCGAGCTCAATGACCGCCTTGGCCCAAGGCTGGATTTTGACGGCCAGCCGGTCCGCGTTGGCGACCGCCTGGCCCTCTGCCCCGACGTTGTCTGCGGCACCTGCTATGCCTGCCGCCACACCTTCGCCTATCCCTGGTGTGAGCACCTCAAGGGGTACGGCAACGCCTTCACCTGCGCCGAGCCGCCCCACCTTCTCGGAGGCTGGGCCGAGTATCTCTATGTCCTCCCCAAGGCCTTTGTCTACCACGTTCCCGAGGCGCTGCCGACAAGGGTTGCGGTGATGGTCGAGCTGATGGCGGTCAGCTACAACCTCGACAAGCTAAAAGAGTTCTTTACGCTCTCCGGCGAGGGCTTTGCCATGGGGGCTACGGTGGTGATCCAGGGAGCCGGGCCGATGGGCATCTGCCACATCATCAAGGCGCGCATGATGGGCGCGGGCGACATCATCGCCACCGACCTATCCGACTTCCGCCTGGCCCTGGCGAAAGAGTTCGGGGCGGATTACACCCTGAACGTCACCCAGACGAGTGAGCAGGAGCGCATCGAGTTCGTGCGTTCGGTCACGCACGGCCGCGGCGCGGATGTGGTGGTGGAGTGCGTCGGCAAGCCACAGGTGGTCGTCGAGGGGCTGGAGATGCTGCGCAAAGGGGGCATCTACGTCGAGGCCGGCAACTTTGTGGAGACCGGGGACATCGCTATTAGCCCTCACCGCCACCTCTGCGCCAAGAACGTGCGGCTCATCGGCATGACCAACCACCCCTTCACCGGTTATACGCCAAGCATGCAGATGATGCAGAGGACGGCACATCTGTTCCCCTACGACAAGTTCGTGACCCACGCCTATCCCTTGGCACAGACCGAAGAGGCCCTGCTCAAATCCATGGAACCGGATACGATGAAGGTCGTCGTCGTGCCCTAATGATAAGCCGTTGGTGTACGGGGCTCGTAGACGCCATCGGGGTTAAACGCGACCTCGGTGCGGCCAATCGTCACGATGCTTCGCAAGGGAGCACCCGGAAAGCGCGAAGGCTTGACGACCACCTTGGCGGTACCGGCAACGATCTGCTCACAGGCGGTAATGGCGTCAGGAAGGACGTCCTCTCCCAGGGGCTCGCCCAGAGGCCGAAAGTCATAGTGACCGTTGTA
>Ga0123519_10016163_pt1 | contig 10402 bp, 9 predicted proteins | sample YelNatPaOPRAMG02_FD_87396 | JGI IMG/M metagenome (GOLD analysis project Ga0123519, IMG submission 87396) | Hot spring microbial communities from Yellowstone National Park - Yellowstone National Park OP-RAMG-02 (version 2) | ecosystem: Environmental > Aquatic > Thermal springs > Hot (42-90C) ...
AAAGAAATATGGGAGGCCAGTGATGCGCAGATTGACGCCATCCTGGCCGAATACGGCATGCCGGCACCGGGTGAGTGGGCCAAGCCGGGTTCATACATCCAGACGACGATCCGCCACCAGGTGGAGGCCAATCGCCGCAAGAATGACATCGTCTTCATCCCGGTGGGGTGCACCGAAAACCACGGGCAACACCTGGTCAGCGCCACGGACACACTGTACGTCAGTCAAATCGTCGAAGGTGTGCGACGCTATACGGCCAAGCGCGGTGCGCCGGTGAACCTGGCCTTGCCACCGTTGATGTACGGTGGGCATCCCTATCATCACGTCGGTATGCCCGGCACGGTCATCCTGCGTGAAGAAACCGTGCGCGAGCTGTTGATTGATGTCATGCTGGGACTATGGAACGATGGCTTCCGTAAGCAGATCATCGTGAATAACCATGGCCAGCTCTGGATGCTGGAATCGGCCCTGCAGGAGTTCCTCAAGCGCTATCAGTTGCCGGGTATCTTCCAGGTACTGGACTGGCACCGCGCCGTGCGCGAGTTCTTCCGCCCCGCCGAGCAGGGGGGTGAATACGATACGCCCTTCGTCCATGCCGACGAGGCCGAAACCTCGCTGGCGCTCTATCTCTTCCCTGAGATGGTGGATATGAGATACGCCGTGGACACTAAAGGCAAGACCTATCTCCCCGAAGGCCACTTCGATACCTCTGTTGATGCCTACCAACGGCCTCACCGCTGGTCGGAGGGTGAAGGGCATGCTGCCATCGAGATCAAGGCCACGCCGGAGGGGGTTGTTGGACTGGCCACCCATGCCACAGCCCAGAAGGCAAAGCGCCCATTGGCAGCCATCCTGCGCTATCTGACGCTGGTCAACGATCACATCTTGGCGGCTTTCCCGCCGGGTAGGGTGCCGCCGGTGGAAGAGGTGACATTGCGCTCGGCCGAGGAGATGGAGCCCTATCTGCGCGAGCCGCTGAGCCCAGGGTGGAAATCCGTTTACAGCCTGCCCAAAATCGGCTTTTAACATGACACCATCGGTGATTGGACACATCTTTGCGGGCGGTTGCCTGTCCTGTGCCGGACAGGCGTAGGAAAACCGTGCCCTATCGGCACGCCAGTCCGCATACCCTCCCGCAGGTTACCCAAACCTGCGGGAGGGTCACTAACCTGCCGACGACGGTCGGCATTGCTCCATGCGCAGATGCGTCCAATCAACGTTGACATCGTCATTGACAACTGAGAGCGGCTACCCGAAATGTACCCACCAGAATGTGCGGCTGTCGTACCGGTAGACGGCGCACTCTGTTCCCGGCTACTTTACGTTGAGGAGGGTGATCCACCGATGAAACTGGCCATCACATCAACGCCCAGCCAGGCGCGCTTTGCACCAATCATTCACCGCGGCGACCCGGCCGAGGCCTTTGACCTGGCAGCCCGACTGGGCTACGACGGAGTTGAATTGCACCTGCGCCACCCCACGGACATTGATCGGGTCGGTGTGAAGGCTTTGATCGTCCGCACCGGCCTGGGCGTGCCGACCCTGGGTACCGGCATGGCTGCCGGTGAGGACGGGCTGACCTTTGCCGACGATGACGCGCAGATCCGCCGTCGCGCCGTCGAACTGATTAAGGCCCACATAGACCTGGCCGGCGAATTGGGCGCCGCTGTCACCATCGGCCTGATCTGGGGATGGCTGGGCAAGGATCCGACCCGGCGCGCCAGCAGGCTCGCCGCAGCACTCGATTGCCTGCGCGAATGCTGCCAGACTGCAGATCAGGCCGGTGTCACACTCCTGATAGAGGGCGTGAACCGTTACGAATCTGACTATCCCAACACGGTGGACGACTGCCTGGAAATCATCCGGGCGGTTGGTGCAGCTAATCTCCGTCTGCTGGCCGACACTTTCCACATGAACATCGAGGAAAGCGACATGGCTGCCAGCATCCGACGAGCAGGTGCCCTTTTGGGCCATGTCCATCTGGTAGATAGCAATCGCCGGGCGCCGGGACATGGGCACATTGACATGGCTGCCATCATACGGGCGCTGTCACAGATAGGCTACAACGGCTATCTGTCTCTGGAGGTCCTTCCTTTGCCGACGCCTGAACGCGCGGCCGAGGATGGCTACGTTTTTGCCAGCAAGCTTCTGCACGAGGCACAATCATCATAGTGGCGAGCGTCTGCCTGGTCGTCGCAAACGTGCGTCGCTGTTTTCTGAAGAGGTGGGCTGTGAACCTGGACACAGTGTTCGACTTCAGTGGCAAAGTCGCCGTCATCACGGGCGGCGGCGGTGTTCTTTGTGGCGCCATGGCCCGGGCGCTGGGCCAGCACGGGGCCGGCGTCGTCGTTCTTGACTTGAACCCGCAAGCAGCCGAGAAGGTCGCCGCCGACATTGCTGCGGCCGGCGGCCAGGCGACTGCCATGCAGGCCAATGTCCTGGACAAAGCCGGCCTGGAGGCGGTGGCCAACCGCGTGCTTGCATTGTATGGGCACGTTGATATTCTCATCAACGGTGCCGGCGGGGCGAAGAAAGAAGCAACCACCAGCAAAGATCTGACTTTTTTCGATCTGCCTGAGGAGGCCGTGCGCTGGGTGTTTGATCTGAACTTCATGGGTACCTTTCTGCCCAGCCAGGTCTTTGGACGTATCATGGCCAGGCAGCAGTGCGGCGTGATTCTCAACATTGCCTCCTATGGCGCCAGCCGGCCCTTGACACGCAGCGTGGCTTATTCGGCAGCCAAAGCTGCGGTCGTTAACTTCACACAATGGCTGGCCGTCCATTTCTGCCAGGAATACTCTCCTAGCATCCGCGTCAATGCCCTGGTGCCCGGCTTCTTCTTGACCGAGCAGAACCGCTTTCTGCTTTACGATGCGCAGACTGGCGGCCTGACCGAGCGTGGGCAGCGCGTCATTGCCCACACACCGATGGGGCGGCTGGGCCAGGCAGAGGATTTGGTAGGGCCGGCGCTCTTTCTACTCTCCGATGCCGCCGGGTTCGTTCACGGTACAACGCTGGTCGTTGATGGCGGTATGTTAGCGTACGGTGGTGTGTGAGGAAGACAATGAAACTGGCCTATCATGGTGCAACAAGCATGAAGGCTGACCTGGCGACCGATGTCGCCGTCAGCGATCGGGCGGGATACGGTGCTTTGGAAGTGTGGGCAGCCAAGATGGACAGCTATCTTGTTGATCACAAGCCCGCGGACCTGGCAGCACTTTTTGCCCGTCATAGGGTCATGCCCACGGCCATAAACTCGATTGAGTTCATCGGCTTTCGTGGAACAGAGTATCACCTGATACGTGAGCGCTGCCATTACCTCTGCACGCTGGCGGAGCGCATCGGCTGCCCTGTCCTTGTCGTTGTTCCCAGCCCAACGCCGCAGGTGTCGGCCGGCTCAGTCCGGGAGCTATTCTTCCCCTGGGAAAAAGTGGTTGAGGAGTACGTCAATGTGTTGCGCGACCTGAGCGAGATCGCCCGGCCTCATGGTGTGAAGCTGGCATTCGAGTTTCTCGGCTTTGCCTGGTGCTCGGTGCGCACACCACGCGGGGCACATGAGATCATCGAGAAAACGGGGCGCGACAATGTTGGGCTGAACTTCGACGCCTGCCACTTCTATGGCGGTGGTGGCGAGCTCAATGAGATTGACCTGTTCGACCCAGAGCGAATCTGCACGTTCCACCTGAACGACATGGAGGCCATCCCCAAGGAAGCCATAACCGATAGCCGCCGCCTCTTGCCGGGCGAAGGCGTCATCCCGCTCGAGGCGATCTGTTCACGTCTGAAAGGTATTGGCTACAACGGTCTGTGCTCCGTGGAACTCTTCCGCCCAGAATACTGGGATTGCGATGCCTACGAGCTGGCGGTCAGGGCGCGGCAAGCTTGCTTGAAGGCTCTTGAGCCCTATTTCGACGTTGAATAACCCAAGGCGACAGACTGGTGTCCGCGAGCGACGGCTACAGTGACAGGCCACGATAACGATTCCTGCACGTTGGCCCTTATGGCGTTGCCTGGGGTGTTGGCAAAGCCAAGGGAGCAACCTGCATCAGCGTGGCCATGCGGATTTTGGCGATTGCTTCGAGCTGGGTATTGTTGCTGGCGGCGGCCAGGTTGGCTGCTGTTGAGTAGGATTGCAGCGCGGCCTGATACTGGCCCTTAACTTCCTGCGCCCCACCCAGCATCAGATAGGCCTGTGCGCTCGTCGGATCAGCCACGATGGCAGCCTGGGCATCGGCGAGAGCGCCATCTGCATCACCGGCCTGCAGGCGGATGTTGCTGCGTTCGACAAGATAACTCGCTTCGTCAGGATAGGCCCGACGCGCCGCGGCAAAACTTTTCTGCGCGTCGGCCTGCCGGCCAAGCAGGCTGAGAACGACACCGCGCCAGATGAGAATCTCTCCGTCATTGGGAAACTCGGTAACGGCCTGGTCTAGAATGTGCAAGGCTTCGTTCAGATCGCCGCGTTGCACCGCCGTTTGGGCCTGCTGTGTGTAGTTGAGCCGCGCCACTGCCTCGGGATTGGGGCGCAGCACCGTCTGGAAGAGAATGGCGATGAAAGCAATGATTGCAATGATCACCCCCACGCCGACCATCAGGCCGCGCACAGCACGCTTGCGCTGCTCGGCTTCATAGTGGTCAAGATACCACCACCACCTCTGCTCTGACGCCCGATACTTCTCTCGTAGCTCGGCGATTCCCCCATGGGGTCGCAGCAAACGCAGCACAAGCCCCGCTTTTCGTTGCAGGGTCAAGCGCACGGTCTCCAGGCGTGTGTCCTCGGCGCGCATATCAACGCCCATCGCCGCCAAATCCGCGTGAATGCTTTCGATGTCGTCAAGCATGCGTAAGAGCTCCAGAGCCTGATCAGGCGAGGCGGTCTCCAGGCTGCCTATGCGCGCATCGGCCTTATCGAGGAGCGAGCGCAGCCGGTCGAGCGGTGTCTCTTCGGTTGTACGCGTTATCTGCAACATCATCACCAACCTCACAGCGGTAGCAATATGCCATGTGCCGACCGCATGGTACATGATAGCAGCAGAACTCTAGAGCGTCAAGGGCTGTGGGAATAGAACCTGCCGGCGAAGGGCGGCATTGCTTCATTGTAGCTGTGGCTTTCGTCGCCACGCAGATGTGCTCGATCACCAGTCTATCCTAACCTCGGATTGTCCGGGACAGAAGCCGTTGAGTATGTGGCAAAAAGAAGCACGGGGTGACGAGTTTCAGTCACCCCGTGCATGTTCCGGACCGGTGTGGTGTCCCCTGACCTGCCGTGGCCACTCAGCAGCGATGTTGTAGAGTGGTGATGGCGATGTGAGCACGATGCGCGATGTGAGCATGATGGAGTGGCGGGCCGGCCACGACAGGCCAGGGCACCCCACACGTTCGGTCTCGGAACCGATCAGACGAATGCTTCATTGTTGCTGAGCGCTCTCTCCAAGAGCGCTCTGAGTCTCGGGTTGGTCGCTCGTGTTCAGGATGCGGCGAATGGTCTCTCGTCCAATCGCCGGAGCGATACCGGACTCGGCAAGATGGCGTTGCAGTGCACTTAGCGTCCAGGTGTGCAGGGGCAAGCCCAGGCTCGACGGGTCGGTTTGGGCCAGCTTGCGGACAGTCTGGCGCTCCTTGTAACCGTAGACACGTGGGCGGCCGGAGCGTGGCCGGTCGTATAGGCCCTGCAACCCCTGGGCGTTGAAGCGCCGTATGCGTGTACGCACACTGTGATGGTGAACACCCAAATGCTGTGAGATTCTGGGAACAGACCACTTTTGGTTGGATAGAAGAATGATCTGAGCCCGCAGGGCCAACGATGAGGATGCATGGCGTGTTGCGATAATGTCTTTGAGCACGGCTTCTTCGTGCTCGGTCAATCGTCTGACCTGAATCATCTCTTCTTCTCTCCGGGTTGGTATGACTCTCACCCAACGCCCCTTTCACCATCATAGTCGTCTATCGTTCCCTCAATCCTTCGCACAGCATGATGAAACAGAGAATCACGGCCAATAAAAAGCACCGCCTGAGAGGAAGCCTCATGCGGTGATGATCCCTCAGCGCGGCGCAGTGGAACCGGCTCCTGTCACACGCGGCATGTCGTTATCCAGGGCCAGACGCAGACTCTCGCGAGCGCGGCTGAGCAGGGACTCGACGGATTTGAACGATCGCCCTGTGGCAACCGCAATCTCATCAACCGACAGACCCTGGACGTACTTCAAGAGAAGAACTTGCCTATGGCCGGAGGGCAAAGTGTCCAAAGCCTGGCGTACGGCGAGGCGCGTCTCCAGGTTTTGTACATAACCCTCGGTGGCCATGGATGATGGGGGATCATCATCCTGCAACGGGACGGTGACTTTTTCGCCCGCTGGCCCACGCCGCCGCCGATGATCGGCGATCTTGTGTTGGGCAATGCCGCACAGCCAGGTAAACAGGAGCGATTGCCCGCGGAAATCGGGCAGGGCGCGTACTGCTGCCACCATCGTCTCCTGCAGAACGTCCTCGGCGTCTGCCTGCTGTGCGCCGAGTTGATAGTAGATCATGCGATACAGACGATCAACATAACGACGGTAGAACACATCGAAGGCATCTGCATCGCCACGTGCAATTGATTGGGCCAGGCGCAGATCTTCGCTCACATCGCCATCATGGGACACCGCCGAGGCGCGTCCCACGGGACGGCAGAGGCTCATCACACCAGGGGATGAATACATGGCGATCCTCCGCTCTCTCTACTTCGCTCGCTCTACTCCGCTCGTCGGAACGTCGGCCGGCTCATAGCAGGTGGCCAACGTTCCTGGCTGCCCTTAATCTGCCCGTGATGGGCGATCGCATTGTGTGCACTACGGGGGTGAGAAGCGGAAGTGGATCACATCTCCATCCTGGACGATGTAATCACGACCTTCCAGACGCACCAACCCTCGCTCTCGAGCAGCCGCAAATGACCCGCACACATCCAAATCGGAAAATGCTACCACTTCGGCGCGGATGAAGCCCTTCTCCATGTCGCTATGAACCTTGCCCGCCGCTTGAGGGGCTTTCGTCCCGCGCACAATCGTCCATGCCCTCACCTCCTTTTCACCGGTAGCCGTAAAGAACGTGACGAGATTGAGCAGATGGTAGCTGGCGCGAATCAGGCTGTTCAGCCCCGATTCTTCCACCCCTAGCGCCTGCCGATACTCGGCTGCCTCCGCATCAGGCAGAGCGGCCAGCTCGTCTTCGAGCTTGGCACAGATGCGTACAAACTCTGCTCCATCTCTGGCTGCCTGTCGTTTGACAGCCTGTTCCATGCCCGCCAACTCATCCGTCATTGTTTCATCCACGTTGGCGATGTAGAGCAATGGCTTTGCGGTGAGGAGATTGAGGTCGTGCAGCATTGCCGATTCGTCGTCATGATGGGGAAACAGGCGGGCAGCCTTGCCCTCATTCAGGTGATGAGTCAAGCGCTCAAGCAGATGCAGTTCTGCCTGGGCATGCTTGTCGCCTGAACGGGCGATGGGCAACACTTTCTCGATGCGCCTTTCCACTGTTGTCAGGTCAGCCAGGCCGAGCTCGATATTGACGGTGGCAATGTCGCGCTCGGGGTCAGCGCTACCGTCGACGTGCGCAACATTGCGATCGCTGAAGCAGCGGACAACCATAGCGATAGCGTCAACGGTGCGTATGTGGCTGAGGAACTGATTGCCGAGACCTTCGCCCTTGCTGGCGCCACGCACTAGGCCGGCGATATCAACAAACTCGATCGTCGTCGGAGTGACCTTTTGCGGGCGAACAATGGCAGCAATACGGGCAAGGCGTGCATCGGGTACGGAGACGATGCCGGTATTGGGGTCAATGGTGGTAAAGGGATAGTTCGCGACCTGAGCGCCGGCGCGGGTCAGCGCGTTGAAGAGGGTTGATTTGCCGACATTTGGTAGCCCAACGATACCAACGCTCAGACTCATGCTACCACCTCATCTCGTCTCAAGGGAAGGGGGGAATTTCCTCCTCAATTATAATAACTTATGCATGGCAAATAGTCAAGAGCCCGGATTGCCTCATCAAAAATCTTACCATGAGATCTATCGTTGCCTCACCAAAAATGTTACCATACCCGTGACCGATTCTATCCACGGGAGGTATGGTGAGGATGACACTCATAGGCCGACGAGAACTCCTCGACGCCGTTCTGGTTCGCTACCGGCGCGCCGGGAAAAAAGAAAAGACACGTCTTCTTAATGAGTTTGTTGCCAACACCCAGTACCATCGTCAATATGCGCTCGCTCTCCTGAGCGGCCACAAGGCTCACCATAAGGCGAGCATCCGTCGACGGAAACACACCTACACGCAGGAGGCCACCGATGCCTTGGTCGTGATCTGGACGGTCTGCGACCGCATCGCATCGCGACGTCTGCATCCCTTTGTGCCAGAGATGGTGCGGATTCTGGAGAAGCAAGGCAGCTTGCACCTCACGCCGACGACGCGGGAACTCTTGCTCACGATGAGCCGGGCGACCATGGATCGGCTCTTGAAGCCCGCCCGGCGCGCCCTGGTGCCCCATGGACGGAGCACCACCAAGCCCGGAACCCTGCTCAAGAAGTCCATTCCCATCCGCACGTGGGCCGACTGGGACGATGCCAAGCCCGGGTTTCTCGAGATTGACCTGGTCGCTCACTGTGGTGAGAGCACCGAGGGCGACTACCTGGCCACCTTGAACTGTGTTGATGTGTCGACGGGTTGGTGTGAGTGTGCCGTTCCCCGCAATCGGGGGGAGCTGGCAGTACGGGCTGCCCTGGAAGAGATACGGCAGCGCCTGCCCCTGCCGCTGCTGGGCATCGACTCGGATAATGGTCCCGAGTTCATCAACGATCATCTGAAGCGCTACTGTGACCAGGAGAAGTTGACGTTCACCCGCAGCCGACCATACAAGAAGAACGATCAGGCCCGCGTGGAGGGCAAGAACTGGACGGTGGTGCGACGCTATGTGGGCTACGACCGCTATGAAGGCGACCTGGCCCGGCTCGCCCTCAATGACCTGTACAAGGATGTGCGGCTCTACGTCAACTTCTTCCAGCCGGTGATGAAGCTGATCGGGAAGACGCGTGTTGACGGCAAGGTCAAGAAAGTGTACGATAAAGCCCAGACGCCGTATCAGCGGGTGCTGGCCTCTCCGGATGTGAGCCAGGAGAGCAAAGACAGGTTGACTGCTCTATACCAAACACTCGACCCCGTGGCCCTGCACACGAAGATCAAGACTCAACTGGAACGCATCTGGAAGCTCTATCCCGTCAGGAAAGGGGCAGAGTAAGATTCATAGTTGAGGCAACGAATGCCTCAAAGTAAGATTTTTACGTGAGGCAACATGGCTCTAAGGGACGAACGATGAGCAAGTCGTCCTTAAGTTACCGCCTATGGGATGGTGCCCCTTCTCAGCATCGGTCAGCGCCTCCATACCGTCCGCGACGTATAGGACAAAGGTGAGGAGCGTATCGGCCGGGGTATGGTCAACCGTTTTCATGGGCACATGGAGACATGAGCGCATCGTACGAATGAGCCCACACGATTGAGCAAAGTATCCGGCGGCACAGAGCAAGGCATGACTGGTCTGGCTGCAATGGTAGCGAGAAGACGAGGGTAGTGACATGGCTGACCTCCCAAGATGTTATCAACCATACCATACAGCAAACCAGGCCAGGATGCACGGCCCGATCTCGATTTTTCAACTGTTAAAGAGCTTGGGCTGCTATTCGCACGAAAGATAGGCTAAGGGGTGCTGTTGACCAAGATCACGGGCAGGTAGATCGGGCGCCGCGATCCAACGGTCACCTGCGCCTCGGTGATCGTGGCCGGGATGTCGACGGGATCAGGGCGGCTATCATCGAGCAGGCGTATCTCCAGGGCATGAACCGGGCTATTCCCCACCGCTTTCGCCTCGAACACAATCCAACACAGGACGCCGCTGCCGTCCTTGCCGGTGGCCGGATAGGTCTGGCTGGTGGCGAAGTCGATCACGCCGGTGGTGTTGTCCGCTGTGTTGATGAGCACCAATTGGTTCATGGGATCCAGGAAGTCTCCCGGCAGAATCTGGATGCCTGGCGAGCCGGCGTCGGGGTCAGCGTCGCGCACCTGCAGGACCTGGGGATTGAAGCTGAGCTTGACCCGCGCTGAGTACAGGTGCGAGACGTTTTCGACCCGAACGGCCAGGGTGATTGCGTCGCCAGCCTTGGCCAGCGTGGCGGCCGCCGGCGTGATGTACACCTGCGCCGTCACGTTCAGGTGCGCGGCAAGCGACGAGCTTCCAAAGGCGGGCGGCGCAGGCCAGGGACCTGGGGCTGTCTTGTCCCAGTTGAACTGGATAGCTACGGCATCGAGCACATTGACAATGCCATCGTCGGTGACGTCGGCTCGCTCATCCCAGTTTGGCGATCCTGGTGTGCTG
>Ga0123519_10016164_pt1 | contig 10402 bp, 8 predicted proteins | sample YelNatPaOPRAMG02_FD_87396 | JGI IMG/M metagenome (GOLD analysis project Ga0123519, IMG submission 87396) | Hot spring microbial communities from Yellowstone National Park - Yellowstone National Park OP-RAMG-02 (version 2) | ecosystem: Environmental > Aquatic > Thermal springs > Hot (42-90C) ...
ACGCGGCGTGTTTGGCATACCGTGGAACGGAACCCTTGGCGTCACGTATTACCAGGCTTGGGATCGGACGTCGTTCACTGCTGCTCCGTTCCTCGATCAGGCCCGTGTGTTTGGCGCGGACGTGTCGGTTATGCTGCCGTTCCTCTCGGGTATCTCGTTCAACGGAAGCTGGACGCAGTGCGATACGCTCGCCAGTGATAGAGCACCGGCCGGCGTAGATGACGTTGACGACCTGAACGTAGCCTGGGACGGCAGATTTGGAGCCACGATCGGCAAGTTCGGCATCGGTGTCGGTTACAAGGATATCGGCCGCAACTTCGCCGCAGCGGGTTACTGGGATAAGATCGGCCGCTGGACCAACCCGGCAAACGTGAAGGGTCCGTATGCCGATATCACCATCCCGATAATGGACACGCTGAAGATCGCGCTTAACGGCGAGTGGCTGAAGGTCAAGGATGACTTCGCTCCTGCTACCAGCCTGTGGGGCTTCAAGGATGACAAGCTCATGAAGGCTGAGGGTGCGATCAAGTGGGCGTTCTCGAAGAACAACACACTTGACCTTTCCGGCCAGTGGGTCAAGTTCGATCCGGATGTAGACACCGGCGCGGCGCGTGACGATGCCGAAGAGGTGTATCTGACGATCGGGCTGGCTCATCAGTTCAGCGCAACTACCGGTCTGAAGATCGGTTATCAGTTCATCAACTACGACGACGGAAATAACGGCAGCGGGCCGTATCCTACGGACTACCGCGGCGGACTCGGCGTCGTGCAGTTTGGTGTGACCTTCTAGAGTCACCATTCTGCTGAGCAAGAGCCCCCGGAGCAATCCGGGGGCTTTTTGTTGTATACCCCGCAGGATATACTGCCTCATGCAGCGAAGTTAGTCTGCGAGTGCCAAACCAGGGACAATCAAAACCGGAGGTGGCGAAATTGGGCAAAGTATTTCTCAGTTGGATCGTTTTCTTTGCTGTGGCTGTTTCGCCCGCAGCAGGACAGGTTGCCAAATCAGAGACAGGACTTATTCCTCCGCCAGCAATACATATTCCTTACGGCGGTAAGATAGTGACTGATATCAATTTCAGCGACAGTGATGTTTTGGGCATTATTAAGCAAGTGCTGCCTTCGATTGGCGATCTGGTTGCTGAGGTCGTGCCGAAGACAATGAACGCAGGCGGGCCGCGTGTTAAGGGACCTGCGGAACTCGGAGCGGTACTTTCGAATCTGAACTTCAAGGAGCTTTCCGAGGCAATCAGCGGTATAAAGAATATCAGGGCAGTTGTTGCTGTTTATGGAAGCAGTGTGAGCCCGGAGAGGATGCTTGAGCAATGGGACAAAGGCGTGGCAAAGACCGGCACGTTTAGTCGCGTTGTTAGCGATATAGCAATGCTGAACGGGGCATTCGCGCTCTATGCCCAGCCGGACAACTCAGGCTATATAGGCTTTGCTTACGAACCTGGGAGCAAGGTGCTCTATGCGGTAAGGATCGTAGGGTTTGTGGACGTAGCCAAGCTTACAAAATGGGCAGTTGATGCGGCGCGATTGCTTATGGGTGCTGAATCGCCATCCGAACAACCCGGTAAACCGGAGACCCCTGAAGTTAAACCTAATGATGCTCCTGCAGAAGTGCAGTAACAGTTTGTCGCGTTTGGGAGACTAGTATGTGCGGGATAGTCGGTTATATAGGCAAGCGGGAGGCGTGTCCGGTACTCATCGACGGACTGAAGCGCCTGGAATATCGCGGGTATGATTCGGCTGGGGTAGCTGTTCTGAACGGCGAAGGGATAGAGGTACGCAAGAGCGTGGGCAAGTTGAAGGCGCTGGAGTCTGCGCTTGATGGTCGATACCCTGCCGGCACAGTCGGTATTGGACACACACGATGGGCAACCCACGGAAGACCGTCCGACGAGAACGCACATCCACATACTGACTGCTCCGGTTCGCTGACTGTCGTGCACAACGGCATCATCGAAAACTACGCAGAGCTTAAAGAGCGGCTGATTGATACAGGGCACACATTCAAATCGGAAACCGACACGGAGGTTGCAGCACACTTAATTGAGAGCTTCTACAAGGGTGATCTGGCCGAAGCGGTGCGTCTAGCAGCTCGAGAGCTGGAAGGCTCATTTGCTCTGGTTGTATTGGCAAAAGAGGAACCAGGTCGGATCGTCGCGGCCCGTCGTCATAGCCCATTGGTGATTGGACTTGGCGAGAATGAAAGTTTTTTGGCTTCGGATGTGGCTGCATTCCTCAAATACACCCGCAAGGTCATCTACGTAGACGACGACAATATTGCGATAGTTACTGGCGATAGCGTGACTTTGACTGACCTCGACGGGAAGCCAATTGCTAAAGAGCCTGTGCAGGTCGAATGGGACGCTGCGATGGCAGAGCGTGGCGGCTACGAGCACTTTATGCTCAAGGAAATTCACGAGCAACCGTGGGCGCTTAGGGAGACAATGCGTGGAAGATTGTCTCCCGACAAAGACAGGGTCGAGTTGCCGGGGATTAATTTAACCGACGAAGAGATTCGGAACATCAACCGGATAATTATGATAGCCTGTGGCACGGCGTATCACGCGTCGATGGCAGGCAAGTATGCTATCGAAACACTTTGCAGGATTCCAGTGGAAATCGACGTTGCCTCTGAGTTGCGTTATCGAGATCCGGTCATAGACGAACGAACATTAGGAATCGTGATAAGCCAATCAGGCGAGACACTTGATACAATCGTTGGGTTGCGTGAGGCTAAGGCAAAGGGCGCGAAAGTGATAGCAATCACAAACGTCGTGGGAAGTATGGCGGCACGCGAGTCGGATGGAGTGTTGTATACTTATGCTGGTCCGGAGATCGCTGTTGCAAGCACCAAAGCTTACACTACCCAACTAATGGTTCTATATCTCATCGCGCTTTACTTTGCCCAAGTGAGAGGGACTCTCGAAGAAACCCGCGCGGCTCAACTCAGAAATGCACTGTGGGAACTGCCCCAGAAGGCTGAGCTCATTCTGAACGACTATCAAGACATAATAGACATTGCAGCGCGATACTATTGTTTCAACGGGTTCCTCTACATGGCCAGAGGCATCAATTTAGCAAGTGCGCTCGAGGGCGCTCTGAAGATAAAAGAAATCTCTTATATGCACGCAGAGGGCTATGCTGCAGGTGAAATGAAGCATGGGCCAATTGCGATGATCGATCCCACGTTTGCTACAATCGCTGTGGCTGTCGCATCTAAGACCTATGATAAGATGCTTTCAAACATCCGTGAAGTCAAGGCGCGTTCCGGCGAGGTGATAGCCATAGCAAACACTCACGACACTGTGATAGAAGAGTATGTGGATAGGGTGATACGTATTCCGGAGACTGAGGAGTTGTTCTCACCGGTTCTTGTCGCTCTTCCAATGCAGTTAATCGCCTACTACGTGGCATACAGCCGCAGACCTTCGATCGATCAGCCCAGGAATCTGGCAAAGACCGTCACGGTCGAATAAACTCGCGAATTTTAGGACAGGCTGTCGGGGTTACCAGGGAATGACAACATAAGTTATTCAGAGGTGAGAAACGCGAGTATAAGCTATGGCTTTGGGGTTGGAGACTCCCTCTTGCGACATGCTTTCCTAACATACGCATACAAGTTCAGTCCTGCCGAATAGCCTATAGATGCCGTGAAGTGAAGCGACCAACACTTTACACAGCTGCCGCCTTGACGATTGATCGCCCGTCATGCTAGATTTAGCCGTAGCTCCATACTCAGAATAGGTTACAGAAGGACGCGTGCATGAAGAACAAACAGCAGGTAATAAACGGTATTCTTGAATGCGGTATCGCAGCGGTAGTGCGTGCCGAATCGGCAGATATGGCGTTCAAAGCTATCGAAGCCGCACTGGCAGGCGGCGTTAACGTTATTGAGGTTACGTTCACCGTACCTGGCGCACTTGAGATTATTCGTGAACTCGCCGGCAAGGTGGGAGATGATGTGATACTCGGTGCAGGAACCGTGCTCACGCCTGAAGTCGCGGAGAACGCGATCAACGCAGGTGCTGTTTTCATTGTAAGTCCTGGAACCAACACAGCAACAATTGCTAAGGCAAAAGAAATGGGAGTGGCGGTTTTCCCCGGAGCGCTTACTCCAACCGAGGTCATCACGGCATGGCAAGCAGGCGCAGATATGGTGAAGATTTTTCCGGCCAATGTGATGGGGCCGTCTTATTTGAAGGATCTTCACGGGCCTTTGCCCGAAGTCCCGTTTATGCCAACGGGCGGAGTTAGCCTTGCTACGGCAAGGGACTATCTGGAGGCTGGGGCTGCCGCCTTAGGAGTCGGCGGCGACTTGATAAACAAGAAACTGATGGCCGAAGGCAACTATGCTGAGATCACCGAGAGAGCGCGAAAGTTCAGAGAGATCGTCAGCGATTTTAGAAAGAAACTGTAACAACACCCGTAGATAATAACTACTGCAGAAACCAGCAAGCGGAGGGACCATGGCACAGGTTGTAACACTAGGAGAGGCAATGCTTCGCCTTTCACCACCCGATTTTCACCGATTGGAACAAGCAAACTCGTTTGACGCGAAGATCGGCGGCGGCGAGCTCAATGTTGCCGTAGGTGTGGCACGGCTTGGATTGGACAGCGCATGGGTATCAAAACTGCCTGAGAACCCAATCGGCCGAATGGTGCGCAACAAGGCGCGCGAGCAAGGTGTGGACGTATCCAACATCGTTTGGAGCAAGTCGGGCCGGGTTGGAATATACTTCTTGGAGTTCGGCGCGAACCCACGAGCATCAAGTGTAGTATACGATCGAGCAGGTTCGGCTATGAGCACTCTTGCGCCGGGTGAGGTAGATTGGGCAAGAGCGTTCGAGGGCTGCAAGCTGTTCCACGTAAGCGGCATTACTCCTGCACTGAGCAAATCATGTGCAGAGGCAACATTCGAAGCTATCAAGGCTGCAAAGTCTGCTGGAGCCAAGGTCAGCTACGACGTCAACTATCGGAAGAAGCTTTGGACTCCAGAAGAGGCTAATGCCTGTCAGGTCCCCATGATGGAATATGTGGACATCCTAATTACCACTGAGGAAGATACCGGGATTGTCTTCGGCATTCGCGAATCGAGTTACCAAGAAGTAGCAATAAAGCTGAATGAGCGTTTTGGTTTTGAAGTGGTTGCGATTACCCTTCGCGAAGACCTGTCGGTGCTGCGCAACAATTGGTCTGCTTTTGCGTATTCTAATGGGCAGCTTTACGAGAGTGCAAAATACGAGTGCGAGCTGATCGACAGAGTAGGTGCAGGCGATTCGTTCACGGCAGGCTTCATCTACGGATATCTTACGGGTGATGTTCGAAAAGGGGTAGACTACGGCACTGCGTTTTCTGCACTGAAACACTCTATCCCGGGGGATCTAAACTGGGCAACTCTTGAAGAAGTCGAGACCTTGCTGAAGGGCGGAGGATCTCGAATACAGAGGTAGCGCAAGTGGAAAAGAAGTGCTGTTCTAACGACAACCGAAATAGCGACATTTTAACGATCAAGGATTACGTAAAGAAGAAGTACGGCGAAGTTGCGAAGGGAGTATCGTGCGGCTGTAGTTCAAGCTGCTGCGGCACGAATACAAGTAAGGACGCCATCACGCGAGATCTTTATTCTGAAGCGGAGACCGAAGGAGTCCCTGTGTCAGCGTTGCTGGCGTCTATGGGGTGTGCCAACCCTGTTGCTCTTGCAGAGTTAAACCCGGGCGAGGTGGTGCTTGACCTCGGAAGCGGCGGCGGGATCGATGTGCTTCTCTCCGCAAAGCGCGTCGGACCTACGGGCAAAGCCTACGGACTGGATATGACGGACGAGATGCTGGAACTGGCCCGCAAAAACCAAGCGGAAGCCGGCATCGAAAACGTCGAGTTTCTTAAGGGCGAGATCGAGAATATTCCACTGCCGGACGAAACAGTGGACGTGATCATCTCTAACTGTGTCATCAACCTTTCGACTGACAAGGATCGTGTGCTTCGTGAGGCGTTCAGAGTGCTCAAACCGGGCGGACGATTCGCAGTAGCGGATATCGTGCTCACAAGATCGATATCGGATATTGCAAAGCAGCACTTGGCGCTTTGGGCAGGTTGTGTTGCTGGCGCGCTTGAAATAAACGAATACAAGACCAAATTGCTGGCGGCAGGTTTCATTGACCCCGAGGTCGAAATTGTCCGCACATACTCGGAGAAGGATACCGAAGGTCTGATACCGGATGAGGTAGTAAAACAGCTCGGTGAGGAAGGAACGAAGGAGCTAATGACTTCCTTTGTGAGCGCATTTGTTCGCGCTGTGAAGCCGAAAACGTGTTGCTGCTGACATAAACGGCAAATTGGTGTGGCGCCTCAAATATGCTACCGGAAAATAGAGAAAGGGCGTATCAAAAAAGAGGGAGAAACATCTAACCAACTCCAGCTAAATTCCGGTTTTTCGCATTCGATTATCGGTGTTTCTACCCTCAAGCGGAGGAAAAGGGATGAGAATCGGCATTATTGGTTGTGGTGGAATTGCTGGGCTGCATATAAAAGGTTACCAAGCGTGTGAGGGAGTGGAAGTCGTTGCGGCCGCAGATGTGGATCATCAACGCGCGGTAAATGTGGCTGGAGCAGACCACGCCTACACAAGCTTCCATGAAATGATCGCTAAAGAGCATCTCGATGCAATTAGCGTGTGCACACCTCCTAAGTTCCACAAAGATGCGGTCTGCGCGGCATTGGAAGCCGGAATCCACGTGCTGTGCGAGAAACCGCTTGCACACAACGTGTCGGACGCACGCGATATGGTCGAGACTGCTCAGAAGACGGGGAAGCTTCTGGTAACAGCGTTCTGCCATAGGTTCCACGAGCCGGTAATGCATGCAAAAGAGATCATATCTTCGGGCAAAATCGGCAAGGTGACTATGTTCCGCAACAGATTCGGCGGCAAGATCGATATGACGCAAGTGTGGTTTTCTGACCCTGAGATTAGCGGTGGCGGTACTATACTCGATACTTCAATTCATTCTATAGACCTGTTCCGTTATCTGGTTGGAGATCCTATCAAGGTTGCATGTGCTGTAGCTACCGCCGACGAACGTTACAAGGTGGAAGACTGCAGTGTAATCCTGCTTCAGACTCGCGATGGAGTTATAGGAACTCTTGAAGCAAGCTGGACCAGCCCTGGTTCGGCAAATGTGATAGAAATCTACGGCACGAGCGGCGCAGTAGTAGTGGATTACTCTAAGCCCAACGTCCGATATCTGACTTCTGATGCCTCCGAATGGCAGGAAATTGAGAGCACGAAACCGGACAGATTTGTGCTTCAAGCGCAACATTTCATCGATTGTATCAGGAACGATTCAAAGCCGATAGTGGACGGGACAGACGGTTTGCGCGCGAATGAAATTGCCGATATTGCCTATAGGTTCAGCCGGAACGATGGCGGTTGGACAAGTCTGTAGCAGGCGATTCGTCGATACATTCCGTTATTGGCGAGCTACTGTCTTAGGTTTAATCTTGGTGCCGAGAAGCGGGTTTTGCTCTTGAACTAGGCGGCTAAATCTTGCTCCTCAGAATCGGTTTCTAATGTCTGTGTTTTTCCCTGTTGCACGAAGCCTTTGATTGACAAATCGGGTCTGCTGCTCAGCGGAAGTATTTGCGGCGAGGCAAGTTTGCGGCCGTTTTTGGTGGTGCGGACCATAATGGTTGGTCGGTCCGGATCGGTAGCGTAGTGGTTTAGAACCATCCCTATTCTCCCGTCGCTGAGCTCTACTTCACTGCCGACCGGATAATGACCTATCACCCAAGCAAAACATTGCAGCAAGGAATTCTCGAGGCCGGGCGCCATTCGGTTCAGCATTAAGTCAAGGGCATCCTTTGGATTGTAAGCACGACGATAGGGCCGATCCGTGGTCAAAGCATCGTAGATGTCGGCAATAGATGTCATCATAGCATAAGGACTGATCTGAGGCCCCTTCTTCCCATCTGGATAACCCCTACCGTTTACCTTTTCGTGATGCGACCGAACACACGAAAGTATAATACGCCGTCTTTCCCCGGAACGATGAAGCAGCTCGTATCCAATCACAGGATGCTGTTTCATTACTCGCATTTCAGCGTCTGAAAGAGGTCCTTGCTTGTGAAGAATTTGAGTGGGCATATTCGATTTGCCAACATCATGCAGTATAGACCCTATCCCTATTTCTTCTATGTTTGTACGATAATCCGTATGCAGAGCCAAGTACATAGTTAAGATACTAACATTAACAGAATGGACAAATGTATACTTGTCCGCATCCTTGAGTTGGCTTAGCGAAACAAGCGCGGGCGGATTTTTCATAAGAGTGTTTAGCAGCTGAGAAGCAATCTCTCGCGCAATACCTAGATCGATCTCGCCGCTTGCGTTCACCCGTTGGAAGAGATCTTTTATACCTTCGACGGCTTCGCGCTTGACGGCTTTTGCGAGGTTAATATTCCTGAGGAATTTTTCTACCCGCGGATCAATCGTGCCTTGCGCCGCATCCAATTCGGCTTCATTTTCCAAGTCCAAGGGTATTTCGGCCAACCGATCAGGACCGAAGCGCACGTCTGGCTGCAGCAATCTTTCAAGTCTACGCTCAGAATCGACAGGTGCTCCAGCTCGCAGGAGGAGACTGCCGTCTCCCGAGTAGGCGTCTTGCAGCAACCTCGAACCTATTCTCAAGCGCGAGACCTTAAGTTCGGCAACCTCTTCGCTTCCTTTCGTCAGGTTCCGATGTGATGCGGCCATTTGCCACCTCAATAGGTCATTTGCCTTGTAAGCGGGTCCGCAGGCCAGGTTGCATGAGTGATATTCCGTACGTGCGACCGATCTTTATCTAAAATATGCAAGAAGAAAGTTGTTGATTTATTCAAAAAATCGGCTGTGGATTGCCTTGAATGAACTGGCCTAATACAGTTCCGAGGAATGTCGAGAACACCAATAATAGTGCTAAGTATGCCAAAACGGCACGTTTTCTAAAAAGCACAGCTAATGCGGTCAATGCGGTGATACGTGTAGCCGGACCTGCAATTAAGAAAGCCAGCACAGCCCCGGAAGCCATACCCATGCTTCTCGCTTGCGCGATGAATGGGATAATACCTCCGCCGCATACATAGGTCGGAATTGACACAACTGCGGCAAATGGTACTGCCCACCACTTGCCTTGCCCAACCGCAGCAATTATGATGCCAGCCGGTACAAACTCGGCGACCAGAGCGGCAAGAATCGTGCCGATTACAAAATAGAAGCCAACGAACTCCGTAAGATCAAGCGTATTGAGCAAAAGGCGCTGTGGCCACGGTAAGTGTTTCCTGGCCGAGGACACAGAGCAAGAATCGGAAGACTGAATTCCAGCCTTCGATAGTCCGTGATCGCCGATTCTGGCCGTGTCTTCGATAGAATGTGAACTCAAGTTCTCGGCCAACCGTGATGCCTTGAGTTCAGAGCTTTCCAAGTCAATTCCGCGAGCAGTGGCTCGTGCAACCAGGACGCCAATCATTATAGCAAACACAAGCGACGCACCTGCCTGTACGAGAGCGACGGGCATACCAAGTGCTCCGAGTGTTAGGAGAAACATCTGCGGGTTCACAAGGGCGGACGCTACCAGGAAAGTTGCAGCCGGAGCCATGGGAGCACCCCTTTTAATCAACTCCATAAAGATCGGCACGGTTCCGTAGGTGCATGCCGGCGATACGATACCTATCAGACTTGCAGCCGGCAGCACCCACCATCGCCGCACTTCCAACAAGCGTGCTAGCTTTCGGCGCGAGGCGAATGTGTTTATCAGCGCTGCTATAAGTATTCCGATGATTAGATACGGCGCCAGATGCAGAATAAAACCCCACGCGTTTAGAAGCGCATTGAAGATATGAGACCTTACACCAACAGGCACGGCTTCCTCCTCGTTTATCTACATCTACAATACCATGACCAAGCTCATCGCAGAAATGATTTATTCAAAAGACGACGATTCCGGGGGTCTTACGAAAGTGTCTCGGCAAAGACAGCCGAAGCCTTTGAGTGTGTAAAGATATACAAAGCTTTCGGTATTCGCAAAAATAGAAACTCGGCTCACCAGCAGCGGCAAAAGGGATAAATTGGATGCTGCCACAGTCAGTAGATGGATAAAACTACGCTCACTGTAACCTTGGGGATTAATGCATTAGGCAGCACGACTACGGTTTTCGCGATCGCCTATTAACTAAAACCGATCATGCTCACGATCAGTTAGTAGTATACCAATTCTGTCTCTTTTCCCCTTGCCTCCAGTTGCTTTGCCAGGTTCTCAACAACGGTTCGGCGCAGAAAGATAGAATCCGGCAATCCGGTGTTTTGATGGGCAGGGTTACGTGCGGTTCCGACCATGAACAGAATGCCGTCGGCTGACTCGAG
>Ga0123519_10016166_pt1 | contig 10400 bp, 8 predicted proteins | sample YelNatPaOPRAMG02_FD_87396 | JGI IMG/M metagenome (GOLD analysis project Ga0123519, IMG submission 87396) | Hot spring microbial communities from Yellowstone National Park - Yellowstone National Park OP-RAMG-02 (version 2) | ecosystem: Environmental > Aquatic > Thermal springs > Hot (42-90C) ...
CCTATTATTGATTTTAATAATTTTATAGATATTTTACCCAGTAACAAATCTGCAAAATATAAAGAATTGAATTCTTATTCAGATAACAATATAATATTTTCATTTGAAAATTTAATAGATAATAAATATTTTAATTCTTCAGATTATATCGAAATAAATGTTTATAATCAAAGATTTAGATTAATTGCAAATAGTTCTAAATGTTGTTCTAAAAGTTCTTCTGGAGAATTAAAAGATTATATTTTAGAAATTGATAGTTGTAAATTTAATTTTGAAAGATCACATAATTCAATAATAGGTATAATAGCTGTTGATGGTTTTCATAGATTTGAAGAAGGTAATACAATTTATTTAACAACAGAATATTTTAAAAATATAGAATTTGAAATTATTAGATATGAATATAAAAATGGCATTTCTTATATTTATGTTTTAGATTATAATGGTGAATTTTTTTATAAATGTAAAAGTATCAAAAACATATCTATTAAATATATTCAAAAATCATTTAAATATCGATATTTTGACAATACAGGTACTTTAAATAATGTTATGAATTCTATTGTAAACGAAATAAATAACTTTAATACTACTTTTCTAAAAGCATATATTCAACAAAATAAAATAATTATAGTAACACCTAACGAAACATTTGCAAGAATACGTTTTAATTTTAATAATTTAAGTTTTGATCCAAATAAATTTAAAATAAATGATACTTTTTTACAAAATGTTACTTATTATGATGATTTTGATGAACCTATATTTTCAAGAAATAGAACAGATTGGTATTATTTTTCAGGTGGAAATATAACAAATAAAACTTCAAGATTTTCTATATTAAAAGATTGGGCAATTGAAAATTTAAATGGTGATGAGATTATTTTTAATAATAATAAGTGGACAAGATTAAAATCATTTAATTTTGGATTTTCAATTAAAAATTATTCTAATTATTTAGAAGAACCTATTAAAGTTAAAAATAAAATCATTGAATTTGAATATTTAAATGATTTTGTTATTTTAGATATTAATAATAATGATAATTTTTCACAATTAAGTAATACAGGTTTAATTGATTTTTATTATGAATTTTTTCCTAATATTTATAAATTAATTCCAACAAAATATTTTTAAATATATAAAATAAATAATATTTAACAAAATTTAATAAAAATTAAACATGATTGATAGTAATTCAAATACAAGAATAAAAATTGATCCACTTTATGATGGGTTAAATTTAAGTTATATCAATATAAATACTGATGATATTGGTATAATGATTGATAAATTAAATAATAATTTTAAAGAAATAGCTGAATTTGGTGGTGGGCCTATGGGTCCTCCTGGTATTCAAGGTGAACCAGGATGTCCTGGTGAACCCGGACCTCCTGGTCCTCCTGGAGAATCCGATTTAAATTGGCAAGCTTTAAATTCAATTAAATGCGATTCTGATACTGAAAATTATAGCTCAGCTAATTTTAATAATGATGTAATTTCAAATAGATATAGTTATTCATCTTTATTACTTTCGAATTTATATTTAGATAACCAAACTCAAATTAAAGCTAATGATGGTAAAATTGAAGAGTTAACTTTAATAAAAGTTTCTGAATTGTTTAATAATTATAAATTAAAAATTTCAAATTGTGGAGTTGGATTTAATAATGAATTGAATGCTTACACAGGTGACCATATACATTTACAAAATTCAAAATTAATTGAATTTGAACCTAGATTTTTATGTGAATCTGGATTTACAATTTCAAATGATTTTCTTACAAATAATCATGAAAGATTAAGAATTAAATCTGAAAAAAATTATAATATAAATAATCATTTATTAGATATTGAAATATCTGCTGATAAATTATTAATAGGAAAAACTCCAGTTAGTCAAAAATTATTTATTGATACAAAAGATGCTTCTGCATCAGATTATTCAAATGGATTTATTTTAGATATTCAAACTAAAAATAATGATGTTAATTTTCCTGACAGAAAAGGTTATCTTCCAATTTGGGAAGATACAATGGAGCGGAGTGAAAATTGGGAAATTATTAAAGCTGAAAATATAGAAATTTTTAGCTCTTCATACTTAGATACTAATTTAGATATTATTTCTGTTCCAACAGATCAAAATGTTGAACATTGGGTTAATATAACAACTGATTCTTATGTAAGATTTAAAAGAATGAATAACTGGGTTCTTATTGATTTTAGAATAGGATTATTAAGAAACTCTAAATATAATAACTTTACATTAAGAAATATTGTTTTTGTTATTAATAAAGAAACATTAAAATGTAGAACCAATGGTTGGCATATTTCATCAGTTATGGAAAATGAAGAGTTAAATTACGATGAAAATAGTGCAGATGTATTTGGATTTTTTAAAATAGAACAATTAAGTAATACAGATTTTAATAGTTTTAGTATTTTAAACAAATTTCATTATAATATTTTTAATGTTATTTTTAGTAATAATAATGATGAATATAGTGAAAAATATTATATAACAGGACAAGTATGGGCTACTATAAAAGACTACGATGAATTATGTGATCAATTAACAATTGAACAATGTGTATCATGCCCTGAATTAATAATAAGTAAACAAAATTAAAAATTAAACATAATGGCAAATAATTTAAGAGTATATGCTACAGTCGGTGAAAGTAATATTTATTCTGTAAAAAAACTTACAGGTGAGTATACTGATAGAACTGCATATTCATTTAAATGGTCTATTTTAAATAATACAACTAATGAAATATATGGTAGTATTATTGGAGCTAATACAAATGAGTTTGTAGAAGTTATCTGGAAACAACCCGCACAAACTGAATCTGAACCCTATGCTGATAGAATTTTAATTTGTGAAGTAGAAAAATTAGATATTAATGGTAATGTTATTGGTTGTTACGAAGTGTTAAGATTATCTATTTCTTTAATTGTACCTACTTTAGATTTAAATTTAGAATATTTTAGAGGTGTTAATGATGATGTAATTAATATTGTAAATCAAGATACTGGTGAAATTAAATTTAAAGATCAATGTCATATACTTGGTAATGTTATGCAATTTACAGTTAAAGGCAATGCTAATACTAAGTATATAAGAGTAGAATTAAAAAATAGATCTGATTCAAGTTTTGTGAGCTCTTTTTCAAATGGAATTTTTTTAGAAACTTCTGATCCTAATTCAAAAGTTTTAGCAGATAATCAAGTTGGAGTTTATGAATATGATGTAATAGGAACAAATGGTATAGCAAATGTTTTTATTAAATTTTTTGATAAACCTTTTCCTGATGGTTTTTATTGGATAAGAGCTTATGCGTTAGATAATTTTAGAAATTATTCAGAACCTTTATATTTAAAATTTAAATTATTAAGAAGTAATTTTATAATCAATTCTTTACCAACATATAAACCTGAAATTATTTTAGGTGAAGCAGCGATGGATTTTAAATATCAATATACACTTGTTCATGAAATTCCAAATTGGTTTAAAATAGATTCTTATTATGAAGTAGGACAAATAAATTGCAAAGGTTGTAATGTAGATGATGAAAGTAATTATATAGGCGAACATTGGCAAAAGGGTGATTCTAATAGAATTTTATTTGATAGTATAACTGTTTCAGATATTACTCTTGAAAATTCACAATATTATACAGTTTCAACTAGTTTACAGTTTCCTAATGTTTTTATTGATCCACAATCATGGCAAGCAGGTATAAGTCCTGATTATTTTAAAGTAAAGATTTTTGGTGAAATTTACGATCCAAATAATAAAACAACTTGTAATATTTTAAATGATAATACTCAAAGTCAAACTATAAAAATAAATTATTGTAATACATTTATTGATTATAATGGTACTTATAGTTTTGAAGCTCCAAAATGTCCAGATGCTCCACAATATAATACAAATTATTCATTTGTACCTCAAATAACGATTACTTGTCCACCAGAAAAAAGTTTTAATTATAATTCTGGTACTTGTATTTGGAATTTAGGAGCAACAGGACCTTGTAATAATATACCTAATATGTCTTGGAATGGAAGTACTTGTGTATGTCCAACTGGTTATCATTTTGATTCAGCAAGTAATCAATGTATTAGCGATATTATAAATTGTTATGGAATAACTTCTATTTCTCCAATGACAACAGAGTGTCAATCATTAAAATGTTTAGAAATTGACATTAATAATTCATATTTATATTGCGTAAGTAATAATACATATTTTTATCAAGATAGTAGAGATTATTGGAAAAAAGATGGTTATAATTTTTATAAATATACAGGTATGGATTTAGATTTAACGCCAAATGAACACTATATAAATACTAATGATGTTATTTATTTCTGCACACAAAATTTAGCATTTTATGATATAAGTGATCCATTAAAACCATCTACTAATGTATATCAAGGATATAGTGGTAAAATATATCAAAATACTGATGTAAAATCTAGAATAGAACAACTCAAATTATAACAAAAAAATAAAACAAAATGGCAAATTATTATTTAAAAAATTTTATAAAAACTTCTAACAGTTATCAAAATTATAAGATGATTGCTATTAGTTATAGAATAGAACCTGAAACTACGAGTAATACAATTACTCAAAGTGTCAACGGTATTTTATATAACTTAATTCCTACGCTATCAACTGATTATTATACAATCGTGAATGAAGGTTCTGAAAATAAATTATATAGTTTAAATATTTCTAATATTTATACAAATATTTTATCTATAGCACCTAATAATATTTGTAAAATACTTGATTCAAATTCTGGTTATATTTGGTATATTAATTTTATAATGATAGATAATTTAGGATTTGTTAATTTTACTCCTTCAGGTACAAATGGTGGTATATTTAATTTTAATGGTATAAATTTAAATATAGATATTAATACTAATAATATAATTGATCTTACATTACCTAAATTAAAAAATGTTACTTTATGGGGTGTAAATAATGCTAATTATTGTTCTAATACATTATCAAAAACAATTATTGGTGATATTCAACCTTCATATGCATCTTAAAAAATAAATTAAAACATGTCTTACAATAGAAAAATAGAAGGAAGTATAAAATTTAATATCAAAAATAATATTTATTCTTACTATCAGTCTTTACTTCCATATAATGTTTTGAAAGCATGTGCTAAGTATCAATATTTAACGCATATACAACTTCATTCTTTTTATACAATTTTAACAGATAGTAATATAAAATTTATATATAATAATGATAATACTTCTGAATGTTCTACTTTTATTAAATTTCAAAATTATAATGTAAATTTAACAGATTTTACTTATAAAAATTTAGGAACTAATAATTTTTCTAAAAATGATTTGCTTTCTTTAAGTAATACAAATAATGTTTCTGGTTTAATAACTATATTAAATGAACAAATTTCTGGAAGTTATGAAAATTTATTAAATAAATTTATTGAAACTTCAAATTATCCAAATTCTCAACTTGTATTTTATAAAGGAAATACTTCTGATGCTATTATATTACATTCATTACCAAGATATAATTATTATAATACTACACAATATTATGCTCATTATAAATTTTTTGGCAATAATGAATCAGATTTAAATACAGATATAGAATTAAATTTTAAAGTAGAAGTACCAGCAACTTATACATATAATTATGTCAATTTTTATATTTACGAAACTATTGTTTTGTGTGATTGTACAAAAAATGATTATAAAATTATAACAACTGAAATAAAAACTCCGAGCACTTCTTGGAATATTTGCTAAAAATAAAATTTCAATTTAAATGGTAACATTAAAAAAATCAGAGGGTGAAATTACAATAAATGTTAAAAATAATTTAGTAAAATATTATAATAATTTATTAAACAATAATTTACTAAATTCAACAGTTGTTTGTGATAAATATAAATTTAATTATCCTATAAATGAAAACTATTTACAAATGCATTCGTTTTATACATTTATACCAGAACCTAACACATTTCAATTTAAACTAATTCCAGAAGATAGTTTTCAAAGAACAAAATTTATAATAGATAATTATACTGGTAATGCTCAAGAATGTATATACTTCAATAATATAACTGATGATTTTTCAATTACAAATTTAATTGGACTAAATGGTTCTAGCAATGTTGATTTATTGGCAAATATATTTAAAGAATCAAGTTATACATCATTAATTAATAATATTTTAAGTAATACAGATGGCAGCAAACAAGCTGTATATTTTAATAGTGTAATTTTAGATAATTATAGGGGTTATGAAGCATTAGTTATACATGCATTACCACGTTATAGAATAACTGGTAATAATCAAGTAGCTTTTACATTTGCACCTTTTAAATTTTTTGGAGCTTCAGAATTAAATAATAGTTCAAATTTAACATTAAAATATTTAGTTAATGTGCTTAATCCATCGTATAACCTTTCATTTATTAAATTTCATATTTATGAAACATTAATTTTATGTTCTTGTAATGAAAAAGATGGTGATAAATATAAAATTTTAACAACAAAAATTGTTGATCCAGGAACAACAAATTGGAATAGTGTAGGAGTTTGTTTATAGATTAAGAATAGTTAAAATTTAGTTAAACCTAACAAAATATAGTATAAATTTTTATAAAATTTTAACATATATAGTATATAAATATTAAAATATTTTATAAAATATTTAAATGATATTTAATAAATTTTAATAAAAAAATTACATGATATTAACATTTTTAAAAAATATTTTATCTAATAGTTTAATACGTACAGTATTACTAATAGCCATGATTTTTTTACTATTTTCTTTATATGTAAAACAATGCGAAGATAATACAACACTTAAAAAAATATATCAACAAAATCAAGCGGCACTTTTGGATTCTTTGTTCGTTGTTAAAAATAAAATTGGAGAATTAAGTTATGAAAAGTATACACTAATTACAGATATTGAAAATTTAAAAAATATTAATAAAGATTTATATAATGAAACTCAAAAAATTTCTGGTAAAGTAAAAGAGATTTCTGAGTATAATATAAAATATGAAATTGATGAAATTAAAAAACTTGTTAGTGAAATTAAAATAAAGCAATACGACAAAGGTACAATTAATACAGATGTTTGGAAAAATAATATAAATGATGGCTCTTTCAATGCAAATATTGAAGGTTATACAGATGCTTATTTGGACACAATAAATTGTAAAATTTCAAAAATGGAAACATATATGAGTTCATTTAAGTATAGTTTAGATTTAATTTCATATACAAAAATAGATAAAGATGGTTTAATAGTTTCGGGCGTAAAAACGCCAAAAGAAACAAAAGGATTATCGTTAAATTTAAAATCTTATGAGGTAGATGATAAAATTAAAGATGCTTGGGATAAATACAATAAAAAAAGTAGTCTTTTTTCTGTAACATTAGGACCTTATGTTGGTTACGGTTTATCGCAAGATAAATTTAATAATTATTGGTTTAGTAATTTTCAAATTGGTATTGGTTTACAGATCGGAATTAAAATTTTTAATTTTTAAATATGAAAACAAGTTCAAAATTTGTACAACTAAATAAATATGCTTTATTAGAATATCAATATAATAAAGATATTATTAGTACTTCTAACGTTGCATTTGCAAAGATAGACAATATGTATTATAATTCTATTTGTTATACAAATTATAATGCAAAAGATAATAATATTCCAAAATTAAAAACTTCAAATATAATAGATAATTCTATAGTTCAAATTACTGATTCGACTTGGTTATTATTAGATAGAGATAAATTATTTCATTTTGCAAGAAATTATCCTCATTTTACAGTTACAAGTTCTGAAGGTGAAATTTCTTCTAATATAAATGTTGTTTATGATAATATTAAAATACATTTGTTATCAGGTTGGAATTTTCCAAATTTAGCTGGATTTATTACAAAAGTTGGATACCGTGATATAAATGGGAATTTTATTTATTCTGCAAATATCGCATTTTTAAAAGATAGTGACTATATTCAATATTCTTACCATCCTCTTCTTTTAGGCGAAAGATTATACGATCGTTATATTGAATTTAAAATTCCAAGTTTAAATTTTTTACAAACCGATGGATTAAATTCAATTGCCGATTATTTTGCAACTTATGGTGATGGTAGCGATCAAGCTAAAAAACAATATTTAGTTAATGGTACAAACTCGTTTTTATGGGAAAATTCAAGTATTTCATTTTTATATATAGAGGCTCAAGATTTATTAACAGATAGTTTTGGTAGTTATTATATTACAGCACCTACTCAGTTATCTCAAGAAGATCAAACTTCAATATTAGTTAATTTAGATCCAATAGACGAATTTTCCAGTATAGGTGCAATTGTTCAAGAATCAAATTATGGTGATTATTTTGAGTTATTTCCTACTTATAATGATACTTATTTGGATTCTTTTATAGAACAACAAAAGTTAAAAGGTATAAATTATATTGTTATTAATGAAATTGAAATTTTTGAACAATCTTTTATAGATGGTAATTATAACGAAAACTCAACTTATAGAACTACTCACGTTCAGACTGAAGATTTTTTTGAGCCTTTTGTTTTTAGACCAATAATTAAAGGTAAAAATACATTAACATTTACAATTGATTATACAGTTCGTTTAGTAAACGATGTTACAAATACTCAAATTGTTAGAAAAGCTTCTTTAACATATTTTGATGCTAAAAAATATGGTGGAAAACTTGTAAAATTAAATACAGATTTAACATTAGAATCCATTAAAATTGTAAATAAAATTTTATATGATACTCAAGTTAATAATTTTTATGCTGAAAATATTTCACTTCCATTTGCTACAAATAATTTAAATAATTCTTCTGCAAATATTTTTATAGATCAAAATAATATTATTTTAAATGTAAATTCTAAAATAATAAGTTCAAGTGAAAATTCTATAATAAATGGAAAATCTATAAAAACTTATAATTTTCAAGATGTTTGGAAAGCTGATTCTTATTTTGGACAAAACGAATTGACCATTTATTTAAATGAATATGATAATTTTTTATTATTTTCATTTTTTAAATATGATTCTAACAATGGTATTACATCATTACTTTTAGATAAAAATAATGCCAAATATTTTATTAACTTTGTATTAAACGATGATTCTTTTGTAAAAATATATAATATTGAAGATAATTCATATAATATACATTTAGATAGTAATCAATTATTTTTTAAAATTGATGCTATGAATTCTAATAAGATTATCAAAATGCTCGGTGGAGATTTTACTATAAATGAAGAATTTATTAATACAAATAATTATACTTCTTTCATTGAACATACAAATATGATTTACAAAGGTAAATATGATAAAATAAATAATTTTTCAGATAAAAATTATAATTCAAAATACGAAGTTCTTAAAAATTACTACGATGAAATTTTAAATACTAAAAATAATTTAAATGTATTATTAGACGATAACAAATCTTTAATTGAAACTTTAAAATCTTATGCAAAAACAGAATTAGAAAAACAAAAAATAAATGATCTTTTAGAAGCAATAAATAAAATTCAAATATGATTTTAAATAGTAAATATAATGATTTTATTTTTAAATTTCCACCTAATTTTTTTACAAAGGAAATAATTGATAAATATGATCCTTTTATAAAAAGGCTTAAGATGCCATATAATAATTTAGTAGATTATATGAACTTTACAGTTCAATCAGTTTCTTGGCCATCTATTTCAACTGAAGTCGTAGAACAATTTAGTGATCATGGAATTAGATATTTTCCAGGTGGTTGGAATTTGCAAATGTATACTTCTAAAGAGTTAATTGTAACATTTAAAACAACAGAAAGTTATATTAATTATTTTGTTATGTATGATTTACTAGAATATTATTGGAAAATAAACAGAAATAAAGACAGTATTTCACATTTACCTAGTTTTCATTTAATGTTATTAGATAGATATGGATATTTATTAGTTACATTTCAGTATGATTATATTGTTTTCTTTGGATTAAGTGAATTAGAATTATCTTATGCTTCAAATGTTCCAGAATTTAGAACATTTACGGCTTCATTTAAAGCAGATGTTGTAAAAACTATTCGAGAATATGATAACTTTGGAAAAATAAAAGTTTAGTTCAAAAAGTTGGCTTGGAATCTCTTGGAATCTCTTGGAATCTCTTGGAATCTCTTAGAATCTCTTAGAATCTCTTGGAATCTCTTAGAATCTCTTGGAATCTTTTAGAATATTTAGAGCATATTATGCCATTAAAAACTAGAACAACTAATTAATTCTATTTTATTTTTTTATTTTTTAATTTAATTGATCTAAGAGTAGAA
>Ga0123519_10016167_pt1 | contig 10400 bp, 9 predicted proteins | sample YelNatPaOPRAMG02_FD_87396 | JGI IMG/M metagenome (GOLD analysis project Ga0123519, IMG submission 87396) | Hot spring microbial communities from Yellowstone National Park - Yellowstone National Park OP-RAMG-02 (version 2) | ecosystem: Environmental > Aquatic > Thermal springs > Hot (42-90C) ...
GCGGTCCAGGACAGCGGGCGGGGTGTCCTGGTGGGCGAGACGACCTTCGGCAAGGGGTCGGTGCAGTTGGCCTACACCCTGGACGACGGCTCGGAACTGCGCATCACCACGGCGCGCTGGTTCACCCCTGGCGGGCGGGAGATCCACGGGCAGGGCCTGGAGCCGGACATCCCAGTGGAGGAGCCGGAGGAGGCCGAGGTGGACGCACCCCTGGAGGCCGCGGTGGCCTACATCCTGGAGAAGGCCTCGGGGAGGTGAGCGGGAGCGTTGGACGCGATGAAGGGTGAACCCATCAAGGTGGTGGCCACGAACCGCAAGGCCTACCACGACTACCACATCCACGATACCTACGAGGCGGGCATCGTCCTCACGGGGAGCGAGATCAAGTCGGTGCGGGCCGGCCGGGTGAACCTGCGGGAGGGCTATGCCCTCTTCCGCGAGGGGGAACTGTGGCTCCTGAACTGCCACATCGCTGCCTACGACCCGGCCAGCCGCCAGAACCACGACCCCACCCGCCCCCGCAAACTCCTCCTCCACCGGCGGGAACTGAACCGCCTGGCGGGGCAGGTCCAGGAGAAGGGGTTCACCATCGTCCCCCTGCGCTTGTACCTGCGGCGGGGCCTGGCCAAGGTGGAGATCGCCCTGGTGCGGGGCAAGAAGCAGTACGACAAGCGCGAGGCCATCGCCCGGCGGGACGCGGACCGGGAACTGGAGCGGGAACTCAAGGAGAGGTGGCGCTGATGGCCGATGGGGAAGGTCCTGGTCCCTCGCTTTCGGAGATGCTGCAGGACGAGCGGCTCGCCCGCCGCTATGGGGGCCTCCCCCTCCCCCCGTCCGGCTGGGGCCCCGACGGCGAGGTGCCGGTGCGCACCCTGCGCCAGATCAACCTCCTGCCGCTGTGGGCCAGGGAGGCCATCTACCGGCGCCTCATCCCCTCGCAGATCCTCAAGGACCACGGCATTGACCCGGTCCTCCTGCGGAACCAGGCGGGGGAGCCCGTCGTGACCTTCTGTTGCCCCAGCGGGACTGGCTCGGTGCGCACTGAGGTGCGGCAGCGCCCGGGCGACCGGGATTGCATCCTCTTCCTGCAGTTGGCCGACACCGCCATGGGCCAGTTGGAGGTCCTCCTGCTCATCGTCAACGACCTGCGGAGCCCCCGCTTCCACGTGGACTCTGAGGGGGGGCTCCCCACCAAGTTCGGGACGGTGCGGCGCAACATCCCGGAGGAGGTGCGGGCTATGGAGGCGGGCCTCGCGCCGGGCCAGGTGCGCAAGGGGCTTCGCATCTCCCGCATGCTCCTGCCCCTCATGGAGGACTTCACGGCGAGCCTGGGCCGGGATGCCTTCTTCCTGGAGCCCCTGGCCTACCACAACGCCGTCCTCTTTGAGCAGCACGGCTTCGGCTACGTCTCCGGCAAGAAGTTGATGGAGTGGATAGACCGGGAGTTCCACCCGGGCGGGGAACTGTACCGGCGGCTGGACGGCTCCAGTCCCTTCCGGCGGCCGGAGCACGCCTTCACCATCCGGGGGCGCTCCTGGGCCATCCACGACGGCATCCTAGGCCGCCCGTGGGGCGGGGTGAAGATGTACAAGCAGGTCGGCAAGGACGCCGGGGAGTGCACCTTCCCCAACGCGGTGTATTGAGGAGGGCGTTGTTGGGCCCTCTTCCCCCACTTACACCCCCGGAAGGGGCCTCCTGATGCCCCTTCTCCCCCACTTGACGCCACCTGGCCTCCGGAAGCCCTTTTCCGTGATGCTGTCATGATGCTGTCACCAGGGCAATTTGTGAAAGTACCGGCAGCAAAAAGCCCCGCCAGGTTTGACTACTCGGAGGGGCTATGATATCCTCCCTCCACCAGTTGCCCGGAGATCTGCAGGCTGAGGTTCCGCTCAAGCGCATCTGGGCCCTGGTCCAGGAAGAGCCTGGTTAATGCCTTTGCCTTCATAACAAGGATTCTGGTCTTGAAGTTGCCCAAAAACACGTCTGGAGGGGCATGCGGTGAAGACTCGGTGGCTTCGGAACCTCGCCCACCTTCAACTGCCCCTGGCCATGGCAGGGATCTTCTGGGCCATTGCGGTGGTCCTGTGGCAAGCCACAGGGCGCACCTTTTACTTGTACAATTTCGGATATATTGGCGCCGCCCTGGGCATCGGGATTGGTGCGTACTCCGCCCTTCCCAAGCGGCAGAAGCCTTGGGGACGTAGGCTTGCGCAGTTTCTCGTCGGCGCCTACATGCTGGTGTTCCTGGGCCTCCTGCAGCACGAAAACATGCAGCTGGAGGGCTTCTTCTTCTACCTCCTGGCGGGATGGTTTGCCGGGTCAGTCATCCACTATGTGGTGGCCAAGGTGGCCGGCCCCCTCGTGTTCAACCGGGGTTGGTGCGGCTGGGCCTGCTGGACGGCGATGGTCTTGGACCTGTTGCCCTACCGGCGGAACAAGCAGGGGAGGCTTGCCCCCCGGTGGGGCTACGTGCGCTATGGCCACTTTGCCCTCAGCCTGGGCCTTGTGCTTTCGTTGTGGTGGGGGCTGGGATACCGGGTGCAGGACCAGAGCACGGTGGAACTGTACTGGCTGCTCGGCGGGAACCTGCTGTACTACGTCGCCGGCATTGCCCTGGCATACGGGCTCCAGGATAACCGGGCCTTCTGCAAATACGGATGTCCCATCCCCACCCTGCAGAAGGCAACGAGCCGGTTTGCCCTGCTCAAGATCGCTGGCGACCCCGAGAAGTGCAACCGCTGTGGGGCGTGCGCCAAGGTGTGCCCTATGGACATCCAGGTGCCGGAGTACATCTTGGATGGGCAGAGGGTCCTCTCCACCGAGTGCATCCTCTGCCTTGAGTGCGTCAACGCGTGTCCAAAGGGCGCCTTGGGCCTCTCGTTTCGCCCTGACTCCGGCCACCGGGAATTGCTCCGCACGAGGGGCACTGGTTCCAAATCAGGGCTCAAGGGGACGTTGACCCGCACCGATACGGGCGATTGACGGTTCGCCTACCATGGCCAGCGCAACATGCAACTGCAATGGCTGCAACTTGCCCAATCGCGCTTCCTGTGGTATAATAAATCGGAACCTGGGGATGACAGGCTTCGACGGGGAAGGCTGGTCCCGGGTGGCAAGCCGAGGTGCTCTCTCCTCGTTAAACTGGGAGCAACGGCCAATAAGTGCCAAGAACACACCCAAGCCGGCATTTGCCTTCCCGAAGGTGGCGCAGCCTGCTGTGGCTCTCGCTGCCTAATCGGGTAGCGCAGGTGCCCTGGTCACCAGAAGCGTGACCACGTCAGCCCACGCTGCCCCCTGCTGGGCGTGGGGCCTGGCGACATCACAGCGGGGCGCGGCAGGTCGGACGCCGATACGGCCTGCCTAAGGCGGGGACCCCCCGCATCGGCTGGCCGGGGCGGCATCCCGTCGGTCGGAGGCGGCTCCGGCGAGACACAAGAAGGCCGACTACGCTTGTACAACCACCCTGGACCGAGTTCTCCGGACGCGGGTTCGATTCCCGCCATCTCCACCTCTCGCCGGGCAGCGGGGGCATGCCCCTTCTCCGCTGCCCGTCTGTTTTCTGGGGAGCCCACAGGCAAGGGAGGAACCGGCCCATGTCCGAGCGACCACCTCACCCCACCCTCGGCGTCATCGGCGGCACAGGCCTCTACCACCTGGAGGGCCTGAAGCACCTCCGGACCGTGGAGGTGGAAACCCCCTTCGGCCCGCCCTCCAGCCCCATCGTCCTGGGGGACCTGGAGGGACGGGTGGTGGCCTTCCTCGCCCGCCACGGCGAAGGCCACCGCTTCCTCCCCCACGAGGTCAACTACCGGGCCAACCTCTACGCCCTCAAGGCCCTGGGCGTGGAGCGCGTCGTCGGCGTGACGGCCTGCGGCTCCCTGCGGGAGGAGATCGCCCCGGGCGACTTCGTCATCCCGGACCAACTCCTGGACTTCACCAAGCGCCGCCCAGCCACCTTCTTCGGCGAGGGGGTGGCGGCCCACATCGCCTTCGCCGAGCCCTACTGCCCCGACCTCTCCCGCTGGGCCGCCGACGCCCTGGAGGCCGCCGGCGCGCGGGTGCACCACGGCGGGACCTACCTCATCGTGGACGGCCCCCGCTTCTCCACCCGGGCCGAGAGCCACCTCTTCCGGCGGTGGGGCGCGGACATCATCGGCATGACCGCCGTGCCGGAGGCCCAACTGGCCCGGGAGGCCGAACTCTGCTTCGTGAGCCTGGCCCACGTCACCGACTACGACTGCTGGCGGGAAGAAGAAGAGCCAGTGACCAACGAGATGGTCCTCAGGAGGCTGCGGGCCAACGTGGAGGTGGCCCGGCGGGCCCTCCCGCATCTGGTGCGCCGCCTGCCCCCGGAGCGGACCTGCGCCTGCGGCTCCGCGCTGGCCACGGCCCTGGGCACGGCCCCCGACGCCATCCCCCCCGAGGCCCGGGAGCGCCTGCGCCTCTTGCTGGAGAAGTACCTCTGACCTCACCCACCCCCACCCCTCCCTCTCCATCGCTGATGGAGAGGGAGAGGTGGCTGCCGCAGGCGGCCCGGGGGAGTAAGAGGGTGGGGTCTGCAGCAAGGGGGTGGGGTCAGAACTGCACGTATTCCTCCTTCACCACTTCCAGGGGCTCTACCCGCAGCACCCGCAGGAGTTCGGAGATCATCTCCGCCTTGCGCAGGGCGTCGGCCTGGGACCAGGTGCGGCTCTTGACCTCCAGGTAGGTCCCCTCGCGGGGGGGCTTGCGCAGGCGGTCAAAGTTGAGGGCGAAGTCCACCCCGCGGAAGCGCACCCGGAACCGCCGCCGCCACTTGACCACCTCCTTCTCCTGGTCCGGGGCGAAGTACTCCCGGTAGAAGCGCAGGCTGTGGGGCGCGTCGCAGGTGAAGCGGGAGCGGCTCAGGATGACCAGGTTCTCGTACTCCCGCTCCACGGCCGGGCCCATCAGGGTCAGGGTGTACCGGGGCTGCACCGGCAGTTCCCGCCCCCAGATCCACTCGTCCTCGCTCTCGGTGACGATGATGTTATCCTCCCGGTAGCGGATGCGCCCCTTCTGCGGGTCGTCAAAGAGGAAGTAGGTGTCGTACTGCTCCCGCAGGGTGTGCTTCACCACCTCAAAGTCCGGCTCCACCCACAGGCGGGCCTCCACCACGGAGCGGTCGGGGATGCGCACCTTGATCTGCACCTCAAAGGTCTCCTTCCGCTCCAGCCCGCCGATGGCCAGCAACTTATCCAGCAGGCTCTGCTCCCGCCGGCTGAGGAAGTCGTCCTCCCGGGCGGCGATCTCCCGCGCTGTGCGCACCACCTCCCCCACGTCCAGCGAGAGGACCTCGCCATCCCGCATCAGCCAGCGGCCGTCCACCAGGACGTGCCGCACGTCGCCCCCCTTGGCGGCGTAGACGAGGGCCGAGTAGACGTTGTTGGGCGAGAGGCGGAAGAGGGGCGTCAGGTGCGGCCGGTCCAGGTCCACCACGGCGAGGTCGGCCTGCTTGCCGACCTCCAGCGAGCCGATGCGGTCGGCCAATCCCAGGGCGCGGGCCCCGCCGATGGTGGCCAGAGCGAAGGCCTCCCGGGCTGGGACCAGGGTGGGGTTGCCCGAGGTCCCCTTGGGCAGGAGCGCGGCCAGGCGGGCCTCCTCCAGGAGGTCCAGGTCGTTGTTGCTCCCCGCGCCGTCGGTGCCCAGGCCGACGGCGATCCCCCGCTGGAGCATCCCCGCCAGGGGCGCGATGCCGCTGGCGAGTTTCAGGTTGCTCGTCGGGTTGTGGGCCACCCCCACCCTGCGCGCCGCGAGGAGGTCCAGGTCCTCGTCCGTGGCGTGGACGCAGTGTGCGGCCACCGTCCGGGCGCGGAAGACGCCGGCGCGGTCCGCCCAGGCCACCGGCGAAAGGCCGGTTTCCTCCCGCGCCTCCTCTACCTCCTGGGCCGTCTCCGCCAGGTGGATGAGGAGGGGCGCGCCGTGGGCCAGGGCCAGGTCCGTGGCCTCCTCCAGGATCTCCTGGGTGCAGGTGTAGGGGGCGTGGGGCGCGACAGCCGGGACGATGCGGGGATGGCCCTGCCACCGCGCCAGGAACTCCCGAGCGTAGAGGAGGCTCTGGTCGTAACTGGGCGCGTCTGGCGTGGGGTACTTCATGAGGGTCTCGCCGCAGACGGCGCGCAGGCCGGCTCGCTCCGCGGCCCGGGCCACGGCGTCCTCAAAGTAGTACATATCGCAGAAGCAGGTGGTCCCGGAGCGGATCATCTCCACGCAGGAGAGGAGGGTCCCCCACCAGCAGAACTCCTCGTCCACGAACTCCCGCTCCACGGGCATCATGTAGCCGTTGAGCCAGACGTCCAGGCGCAGGTCGTCGGCCAGGCCCCGCATCAGGCTCATGGGGGCGTGGGTGTGCGCGTTCACCAGCCCCGGGATGATGGCCGTGCCGCGGCAGTCCACCCGCTCGGCGTGGGGGTGCCCCCGGAGCACCTCCTCCGCCGGCCCCACGGCGGCGATGCGGTCGCCGGCCACGGCCACCGCGCCCTCCGGGAAGATGCGCCGCTGCGGGTCCATCGTCACCACAATGCCCCCCACCAAGACCAGTTCCGTCCCTCTCTCCACCTCACCCCCTCCTCAGGGATCGTTTCACAGAGGCCACAAGGATTGTTTCACAGAGGACACAGAGAGCACAAAGTAAATTTTTCTAAAATTTTTTCTCTGTTGTGATTAGCTATAAAAAACCCTCTTCTCTGTGTCTTCTGTGTTCTCTGTGTCCTCTGTGATTAAAAAACGCGCCTCAATCAGGTCTGCCAGGCCTGCGGCGTCGTCCAGGTCAAACTGGGGCACGGCCAGGGGGAAGCGTTGGTCCGAGACGATGGCGAACAGTTCCTCCTCGGCGCAAAGGAGTTCCTGGCTCCGCTCCCTGCGGGAGACCTCAATCTTGGGCAGCGGCCCCCGCTTGTACCCCTCCGTCAGGATGAGGTCCACCCCGGAGATGCCGGCGAGGATCTCCTCCAGGGGCAGTTCCCGCTCCAGGCGGCGGATGTGGGCCAGTTTGTCCGGCGCGGCGATGAGGACCTGGTCCGCCCCGGCCTGCTGGAGGCGCCAGGAGTCCTTGCCCGGGATGTCAATGCTGAAGCCGTGCACGTCGTGCTTGATCACCGCGACGCGGTAGCCGCGCCGCTTGAGTTCGGGGATCAGTTTTTCCAGCAGCGTGGTCTTGCCCGAATCGGACTTCCCCACCACCGAAAGGGCTGGAATGCGTTGCGCCATGCAAAGCCTCCGCGCAGATGTAGGGCACGCCTCCTGGCGTGCCTCATGGCCTCTCCCAGAGTTCCGCCTCGGCCGTTTCCTGGGCATCCTGCTGGATGAAGAGAAGCCCCTCCCACTGGCCCGGGCAGTGGAACTCCCGTGCGTGGCGAGGTGTGGCGAGCCAGCCCGCGCTGTCGTCCCAGCGCAGGCATGCCGGCAACAGCCGCACGGTCCCCGGCCGGGCCCGGACCCCCTCCGTGAGCCGGGCGCGGACGCGGGGTTGGAGGACGTGCTCCCGCCCTCCCAGGTGGCGCAGCGCCGGCCAGCCCAGGACCTGGAACAGGATGCGGGCCGAGAGCGCGCCGCCGGGCAGGCAGAGGACCGGCACGCCCTGCACCAGGCCGAAGGCCGTCCCCTGGCCAGGGCTGACGGCCAGGTCGGCGAAGAGGACCTCCCCCAGGTCCGCCACCGCGGCCACCGTGAAGTCAAAGGGCCCGTGGGAGGCCCCTCCCGTCGTGACCAGGAGGTCTGGGGAACGCTCCAGGGCCTGGAGGATGGCCTGGCGAAGGGCCCCGCGGTCGTCCGGCGCGATGGGCAGGAGCACGGGGACGCCCCCCGCCTGCTCCACCAGGCGGGCGAGGAGCACGGCGTTGGAACACCGGGCCTGGTGGGGCGCTGCCTCTGGCGCGTCCCAGGGGACCAGTTCGCTCCCCGTGGGCAGGATGGCCACCCGGGGCCTGCGCCAGACGGAAAGGGACGCGATGCCCTGGCTGAGCAGGGTGTCCAGGGCGGCGAGGTCCACCACGTCGCCGGGCCGCAGGAGGACTTCTCCCCGGCGGGCCTGGTCGCCAGGCTGGAAGACATGCCCGCCCGGCCGCGCCGGGCAGGTGAGGAGCACCTCCTGGGCCGAGCGCACATCGCTGCCCCGGGGCAGGATGACCGCTTCTTCCCAGGGGATGACGGCGTCGGCCCCTGCGGGGAGCGGCGCGCCAGTGGCCACCGCGAGGACTGTGCCTGGCTCCAACCTGGCGGAGGCGGCCTCCCCTGCCCGGAGCGTGCCCCCCACCCTGAGGCGGACGGGGTGCCCTGGCGCGGCCTGGGCCGCGTCGCTGGAGCGCACGGCGAAGCCATCCACCCGCGAGAGAGGGATGCGGGGCAGGTCTTCGGGGGCCAGCACCTCCTCCGCGGCCACCCGCCCCAAGGCCTCGGGCGTGGGAACCCTCTCGGCCTCCCCCACTGGCTTCAGCGAGGCCAGGATGACGTGCCGTGCCTGGTCAAAGTGCAAGGTCCACCTCCTGCTCCTGCCTGGGAAGGCGAAAGCCCGGCGGGATTTCGCATAGTTTATCCTTCCGTTTCAGAAAGGAAACCTCCCTCCCCCTCCAATTGCCTGCAGTCAATGACTACGCGAAATACGGTGCTTTACCCCAACTCAGGGATAAATCCGCTCCAGAAGGCGCGGGAAGGGGATCGTCTCCCGGATGTGCGGAAGGCCGCAGATCCACATCACCGTCCGCTCCACCCCAAGGCCAAACCCCGAATGCGGCACCGACCCGTACCGCCGCAGGTCCAGGTACCACTCGTAGGCCTCCCGAGGCAGGTTGTGCTCCCGAATGCGCCGCTCCAGGAGTTCCAGGCTCGCCGTCCGCTCCCCTCCCCCGATGATCTCCCCATATCCCTCCGGCGCCAGGAGGTCCACCGACCGGCACACCTCCGGGCGATCGGGTTCCTCCTCCATATAAAAGGCTTTGCACTGCGTCGGATAGTGGTGCACGAAGACCGGCTTGTCAAACTCCTCCGCCAGGGCCGTCTCGTGGGGCGCGCCGAAATCCTCCCCCCACTCCAGGGGCACCCCCTTGCGGTTCAGGATCTCCACCGCCTCGTCGTAGGTGATGCGCGGGAAAGGCGGCTCCACCCTCCGCAACGGCTCCAGGTCCCGCTCCAGAAGGGCCAACTCCCGCGCCCGCCGCTCCAGCACCCTCTGGACGATGTGGGTGACGAACTGCTCCTCCACCTCCATACACCCTTCCAGGTCCACGTAGGCCATCTCCGGCTCCACCATCCAGAACTCCATGATGTGGCGCCGGGTCTTGGACTTTTCGGCACGGAAGGTGGGGCCAAAGCAGTAGACCTTGCCGAAAGCCATGATGTTGGCTTCATTATATAGTTGCCCACTTTGGCTCAGGTACGCCGGGGTGCCGAAGTAGTCCGTCTCAAAGAGGGTCGTCGTGCCCTCGCAAGCCGAGGGGGTGAGGATGGGCGCATCCAGGTTGATGAAGCCGTGGCTGTCCAGCCACTCCCGGATGGCCTGCACCACCGTCGCCCGCACCCGCAGGATGGCCCACTGGCGCGATGAGCGGATCCACAGGTGGCGGTGCTCCATGAGGAACTCTATCCCGTGCTCCTTGGGCGTGATGGGGTACTCCTCCGCCAGTTGCACCACCCGCAGGTCGCGCCCGTCCAGTTCGTACCCCCCGGGGAAGCCCGGCGCCCGCTCGTCCGCCCGCACCGTGCCGGTGACGATGATGGACGACTCCTGCGTCAGCCCTCGGACCTGGGCAAAGACCTCCGGCGAGACGTTCTTCTGGAAGAAGACGACCTGCGCGATGCCCGTCCCATCCCGCACCCGCAGGAACTGCAGGCGGCCCTTGTCGGTCTTCTGGTAGAGCCAGCCCTTCAGGGTGACCTCCTCCCCCACGTGGGAGGCCAGGTCCTCAATGTAGACATGCTTGCTCACGGTTCACCCCCTTCGCATGGTCCGCAACCTCTGAGCCTTCTTCGGGCCATTATACTGGAAGGCGTGGGTTTCCACAACCGGGGGCGGGCCTGGCTTCTCGCCCCCTTCCGCTCGGTTGCAAAAGAGGAAGGCCGTCAACGAATCGCTCACGAATAAACGAATGGACACGGCGCGGGCGGAAGGCAAGCCACCGATTCAAATCGGAGTCAAGCAGGGGCGATTCATGAATCGCCCCTACCAGCTTGCTTGAGCCCCGATTTGTACCTGTGGCTTGGCACTGCCGTCAACGAATGGAGGAACGAATGAACGAAGGGCTTGCGCCCGCGCCGGGTCCATTCGTTGATTCGTTGGCCCATTCGTTGACGGCCCCTCCCAGGAGACAGTTGAACCGGCAGCCGAAGAGGTCAGAGGGAAACGCGCGCTTGACGAAGCCCTTCGGTTATGGTATGCTTTCCCCAGA
>Ga0123519_10016168_pt1 | contig 10400 bp, 9 predicted proteins | sample YelNatPaOPRAMG02_FD_87396 | JGI IMG/M metagenome (GOLD analysis project Ga0123519, IMG submission 87396) | Hot spring microbial communities from Yellowstone National Park - Yellowstone National Park OP-RAMG-02 (version 2) | ecosystem: Environmental > Aquatic > Thermal springs > Hot (42-90C) ...
GCAGGGACTGATTTCCCTTCTCTTACAGAAATAGCGAGAACTTCATCCAGAGCCATATTATAAGATGCACTGCATAACCCAGAATCTATAAACCGCCATGTGGTCATCATAAGATATTTTATACATTACAAATAAATAGTATTAACCCAAACAATATAAACATTGTTTAAAAATAGATCCATTTTGGTGTCCGTTGTCCGTGGCCATAAAAAGATATTTTTATACGGATAACTGATAACTATCAACATATAAAGAATATAAAGATACACTAATGTATCGAAAAATAAATTTTTTATTCAGCTTTTTTTAAACTTAGATTGCTTATAAAATTAATTCCAAATAATGCAAAAATACTTATATAAGGTATAACTGGAACTCTAAATCTTGCGTATGCCATAACACCTGGTAGAAATGAATAATAAAATATTAATAATATAAGTAATACTACTATTTTATAGTATTTAAAATCTCTTAATTTAATTATAAAATTCAAGAAACCCAGAACAGCAAGAGCCATAATTATACAATCTATTGCTCTGCAAATAATTTTTATGAAACTAATATCTTTTCCTATTAATCTTCCGATGTCTGGATAGAATGGAAATAATGTCCTTACAACACCTATTAAATGTACTAACAAAACATGGGGAAGGTTTTCTTTTATAACTATTTTGCCTTCTTCATTTAAAATTCTAAGTTTATGAATATCATGATTAACTTTCTCATGATTTCCTGCCCAATTATATTTCATTTTAGTTTTTTCGAACAAATATTGTTGCATTTCATTTAAATCATTATTGATATTGTGTTTGGTAAAAATCAAAGGATTTGTTCGCATCATTAAGGCAGCAGGAGCTTCATAATAAAAAATCGTAATATCTTTTATTGTTGATAAAGTCCAGTATTGATATTGATAGAGGTTTCTTAAATACCATGGCATGAGAATAAAATAGAATATACTCAACAAAATAATTATATTAACAAGTATTTTTCTGAGTGGAATATCTAATAAAAAAAAGAAAATAGTCAGTATTATTGGCAAATATTGTGCTGCGGGTCTTATTAAGACAGACATGCCAAGTAAAAATGAAGATAAGATAAGCATTTTAAAATTATTTGATTGTATAAACAATATAAGATAGTAAATTGCAACAACAAAAACAAATGTAAACAAGGTTTCGGTAAGAATCATGTAAGAGTAATAAATGGAAAATGGATTTATTAAATATAAGAAGCCTGCTATAAGTGAATAAGCTCTATTATTAGTTATCCTTAGGCAGATTAAAACAACAAATATAGAAGTAATACTATCAAGTATGCATTGCATTAATACTATTGCTTGTAACGATTTACCTGCTAAAGAAAAAATAAGAGCAATGAAAACAGGATATCCTGGCGTTCTAAAAATACTATGGAACTCGAAAGAAGTAATTAAAGATTCCGCTAATTTTATATAACCAAAAGAATCTGGCTCTAAAAGTTTTTGTGGATTGTTGTATATTAATGGGAAAAACAGCATTCGCACGATTAATGAAAATACAAAAATAAGCAGAATACTTCTTTTTCCCGTCTGCATTTTTTGGTTTCTTTAAATTTTCTATTTAACCCGATTATATATTTTTGAGTTTTGAAAAATTTTTAGAAAAGCTCAGCTAACTCTTTCTCGTAACGTATAATTATGTTTTTAGCAGAAAATTCTTCTGCACGTTTTTGTGAAAGTACTGACATTTTTAGCCTTATTTCATCATTCATAAGCAGTTCTAAAATTGAGCTTGTGAGTTTTTCTTCATCACCTGCAGGTACAAGGATGCCAAATTCTCCATTTTTTAATATCTCCCTTGGACCTGATTTGCAATCAAAAGCAATTACGGGTAATCCACATGCCATAGCTTCAAGCAGAGACAAAGGCATTCCTTCATAACGTGAAGAAAGTACGTACAAGTCTCCTTTTGCCAAAAATTGAAATGGATTCTCTTGGAAACCTGCAAAACTGACTTTATCTGATATTCCAAGCTTTTTCGATAATATTTCGAGATTATTTCTTTCAGGTCCTTCACCAATAATTATCATTCGTGCATTAATTTTTTTGATTACTTTTTTAAAAGAATTTAATAAAATATCAAATCCTTTTGCTTTAACAAGTCTTCCTACAGATATAATAACAGGCACAGATTTTTCAAAAAAAGGGTGAGTAGCTTTTTTAATTTTCATTTGAGAAATCAATTCTAAATCAATAGGATTAGGAATGTTTTTTATTTTTTCCCATGATATGTTAAATTTTTCTATAAGATCATCCCTAACTCCTTCTGATACAGTAATTATTTTATCAGCAAATCTATAAAATGTTTTTACTAAGAAAGAGACAGGCAAACCAAGTATTTTTGCTCCATCAGGTGTTTTAATTATTGCACTAAGAGTGCTATGCTCTGTAATAATAATTTTCGTTCTAAATAAAAGTTTTCCAAATAGCGCTAAAATATTGCAATGCGTCAACATGCTGAAAATTATATCAGGCTTTATTTTTCCAACTGTTAAAAGAAAAGTTACAGCCTGTTTAATTTTTGATGTAAAACTTTCGCTTTTTCTTTGCAGGACTAATATCTTCAAGTCCTCGGGAAGATATTTTGAATATGGCAATTCATTGTATTGATATAATAATAGCAAAATTGGAAAAAACCGATTTCTGTCTAAATGCCTTAAAATATGAAGCATAACTCTCTCTGCTCCCCCAATATCAAGAGAAGTTATAAAAAAAAGTACTTTTATCTTCGCAGTAAAATTCTTTCCCATTCAGGCAATAACTTGTCATAATTATAATATTCTGCTCTTTTTAACGAAAGCATAGATAAATTTTCTCTAAGTTTAGTATTAGTTAAAACCTTTATTATTTCTGATGCAAGTGCATCTGAATTTTCAGCGGGAACAAGAATACCGTATTTCCCATGCTCAAGAGTTTCTGAAGGACCTGATTTGCAATCAGTTGCAATCACAGGAAGTCCTAAAACCATTGCTTCTATAATAGAATTGCATAATCCTTCATATCTGGTTGCTATGCAAAATAAATCTGCATATTTCATGAATTTAAACGGGTTATGTTGAAATCCCAAAAAACATACATCTTCCTTTAATTTAAGTTGATCCCTTAATGTTTCAAGATTACCACGTTCATTCCCCTCACCAACTATAAAAAGCTTGCAATCTATTTTTTCCCTGACTTTTTTAAAAGCATTTAGAAGAATATCATGACCTTTAGAATAGATTAGTCTTCCAACAGTTATAATAATAGGTTTATCTTTTTTTATATCAACTTCTTCATTTGACATTTTACGTATTTTATCAATATTTATTGGATTATATATAACTTTTATAAGTCTTTCAGGAATTCCGAAGTTAGTTACAAGATCATCTTTTTCTCCATGTGAAACCACGATAATTTTTTCAGCACTTCTATAAGCCTTTTTTATGAGATAAATTTTATTTCGCTGATATTTTTCTTTCCCAAATTCAAACTTTATATATTCAGTCATATTTGTTGTATCATGCACAATATGAGTAAATTTTTTCCTGACTAACTTACTTGATAGATAAGATATTATCGCAGCATACCACATACAGCTCACTATTACATCGGGTTTTATCTCAGAGACGGTTTTTATAAATCTCGGTAGAATATTAAACAGATTGGTTTTATCTGTTTCTTTTATGCAATATTTTTCAATATCAGAAGGAATAATATCAAAAAATTTACCTTCATTTTTAAGTAAGAGTAATTTAGGATTAATATTTTTTCTTTCCTTTAATAAAGGCAAAAGACTTCTTGTTAATTTTGCTTCAGTCCCGCCTAAATTCATTGTACCTATGAAAAAAAGAACATCTTTCATTATATATTATTGTATATTAAACTATTACAGAAAATAAATTATCTATTTCTTGGATATGGTAGAAGAACCTTTAGTAAGCATTATCACCTCTGCCTATAATCGTGAAGAGTTTATAGGTGAAACTATTAAAAGTGTCCTTTCCCAGACATATAGAAATTGGGAATGGATAATAGTAGACGACGGCTCTACTGATGATACAAAAAAAATTATAATGTCTTTTAGCGAACCAAGAATTAAATATTACTGGCAGAATCACACGGGCATTGACGGTCTTTGTGATATACATAATAAAGCTTTTAAACTTTCTAAAGGTGAATATATAGCTATTTTAGATAGTGATGACCTCTGGCCAGATTATAAACTTGAACATCAGGTAAAGAGCTTAAAAAAAGACAATGTTGCACTTAGCTATGGAGAATGCTGTCTGATTGATCCCAAAGGAAGAGTTATAGGTTATTCAAAAATACCTGAGGAAAAGGCTGTAGCTGAGAATTTTCCTATAGGATCTTCCCTTAAGGAATTTTTTCTTAAAGCAAACAGTTTTATTTTTAATCCAACAGTTCTTATAAAAAAGTCGGCTTTAAATGAAATTGGAGGCTTTATAAAATTTGAAGGACTCGCTCATGATTTTACAACTTGGAGCACTCTTGCGATGAAATTCCGTTTTAAACCTTTATATAAATGTCTCGGCTACTGGCGAAGACATATTAATTCAATTGTTTTTCATCACGCAACATATAGATTTTTAAATAAACTTAAATTTATTGAAACCAAAGTAAAAGAAAGCGCAATAAATCTTCCGGGTTTTAATTTTACTGAGGAAGAAATACTTAATGCAAACAAAAACCGATTTAATGAATATATGCGTAACTTTTCTTATGACCGCTCAATGCTTCTTTTAAGTTTACAGATGTTTAAAGAGGCTGAGAATGAGTTTAGCAACTATCTTGAAAATAATAAAAATTTAAAAAATTATTTTATTCAAAAGCTATTTCATGCTTCAGTAAAATTAAATTATGATTTAGTAAATCCTTTGAGAAGATTCAAAGAAAAATTGATAAAATTTAAATAAAGGCTCGAAATAAAATATAATTTTTTGCTAAAATACAAAAGATTTTTATATCTAAACTCATTTTTTAAGTTAATGAAATATCAAATAACGCATATTAATAATGACATCCTATACGAATGGACTGATGTGCCAGAAATAAAATATAAAAACTGGCAAAAAATGCTTAATCCTCAAGTTTCTGAGGACTTTAGTGTTGAGGGGTATCCTTTTTTTATTCAGATAGAGCCTACTAATTTTTGCAACCTATCTTGTTCTGTATGCCCTGCAGGAGATTTTGGGTTCAAAAGAAGCAAAAGAAATATGAAGCTTGATGAGTTTAAATCAATAATTGATGATATGCAAAATTATTTGCTTTTTATTACATTATGGGATTGGGGAGAACCTTTACTTAATTACGAACTGCCCGAGATGATAAGTTATGCTTCTGAGAGGGGAATAAAAACTGTTACAAGCACAAACTGCAATTGCAATAATTTTCATGACCTATATTATATGGAAAAGCTTTTGACTTCGGGACTAAATACTCTAATTCTTGCTGTTGATTCCATGCACCAGGAAAGCTATCAAATTTATAGAAAAAAAGGTGACCTTAATAAAGTTTTAAATGGCATAAAAAATGTTGTTTCACTCAAAAAAAGAATAAAAAGCTCAACCATTCTAATGTTAAGAATGGTTGTAATGAGGCAAAATGAAAATGAAATAATTCCGATGAGAAAACTCTCAAGAGAGCTTGGAGTTGACAGATTTTCAGTTAAAACTGTAAATCCTCTTTATTCTACAGAATATTCTGATGCAGATATTATACCTAAAAACCCATGCTATAGACGTTATGAGTATAAAAAAGGTACTTACCAGCGCATATTGATAGATTTTAAATGTAATATAATGAATAGGCAATGCACTATTCACTCTAATGGTGATGTATTTCCATGTTGCTGGTGGTATGATGATGATTATTCTGTAAGTAATTGTTTTGACGAAGGTGGATTGACAAAAGTATGGAATAGTAATTCATACAGGAATTTAAGAAAAAAAATATTTGAAAATAAAAATGCATTTCATTATTGCAGAACCTGTTCTTTAAACTACAAATTTTCACGTACAGGCTGGTTTTATCAGACCGTTGATCTTACTAAAAGCAGGTTAAATCAATGGAAATATTTGAGCAGAAGATACCTTGAGTTGAATCTTCCACCAAAAATGCTTGGGTATCTTGTCAGTTTTAAAAATAAAATAAAAGCTGTTTTTTAAAATATTTGTAAATGCCATGAAAGAATATCCTTTAATTAGCGTAATTACTCCATCTTATAATTGCTGTAAATTTATTTCGCAGGCAATTAACAGCGTTTTAAGGCAAACTTATAGTAATTGGGAAATGATTATTCTTGATGATGGTTCAACTGATAACACTTCAGATATTGTAAGTAATTTTAAAGACAGCAGAATAAAATACTTTTATCAGGAGAATCAGGGTATTACAAATATTTCAAAAACATATAATAGTGCTCTTAAAAAATGCATTGGAGAATATATTGCTGTTTTAGACTGTGATGATTACTGGCCTGAATATAAGTTAACCAAGCAAATTGAAGCTTTTAGAAATCCTGAAGTCGTACTTAGTTATGGAATTTCCTGCATGGTGAATCAAATTGGCAAAAAAATAAGTTTCAGCAAAATTCCTGATGATTATAGCATTGCAAATAATGATCCTATCGGCTCATCTCTCAAAGGACTTTTTTATCACAGATGGTCATTTATCCCAAACCTTACTGTTATGATGCGGAGAGATGTTATTAATAGAATTGGGGGTTTTTTATCTGTAGAAAATCTTTATCAGGATTATCCGACATGGGTAAGAATGTCTTTAGAGGGGAAGTTTTGTGCAATTCCAATGTGTCTTGGTTATTACAGGAAACATCCTTCAGCTTTAACCTTTAAAACCAAATTAAATATGAAAAATAAAACATTTTACAAATATTCTTTCATTATTGATTTCATAGAAAAACATAAAGATAAACTTAATGAACTTGGTTTATTTTTTGATATAGAGGAAATAAAATTACGCTGGCAAAGATTCAAAAAAGAATTTGATTCATTTATTTACTATGATAATGCTTTTCTTTTTATAAAACTTGGGTTATTTAGAGAAGCGTATGAATCTTTTAAAACATTTTCAACCAGCGCCCCGAGTTTAAAACATAAAGCAATAAAAACACTTTTTTTATTGTCGAATATTTTTCAATATGATTTTGTAAGCCCGATAGCATTAACAAAAGAAAATCTTTCAAAGCTAATAAAATTTTAGTTGTAAAATAAAATCCTGGGTTAAATGAATTATTCTTTTTATTGGCATTTTCCGTGTTTAAGATATTCGCCAACTACAATCTTAGGCGTATCATGAATATAAATTCTTCCTTGTTCTAACCATAAAACATTATCACATATTTCAATTATTTCATCCATGTCATGTGATACAAACAATATGGTTGCTCCTTTATTTTTGAAATTTAGTATACGTTCCTTACACTTTCTTTTGAAATGTTCATCTCCTACAGCAAGAGCTTCATCAATTATTAAAATATCTGGATTTAATTCTGTTGCAATGGAGAACCCAAGCCTCGATATCATACCTGATGAATAGCTTCTAAGTGGGCTGTATATAAATTCTTCAAGTTCTGAAAACTCTATAATTTTATCTATGCATCTCTTAATTTCTTTTCTTGTATATCCAAGCAATGAAGCATTTAAAAATATGTTTTCAATTCCCGTCAGTTCCCTGTCAAACCCTGCATTTAATTCTATTAATGGGGCGATCTTACCGTTAATTGATATCTTCCCAGAAACTGGTTTCAGAACACCGGCGATTACTTTTAATAAAGTGCTTTTACCAGCGCCATTTTTCCCAATTATTCCCGTTGCTTTACCTTTAGTAAATTCTAAGCTGATTCCTTTTAATGCCCAAAAATCATTATATTCAATTTTTTTGAATTTTATCCTTCTTATTATATATTCTTGTAATGTTTTGGGCTTGTCTTTCGCAAGACGATATTTTACTGAAATATTTTTTAAATCAATAACAGGCATGCCCATTTATTATTAATCCTCTAAAGATAATAAACAATTTTGTCCTTATTTTTTGCATAAATTAATAATCCAAAAATAAACGCAAAAACAGCAAATAAAAAACCAAATATTAAATGAGTGATAAATAGAGGGTTATCAAGATATAAGGCAGTTCTGAAAGAATCAAGAAAATAATAAAAAGGATTAAGTCTAATAATAATCTCAAGTTTTCCAGAAACAATTGATGCTGGATAAAAAATCGGTGTGGCATACATCCATGCCATTATTAAAACTTCGTATATATATCTTGTATCGTGAAAATAAACATTTAATACTGAAATTATTAAAGATATGCCTAATGCAAACAATAACACCGGAACTATTGTAATTGGAAGAATTATAATCTTTGAACTTATTGGTGTATTAGTGAGAACTATTATAATAAAAAGTGGTACAAGAGAAAATACAAAATGTATTAAGGATGATGTAATAACTGAAATCGGAAGAACAGCCCTTGGGAAATAGACTTTTCTTATAAGTTCATTATTTGTTCTAAAACTATCCATAGCATTAGTTGTGCCCTGGGAGAAAAAGTTCCATATGATTATTCCTGATAGAATATAAACTGAATAACTCCCTTTTCCAATATTAAAGACTTTGGAAAACATAACATTTAAGATAAGCATTATTAAAAGAGGATGTAGCATAACCCAAAAAAAACCCAGCATTGACCTTTTATATCTGACCTTTATGTCTCTAATTATAAGATTATGTAATAGCCCATTATATCTTATAATTTCTTTAATTTCGTTTTTAAAACCATTCATTTTGATATTTTTGCTTTTGATAATTATTCATTGGGTTTTAATAATTATCTGACGTTGTATTAAAGATTTGATCCTCCTGCATTGTAATTCTCGCATTTAAATTTAATAGCAGACCTTTTTTAAATAATTCTCATATTGTATGGCAATTTTATCCCATGTATATTGACTCACCCATTTCTGTCCTTTTTTCCCCATATCAAAACGTTTGATACTTTCTGCCATCTGTTTCATAGAATTGAAAAGAGATTTATAATCGCCTGTTTTGAATTGAATGCCTGCTCCAGATTCTTTTATAAAATAAAATTCTTGAATATCACTTGTAATAACTGGTTTTCCGTATGCCATTGCTTCAAGGACAGAAATAGACTGAACCTCATATCTTGAAGGTGCTATAACAAAAAGAGCTTTTTTAAATATTTCATGTTTTACTTCCCCTGTAACCCATCCGAGTAATTCAATTTTGTTTCTTACCTTTGAAGGCAAATTCATAAGTAGCTTTTTAAAATCTGAAAAATCCCTTCCATTACCTGCTATGATTAGTTTTATGTCCGGAAAAACACTGTTAAATTTTTCAAATGCTTTTAAAAGTAAATCAAGTCCTTTGCCATATATATCTATTCTGCCAATAAAAAGGATATATTCTCCATCTTCAATGGGAATGCTAAGGATATTTTTTGAAATGCCGTTAGGTATAATTTCAATATATTTTTTTCTTAAAAAACGAAATTTATTAATGATAGTTTTATTGATAGAAATATAATAATTATAAGAAGAAGGTATAATCTGTTCAAATGAAACCAGTGATATTGCATACAGAGGATTATATTTTCTAAAGTATTTTCTTCCAGTGTATCCCTGTATCTGTAATACGATAGGTGTTTTTGTAACAAGTTTTGGCAAAGAAGGAACAGCAGGAGAAAATTCTTTAATTATTATATCAAAATCTTTACCGTTTTCTCTGACAAAAGAAGTTGAACAATATGCATAAGAAAGTAAAGACTTAAGAAAACTTTTACTTTTATTTCCTACAAAAAAATGTCTTAGCCCATTTTTAAAGCTATCTAAAGCACCTGGATATTTTCGACAAAGCAATGTGATGTCATGGTTATTTTTAAGATAATTATAAATTTCATACGCCCTTGTACAAACACCGCCTGTGCCAAAATAATCTCCGTCACTTTCATAAAGAAGATGTAAAATTTTCATAATCTACTTTTTAAAGATTTTAAATATAAAATTTTTTCTTTAATATATTCTATCACGCCTAAACTTACTTATTATATATCAAAGAAGTTTAGTATGTTATAATTATTTATATATTTCGCGTATTATTATAACTCTAAACCTTAAAAGTGCCTTTTTAATAATGTCCCGTTGGATAATGGGATTGAAAACAATTTTATTTTGCAGTTTGAGGAGGAGATATTGGCTATCTTTTCATATAGAGCGACTACAATAGAAGGTAGTATCATTGAAGGAGTTATTGAGGCTACAGATGAAAAAAGTGCGATAGATAGGCTTAAAAACTCCGGGTATATTCCTTTAAATGTTTCAGCA
>Ga0123519_10016170_pt1 | contig 10399 bp, 8 predicted proteins | sample YelNatPaOPRAMG02_FD_87396 | JGI IMG/M metagenome (GOLD analysis project Ga0123519, IMG submission 87396) | Hot spring microbial communities from Yellowstone National Park - Yellowstone National Park OP-RAMG-02 (version 2) | ecosystem: Environmental > Aquatic > Thermal springs > Hot (42-90C) ...
CCACCCATCGCCAGATTATCTTTCGGGGTTTATCCAGTTCGCGAACGGTGTCCGTGGGATAATGGAAGTGGGGAGCCTTGCCCCGGACGTCCCAGAGGTAGACTATTGGTGGCGGAAGGTTCGATTTATAGTCCAGGGCACAGAAGGCTTCGTGGAGGTTCATGTCGGAGGCGGTTATAGGGCAGTCACGAAAAGCCGGGGCTACGAGGCTTCCGACGAAGGTACCTGGGATGCCGACCACGAGCAGATTCCTTACATCCAAGATATTGCATTATGGCTTGACGGCACTAAGCATCATCCGTGTGATGGTGAGGGAGCCTTCAAAGATCAGGAAATCATGTGCGCGCTTATGCGTTCCGCCGCTCAGCGCCGGAAGATTGATCTCCCGCTTGGTCCTGGCGAACCAGAACTTGAGGTGCTTGCGAAGGTGCTGGTAGATTAACCGCACGGCTATCGAATATTTCTGCGCTCTCAATCCCCGCAAAATCGCCGGAGTATGGAATAACCGCCATGTCCAAGCTTTCGCAGAATTGCAGGGACTTTGTGGAGCGTTCGCATTGTCGCGCAAAGATCAGTCGCACGCCGATACACAAGAACAGCCAAAGCTGACCGCTGCCCAATTGCTTGCAGCGCTCGGCTACTTAGTGGATGTCACCCCAGGTGGGTGTTATTACCATGCATGGCGAGTGGCGCTCGTTAGCCAGCGCGTTGCAGCAGCAATTGCGCCCGAAGTGCAGCGTGACATATTCTATGCCGGTTTGCTTCACGACGCAGGAGCGGTTGGTGCTTCGAAGCATATCACCCGCTATATCCTAATGCGCGACCAGATAGAAGACGTGCACGTCAGGACCCACACGCAACGTGGAGCGGCTCTGCTTAACTGGCTGCCCGGCATGAGCGCGGCAGCTCAGTTTGTGGCTACACACCACGAATGGTGGGACGGTCGAGGCTATCCTGATGGCAGAGTGGGCACTATGACTCCGCTTGGCGGGTTTATCCTCGGCATTGCCACAACTGCAGACACCGTGGGATGTTTCCGCTCGGTGTCTAATCTCAGGAGCAGCCTATCTTCTATTGCAACTATGACGGGACACGTTTGGCCCAGAGAGGTATGGACCGCTCTGGTGCGCTCAATGGAAGACGCGGAATTCTACAAAACTCTTGCCGATCCGAGTTTGCTTCCTGCGGCGATATCTCAAAAGCTCAAAGAGCTTCCAGTGCCTGAAGAGTTGGACAATGATGAAGGAGCCGAACGCACGCTCCATTTATTCGCAGCATTGGTCGATCTTAAAGACCCATCCACTGCTGGTCATTCGCTTCGAACCGCTCGTCGTGCCAAGGCGTTGGCTGAGTACATGGGATACTCCGAAGCGGATGCTCATACTGCTTATCGGGCTGGTTTGGTGCACGATTGCGGACGATTAGGCATTGATACTCATATTCTCAACAAGGCCGGTAGACTTAGCGAAAAAGAAATGAATGACGTCCGCAGACACGCCCAAATGACCATAGAAACTCTGAGCTGTTTGCCGGATGCCCCAGGTATGGCTGCTCTCGGTCGCATCGCCGGTCACGACCACGAACGCTACGATGGCACCGGCTATCCGGACGGCCTGATGGGAGAGGAAATTCCGCCTATGTCGCGCATACTCAGCGTCGTAGATGCTTACGATTCCATGGTAGCTTCCAGCAACTACAGATTCCTTACATCAAAAGGAGCTGTGGTTAGAATCTTGCAGGGCGCAGGCAAGCAATTCGACCCGGAAGTTGCCAAAGCCATGGCCGAAATGGCGAAAGAGGACAATATCGAAACCAGGCTCAAAGCCGCGTAGCAATTTGGGGAGGGGATATTCCGTCTCGTCTTGCCCGCGCGCTGCTGAATTTCTATCGTTCCATCTCTCGGATAATGGCGTCGGCGACCTGACTGGTACCTACTGCAGTCGGATCGTTGCGATCCGGTTTCATATCGTAGGTTACGTCTTTGCCTTCGGCAATCACCTTTGCTACTGCGCTTTCCAGTTTGTCCGCAGCTTCCATTTCGCCGATGTGGCGCAACATTAGCATCCCCGAAAGAATCATTGCAATCGGGTTGACCTTGTTCTGGCCCTTATACTTCGGAGCGCTGCCGTGGGTTGGTTCGAACACCGCAGCGTGCTCGCCTATATTAGCGCCCGGAGCAACACCTAGTCCGCCCACGAGACCCGCACAAAGGTCCGACAGGATATCACCATATAGATTAGGAAGCACTATTACGTCATACAGCTCAGGCTTCTGAACGAGCTGCATGCACATATTGTCTACCAGTCGTTCGTTATAGACCAGATTAGCACCCCTACCTGCTTCGCTTACGAGGGTCTCATCGGCCTTTTCAGGTTCTGGAGTGCCCGGCTCAAACTGTGCTCCGTAGGCCTTTGCTACCTCGCGGGCAACTCTATAGAATAGCCCATCGGTATATTTCATTATGTTCGCCTTACACACCGCCGTAACAGTCTTCCGTCCGTTGGCTATGGCATAGTCAAAAGCGAGTTTAACTATTCGACGAGTGCCGGTTACCGAGATGGGTTTGATGGAAATTGCGGAGTCGGGACGAATTTTCCCACCGCTCATATCAATGATTTGCTTGGCTTCAGGCGTGCCGAGGTCCCACTCTACTCCCGCATACAGGTCTTCTGTGTTCTCTCTCACGACCACCAAGTTCACGTCAGTATACTTCGACCGTATGCCAGGATAGTATTTACACGGTCTCACACAGGCGTAAAGGTCCAGTTCCTTGCGTAAGGCTACATTAACGCTGCGAAAACCTCCGCCGATTGGTGTAGTAATCGGCCCTTTGAGCGCGACTTTGTTACGGCGGATGCTTTCCAAGACCTGTTCCGGAAGCGGCGTGCCGTATTTATCCATCACGTCCACTCCCGCATGCATCACTTCCCATTCTATATCCACCCCGGTTGCCTCGATTACCCGCCTGGTGGCCTCGGTAATTTCTGGTCCCGTTCCGTCTCCGGGGATGAGCGTAATTCGATGCGTCAAGTGTTCACCTCCAGTAGTTGTTGGTGGTTGTTTTCCATGCAGTCCGATTCGGTAATACTTAACAACTCTACGCTCCGGCAGCCTTTCTGAACAACTCGATGTAGCTGTCCTCAAGTGCGCGGTCCATTAGCGAGGGCACCGGTAGAACAACAGAACGCTCGAATAGTTCATCCGACTTCGGCAGAGTGCCTTTGCCGTAGTTGCGAGCTAAACCTTCGTTTGCAGGATGTGTCCACGGGAAGCCGTCCGGACTGTTACTTCGCTTTTCGACCAAAGCCTTAATGTTGTAGTAGATATGCATCCCATATTGCGGCATCCAAATAGCTGGCAGACCGATTTCACTTGCATTCAACGCAAAACGTTCTGCCATACCAGGCGTATTGAAGATAACTATCAGTGCTGCTCCCGTATCTCCGGCCGGGTCGACAATCTTTCTGAAGCGCATACCGGGAATATCCGATATCGCAGATTTGATCCGCTCTTTGCTGGCGCGCATTGCGCTGGTGATCTTATCGAGCTTAGGAAGCTGCGCGCGCACGATTGCAGCGGTAATCTCACTCATACGGCTTCCCGCACCCCACAATGCGATCTCGTGGTCTGCCTGGGCGTTACCATCTTTCCACGGCACACCTACATCATGGGCTGCGTTTGCGCGCAGGTATAACCGTTCGTCATCTGTAACCACTATCCCGCCTTCTCCGGCCGTAATGTTCTTATTCATTTGGAAACTGAACATCGCTATATCGCCGAACGCTCCGAGTTTCCTGCCTCTCACGCTTCCGCCGTTTGCTTGAGCACAATCTTCCAACACCTTCAAGCCATACCGCTTCGCTATCTCGACGATCGTTTCAATATCGCATGCCGCCCCGCACATGTGTACCGGTATAACCACGCTGCTGCGAGGGGTGATCTTTCGTTCGAGGTCTGCAGGGTCCATACCAAAGGTCTCGTCTATCTCCACAAGCACCGGAATTGCTCCCGCTCGAACGACGGTTCCTATGGTAGCAACCCACATGAAACCGGGCACAAGCACTTCCTGTCCCGGGCCGACTTCTAGCGCTGCAAGTGCCGCTGCGAGTCCATTAGTGCCGCTGCACACAGCTTGAGCATACTTCCGCCCCACGACTTGGGCGAATTCCTTTTCCAGACTATCGGCCTCTGCGAGAAAGTTGGCGCCGTAGTAGCGAAAAGGTGAACGATGGCGGATCACTCGAAGCGCAGCTTCTTCTTCGGCGCTGTCGTAATAGTGAACACCCGGAAATTCCCTAGGGAAGACGGGTTTCTGGGAACTAGACAAGGCAGAACCTCCATTTGTAACACCCATATGATCGCTTTCAGCATACCGGACAATTCAAAGGAAGTCAACACAACGGCAGCGGAGCCTGTCTTAAAGGTCCCATTGACATTGCTGTGCTATCGACTTAAACTTCATCAGAAACTTGATCATAAGCTGGAGGACAGGCCAGTGAAAAGTATGATTGTTACAGTAGGCACAGGTGAGGGTGTGGAAGAGCCTATAGCGATATCTATTGAAACAGCCAATCCAGATATTGTAGTGTTTATTGTTTCAGAAGAAAGTCGGAGCACGTTAGACAAAGTAATCGACAAACTCCGCAACAACGGCTTTGACAAAGACAAAATAGTCGGCGACAACTGTCCAAATGATGATATGGTTGTAGTTATCAAAGACGTAGAGAATATTAACTTGTGCTACGAAGGCGCGCTCAATGCATTCAAACTTATTCAACAAAGGGGAGGAAACTTGCGCCGAACTGTCTTGGATTTCACGGCAGGCACCAAGGCAATGTCCGCTGCTGCAGTGTTGGCAGCAGTTAGATTTGATTGTAGACAACTCAGCTATGTTGGTGGCATTGATCGAGACCAGGGCGGGCGAGTAATAAGCGGTTCGGAATTCGTTGTCACGTGTTCAGCCAACCGCATAGCGCGCGATTTGGCTATCAAAGATTTGGTAGAAGCATTTAACAAGCGTCAGTTTAATGCCTGTCGTGCGATTATTGGAGACTTGCGAAAACGGATGTCGGAAGAACTGCTGACACACGTCAAACACCTGGAAAACGCAGTCGAGTTCTACGATGCTTGGGATCGCTTTGACCACGGAGCAGCCTCTGAACTTAGCGACAAGCTAGAGCAGTTCGGAGAGGAATGGAACCTAAAAGCAGAAATCGGGAATAATCTTTGTATTGTATGTCGAATAGCAAAGAAACGCGGGAAGGCAAACAATAACGCCGTCGATCTGCTGAGGAAAACAGGAAGTTTGCTGATGGCTGATATTTTCGCGAATGCCGAGCGTCGTGCCGAAGAGCGACGTTACGACGACGCGGTAGCCAGGCTTTATCGACTGATTGAACTAGCAGCGCAGGTAAGATTCGCCGAAGAAAAATATGGATTCCCAACGTCCAATGTTCCGCGCGATTTTCTGAGTGATAAAGGCTTGCTAGAAAAATACGACCAGCCTGGCGAGAAATGCATTAAGGTCGGACTTGTCAAAGCCTACGAGTTGTTAGCCGACTTAGGCGACAACTTGGGCAAAGTGTTTTTTGAATCAGCATTCCAACATCGCTTAAACGCACGCAACGGTTCAATACTTGCTCACGGTCTATCTCCCATAGAACAGGAAGATTACAAGTCTTTGAAGGATATAGCCTTTAAATTGTGCTGCGAAAGCGCTGGGAAGCAGTTCGAAGAGGATCTGAAAAGTTGCGAGTTCCCTGCCGTGACTTATGATTAATTGATGCTAACCTGATAGGTCTGCTTTCTTATGAAGCTGGCGATTCTGATATACTCTCCAGCATTTTCGATCCTACTCAATATGCTTAGGTTTAAAGGGTCCTAATGTTGAGGTAATAATAGGCGTGCTGGGCGATTCGGATTTAACCGAGGCAAGAAAAAGTTGAGCTTTGCAACGTCGCAAAGACTGCCATGGCACTATTTTTGCCAAAGAATTTGATAGAAAAGATTCTTGAGGACGAATCTGAAAGAAGGATACAAAGGCGGAAGCGTCGTAGTTTAAAACAGAGTCCGGTTCATCCGGCGCTTGTTGACCTATTCGGCATTCATCGTTTGTTATTTAGCATTCCGCCTAGTGGGGGGTGAGAGATTTTCCGACAAGTGGAAATGCACATACTAGTCTGATTCAGTGACATGACAGTATTTTTTACCGAGTTGTTACACGATTGTTATGACGTTGTATTACGCAGGTGGTAGTATCTACTTGTCGGAATAGCCGCCGGAGTGCAAATGGATTGCCGATAAATGACTGCGCGGGCAGGCAGTGTTAGTCCAGCATTGGGAGAAGGCTGGTATGTGTGGCTGCGTCGCGTATGTCGATAGGTTATACTGTGTCGGTGCCTCGCTTACTTGCTCCGTACACAGCCGGAGATGGCATTCGACCATACCACCGAAGAGGAACTTCGCCGGCGTAAGTTTTACCGCTAGCTATTATCTACTGCTTATTCCCATAATGCTGAGACAGCTCTGTGTCGCATTGGCGCTCTTGAGCGGTTGGATAAAGGGGCAAACTCACACTTGCCGAATGGAAAATATTTGCCCTGTGGGTTCTTGAATTGAGAATAAGTCTGACGCTGCCGGTTCCATTGCATGAAGCGCGGCGCGAGCACAAGACAGGAGGGTTAGCAATCATATTTTCGTAATATAGCGAGTTGCAATAACTCGCTTTGACCGGTGCGACTTTACAATTTGAGCTAAGAAACTGTCACCGGACAACAAATAGGGGGTTTCGGCTGAACGGCTGATTACCGTTTAGTCGGCGGGCAGGCAAACAAACATATATATACAAGCTGGGCGTACCGCTTTAGCGGATATGCCGGCGCAATAGGCTGGACTTAATCCCGGCAATAACAGTCCATGCCACTATTCGCGAGGTAGTCGGAGGAAGGAGGCTTGTCGATGAACAGCGACGCGCTGGAATTGGCAGAGCCAGAAACGGAAGAAGCACTGCCCGAAGCTTCTGACATCGGCGATTCGATGGATTTATATCTAAATCGAATCGGCAAGTGGCCTCTTCTGGGTGCTGAAGAGGAACGTGAATTGGCGCGAAGGGCCAAGAATGGCGACGAGGCGGCCAAACGCAAGTTGATCGAGTCGAACCTGAAGCTCGTTGTCAGCGTTGCGAAAGTCTACTCGCGTTCGGGGCTCCCGCTGCCCGACTTGATTCAAGAGGGCAACATTGGCCTGATAAAGGCTGTGAGTTCCTTCGATCCAGAGAAGGGATTCAGATTTAGCACCTACGCGGTTGCCTGGATAAGACAAGCCATAACGCGGGCTATAGAACGACAGGGACGCGCGATCCGGGTGCCAAGCTACGTTATTCAGTCGATTAGGAGGCTTAATAAAGTAGGCTCGGCCTTCACGAACACGTTCGGCCGCGAACCTACTATAGAAGAACTGTGCGAGCTGACGCAATTGCCCAAGGAAAAGGTAATGCGTCTGCTTGAGGCGTCTGAGGCGTTGGTCTCGCTGGACGAAGGGGTCAAGGAAGATGGCACGACATCACTTCTCGAACGCCTGACGCAAACGGGAACTGCGAATCCCGAAGAAGATGCCCTCCAAAAAGAGGGAATTGAGGTGCTGAAACAACTTATGAACTGGCTCAGCCCGCAAGAAAGACTGATTATCGAGAAGCGGTTCGGCCTGGCGGACGGTGTAACCTCGACGCTGCAAGAGATAGGTCAGCAACTTCACATAACCAGGGAGCGCGTCCGGCAACTCGAAGCGCGGGCACTCAAAAAGTTGCGGATGGCTATAACTCGCAGTTGGCTTGAAACATACTTTGAGAGCTGATCGCGTTGCGCGGGCGTGGTCCGGCTTCTCGCGGGTATAACACGCCAAGATAAAGACTCCCCGAGAAGCAAGATAAGAGGGAGGCAAGGTTTAGCATGGACGACACTAAGCCCGTAGCGATGGGTCAGGTGGATGTCGGCACGGAAGCCCGACTCACCGAGAGAGAACGCGAGATTCTCAAACTCATCTTTGAGGGAAAGTGCTCTAATGAAGTCGCTCAAACCCTGCGCGTAAGCAAGAGAACTGTCGATTTTCATCTTGCGCGTGCGTATGTGAAACTGGGAGTATCAAACCGCTTTCAGGCATTCAGAAGGGCCGTTGAACTCGGTATAATCAGCGACTGAGATACATTCTCCATCGTGCGCTTGCACGTTGGTCGGAACGCCGCTGGCACGCCCCGTTAGGCATGAACAGGCTGCGGCTTTGCTTTTTGTCGTACCCGAGGCAAACCAAAAAACGAAGTCGCCAATTCCTCGCGATAGGTGCATAATCTCCTTTCCGGCTGCTATAATACTTCCCGGTTAGACTCCAGCGACAGGGGACTTCCAATGGAAATTCGCACGTATGACACTGCACGTTATCGCCTTGAAATAGAGCTTGATGACGAGGTCGGGCGCATTATATTGACGGATAAGTATTCGGGCGTTCGGTTTGCAGATTCCGAATACCGTTACTCCGCCTACGCTGAGGACGGGAACCGAATTGCATACCTGGAAGGACTCGTGAATGCTGGGCTGGCCGAAGAGCCGTGGCATCGCGGGGGGAACAGAATCAGCATCAGCGGCACACTTGCGGGCGGAGACCCCGATATCCGCATAGGCGTTCACCATCGGCTGTATATCCCGCTAGCCGAAGATTATCTCGAAGAACGCATTATTCTGCGTAACCTTAGCAGCAAGCGCATTGTTCTCCGAGGCTATCGATTTGGATTCCGCAAGAGACTCGAAAGACCAAAGCAGTACGGTGGACCGGGCATTGATATTGAGAAATATCGACTTATTGCCATCCCGTTTAGACTTCAGCCGGACGGCAAGAAGCACGACTACCAGCTAGACGATATCTATCACGGCCGCTACGAATGCTCGGAGTTTTACAATCCGGCTCGGCTTGTTCAGGAAGTTGTGGACAAGAATCGCGGCAGGTCGGAAGGATGGGCCTGGACCGATGGCGAAAACGGCCTGCTCATAACAAAGTATAACGACGATAAGATCGAGTTCTCGATGCTCGATACAGAACATCGTAACGGAGAGGTTTACCTGACATTCGGCGGCGCATCGCCCTCTCTATACAACGAACCCATCGAAGCTCGAGTCCTGGAACCCGGTCAGGAAATTACGTTCGGCAAAACAAGGCTTCATTTTTATGAGGGGCTTTGGCGTCAGGGATCCTATATGTTTCGAGAGTTCATGGCAGCGCTTGGCCACACAATTCCGGACAACTACGATCCGCCGGTGAACTGGAACGAACTCTACGACATCGGCTGGTATCACAACGACCGCGAAAAGCTGGCTAAGCACTACACGTTTGATGCGCTGTGCGAGGAGGCTGAGAAAGCTCGCGATATAGGTTGCAACTTACTTTACCTTGATCCTGGTTGGGAAGTCTGCGAAGGCAGCACTACTTGGGACGAAGAACGGCTCGGCGACGTTAAGTCATTTATCGACCATATTAAGCAAGAATATGGTCTTCGGGTAGGCTTTCGCACGATCGGTCGGAGCTATTGTGACGACTATCCAGGTATGTATCGTCGCAGAGCAGATGGCAGTCTCGGTTACTATGCCCCGTATAGTCCTAAGCCGTTTTATGAGACATGTATATGCAGTCCGCGCTATCAGGAAGAAAAGCTCAGGCGCATACTTAAGATCGCGGATGCCGGAGTGAGCTTTATTATGTTTGATGAGTTCGATTGGCGAGGACCATGCTACGACGAATCGCACGGTCATCCTGTGCCTACCACTCCGAACATGCACGCTCACGCTGTCACGGAGTTGATCAAACGAGTCCACGAGTTGCATCCGGAGATCATAATCGAAGCGCACGATCCGGTCTGGCCTTGGGGTGTTAGATATCTGCCCGTCTACTATCTCCACGGGCAGGACCATTCGTTCGACGAGATTTGGGGATTTGAATTCATGTGGAATCCCCTGGACGATTTGCTTTCTGGTAAAGCGCTGAGCTTGTTTTACTACAACCTGGCTTATGATTTGCCGCTTTACTTGCACATTAACATGGAAAACGATAACGATAATTGCCTGGCGTTTTGGTGGTATGCCTCTACTTGTCGTCATCTGGGAATCGGAGGCAAGAGGGACAACGAACGACGCTACCACGCTTACAAGCAAGCGATGGCCGAGTACTTGTTGTTGAAAGACCTCTACTCGCGGGGGATATTTTACGGCATCGACGAACTAACCCACATCCATGTGCTGCCCGAAGCGGGACGATGTGTGGTTAATGCGTTTAACCTTACAGACACACCGATCTCACGAAAAGTTGATATTCGCCTCAATGACCTGGGACTTCTGGAAGAAGTGACCGTCACAGGTGC
>Ga0123519_10016173_pt1 | contig 10398 bp, 5 predicted proteins | sample YelNatPaOPRAMG02_FD_87396 | JGI IMG/M metagenome (GOLD analysis project Ga0123519, IMG submission 87396) | Hot spring microbial communities from Yellowstone National Park - Yellowstone National Park OP-RAMG-02 (version 2) | ecosystem: Environmental > Aquatic > Thermal springs > Hot (42-90C) ...
CATATAGAGCCTCCTCCAATTCCAACTTTTACAAAATCAAGTTTTGCTTCTTTAACAAGATATAAAAAAGCTTCGCCGTCAACAACATTACCTCCGCCTAAAACAATTTCGTCTCCATACTTCTCCCTAACCCATAGGGCAGCATTTTTTTGAAATTCAGAGTAGCCATCGGAAGAATCAAAACATAAGACATCGGCACCGGCTTCTATTAGAGCCGGAACGCGGTTTTTATAATCGTGGGTATTTATTCCACATCCTACAGCCAGTCTCTTTTTATCGTCAAGAAGTTCATTTGGATTTTTCATGTGGTCTATGTAATCTTTTTTAAATACTAAAGAGTGAAGATTTCCCTTTTTGTCTAGAATTGGAAGGCATTCCTTTTTATGCTTCCTTAATAGGCTGTTTGCCTCATGAAGTGTTATTCCAACTTCCCCATAAATAACATTTTCTTTGGGTGTCATATATTTTGAAACCGGTTCATTAACATTATCTTCAAATTCCCAATAATCTTTATCTGTAATAATACCTAAAAATTTTCCCGTGCCAGTACCATTGTGTGTTACAGGCATTGTAGAATGACCTGTTTTTCTGCTTAATGCAATTGCTTCGGCAATAGTGTTATCTGGACGAAGATTGCTATCGGAAGGAACAAAACCTGCCTTATGCTGTTTTACTTTGTAAACCATTTGAGCCTGACTCTCTATTTGCTGAGAACAATAAATAAATGCTAAACCGCCTTTTCTCGCAAGAGCAATAGCAAGCTCAACGCCAGAAACAGCTTGCATACTTGCAGAAACAAAAGGAATGTTTAAAATAAACGAAGATTTTGATCCTTTTTGAAATTTTTTAACAGACGTTTTTAAATCTATATTGGCCGGAATATGATTTGTTGTTGTTAGTCTTGGAATAATAAGATATTCAGAAAAAGTTCTTGATATTTCATCTAAAATTCTTGCCACGTATGCCTCCTTTTATATAAATATATATACAAAAAGCACTCCTGAGAAAATCAGAAGTGCTTTTTTGTATCACAATTTATCAACCATATACAAAAATATATCTTGGAATTAATTTTAGCATTTTAAAAAAATTCTTCTTTTTTTGTTTAATGCTTATATTTTTGTTTTTGTGATTAAAGTCACATTGCTATTTTTATCTTATTATATATTTTTGTAATAAAACATTAGAAAGGAAGTAAGATGCGGGAATATATTGTTTGTTCGCAAGATACTTTTATTATTATTGCAAAAAAGTTTTATGGGGACGAATCTGCTGCAAACGCATTAGCAAAATTTAACAAATTCCCCGACGAAAAACAAAATCTACAGCCTGGGCAAAAACTATTAATTCCATCCCGAATTTATATTCTTAAATCAAAAGAAGCACAAAATAATGCTACCACTCTAAACGTTTCTGTTTGTATCTCTAACCCAAATGAACCAATTGTATTTTTTTCGCCTGCCACCCAAAAATATTATATAATTTACTCACAAAAACAAGATATTCTATCTTCATTTAAAAAGGAATGTGAAGAAACAAAATCTATTGCCCAAAAAATCATTGAAGTGTGGAAAGAAAAAGATTTTTCTACAATGCTATCCAAAATAGACAACCTCTCAAAAGAAATTGAATCATTTTTCCCTTTATTAAAAACAAATCCCGAAAAAGCGATAGACGAAATTATTTCTGTTACAAAACATCCCTTATGGAAAGATCCAAGATTTTATGTAAGACCCGAAAAACTGTTGGGATTGGCTGAAATAAAAGATGTTGCAGATCAAACTATAAAAAGCATTTTTGACTCTTTAAAAAATGCTTCTGGAGATTATTCTTTAGATAAAGATGTTATGTCTTTTTTATGCAATAATGCACATATAAAAGATGAATGGCCTTTAAAATGGAATTTTTCAGACGTTCAATCGGAAGTAGAAGGAGAAACAAATAAATTTTTATCTTCTGTTAATGCAATTTTTGTAAGATTTTTAAGCGGCTGTGGTTTGGGAGAGAAAATTAATGCTAAAGAAAAAATATTTCATTTTGAAAAAAACGGATACATTAATTTTTCTTTTTTAAAAGGACAATTATCGGGAGAATGGTTTCTTCCTAATGAAAAAGGTTTTAATTTTTTTGAAATTTTTGGCTCCCCAAAAACTTCCAATGGTAAAGAACTTATATGCATGCTTAGGTGTAAAATATCAACCAAATCATTTAATATTTCAAAATATCATTTGCATTGTTTGGCCTCTCTTCCCAAAATATCATCTATTATGACAGAACAAAATCAAACTGCCAGTGCTCAAGCCAATGCAGAAATTAATACACAGGCAAAAGGCAAAATTATTGCCGAGCTATCTTGGAGCCCCGACGGAATAAAATCTTTTGCAACTATTGCAAAAGCAGATTTACTGGCAGACATTAAAGATGACAAAGAAATGTCTATTAATTATTCCGAAGGAAAAATTAAATATTCTGTTCCCAAAAATATTTTAAAAGGTTTAGAAGGAAAAGGCTCTATAATTTTTGATGTTGACCCAAAAGAAGGAATTAAACTGGTACAACATATTTTTGGAAGTATTTTGTATCTTTTTCTTTCTCAATTTGATAAAGCAAAAAGTGGATTTACCACCCTTGTTTCTGCGAAATTTGATAATGTTTTTTCTTTAGTAGAAAAAAAAGTTTCTTCTGCCGAAAATATGGCTAAATCTTTTTCGTCGTGGTTTCATGAATGCAAAATTAAAAATGGAATTACAGATGGAACATGGTATATTCCAGATAAAAATGGTTTAGACCTTATTAAACTAATAAAACTTTCTCCTGCCCTTGCTCCTTGTGTAAAACCAAACGTTTATTGTTACATAAGAATAAAAATTGTTTTATCGTCATATAAATTTGCACAAGCAGGCAGTCAAAAATCCAACATAGGCGATGTTTTTAAAGGCATGCCAAATATTTCTGATATTTCAAAAGCATCAATTCCAACTTCTTTAAATCTTGCAGCAGGAGCCGGTGGCAATTTAGCAGGTTATATTGAATGGCGCTCTTCCCCAAATGAAGAGTTTAAGACTCTGGGCGAAATAATGTCTATGGGAGCAATGTCTGCTTTTTCTGGATTAAGTATCGCAGTGCCTGTTGCCTTTGAATATAAAAACGGCACGCTTAGAGGCCTTATTTCTCTTAAATATGCTCTGGGTTTATCCAGTAATGCCATGATTGGTTATTCTGCCTCAGGAAATGAAGCAAAGGCTTTTGTTAATCATTTATTTTCAAGTCTTAATGTTTCACTTGAATCATTTTTAAGTAAAGAAAAAATAGAAGAAATATCAAATATAGGCTCTTCTGTTTATGAAAAAGCAAAAATAATTGATAAAAATATAGATAAAAAAATTGACAAAAATATTACTCAAAAGGTAAAAGAAGAAAAAAATAAATTATTTGGCAAAATATAATTAATTTATACAAAAAGGAGGCTTCATGCCATCCAGAAAAGCAAATTTGGCTCATTTTTATTTTTTTAGCGGAGCTTTGGCACCAGAAACCTTTGAAGTGGTTAAATTTAAGGGTAAAGAAGCTATTTCTGAATTTTACAGCTTCCACATAGAACTTTTATCTGCAAACTGGGAAATAACTCCCGATAAAATAATAAATAAGCCTGCTACTCTTTATATTTACAGAGATGGGGAATTTTATCCATTTTCTGGAATTGTTTCAGAATTTAAATTTCTTGGTAAGGTATTAGATAGAGCCAGTTATTCTTTGACACTTGTTCCTAGATTATGGCTTTTAACTCTTAATATTCAAACAAGAATATTTCAAAAGAAAAAAGTCTTTCAAATAATAAAACAAGTTTTAGACGATGCCAATTTAAACGACAGTTATTCTTTTAATCTTGACGAAAGCAAATATCCCGAGCTGGAATATGTTGTTCAATATCAGGAATCTGATTTTAATTTTATTTCTAGACTCATGGAACATTGGGGTATATGGTACTTTTTTAACGAAAACCCTATTTTAGAAGAAGAACTTGACGGAAGTTGTAGTGCCGAAAAAATGATTATAACAGATAAGCCTTCTTTGTTTGACTATATTCCAACAAAATCGGATATTGTTTTTAAACCAATATCCGGAATGGCAGATATGATAGAAACAAAAGAAACAGAATCAATTAATTCTTTTGAAGTTTCGGGCAGAATTATTCCAAAAGAAGTTCTTTTTAAAGATTATAATTATAGGACACCAGAAACAGACTTAAAAAGCCGCAAGCCAATTAAAACAGGTGAGGTTGGAACTGTTTACAAGTTTGGTGCACATTTTAAAAATACCATAGAAGCAGAAAAATTATGTGAAATAATGGCTAATAGTTATGCCTGCAATAAAATTGTAATAGAAGGCACAAGTAACTGTCGTGGGATGCGCGCCGGAAAACGCTTTTCTTTACAACAACACTATTTGGAAAAAATGAACGAAAAATATGTTTTAACAAATTGCGAACACGAAGGCAGTCATTTGCTGGAAAAATATGGTACATATACTTACTTAAATAAATTTGTTTGTATTCCTGCTTCTCAGGCAGAAATTTATAAGCCTGTTATTAAGACAGAAGCCCCCAAAATACCCGGAATCATAACAGCAAAAATAGAAGCAAATGGTTCAGAATATGCAATGATAGATGAAATGGGTCGTTATAAAGTACGTCTGCCTTTTGATTTGTCAGAATCAAAAAATTATGAAGCATCACGGTTTATTCGTCTTGCCCAACCTTATGCCGGCTCAAATTATGGTTTTCATTTTCCTTCGCATGAAGGGGTTGAAATGGTTCTTGCATGTGTAAACGGAGACCCCGACAGGCCTTTGGGTCTTTCTGTTGTTCCTAATGCAAATACTGTATCGCCTGTTACGAGCTCAAATAAGCATCAGAATATTATTCGCACTGCCGGAGGAAACGAAATTCTTATAGACGATGAAGAAGGAAAACAAAGAATATGTATTTCAACAAAATCCTCACATACTTTAGAAATGAACGATGAAAACAAATATGCAATGCTTCAAACAAAAAATAAAAACAAAATTATTTTAGATGACAATAATGAATGTGTATCATGGAATGCGAAAGATCATAATATTAAAATGACATATAAAAGCGGTAACGAAGGAATTGTGATAACAACCGGAGGCGGTCACTCTATTGTTATAGATGACAAAAATAAGAAAATTACAATAAAAACAAAAAATGGAAATATTATAGAAATGGATGATAATGGAAAAAAAATAAGCCTCGCAGATTCTGCTGGCAAAAATAAAGTTACCTTAGATGGAAATGGAGGAAAACTTTTGTTAGACTCACAGGGTGAGATAACAATAAATGCAACAAAAGATCTTACTATAAAGGCTGCTAATATAAAAATGTCGTCTCAGGGGAAAATAGAGGCAAAGGCAACATCAGATTTAACTTTAAAAGGAATGAAAATCTCACAAAAGGCAGATATGGATTTTGAGATAAAAGGTCTCAATATAAAGGCAGAAGGCCAGATGAATGCAACTTTAAAAGGAAGCTTGCAAACAAAAGTAGAAGGAATGATGACAGAATTGAGTGGAAATGCCATGGCAAAAGTAAAAGGTGGAATTGTAATGATAAATTAAAAGATTTTAGAAAATTTTATATTAATATTTAATATTTTATTTAAAAAAGGATTTTTTTATGAAAATAAGAAAAACTTTAATTTCTTTTTTTGTTTGTCTTTTAATATTTACTTTAACACATTCAGCTTTTGCTGTTTTATATATAGTTTCTGATACTTTGAATATTTTAGGATCTCAAGCCATAGTAAGAGTATCTTCAGAATTTAAAGCTCCAAAAGGTTCACAGGTTACTTACAGATTTAGAAATGTTTTTGACAATGATTCTACAACATACTGGTTACAAGGCAATCAGGCTGTTGGAGAAAATCAGTGGTTTGATATAAAGTTTCCAAGAAAAATCAAAATTAAGGGTCTTATTTTTGGTCCTGGTTGCAGAAAAGATTATATATGTTTAGAAGATAACAGCGTTCCAACAAAAATAAAAGTAAAATTAGACGAAAAACCGGCTTTTGAATTTAATTTTGACTGGGATGTTCTATCAGATTCAAAGCAGAGTCTAACAAGACAAGAAGTAAACATGCGCAAAGGATTTATCTGGTTTAACTGCGATACTCCATTTACGACATCAATAATTCAGGTTGAATTTAATAAGGTCCATAAAGGAAACCGCTATGACATATTATCTTTATCCGATTTTGAGATTTTAGAACCATTTGATAAAAGGTTTGAAATAATGGATATTCTTTCTAAAATCACAATAAATCCAAATGATATAGGAAAAATTAATGTTAGTTCTCTTTTCAAATATCCAGAAGAAGCCGCTGAGTTAAAAAGATCTATAGAAAATTTTTATCAAAATGAAAATTCAACAAACTGGAAAACCGATTCTACCAAAATAGAAAAGGCATTAAATTTACAAATGCGGGAAATATCGGATATTTCAGAAAAGAATCAAATAATTTCTGCTTTAAAAAATATACTTATTGCAAACAATAATTTAGTAAGATTCAGAAAAGACGGGAGAGTCACATTTTATATGACTTATGTAACCACAATATATTTTGGCGAAAAACAATGGAATATCTGGCGATATATAATAACAAATCCATCATCAAAAGGTATTGATGTTTCAATAAAATATATACCCTTAACAAAGTAAGGCTAAAAAATCAAAATGGGTAAACCAGCTGCAAGAATTGGAGATTCTACGGCTCATGGCGGAGTAATAACAGGACCGGGATGTCCTACTGTTCTTATAGGTGGCCTTCCGGCAGCAACAATGGGAGACATGCATGTTTGCCCTATGGTTACTCCAGGAACTCCGCCTATACCTCATGTTGGAGGTTCAATTTTATTAGGAAGTACCGGTGTTCTCATTGGCGGTAAACCAGCAGCCAGAATGGGAGATATAGCAATGTGTGTTGGTCCGCCGAGTTCTATAATAATGGGTTGCATGACTGTTCTTATTGGTGAAGCTGGAGGCGGTGGTGGTGGAGCTGGTGCGGGTGCAGGTGGTGCAGGTGCTGGTGGAAGTGGAACCGCAGGTGCAATAATGTCTTCATCAATTGCAACGCAGGCTCCAAAAACAAAAGAAAAGGGAAATCATTTTTTTGAAGCAATTTTTCATGATGCTGCTAATCTGATAATTGGTGGTCTTAAATACCTAATTAAATTTCCCAATGGAATGAAAAGCAGCGGCATTTTTGGAGATAAAATAAGATTAAACGGAGTTGCCCAAGGAAATTACACAATTGAATTAAGAGCCATTGCAGATGTCAGGTGGTCTCAAAAAGAGGTAGAGGCAGGAAAACAGGTTAATTTGATTGTAGAAACAATTGGTGTAGAAGATGGAGAAAAGGCAATCTTGGATATTTATGTGAGAGATGGTAATTATACAGATTATTTGTTGGATACAATAGAAACTCAGGTAAAAGGCAATAAAGTAGATGTTAAATGGGAAATAAAAGTTAATGAAAAATATCTTGCTATATGCGATATAAAAAATAAAAAGAAAAAATATTCAATGCCTTTTTTGTTTTTTAAAGCAAAGATCCAAGAACTTACAGAACAATCTTCTCATTTATATGTTAAAGACAAAATATCGCTAACAGTTAAAGATAAAAATGGCGAGCAAATTAGTGGAATAGAGTATAAAATAAAGCTTCCAACAGGTGAAATAAAAAAAGGAAAAACAGAAAAAAATAAAAATATAGAAATCTCAAATATTCCTTTTGGAAAATGGGAGATAGATTTTAAAGAGAAGATAAAAAAACAAAAAGAAAATCAGCAAGATAAAAATATTGAAAATTCTAAAACGGTAAACAAAAAGGATGAGATTATTGAAGATAAGAAAGTTCTGGTTAGCGGAGATGAGAAGAAAATAAAAGAGAAAGATAATCTGGTTAATGATAATTCCAATTTAAAATATATTTCTCAAAAAATTAGTAAAAATGACACTTACTATATCTATCCAGTACAAAAGAATTGGGTGATAACAAGCAAATATGGTTTAAGAATCCATCCAATAACAAAAGAAAGCAAATTTCATCATGGTATTGATTTAGTACACCCTGATGGTAAAACATTAGGAGAACCTGTGTTAGCGATTGAAGAAGGAATCGTATCAACAATTATTTCAAAAACAGCAGGGAACTTAATTATTCTTAATTTAAAGGATGGTTTTTCTGTAAGATATGCGCACTTAAAAGAATTTCTTGTTTTTAATGGTGAAAAAGTTAAAGCAGGACAGCAAATTGGCACAGTAGGCAATAGTGGAGCATCAACTGGTGCTCATCTTCATTTTGGAATGTTTAAAAATCAACAATCAATAGATCCAACTAATTTTTTTAATTATAAAATAAAGGGGTAAAAAATGAAATTATTAACTTTATTTAAATTAAATTTTATATTTATAATTTTATTTTTATTTTGTAACAAATCTTTGCAGCCTATAAGATGGGAAATTAATACTTTAGACGGTGAATATATAGGTTTTGAAATTATTGATGATTATATTTATTTAGGCGAACGTTTTTGTGATAATAATTCTGGCGAATGTCACAAATCCAAGATATTAAAAATAGATACTCTTGGAAAAATAAAAGATTCTTTATGTTTAAATTGTAACCTCTGGTATTTAAAATCAAAGGGTGCAAGTCTTTTATTTGCTACCGATAAGGGATACTTGATTTATACCAAAGATTTTAATTTTTATGATACAATTTCTTTATTGATGCAAACAATTTTGTTAAATGACTCTTTGGTTCTCTATGGTAAAAGTTGTTCTTCAGATGAAGGTGATTTTGATAACGAAGAAGTGCCCGAAAATATTTTTATTAAAAATTTAAAAACAAAAAATATAGATACCATATTGTTAAATGCAGAGCCGATTGATGCTAAAATTGTTGCTGATAAACTTTTTATTATCGGTAGAAGTGGAAATTTTGAAAAAGTAACATATAAGCTATATGTTTTAGAAAATCTTAATATGAAATCTTCTATAAAAGAAGCTAATGATTTATTTGTAACAGGACCCGGATTTATGACATCAGATATTTCATTTGTCAATGACACTATTTTAATTTACTTAGATACAATATGTTATTTTTTAGATGAAAAGTTAAAAATTAGAAAAGCAAAAGAGGTCTCTTTAGATTCTTTGAAAGGTTTAGAAAATGAATTTTTATTTTATTCTTCACAAATGAAATTGTTTTTTATAAAAAATAATGAAATTATGTATATAAAATTACCAAAAGAAACAGAAGAAATATATACTCAATTAGCACACACTTTTATTAAAAATAAAGGTACTTTTTATTTATCAAATTTTGGATTTTGGGGAAAAAGTTTAAATAAAAAGAAATGTTTTTATATTTCTAGTTCAAGAAAAAAAGCTATTTTTTATGATGTTATAAAATAGATATAAAAATATTTTGTTTACTCTCAGCTTTTAGGAAATATCATCTGAAGACGTTGTTGTTCTTGGCACCGAGGCAGGAATTAATATTTACCTTTTTTAGAATCAAAATAAATTTGATTTATGTAAACCAGAAGAAGAACCATAAAATTATTAAATCATGATAAAATTTATTTCATATATTTTTTTATTAAGTTTTATTTGCTATAGTAAAGATGTTGTTTTATTTGATGCCAAAATAATAAAAATTCCTTTTATAAATGACAGTATTGGAGGAATTCCTACATGTTTTCCTTTAGAAAGTGTGCCAGATGAAGAGTCTGTGGATGCTATTTATATAGATGATGAACATAATATTTATATTAAAAATTATTACTACATTAAAAAGAAAAATTTATCTCAAGATATAACTTTATTTGTAAAATTTAATTTTGAAGGTAAAGAAGCATATAGAAAGAAACTTAATATTAAATTATATGGTCCTTTTAAAGTCTATAACAATATTATCTATGCTATAGATGATAATGGAAGAAATGGTGCTACTCTTTATAAGATAGATGAAAATAGTGGTAAAATGCTTTCTGCTAATTTGCTTATACAAAATAACTTTGATAGGTGTTATTTTTTTGATTCTCTAATTATTGTACCATGTTATTCTAAACTCAACATTAAATATACTCATCTACTTATTTTTGGACTTGATGGAAAAATTAGAGATACTATTAAAGAAAACTATTCTTTTTCTGGAGTAAAGCTTTATAATTTATTTGCAGATAATAATAAAAGATTTTTAGGAAAAATAGAAAATTATTTAATATCAAACGTTTACAATGCTGATAAAGATGAGTATTTATTTTATATTGAAAATTTAGATGGTAAATTAATAAAGAGTTTTTCTATCCCTA
>Ga0123519_10016185_pt1 | contig 10393 bp, 4 predicted proteins | sample YelNatPaOPRAMG02_FD_87396 | JGI IMG/M metagenome (GOLD analysis project Ga0123519, IMG submission 87396) | Hot spring microbial communities from Yellowstone National Park - Yellowstone National Park OP-RAMG-02 (version 2) | ecosystem: Environmental > Aquatic > Thermal springs > Hot (42-90C) ...
CTGCGGCATAGCGATGTCGCTCCGCCAGACAGTCCGGCTGTGCCGCGACGGCCTGCCGCGTCAGATAGATGACCTCCGGCAGTGCCCCATCAGGCCCCGCGGGCCGTTGGCAGACGGGCAAGGCGCGCAATGTCGGCGCCGCCCCCCAGATGACGCTCAGATAGCTCAACGCGAGCCATTCGTCGTGCTGCGCCAGGATCACGGCGTCCGCAGGCGGCGCATCCGCCAGGATCGCCCAGCCCGGATCCAGCGCGGTGTCTCCCGACTGCCAGCTCTGATCGGCGCGCGGCCAGCTCGCGGCGAAGCGGTAGGCAACCAGCCCCAGCAGCACGACCACCACCAACGCGCGCAGCACCGCTCCGGCAGCCGGCGCACGGAAAAGCGCGGACAATCCCTCCAGTAGCGCTGCCACGCCGGCGGCAAACCCCAACACCACCAGCGGATAGGCGGGCATAATCACCTGATACCAGTTGCCGAAGCGATCCAGCCAACAGAAGGCGAAATAGAGCACCAGGGTGGCAGCGATGAACAGGGCGCGCCGGCGCCCCAGCCACCACAAGCCCACCAGCCCGCCGAGGAGCACCACGAGGGTGAGCTCCCCCCAAATCAGCGCGGGGAACTCACCCGTGAACAGAGGGCTCAGCGTCAGGCCCGGCGCCAGTTCGTCGCGCCCCTGATGCGTGGTCAAGAAGTCGAGGAACCAGGCGGTGGCATCCGGCCAGCTGCCCTGTCCGCGCCACTCCGGATGGGCGGCACCGCGCCAGTAGACGTAGGCATAGGACAGCACGGGCAACACCACCAGGCCGGCCGCCTGCCCCAGCAAACGCCCCCGACGCAACAGCGCGGGCTGTCGTGCCAGGATGAACCACACCAAAGGGGGCAGGATGAGCAACACGGTCACCAGGTTGGCCAGGCATGTGCCGCACAGCAGTGCCAGCCAGAGCAGCATCCGATCCGCCCGTGCTGCGTGCGTGGCGAGCTCCTCCTCCCAGCGCCACGCCAGCCAGACGATCAACAATGTCTGCAGCACGGCCGAGGTGTACTGTTCCGTGGTGACACTGTAGTACCAGAAGAAGTAGGTGACGGCGTAGAAGAGCGTCGCCAGAGCAGCCACCGGCCAGCGGCCACGCGCCGCGCGCAAGCACAATTGGTAGAGCACCACCAGGGCACACAACGCCCAGAGGGTCGAGTAGGCGGAGAGCCTTTGCACCGGATTGAGCGCCCAGCCGAAGAGCCAGCCGCTCAGGCGAAACCACAGCCAGCCCCCCATCGTGTAGAGCGGATAGCCCGGCGCATTGCCGGGGCGCGCCTGCACCTGGGCATATTGATGGGTGATCAGATCGCCACCATGCAGCTCCTCCGGGCGCAGGCCGGTGTCCAACGTGAGCAGGTAGAGCACCCCCACGAGCACCACCACGCCCCAGCATGCCCGGCGCGCCAGGCGTGGCGAGCACCACAGATTGGCCACGGCAGTGTCCGATGTATCCCCATCCCCTGCCACAAAGCGGCACAGGCGAGCGAAGAGAGCAGTGATTATGGTGCGCTTCACGGCTGCTTGCTGATGATCGGCAGGTACATCCCACGCCCCACCGTGATGACCGCGGAGGAGATGTTGTACGCGGTGTTGCTATACACGCCATCGCCGGTGATGGCAGCCGTATTGGTGATGCGATCGCCCGGCGTCAGCCCACTGCTCAGCACGGCCAGCACCTGAATCGTCCCGCCCGCACCCTGCGCCAGGTCGGCCACCTGCCAGGTGTAGCTGAAGCTGCCTGTCGGGGTGACCGCTGCACCGCTGCTGACATAGCCGGCATCGCTGAAGGTGATCGGGATGGGCAGGTAATCGCTGATGACCACGTTCTGGGCCAGGGTGGGGCTGTCGTTGGTGAAGACGAGCGTGTAGGTGACCGTTTGTCCTGGTGCCACGAGGGTGGGCGTCGCCGTCTTGTTGATCATCAGCCCTCCCCACCCGATGCGCGCCACGAATGCGTCCGTCGCCCCTGAGAGGCTGGCGTCCAATGCTTGCACAGTCGGGAAATCGCCGGAATATGTTTGACCGGTCACGTAGATGTCACCTTCAGCATCCACTGCCACACCATATGCGGCGTCATTGCCACCGCCACCCAGGTAGGTGGAGAGGCCCAGGGTGTACGCACCAGTGGTGCTGATCAGCTGCGTCACAAAGGCGTCGGACGCGCCGCGCAAGCTCCCTTGCAGCGCGTAACGCCTGGGGAAGTTCCTGGAGAAGGTCTGCCCGACGATGACCGGGTCGTCATTGCCGACCAGCGCTAGGCCATATGCGGCATCGTCCCCGCCGCCACCCAGGAAGGTGGAGTAGGCAAAGGTGTACACGCCTCCTGCATCCACAATGTGGGTCAGGAAAGCATCGCCCCCAAGGCCGAACGGAGCGCCGCCTCCATAGGTGGGTTGCACCGCGTCCGCAGTGCGTGGGAAGTCGGTTGAGCCTGTGTTGCCGGTCACCCAGGCGTTGCCGTTGCCGTCCACGGCAATGCCACGCCCGGCGTCCGCAAATTTGCCGCCCAGATAGGTGGAATAGGCGTAGGTGTAGCTGCCGCTGGTGGTGATCTGGGCGACAAAGCCATCCGGATAGGTGATCGCCTGCGTAGCTTCCAGCTCGGCGGTGGGCAAATGCAACCTCGCCACGCCCCAGACCGGCTGCGGGGCATTGAGCAGGGGGAAGTCCGATGAAGAGGTCTCGCCCGTCACAAAGATGCTATCGTCGGTCGTGTTCACGGCAACTGCCAGGGCACTATCTCTGCCGCTGCCGCCCAGGTAGCTGGAATAGGTGAAGGTGTAACCACCACTGCCGGCAATGCGCGTGACGAAGGCATCTGTGCAATACAGCGAAGGTGCCCCACCACAGGTCGGCTGGATCGCCGTCGAGGTGGTGAAAAAGTTGCTGGAAGTGGTCTCGCCGACGACCACGGCATCGCCGGCGCCGTCCAGCGCCACACCACGTCCCCTATCGACCAGATTGCCACCCAAGTAGGTGGAATAGGCAAAGGTGATTGCCCCGCTCTGGGTGATGAGGCGCGTCACGAAGGCATCGTTCCCCAACCCCTTGGTCGCCTGAGGTGCGTTGAAGGTGGGGAAGTCGCCCGAGTTGGTCTCGCCCACGATGGTCACCGCGCTGCCCGCATTATCCACTGCAATACCATACGCGATGTCGGAATCGCTGCCGCCCAGATAGGTGGAAAAGCCGTAGGTGTACACATCGCCCGCGCGCACCAATTGCGTCACAAATGCATCCCAACTCCCACGGTGTTGCATCTGGATGGCAGATCGGGTGGGAAAGCTCTCTGAGCTGGTACTTCCTGCCACATAGATATTGCCCGCCTCGTCCACCGCGATGCCACGACCCTCTTCATAGCCCGATCCGCCCAGAAAGCTGGCATAGCGCAACACCGGATCAATCACCAGTGGCCATCTCGGGTCATACCCGCGCACCTCAAAGCGCACCAGCACGGGCAGGCGCACCATAAAGAAGGGTGTCCGCGGTGGGGCGAGGAGCACCTGGTAGCGCGCCGTCACTACCCGCTGTGTGCCGTCCACCTCCTGATAGGCCCATGGCGCTGCCTCGACCAGCGCACCGCGCGCCGTGCGCAGGCGCAGCGCCCCATCCGGCAGCACTTCGGCTGCGCGGACGCCCCAATAGGCCAACTGGATCCGCCGCGGATGCACACCCGGCGCCAGGCGAAACGCGCTCTTGAGCCGGCCATAAGCGCCACTGTAGGTCAGATCAACGCCCGGGTAGAGGTTGTGGTACACAATAGCACCGTACGAGGGGACGTTCACCCGCCATTGCGTCGCATCGTTGCCCAGGAAGAAGTTGACGCTGCCCGGCAGGGGTGCAATGCCCTCCACCTGGGGATGTGCCCGCGCACCCGGGAAGCTCAGACGCACGCGCGTTGCTGCGGCGCCCCCCTCCCCGGCCAGGCTGAAGATCACCTGGCGGGGGGTGAAGTAGAGCGTGTGCCCCGCGCCCGGCGCGGCAAACCGCACCGCTGCCTCCCACTGACCCTGATTGGCCACGAAGCGCAGGGACAAGTGTGCCAGAGCATCCCCATAGGGCGCCACCGGCGGCATCGGCGCAGCGCCCAGCGGGGGCAGCGCCGCCTGTGCCCCGCCGATGAGGCGCGCCAGCACAGGTGCTGCCACAGCCAGGCCCAACAGGGACACCAAAGCCATCACGATGAGCAATCGCACAGGACGAGAGGGGACGGAACGGTGCTTTCCTTCGCTTAGGGGATCTCGAGCTGCCTTCATTGCATCCTCCCTCCTTCGGCAACAGCAGCCCACACGAACTATGGCGCGGCACTTTACTTATGTCATACGTATTATACCACATGTTGGCAACCCCGAGCACCCCCTCGTGACGACCAAACCCCGGCGACCAAGATGCTCCTGCCGCGCCCTCTTGTCGAGAACCTGCCCCAAACCCTATAATGAGACGGCATAGGCAGCGCTGCGCATCAAACGAGGCGCAAAGCAACGGCAAGGAGGAGCTCCATGAAATCGATTCAGATCAATGCCCCATTTGACGTGGTCATCCTGGACGAACCCATCCCCACCGCCGGGCCGGCTGAGATTGTGGTGGAGGCGCATGTATCCGGCATCAGCAGCGGGACGGAGATGTTTCTCTATCGCGGCACCTATCCCAACTTCAAGCTCAAGAAATGGCCACAATGGCGCGACTATCCGGTGCGTCCGGGCTACGAGCTGGTGGGACGGGTGGTTGAGGTGGGCGCGCCGTTGCGCAGCGGTGGTACCGTGCAGGCGCTGGAGTCGCTCCAACCGGCCGCCGGCGTGGTGGTAGCAGACAGCAGCGAGTTCCAGGTCGGTGACCGCGTGGTGTGCTTGGGGACGCACAGCCAGTACGTCAAGGTGCCGGCCACGTTGGCAGCCAGGCTGCCCGACACGGTGCGCGATGAGCAAGCGACGCTCGCGGTGTTGGGCACCACCACGATGCACTCCACGAGGCGACTGGGGCTGGAATACGGCGCCACCGTTGCCGTCATCGGCATGGGGGTGGTGGGCAATTTGGCCTTGCAACACGCACGGCTGGCGGGCGCCGCGCGCACCATCGCATTGGACCTGGATGCGCAGCGCCTGGAGCTGGCGCGTGCCGTCGGCGCCGACCACACCATCCAGGTCGGCAAGGAAGACCCCGTGGCAGCGGTGCTGCGCTACACCAACGGGATGGGTGCGGACGCCGTGGTCGAGGCCAGCGGGGCGCCGGGCACGCTCCAGCTGGCGCTCGATCTGATGCGCGATCGTGGTACCGTGGAGCTGCTCGGCTGGCAGACGACCGATCCCACCTTTATGTTCGGCGATCTGTACTTCAAAGAGGGAACTATCATCGCCACGCGCGCAATAGGACCGGAACCCAGGCTGCCCTATGCCTACGTGCGCTGGGGCTATGACCAAAGCCTGCGGCTGGCCGTGCAGATGATCGCCGACGGACGCCTCAAGACCGACTTCTTCGAGCCGGCGCGTTTTTCATACCGGGATATCAAGCAAGTTTACGAGCAGATCCACCGCGATCCCACCAGCATCGGCTTGCAAGCGATTCTGGTGTGGAAGTGAGTCGCTAGACTTCGAGCTCGATCTCGCCGCGCAAATAGCTTACGGCGTAGCCGCCTATCTTGACGCGCGCGCCGCAGTCTTCGCAGAAGAGCTCGCCGCCACGTGCGGACAGCTGGCGCGCGGTGAGCCGGCGCTTGCCCAGCCGCCGTGACCAATAGGGCACCAATGAGCTGTGCGCCGAGCCGGTGACGGGGTCTTCGGCGATGCCGGCGCGCGGTGCAAAGAAGCGCGAGACGAAGTCCACATCGCCGCCCGGCGCCGTCACGATGATGCCCAGGCAATCCATCTCGCTCAGCTGGGCCATGTCCGGCTTCAACGTGACGATCTCCTCCGCCGAGGCAAACACGGCGCAACAGTCGCGGGAGCGCAGCACCTCAAGTGGCGTGCGCCCCAGGCTGCGCACCAGTGCCGCGGGCGTCGCACAGGGCTGTAACGGCCGTGCCGGAAAGTCGAGCACCAACATATCGCCCTGGCGCTCCACCGCAAGCGGCCCGCTGATCGTCGCGAAATGGATGGTCGAACCGGCATAAGCGCAGTAGTTGAACAGCACGAAAGCAGCGGCCAGCGTTGCATGACCGCACAGGTCTACCTCGACTTTGGGCGTGAACCAGCGCAGCGCGAAATCGCCCTCACGCGGGAGCACGAAGGCGGTCTCGGAGAGGTTGTTCTCGGCGGCGATGTGCTGCATCAGCGCATCCGCCGGCCAAGACCCTTCCAACAGGCAGACGCCAGCCGGATTGCCCGCGAATTGCTCACTTGTGAACGCGTCCACATGGAAGTAGGGTATCTTCATTTTGCGGCCTCCCTTGCGTGCAAATGATTCATAAAGAAGAGACCTGCGCCCCGAAAAGGGCACAGGCCTCAGGAACAACGTGTTTCCCATCAGCTCCGGAGACGCCCTACGCGACTTCGGAGTTGGTGTTGGCCAGCGGGATCTCCACCATGGCTGCGGGTGCTTCCTTCCTGTGGAAGGAGAGCCCCTCGCTGCCCGCGACATCCACCACCACAGTGTCACCGCTGCGGAACTCGCCGCGCAACAGGCGCACCGAGAGCGGGCTTTCGACGTGCTTCTGCAGTGTGCGGCGCAGCGGACGCGCTCCGAATTGTGGGTCATAGCCCTCGATAGAGAGCCACTCGCGCGCCGCCTCGGTCAGCTCGATGGTGATGCCGTGCTCACCCAGCCGCACTGCGATCTCCTTCATCTGCAAGTCCACGATCAGCTTGACCTGCTCGCGGGTCAGGTTATGGAAGATGACGATCTCATCAATGCGGTTCAGGAACTCAGGCCGGAAGGTGCGCCGCAGAGCGTCTTGGATTTCGCTGCGCATCTTGCGCTGGTCCACCTCGCCCGAGCTCTCGCCGCGGGTGAAGCCGATGCTCCCACCCTTGGCGCCGAACTGGGTGCCCACGTTGCTGGTCATGATGATCACCGTGTTGCGGAAGTCCACCACGCGGCCTTGCCCGTCGGTGAGCCGCCCATCCTCCAGGATCTGGAGCAAGGCGTTCCAGACATCGGGATGCGCCTTCTCCACCTCGTCGAAGAGGATGACCTGATAGGGGCGGCGGCGCACCGCCTCGGTCAGCTGGCCGCCCTGATCGTAGCCGATGTAGCCGGGCGGGGCGCCGAAGAGCCGGCTGACCGTGTGGCTCTCGTGATACTCACTCATGTCAATGCGCAGCAGCGCGTCCTCGTCGTCGAAGAGGAACCAGGCGAGCGCCTTGGCCAGCTCGGTCTTGCCCACGCCGCTCGAGCCCAAGAAGAGGAAGCTGCCCATAGGACGCTTCGGGTCCTTCAGCCCGGAGCGGGCACGTCGGATGGCATCTGAGACCACGGTGATGGCCTCATCCTGCCCGACGATGCGCTCGTGCAGCTTCTCCTCCATACGGAGCAGCTTCTCAGCCTCGGTCTCCATCATCTCGTGCAGCGGGATGCCGGTCCAGCTGGAGACGATTTGGGCGATGTCGTTCGCCTCCACCACCTCGTCCAGGTTCTTCTCGCGCCACCAGAGGTCGCGTTCCGCCTGGAACTCCGATTCCAGGCGCAGGCGTTCCGCGCGGATTTGGGCGGCGCGTTCATAATCGCGCTGCTGCCAGGCGGCCTCTTCCTCTGCCTGGAGCTGACCCAATCGCCTCTTCTTCGCGCGCAGATCGTCCGGCATCGAGTAGATGGCGACGCGCAGCTTGCTGGCCGCTTCGTCCATGGCGTCAATCGCCTTGTCGGGCAGCCGCCGGTCGGTCACATAGCGATGGGTCAAGCGCACTGCCGCTACCAGCGCCTCGTCGGTGAACTTGACGTGGTGGTGCGCCTCGTAGCGGTCGCGCAGCCCTTTCAGCATTTCGATTGCCTCTTCCACCGTCGGCTCGTCCACGAACACGGGCGCAAAACGCCGCTCCAGCGCCGCGTCGCGCTCGATGTACTGGCGATACTCGTCCAACGTGGTGGCGCCGACGCATTGCAGCTCACCGCGTGCCAGTGCCGGTTTCATCATATTGCTGGCATCCACCGCGCCTTGGGCGGCACCTGCCCCCACCACGGTATGCAGCTCGTCAATGAACAGGATGATCTCACCCTTGGAACGCTGAATCTCCTCCAGCGCCGACTTGAGCCGTTCCTCGAATTCACCGCGGAAGCGTGTGCCTGCGATCATCGCGCCCAGATCGAGACTGATCACGCGCTTGCCCATTAGCAACTCGGGGACATCGCCGTTGGCGATCTTCTGCGCCAGGCCCTCCACGATGGCCGTCTTGCCCACGCCGGCCTCGCCAATGAGCACCGGATTGTTCTTGGTGCGTCGGCACAGCACCTGAATAACGCGCAGAATCTCTTCATCGCGTCCGATCACCGGGTCGAGCTTGCCCTCCATCGCCATGCGCGTCAGGTCGCGCCCGTATTTCTCCAGGGTGCGGTAGTGGCTTTCGGCATGGGGGCTGTTCACGCGCTGTCCGCCGCGCAGGCGCTTGATTGCCTCCAGCGCCCGTTCGCGGTCGATGCCCGCTTCCTGCAAAATGCGCGCCGTCGGCGTGCCGCGTTCGGCGCACATCGCCAGGAAGATATGCTCTGTGGAGATGTACTCATCGCCCAGCTGATTCGCTTCCTCTCCCGAAAGATCAAGCACCCGCTTCAAGCGGGGCGTGATGAACACCTGTCCCACCGCCATCGAGGCGATCTCGGGCACTCGTGCGCGCGGGCTGCTCTGCAGAACGCCCTCCACCCGACTGCGCACCTGTTCGGGATCACCGCCCAATGAGCGGATGATCTCGGCCACCAACCCCTCGGGTTGTTCCAACATTGCCAACAACATATGCTCCGTATCCGCCTGGTTGTGCTGGAAACGGCGCAATATCTCATAAGCGCGCATTGCCGCATCCTGTGCGCGCTCGGTAAAACGATCAAAACGCATCATCCGTTACTTCCCTCTGTTCTATTCAAAAACCAATCCTATTCCAATTATACCACAGCATATGCGCAGAGCTCAATCGCCTCGCTCCCTGAATCCCTGCACTGCTGGTGGCCCGCTTCGATGCCACATTCTTATTTAGCTTGGCACATAATTGTTAATGCTGCGTTAACGGCCATGCATGATATTCATTAGAATCTCGCGCCGTCCCTGTTATAAGGGTGTCGGATGAGTGCGGGTGGTTCGCTTCGGGCGGCCGGTACGTCCTCACTAGGACCGCGGGGCAGCCTTGTGGGGGATTGCCGGGGTCTCATCAGGATAGGTGCGAGGAAGCCAACCGCGGCACGCGCTGGGGAGTGCAGGAGGGGGTTGTTGTGGGCCGAGCGCTCATGCGCGGTGCTGACCCGCCGGCCGGTACTCCGGGATCAGCTCACGCAGAATGCGGATGATGGCGGTTGGGCTGTTTCACGTGCCCTTCAGGGTCAGCATCACCCCGATCGTTTGCAGCAGGATTTGCAGGTCAAGAGCAAGCGAACGATTCTTGATGTAGTATAGATCATATTCGAGCTTGACACGTGCGTCCTCAACCGTGCTGCCGTAACGGTACTTCACCTGGGCCCAACCGGTGAGACCAGGCTTGACTGCCAGGCGCGCGCGGTAGAAGGGGATCTCCTTCTCCAACCGGGCGATGAACTCCGGCCGCTCCGGCCGTGGCCCGATGAGGTGGATATCCCCGCGCAGGATGTTCAAGACCTGGGGCAGCTCGTCGAGGCGCATGCGCCGCAGCCAACGGCCCACGCGTGTGATGCGCGGGTCATCCTCGGTGGCCCATTGAGCGCCACCGGTTGCCTCGGCATCGGCACGCATCGAACGAAACTTGATCAGCTCAAACGGCAGCCCACCTCGACCGGAGCGCACCTGGCGGTAGAACACCGGCCCAGGGGAATCCAGCTTGATCAACAGCGCAATAAGCGGCCCCAATACGACCAGAAGCACCCCGGCCGACAGGGCAAACGCCAAATCCATCATACGCACCATCAGCCGGTAGAAGAGTGGGGTCTGACCGCCCTCGATCGCGTCGGGCAACAGCCAGTCACTGCGCACATGTTCGACCGGCACGCGCCCGGTCAGGGCTTCATACAGGGTGGGCATGCGCACGACGGCCAGCCCGGCCGCCTGGCAATCCAGCAGCGCCTGGAACATCGTTCTGCTCAGCTGATGGGTGACGGCATAGATGACCGTATCGGCGCCGACGCGCTGCGCGATTGACAGCAGATCGCACCCTCGACCGAGCACAGGCAGCTCATCAACACTCCCACCCTGCTTGGCCTCGTCGTCATCAATGAAACCGAGCACCTCGAACTCCGGATTGGCTTGTTCGCGCAGCA
>Ga0123519_10016186_pt1 | contig 10393 bp, 10 predicted proteins | sample YelNatPaOPRAMG02_FD_87396 | JGI IMG/M metagenome (GOLD analysis project Ga0123519, IMG submission 87396) | Hot spring microbial communities from Yellowstone National Park - Yellowstone National Park OP-RAMG-02 (version 2) | ecosystem: Environmental > Aquatic > Thermal springs > Hot (42-90C) ...
CCTCCGATTCCCAAAGAAGGCCTGGCCACCTCCAAGATCTTTTCCGGAGGAAGGGCCCTCATAGCAGCCAGGGGATCTGCGGCATTTTTAACGCCCAATTCCTCGGCGATCCGCTCCCCTTGTTTCTCCATGGGTTCCTGTCTGTACCAATATTCTTTGAGATGCCGGTTCCTTCCGAAGGCATGACCGCTCTGGGCGATGGCCCGATGGAAGAGCCCTTTGGCCAGGGGAGAGGCCATGAGGCAGCAGATATTCAGCCCTCCCGCCGACTCGCCGAACACGGTCACCCGCTTCGGATCTCCCCCGAAGGCGCGGATATTTTTCTGCACCCACTTCAGGGCGGCGATTTGATCCAAAAGGCCGTAATTGCCGGACACCCCTTGAGGGGATTCTTTGGACAACAGGGGATGGGCGAAAAATCCGAAGGGACCCAGCCGATAATTGAAGGTCACCAAGACGACGCCCTTCCGGGCCAAGGCCGCCCCGTCGTAATAAGGCAAGGAACCGGCCCCGGAAATATTCCCGCCGCCGTGAATCCAGACCATGACCGGAAGGTATTCCTTTTCTTTGGCGGCCGTCCAGACGTTCAGATAAAGGCAATCTTCGCTGACCTGGTCGAAGGTGATCGGGGTCAGGCGGGTCCTCCCCTGAGGTTGAGGACAGACCGGTCCGAATTCATGGGCCGAGCGGATCCCTTCCCAGGGGGCCACCGGCTGGGGCGGTTTCCAGCGCAGGTCGCCCACCGGCGGGGCGGCGTAAGGGATCCCTTTATACACCCGCACCGGTGGATTGCCCTCCAAGATCAGGCCGGTGAGGGTACCGCTGTCCAGGGAAAGAGGCTTCGTGGTCTCAAGGGCCAAAGCCTTAAGAGGGAATCCCACACCCCCGAAAAGAAAAAAGGCCAAGGAAAAAGGGACCAGGGAGCGAAGTCTTTGAAAAAGAAAGGCGGTCATTTTCATTGGTCTCCTCCTTGTTTAAAGTTTAAGAAAATAATCGACCGATATACTGCTCAGGCCAGAAAGGGCTCCAAGATCTCGATTTCCTGCCTGTCGGCGTCCAAACGCACTAGGGCCCCCACGGGTAATACCGTGTTCGGGCAGGCATGACCGAAATCACGGACCTTCAAAATGGGAAAGGGGTGCTTCGGGGTCAGGGCCTTGAGGAGGTCTTCCATGGGGGGCCCGGACCCTCCCTGCCGCTCCAGGCCATGGATGTAACCGATCACCGCCCCGACGATCCGGTCCCAGACCCCCATCTGCATCAGTTGTCTTAAAAGATAATCGCAGCGTTCCGGGGTCATGGTAAAGGATTCGAGGAACAACACGGCCCCCTCCAAATTTGGGAAGAAGGGAGTCCCGGCCAACTTCAGGAGGCAACGCAGATTCCCGCCCAAGAGACGACCCTCCGCCGACCCGCCTCTTACCGTCCTCCGCTCCGCAGAGGGAGGGATCTTTCCCGTCTCGCCCCGCATCAGGCGGCTTATAAATTCCTGCCGGTCGTATGCCGTAGGTCTTTTACCGAAGCCCCAGAGGACATCGTGGCCATGAAAAGTGATCAAACCGGTCATTTGGTAAAGGGCGTTGAGCAGGACGGTGTTGTCGCTTCGGCCCATAAAGATCTTGGGGTGTTTTCGGATCACTTCCCAATCCAAACCGGAAAGGCAGGCGTTGGCCGTGTCCCCTCCCTGGGCGCAAATGAGGGCCTTGATCGCCGGATCGGCAAAAAAGCCGTACAGGTCTTCCAGTTTCTCTTCCGGAGAAGCGGCATAACCCAAGGATCGGGAAAAGAGGTGTCTACCCGGGATCGGTTCCAATCCGAGATCCCTCAGGAACTCCAGCCCCCTTTGGAACTGTGCTTCCAGTCCCTCGGGAATCGGCGCGGAAGGGGCGACGATCCCCACCCGATCACCGGGCCGTAATCGCTCGGCTATCACTTTATCCAAACCTCGAAAAAGGCCGATCTCCTGAATTCCCGGCTTATGGACCGGCCACCATAAGCCGCCCTGGTCAAAAAAACCGATACGGCAGGTAAGACCCTTTCCCCATCGGCTTTTTTTTGAGGACAGGACGGGAGAGTAACCGGCCGGCCCCTACTGCTCCACCAGTTCGACCCTTCTATTTTTCGCCCTTCCTTCCTCCGTTTTATTTGTGGCCACCGGCGCCAAGGAGGCCAAGCCGAAGGCCTTTAAGCGATCGGGAGAGATCTTGTACTTGACGGTTAACTCCCGGATCACGGCATCGGCCCTGGCCTTGGAAAGTTTCAAGTTATAATCCAGACCGCCCACATTATCCGTATGCCCCACCACATAAACCTTTAAAGTGGGATTTTCCTGGAGGAGTTTGGCCACTTCTTTAAGAGCCGCTTCGGATTCCGGTTTGACATCCGCCTTGTTGAAGTCGAAATAAATGCCGTAAACCGAGGCGCTGCCCTTGCTCTGGATGTCGCTTAAGAGGCTCTGGGCATCGGCCGCCACCTCTTGGGCCATCGTCTCCTTTTCCACGACCGTCAAATAATAGGTCTCCCCGTGGGGCGCCCGGACATAGACATAAAAGACATTGCCCCCTTTTTCCAATTTCAACCATATATTATCCGTCCCGCTCTGAAAGACCTTGACTCCGCCGATTTTCCGAATGGCGTTTTCAAAATTCCTGATGATTTGGAGGCTGCTGGGCGGGGAGAAGCCGCCTGTTTGGATTCGGTATTCCAAATAGCTCAATTTCCCTTCCACTTTGACCGTCCGGCCCTTTTCATCCCGAAAATCCATTTGATCGAACTTACTTTCCCGGCAATAGGAAAGATAAAAACGATCCATGCGGGTGAACAGGGGATGGTCCTTACACCCCGGCCGGTCCGTTTGGGCCGCAACGACCGTGGCCAAGATCAGGCAATACAAAAAAGGAAATAGGCCTTTGCAAATTCTTTTCATCTCACCCTCCCTTGGTAGATTTGTTTGGGATGCAAAAAAAGTTGGTCCTTCTGATTCAAGGAAAATGCGTTGATTTCAGCCGATGAAAATCCCCCTCCTTCATTGGGGTAAGTCGGAGGGGGAAGGCCTTCCGAGAGCAGCAATACGGATCAGATCAGGCATCGTCCGGGACCGGCCTTTCCCTGAAGGTTCCGGATAAACCGCTCCACCACAGTGTGGGGATGAATCTGATACTTTTGGGCCACTTCCACGCCCTTGCCGCTTTGCTCCCCTTCCCTCAAAATCTGGAGTTTCTGTTCGGGACTTAATTTTCGGGCTTTCCTTTGATCGGCCGGCATTAGTTCTACGCCCGTTCATCTTTTTACTCCTCTAATTCTTATCATCTTTTGAGCGTCTCAACGAACACCTTTGTTATCCCGATTCTGTCCAAATTTTACTGAAACATTATAATCATTGATCCAAGGGGCTTCTTACGCCAAGGATGTTTTTTGAGGCCACGTGGGTGTAAATCATGGTGGTTTGGAGATGCCGGTGGCCCAAAAGCGCCTGGATCGTCCGGATGTCATATCCTTTTTCCAGGAGGTGGGTGGCGAAACTGTGCCTTAGGGTGTGGACGGAGGCCGGTTTGGCAATGCCCGCCTTCACCAGAGCGGACTTGAAGGCTTTCTGGAGGGAGTTGGGATGGACATGATGCCTTCGAACCGTGCGGTCTCGAGGGTCCACGGAAAGAGATTTGGCCGGGAAGACCCAGAACCAGCCCCATTCCTTGCCGGCATTCGGGTATTTCCTCCCCAGGGCGCCGGGGAGCCAGACCCCGTTTATCCCGTTCTTTCTGTCCTGATCGTAAAGAGACCGCACCTCGGAGATATGTCGGATCAGGTCATCCTTCAGGCTCTCCGGAAGCACGGTCCTTCGGTCCTTGTCCCCCTTTCCGGATCGGACGATGACCACGCCCTGCTCGATGTCGATGTCCTTGATCCGAAGGCTGAGACATTCCTGAAGCCGGAGGCCGCATCCGTAGATCAACATGGCCATGAGCCTGTTCTTTCCGGATAACTGCTCGAAGACATTTTGGATTTCCTTCAGGGTCAGGACTACCGGAAGGCGCCTTTTTTGCCTGGCTCGAACCGCGCTCAATACATTGTCGATATCCTTTTCCAGAACATGGCGGAAGAGAAAGACCAGGGCGTTCAGGGCTTGGTTTTGGGTGGACGGAGAGACCCTCTTTTCAACGGCGAGGTGGCTCAGGTAGTCCTGGAGGTCCCTCCCTTCGAGGGCCTCGGGCGGCTTTTCAGCGACCCATCGCTTAAAGCCCCGAAGCCAGATAAGGTAGGTCTTCTCCGTGCTCAATGATCTCCGGCGAAGCCGAAGGGCCTGATGCATCCTTTCTTCGAGATCTCTCCACCTCCCCTCTTGGTCCGTGGGTTTTCCGTCCATATTCACCCGGGTTCGCGAAAGGAAATAATCGTAGAGCCTGAGGGCCGTATCGGCCTGCTTGACCTGCCAGTCCTCATGTCGTTTGGCCATTTGGGACAAGAATCGTCTCTTTTGCTCCAGGCTCAGGCGGGTCTGGGGGTGTTCATTCAGAAAGATGTAGCATTCGGACACCCACTTCAAATAGAAAGGGATATATTGAGATTTGACGGTTCCCTTTTGAAGGAGGAAAGCTTCGTAGGCCTTTAGCATAATAAAATTTTATTGTTATCAATTTTCTACTTAATATTATTTTAGAAATATTTATATCTAATAGTTACCGTTTTTACAAGGATTTTTTGGATATTTTTTCTTGACTTACCATTACCTACCCCATAAAATACGATTAGTATAGAATAAAATTAAAAAAGAATGTTAGCCCCAAAAAGGGACCATAAGTCAGCGTGAAAGATTTTTCCACAATATCGCAAGATTATGAAAATACCGCTCTTGTTCAAAAATCGGCAAGTGATATTTTGCTTGAGCTGCTGGATATACAAGAAACAGATGATATACTTGACTTGGGGTGTGGACCGGGACATCTAACAAAGAAAATACGGGAAAGAACGCGAGGGAAAATAATCGGCATTGATTCAGCCGAGGGCATGATAAGAAAAGCAAAGGAAGTCTATTGTGAAGACGGGATCGAATTTCGCCACTGTGAAGCCGGACAAATTGATTTTCATGAAGAGTTTGATGTTATATTTTGCAATTCAGCTTTTCAATGGTTCAAGCCGCCAGGGCGAATATTAAAGAAATGTTTTCAAGCACTAAAGAAAAACGGGAAAATAGGCATTCAAGCACCAGCAAAACACACTTACTCACCAAACTTCATTAAAGCGGTTGAGCAAGTACATCTTGATAGTAGAACAAAAAATATTTTTGCTCATTTTCATTCCCCGTGGTTCTTTTTGGAGACATCAGACGAATATAAATCGCTTTTTGAAGCCAGTGGTTTTATTGTGCATCATTCGCAGATTGATAAAGTGATGTCATTTCATACACCAGAGGAGACCTATAAAATATTTGACTCTGGTGCTTCGGCTGGCTACCTAAATCAGAATTATTATGAGGTACAATTGACAGAGGAATATATCAGCGCGTTCCAACAAATCATAAAAGAGGCTTTTAAAAGACAAGCGAATAAAGAAGGTAAAGTTGAGTTAATTTTCTATCGTATTTATTTAGTAGCAGAGAAACCGTGATGAGAATAAGGGCTAACAAGGCACTGCACCTGACCGCTATTCCGCTTCGCTCCATATCGGCAGGTGAGCTTTATCGTTACGCCGCCTAAAACGTTCGGCGCACGGTCGTTATTGATTTGTTTGCAAAGCGGGATATAATTCTTACAGAGCAAACGTTCTATGATAAGGACTGTGAATAGAGTGGAGCGTCAATATTCTTCTCTTACAGTAGCCGAGTATTTTGCAGGAATAGGTTTGGTTAGGATGGGCTTGCAGCCTTATGGTTGGCAGGTTATTTTTGCTAACGACATCTCTAGAAAGAAATTTGAGATTTACAAAGCGTTTTTCCCCGATGCAGAAGCCCATTACGTAGTGGCTGATATTTTCGACATTGACCCTCGTATGGTCCCCTCGACCACTCTGGCCACTTGTTCTTTTCCTTGCATTGATCTCTCGTTGGCTGGAAATATGCAGGGTATGATTAACGGTAAGCATTCAAGCGCATTTTGGGGATTTGTAAGAATTTTAAAAGAACAAGGAAATTCTGCGCCGCCCTTTGTTCTTGTAGAGAATGTGCCGGGTTGGTTGTACTCAAATAAGGGCTTGGACTTCAGATTAACTGTTCAAACGCTTAATGAACTGGGCTATGCGTGTGATGTGTTTGCATTAGATGCTTTACGCTTTACACCACAAAGCAGATTACGGATTTTTCTTGTTGGGACTAGACTGCCTGTTAATTCTACAACGGTGGAGCTTATCCTAACCCGCTCAAAATCCTTGTTACCTTCTCAGCTTAAGAAGAATATCATCGCTAATAGAGATTTGCGCTGGTTTTACAATGAAATACCAGAACCTCCTCCCATTAAGTCTTCAGGTTTGTCAGATATAGTTGAATCGCTAGATGATACGGATAGTCGCTGGTGGCCTGATGATGAAGTACAGCGTCATTTGGCGATGATGAACGAAACACACCGCCGTCGAGTTGAAGAATTGGTCAACGGTCAGCAGTTTGCATATCGGACCTTCTTTCGTAGACGGCGAGATGGTCAGCAGCGCGCTGAAGTAAGAGATGATGATTTGTCTGGTTGTCTACGCACCGCTGTAGGCGGCAGTGCCAAGCAGTTCCTGATTAGAGTAGGAAAAGGTACCATAAGAATGCGCGCCATGATGCCAAGAGAATATGCCCGTTTGCAAGGCGTTCCTGATGAGTATCCCATCACTGTAAATGGTGTGCAAGCTCTCACTGGATTTGGCGATGCAGTTTGCGTTCCGGTTATATCCTGGATTGCTGAGCACGTGTTGAATCCTTTGGCTGTAAATGGCGCGCCGCTATATAGGCGGCGGTTGCCTACGGCGCAGCTTTTCTTATTCGAAAATGAGCGACAACCTCAGTCCTGAAAATCGCCGGAAAACCATGCGAGCCGTTAAGGGCAAAGGCACAAGACTCGAAAAACGTCTTTGGGCCATGCTTGCAGGACTCGGGCTGAAAGGATGGAAAAAGAACGCTGGTGATGTTGTAGGCAAACCAGATGTTGTTTTTTTGAACCAACGCGTTGCCATATTCATTGACGGTTGTTTTTGGCATGGTTGCCCATACTGCAACAGAAAACTACCTGCGACAAACCGTGAGTACTGGGAAAATAAGATTAAACGAAATATAGAATTAGCTAGATCGTATGATGAGCAATTGCGGCGAGAAGGTTGGGTAGTACTCAGAATATGGGAACATGAAATGGCTGATATGAAAACGGTAAGGATCAAGATTCTCCATCTCTTGGTTAAGGAGCGATTGCTGTGAGTGTCACCCAATCTGAAAGAATAAAGCGGGAAACTCGTAAGATTCTAAGTGATTGGCTTGAGTCTTGCACTCGACGTGGAAGAGTTTCTCGAAACACAATCGCAATAGGCATTGTCGTACTTGATCATCTCAGACGCTCTTGCCCCTTGTCGCGTGACCAAGTTATCTCTCAGGGTGGCGAAATAAGCGGCGCTCGGTCGGGGTTGGTAAAAACTCTTGAGAATTACGGCATCCCGAGCAGCTACCTGAAGGAAGTAACCACGCGGCAAGGACATCAAGACGGACAAAGGCTTCTTGATCAACTTCAATGGGGCAAGGAACTTGGGGAAATACCTGCCGAAGAAAGGGATCGCTTTCTATTAGAATGCATTGAGGACTTGAAGAAATTCGCCGACGAATGGCTAGGCCGTCAAAGCTTGAAGTTTGACGTGGATCGGCGGCAGGCTCCAACGACTTGGGTCAACATTATTATAGAGAATGCCAAGGGACGCTCAGGCGGAGTTGTAGAGCAACATCTCGTGGGTGCAAAACTGGAAAGACGTTTTATGGACTTGAGCATTCCTAATCATCCCGCCCATGCGGGGGATAGACAAACAGAGCGCGCTGGCGATTTCGAGATTTCACGGCTGGTATATCATGTTACATCCGCGCCATCAAGGAATGTCTTGCAGAAGTGTGCAGGTAATGTCAAGGTTGGCTTATTCCCTGTTCTGTTGGTTCCAAGAGATCAAGAGAATAAAGCTCAAATCCTTGCTCAAGAGGAAGGTATTGACAATGAATTGACCATCACTTCAATTGAAGATTTTATAGCCTTGAACATCATTGAACTCGCCACAGACGAAAATAAGGACTTTTTTACAGTCTTGAAGGAAATTGTGGAGATATACAACAGGCGGCTGTCAGAAGTTGAAACCGATCTGTCATTGCAAATTGAAGTTCATTAACTTGTCAGGCGGCATAACAAGCGCATCCAGCCGACACGCTCCGCTCGCTTCGCTCGCTCCGCGTGCGGCTGATGCGCGTGCCGTTAGCCGTCCATTTGGAGCACGAAATGATCAGATCCATACAAGTGATAGTTTTAGTCGCGGTCATGTGCCTTACGGCCGCTCCGGCCTACACCCAAGGTGCCGGCATCGAGTGGAAGATCCTCAACCAGGAGGCGATGGAGCTCTATCGCACGGGCAAATATGATCGTGCCATCGTCGTCGCGAAGAAGGCGCTGGAGGTCGCGGAGAAGAACGTTGGGCCGAATCATCCCGATGTGGCGACGAGCCTGAACAACCTGGCCGAGCTCTACCGTACCCAGGGTCAGTACGCCCAGGCGGAGCCGCTCTACAAGCGCTCGCTGGCGATCAAGGAGAAAGCCCTCGGCCCCGACCATCCCGATGTGGCGACGAGCCTGAACAACCTGGCCGCGCTCTACGATATGCAGGGTCAGTACGCCCAGGCGGAGCCGCTCTACAAGCGCTCGCTGGCGATCAGGGAGAAGGCCCTCGGCCCCGACCATCCCGATGTGGCGACGAGCCTGAATAACCTGGCGTGGCTCTACCGCGCGACCAAGCGGATTGTGGAAGCCGAGAAGCTTGAAGAGCGGGCCGCAAGAATAAGGGCCATCAAGAGATGACGAAAACGGCTAACAACCGGTTGCAGCGGACGGTCCGCTGAGCGGCCCGCCGCTGAACCGGAGCGTTAGCCGTCCAAGACTCTTGGAGATTATTATGCCACCCAACTTATGGTCGCTTTACGCGCTTATGCTAAAAAGCCGTTTGTTCGAAGAAGCCATTGCCAAACTCTGGCATGACGGCTTGATCTCGGGTGAGATGCATCTTGGAACGGGTGAAGAAGCAATTATCGCGGGCGTCGTGATCCAACTACGTGAAGACGACGCCATGGCTCTGGATCATCGCGGCACTGCGGCATTGCTCATGCGTGGCGTAGACCCTGTCCTGATCCTGCGTGAACTGCTTGGTTATCCAGACGGGTTGTGCGGCGGCATGGGCGGACATATGCACCTGTTTTCTAAAGAGCACCTCGCGGCTTCTTCCGGAATTGTCGGCGCAGAAGGACCCACCGCCGCCGGCTTTGCGCTCGCGGCGCAGTATTTGCGCCCGGGCGCGATGTCTGTTGCCTTCTTTGGCGAAGGAGCCATGAATCAAGGCATGTTGATGGAAGCGATGAACCTGGCTTCGGCCTGGCATTTGCCTGTCTTGTTTGTCTGCAAAGATGATGGTTGGGCCATAACAACCCGATCCAGAAAGGTAACCGGTGGAGATTTGAACGAACGGGCGCGCGGGTTAGGCATCCCGGCTGTCGAAGTTGATGGTCTCGATGTATCCAAGGTGTGGGAAGCTTCCCATTCGGCAATCAAACGCGCCCGTTCCGGTCAGGGGCCGACCTTCCTGCATGCCCGCTGCGTGCATTTCGAGGGACACTTTCTGGGCTTCCAATTGATACGGATGGTGCGTGATCCACTCAGGGAAATGACTGGAATCGCTATCCCGCTCACCCAGTCCTTCTTGCACCCTGGCGGGGCCGCTTTACACGAACGCCTGGCGGGACTGAAAGCAGTTTTGGCAGCCGTCCTCGCAACGCTGCGCGATCCTCGCCGGGATTCAGCCAATGACCCACTCCGGCGTGCGCGCACAATCTTGCAGTCGGACCAGGTACGCTTGCAAGGACTAGAAGACCAGATTGAGCAAGAGATAAGCAACGTGCTTTCGTCCGCCCTAGCGGAGGTGCCGTCATGAGAACCATGTTTTTCAGCCAGGCTATTGATGATTCGCTAGCCCAGGCCATGGCTGATGACCCGCGTATCGTTCTTTTTGGTGAAGACACCCCGTTGCTGCGCCGCAATCTGCTTGTGCGATTCGGCCCCAAGCGTGTACGAGGCGCCCCCATCAGCGAAAGCGCCTTTCTGGGGGCCGGCGTGGCCGCTGCCATGGCCGGATTGCGCCCAGTGGTGGAAATGTACATGGTGGATTTTCTGGGAGTGTGCATGGATGCTCTGCTCAA
>Ga0123519_10016191_pt1 | contig 10391 bp, 11 predicted proteins | sample YelNatPaOPRAMG02_FD_87396 | JGI IMG/M metagenome (GOLD analysis project Ga0123519, IMG submission 87396) | Hot spring microbial communities from Yellowstone National Park - Yellowstone National Park OP-RAMG-02 (version 2) | ecosystem: Environmental > Aquatic > Thermal springs > Hot (42-90C) ...
CCTGTCAATATCCCATGCGATCATGCCATCGTACATAAAGCGCAATTTGACAGATCGCCTCGCTCAGCCTATGTTTGACGTGCCCCCTCCAATCTGATAGACTATAGGATAGGATATACAAGCGCCTGCCCGGCGCCCTATTGTTATACTGGCGGAGGATAAATCAGCCTCCTCCGCTGCGGTCGCCGGGCAGGTTCTTGGTGAAGGGTTACTGACCAATGGCGGACAAACGCGATTATTATGAAGTGCTGGGCGTGAGCCGGAATTGTACGGACGAGGAACTGAAAAAGGCCTTCCGGCGCCTGGCGCGCCAGTATCATCCAGATGTGAACAAGAGCCCCGATGCTGAGGCCAAATTCAAAGAGATTGGCGAGGCCTATGAGGTCCTGCGAGACGCGGAAAAGCGCGCTGCCTATGACCGGTACGGCCACGCGGGGGTCCAGAATGGCGCCGGCTTTGGCGGTTACCAGGATTTCGGTTTTGGTGGCCTGAACGAGATATTCGAGGAGTTTTTTGGCTTTGGCACACGGGCCGGCGCCGCGCGGCAGGGGCCGGCGCGGGGCGCTGACTTGCGAGCGCAGGTCACGCTCAAGTTCGAGGAGGCCGTGTTCGGGGTCGACAAGGAGATTGAGATCTCTCGCCACGAGACCTGCCCGGCATGTAAGGGCTCGGGCGCCGAGCCGGGCACGCAGCCACAGCGCTGCCCAGAGTGTAACGGCCGGGGTGAGGTCCGGCGGGTGCAACAGTCGCTCTTCGGCTCCTTTGTCAATGTGGCGCCCTGCCCACGCTGCGGAGGCCGGGGCGAGGTGATCGGTACGCCGTGCGTTCAATGCCACGGTGAGCAGCGCGTGGTGACAACCAAGCGCCTGGTGGTTACGATTCCTGCCGGCGTTGACGACGGTACCCAGATCCGCCTGGGCGGCGAGGGCGAATCGGGCCTGCGCGGGGGACCCGCCGGCAATCTCTACGTGGCCCTGCGGGTGCTGCCGCACCGCTATTTCCGGCGCCAGGATAATGACATCCTGTTGGACATCAATATCGGCTTTGTGCAGGCTGCCTTGGGCGACCGCATCAAAGTGCAGACCCTGGAGGGCGAGGAGGATCTCGTCATTCCCGCCGGCACACAGACGGGCACCTCGTTCCGCTTGCGTGGGCAGGGGGTGCCCCGCCTGCAGCAGAACGGCCGCGGCGACCAGATTGTGACGGTGCACGTGCAGGTGCCGACCAAGCTGACGGCGCAGCAGAAGAAACTGCTCAAGGAACTGGGCGAGTCGCTGGGTTACGAAGTGACGCCCCAGGAATCCAAGAGCTTCTTTGATAAGGTAAAGGACGCATTTGGAGTCTAGAGACGATATTCTCGATTGGGTTGAGATCAGTGTACCGGTTGATGGTGAAGCCGCCGAGGCCGTGAGCGCCCTCTTCGAGCAGTACGGAGAGGGCGGCGCCGTTATGGAGGAGATTCCCATTCGCCTGGATGCCGAGGGGAACGAGGTCGAGCCGGAGGGCGACCTGCCGCCCAGTTCGGGCATGGCGGCAGGGGTACGCTGCGTGGCCAAAGCTTTCCTGCCCATGGATGATCAGGGCCGGCTGGAGGCGCTGCAGCGCGCTCTGTGGCACCTGGGCCAGGTGTACCCCCTGGCCGAGCCGCAGGTGCGTGAGCTGGGCCGCAAAGATTGGGCCGAGGCCTGGAAATCGGGGTATCAGGTGCTGCATATTGGGCGCCGCATTCGCATTGTGCCCTCGTGGATCCCTTACCAGCCCGAGCCCGACGATGTGATCATCACCCTCGACCCGGGCATGGCTTTTGGCACGGGGCTCCACCCATCCACCCAGCTCTGCCTGCAGGCGCTGGAGGACCTGATACGTCCCGGCATGCGGATCCTTGACGTGGGCACCGGTTCCGGCATCCTGGCCATTGCGGCGGCCAGGCTGGGTGCGGCGGAGGTGCTGGGCGTCGATATCGAGGCCGTCTCGGTGCGCACGGCGCGAGAGAATGTGCAGCTCAACGGCGTCGAGAACGTGGTGCGCATCGAGCCCGGCTCGGTGGATGATATCTACCGGGGCGAATACGATGGGGTACTGGCCAATATCCTGGCCGAGATCATTGCCCGCCTGACCCCCGACCTGGCCCGGCACGTGGCGCCGGCCGGCTGGCTCGTTTCCTCGGGGATCATCCAGGCGCGGCTGCCGATCGTGGAGCACGCCTATACTGCGGGGGGCCTCGAGATTGTGCGCCGCTGGCAGGCGGGCGATTGGGTGGCGCTGGAAGCGCGCCACCGGGGCGCGGAGCGCCGCTGATCATGCACCGCTTTTTCGTGCCGCCGGAGGTCCTGACGCATGACCCGGTGATGCTGACGGGCGAGCCGGCGCACCATATCGGGCGCGTGCTGCGCATGCGGCCCGGCGACCGGGTGTTGCTGCTCGACAATGTGGGCTGGGCCTATGAGGTCGAGCTGACCCGCTTTGAGCGCAACCGGGTCGAGGGGCGCATTGTGCGCAAGGCCCCAGCAGGCGGTGAACCACAGACCCGGATCACCCTCTACCAGGCCCTGCTCAAAGGCCATGGGTTCGAGCTGGTGCTGCAAAAGGGCACCGAGGTCGGCATCGCCGAGTTTGTGCCAATTCTGTGCGAGCGCTGTATCATGGGCGGCCTGGCCGACATGGAGGGGCACCGCCAGGAGCGCTGGGAGAAGATCATCCGTGGCGCCGCGGAGCAATCGCACCGCGGCCGGCTGCCGATTCTGAGGCCGCCGGCCCCGTTCGCGCAGGCCCTGCCGCAGGCCGCGCGCGCCGACCTGTGCCTGCTGCCCTGGGAGGAGGCGCACGGCCTCTCTCTGCGCGGCGCTATCGAGGCGCACTCGGCGGCCGGGGGCAAGCCCCGTTCCATCAGCCTGTTCATCGGGCCGGAGGGGGGCTTGAGCGCAGAGGAGGTGCAGTCGGCGCGGGGCGCCGGCATCCAGCCGGTAACGCTCGGCCCGCGCATCCTCCGCGCCGAGACGGCCGGGCTGGTGGCAGCCGCGGCGATATTGTATGCCCTCGGCGATCTAGAGTAGGATAGGATTCAGACTTCCAAAGTCTTGAAGACTTGGGTCTGTGCAATCTGGAAATGGTTTGGTTCTGATGGGTATAAAAGACGGCCCCCGTATTCTCTTATATACCGGCAAAGGCGGCGTGGGGAAAACGAGCGTTTCGGCGGCGACGGCGCTGGCCTGCGCCGACCGCGGCCTGCGCACCATCGTCGTTTCGACCGACGCAGCGCATAGCCTGGCCGATTCTTTCGACCTGCGCCTGGGCCCCGAGCCGGTGCAGGTGGCCGATCGGCTCTGGGGGCAGGAGATCGACATCCTGCACCAGATGGACAAGTACTGGCACACTGTGCAGGACTATCTGACGGCGCTCATGACCTGGCAGGGCATGCAGGACGTCCTCGCGGAGGAGGCGAGCGTGCTGCCAGGCATGGACGAGTTGGCGGCGCTGCTGCAGATCGTCAAGCTCTATGACGACGGCCAGCACGATGTGATCATTGTCGATTGCGCCCCTACGGGAGAAACACTGCGCTTGCTTTCCTTCCCAGAGGCGGCGCGCTGGTACCTCGACAAGATCCTGCCGCTGCAGCGCACCCTGGTGACGCTGGCACGGCCCCTGGTGCGCACGGTGGCCGATGTGCCCATCCCCGACCGGGCCGTGTTCGACGCTGTCGAACAACTGATGAGAGAGCTGGATCGCATGCACGGGTTGCTGACCGACCCGCAGGTCACCTCGGTGCGGCTGGTGGTGAACCCAGAGCGCATGGTGATCAAAGAGGCGCAGCGCACGTACACTTACCTCAATCTGTATGGCTATAGCACAGACCTGGTCGTCTCGAACCGCGTGTGGCCACAGGAGGCCGGCACGGGGTACTTCGCGGCCTGGCGCCAGATCCAGGAACGCCATGGGCAGCTGATCGAGGAGGCCTTTGCGCCCCTGCCGATTCACCCTGTGCCCATGTTCGAGCAGGAGGTGGTCGGCCTCGCCATGCTGCGTCGCATGGCCGAGGCGATCTATGGCGGCGCGGACCCGACGGCGGTCTTTTACCAGGGTCGGCGGCAGACGATCGAGCCGCAGGATGGTGGCTATCGTCTGCGGCTGCCGTTGCCCCTGGCGGAGCGGGAAGCGGTGCAGCTCACCCGCATCGGCGATGAGCTGATCATCCGTCTGGGCAACCAAAAGCGCAACATTATCCTGCCGCGCGCCCTCTACAATCTGGACGTGGGCAAGGCTACCTTCGAGGGGGAGGAGCTGGTCATTTCCTTCCACCCAGTGGCAGCATAGAGACGGCCCAGCAAGCCGTATAGGCGATAGGCCGTATATGCAATTGAGGAGTTTCCGATGAGCAACGTCTACGACATCCTGGCTGAGCGAGGCTTTATCCATAGTGTGACCGACGAAGTGGGGCTGCGCGAGGCCCTCGAGCGCCCATTGACGCTCTACTGTGGCTATGATGCCACCACCAACAGCCTGCAGATCGGCAATATGGTCAGCGTCATGATGCTGGCCCACATGCAGCGGGCGGGGCACCGGCCTATCGCTCTGATCGGCGGCGGCACCACGCTGGTGGGCGACCCCTCAGGCAAGACGGCTTCGCGCCCCATCCTGAGCAAGGAGGAGGTGCAGGCCAACAAGGAATGCATCCGCCTGCAGCTCGAGCGCTTTCTCGATTTCACAGATGAACGCGCCCTGATGCTCGATAATGCCGATTGGCTGACCCAGCTCAACTATATCGATTTCGTGCGCGACATCGGCCGGCATTTCAGCGTCGCCGAGATGCTGGCCGCCGAGACCTACAGGCAGCGCCTGGAGACGGGCCTGACGTACCTGGAGTTCAGTTACCGGCTGCTGCAGGCCTATGACTTTCTCTACCAGTTCCAGCACTATGGCTGCATTCTGCAGATCGGCGGTAGCGATCAGTGGGGCAATATCACGGCTGGCGTCGACCTGATCCGCCGGGCCGAGGGCGGGCGCGCCTTTGGCCTGGTAGCGCCACTCCTGACGACAGCTTCGGGCGTCAAGATGGGCAAGAGCGAGAAGGGGGCGATTTACCTCTCCCCCGAGCGCACGTCGCCGTATGAGTTCTACCAGTACTGGATCAATACAGAAGATGCCGATGTGGGGCGCTTCCTGGCGATCTTTACCTTCCTGCCCATGGAAGAGATCCGCGCGCTGAGCTCGCTGCAAGGTGCTGAGCTGCGCCAGGCCAAGGAAGTGCTGGCCTGGGAGGTGACCCGGCTCGTGCATGGCGAGCAGGCTGCCGAAGAAGCGCGCGCTGCTTCGCGGGCGCTCTTCGGCCCCGGGCGGCCCCAGGGCGCAGCGGCGGAGGCAATTCCGACCACCACCGTCCTGCGCGCGCAACTGGAGGCGGGTATTCCGGCCGCCGAGCTTTTCACGCAGACGGGCCTTACACGCTCGCGCTCCGATGCGCGGCGCCTGGTGGAGCAGGGGGGCATGTACATTAACGAGCAGCGCATCGATGATGTGAATGCGGTCGTCACTGCCGCTTCCATGCAGGATAGCGAGATCCTGTTACGTGCCGGCAAGAAGAAATACCACCGCGTGGTGGTGGAAGACTAGATCCAATCGCAAAGACACTCCAAGGTTAGAGGATACGGCTGGTAAACCCGGTTGAGCGCTGGAGCGCCGCCGCCCGAGGCTAAAAAGCCATCGGGCTTAGAATAAAGCCCCCTTCGGGGCTCGTGCTGGAGCCAAGCTTGCTGTGCAAGCCAGGATTCCCCCACACGAGCCCGCAGGGCTTTGTCTTCTAAGGGCGGCCCCGCTCAAGCACACAACTTTCAGGGCTCGTGCAAGAGCCTTGCTCGCTGTGTAAGCCAGGGTTCCTTACACCAGCCCGGCGGCTTTTAGCCCCGGGCGGCCCCGCTCAAGCACTCAACCGCATTTGCCAGCAGTATGCACCAAGAGGTCACTACAAACCTTCTGTTTCCAGATCGGTGGATCGCCTTTGGCCCAGTTCTCCCTCGCCCCAGAGGAAAAGCGCGCTGCCATCGCCCGGCTCTTTGCCGCTATTGCGCCGCGCTACGACCTGATGAACCATGTCATGACCAGCGGCCTGGACGTGTGTTGGCGCCGCCGGGCCTGTGCCCTGCTGCCCCTGCCTCCCACTCCGCTGCTCCCTGTGCTCGATGTAGGCACCGGGACGGCGGACCTGGCAATCACGCTGGCGCAGCGCCGGCCAGACGTGCGTGTGGTGGGGCTCGACCCTTCCGTCGAGATGCTGGCGCGGGGGGCAGGCAAGGTCGCACAGCGAGGTCTGAACAGCCGCCTTGGGCTCACAAGGGGTGAGGCAGAGGCCCTGCCCTTCCCCGATGCCTCTTTCGCCGCAGTGATCTCAGCCTTTGCCCTGCGTAACCTGACGGACCTTCCACTCGCCCTGCGTGAGATGCGCCGCGTCGTGGTCCCCGGCGGGGCCGTGCTCTGCCTGGAGCTTTCGCAGCCGCGCACGCCCCTCTTCGCCACCCTCTTTCGCCCCTATTTCACCCGCTTGGTGCCCGTTCTGGGCTCCCTGATTGCCGGGCAGCGCGCCGCCTATCAGTACTTGCCCGCCTCTGTGGATGCCTTTCTCTCGCCAGCGGGACTGATTCAGGCGATGGTGGATGCCGGGTTGAGTGGTGTGCGGGCCGTGCCGCTAACCCTGGGGACGGCCTGCATCCACGTGGGCCTGCGGCCCGCAGAACTAGAGTATGGATAAAGGCGAAGCACATCACTGCAGCAACCTTGCGAAAAAGCCTTCGCAAGGTTGCTGCAGTTGCTTACATCTCGCGCTCCGCCTGCCGGCGCTGCACCATCGCCGCCCGCAACCGGGCGAGCGATTCGGGGCTAAAGGCAAAGGTCATCTCCTCGATCCGGCCCCTGTGCACGATCGCCTCGCAGGTGAGGATGACCGGGTTGCAGCCCAACTTCTCATGGCCGGCGGCGCAGGTCTTGCGGTCGCGGCTGATCACACGCTCGCCCTCGGCCTCGTACTGCTCCGGCTCCACGCGGATATTCTCCGCAATCAGCCGCTCGATCAGCGTGCGCACCTCACCCTTGCCCACATAGGTTGCCGGGCTCGGCGGGGGCGGGGCCGGCACATAGCGCACAACGGCGCTCTCGGCAAACAGGCGCATCACCCCTTCCAGATCATGCGCATTCAGCGCCGCATCGAAAGCCTGGAGGGTGGCCGCAGGGCCCTCGCTCATGCGCTTATTGGGGCTGCCGCGCGTGACTGAGGGCCTGGCTCAGGGCCTGCACCGATTGCGGGGAATAGTGCACCTTGAGCCAGTCGATCAGGCCGTCGCGCACGATGGCCTGCGAGTCGGCCTCCGCCTCGATGCCCTCCTCACCGAAAGGCCCCCCTGTGATCCGCGAGTGCCAGGTTACCTCGTCGCCCTTGGCGGAAAAGTTGGAGGAATCGACGTGAAAGCCATGGGTCACGAGCATGTTCACATAGCTACGGATCTCAGGCCGACCCCGGTATTCACTCCGAAAGGGCGCTGGCAGCGGCGGGTCGAGTTTGACGACAGCCTTATCACTGAAAAAGGCTACCATCCCCGTGATATCGCCGCTGTCCGCAGCCCGGTTGACGGCCTGGATAACCGCGACGGGATCGTTTTTGGCCTGCATCTTGGCCTCCTGTCGTTCTTTGGGCTACGTGCGTCAGCGCTGCCCCTGGACGGCCATACTGGCCTGCGCCTTTTCCAGCAGTTGCTCACTGGGCATGATCGTGATCGACTGGATCAGCGCACCCCACAGCACTGCATGGTTGGTGATTTGGGCCCGATCGAGGCCCATCTTTCGGATCTGTTCACCCGAGATCTGAGAATCCCAGGTAACCTCGTTGCCTGCCACACGAAAGTTGCTGGATTCGACGTGAAAGTCCTTGGTGACCAAGGTCTTGAGATAGTTGAGGATCTGCTCTTTGCCCTTGTAGGAGGTCTGGAAGGGCGGGACGGGCTGCTGAAAGTTAATGCTGGCGTCATCGGTAAAGAGGTTCACAATGTTGACCAGATCACCGTGGTTCGCCGCCATATCCATGGTCTCGATGACCTCGACCGGGGTCGGGATTTTCGCTTCGGTGCTCATGTACTCACTCCTCAAAGGTTATGTGTGGGGTTTGATGATAGCCCCATTGCAGCACAAACTGTGCCGCAAGCGCAGCAAGCAGGGGAGTCCGGCTAGGAAAGTTTGCGGTAAAGGAGAACGTACGCCAGGTTGGGGCAGGTTCCAGACCTGCCCCAACCTGGCGTACGTTCTCCTTTACTACGAGCCTGGCACCTGCGGAGGGGATTCCAAACCTCCGGGCGGTGCGTACTTTAGCGAGGCCAGCGCCTTTCGATAGCAGGCAGCACCGGGAAGGCGGCGTGGGGCTCGCTCTGATACCAGTAGCCCACCGAGGCGATATCGTCCTCCAGGGGCTGAAACTGGCCATTGGGCCACCAGCCGAGGGCCTGGATGGTCACACGCAGGTTGCTCGCAAAGCGGATGGGGTCCATCACATGCCAGCGGTAGAGCCCGTGCTTGGGCACTTCGCCGGCCTCCTTGCGGTAGAGGGGGTAGCCCAGGAAGGCGGTGGAAAAGGTCTCGCCGCCAAAGCCCCAGGCGCCGCCGAAATAGTCCTCGGTGCCGGTGCCGCAGACGGTGGGGTACTCGCCGTCGCCGTCCATGAAGAACTTGATCTCGCCCTCGCCCCACCAGCCGTTGGCCAGCTGAGTCCAGGCCAGGTAAGTGCCCACATAGTGCCCCTTGCCGCGCAGGCCGTCGAGGATCACATGCTCCGGGGCCTGCCGGGACGTCACGCTGCGCCGCCACTGGGCGTGGAAATAGGCGGCGTTGGCGGGCACATCGCCCAGGGCGTAAGAAATCTGGTAGAAAAAGCCCCCGATATCCTCCCAGTGCTGGTTCTCGACGGTGATGCGGCAGCGCTGGCGGAAGGGCATCGGCCAGTAGCTGTTGAACCCGCCCGAGGGGTTGACAGCTACCGGCAGCGAGTTGACGTTGCAGCGCAGGGCGTGGCCGTTGGCAAAGAAATCGCCCACGGGGACCTCGACCGAGGGCGCCTCTTCGCCGTCCCAGTAAAAGCGCAGGACGCAATCGCGGTAGGCCTTGGGGTCCACCGTAATCCAGATGTGTGTGATGGTCCCCGGGCCCTCGATATCGGCCAGGGCGGTCGTCGAGTGCCGGGGCAGGGTGATGCAGGGGCGCACCTTCCAGCCCTTGCCCAGCGCCGAGGCGGCCTCGTGCGGTCCCGGCATTTCCCGGGCGCCGCCCCCCGCTTCGCCGTAGGGGTTCTCGGCCGAGATGGAGCGCGTCCGCGCGTCCGAAAGGAGCGCCAGGTCGCCCAGACCAAAGTTGAGGCGGAAATCGCTCATGACAAGACCTCCTTGGCGGTGAAAGTAATGGTGGAGCAGGCCTGAAGGCCTGCCGGAGCCCTAACGACCATTCTACTCCAAATCCGGCCAAGGGGGTAGGGGCAGGTCTGAGACCTGCCCCTGGATGCCTCTCTAGTTGCCCATCTCGACCGCGATCACGCGGTGAATCATCACCTCGGGCACGAGCACATGGAGCACACCATCGCCGTAGTTCCAGACAGGCGTAGCGCCATCGGGCTCCAGGGTCACACGGGCCGGGCGCAGGGGCAGACGCATGCGCACCTGCACGTCACGCACGGGCAAGATTTGCTCGGTGCAGCGATAGTTGTTGTCGGTGGGGCGGTCGCCGTGCGGGTTAACCAGGTGCACCAGCAGGCGCTCACGGCCGCCGGGGGTGCACTGCCGTAGCTGGCGTCGCAGGACGACCTCGAGCCAGGCGGGGGCATCGACGGCTACCGGCAACTCGGGGTTGGTCAGGCGGAGCAGGTTGGCGATAATGGCCCGCAGATTCCACTGATTCTTGACCTGAAAGGCGCGGAAAAGCTCGCCAGCCAGGTAGCAGGCTGCGCCCCGGCCGACACGACGCAGGGTGATGGCGGGGTAACCCGAGTCCTCGCCGACCGGCGACCAGCACCGTCAGCCCAAAGAGGGGAAGGGTAACGGGCTGTAGCCATCTCAGTAGGGTTGGCCGTGCGCGTCGCAGGCACCCAAAGGAAGAGCAGCCAGGCCCCGTAAAAACTGACCACTGCCAGTAAGAGCAGAAACTGCCGGCGGAAGGTGATAAAGCCGCCCTCGCTGGGCTCAGCCTCTCGTCCAAACAAGCGCTTCTTGGCCATGGCAATATCTCTGCAACTGGATAAACCTCACGATTTCGACACGAGAGGCCCTATTGTAACACATTTTCACTGCCAGGCCCACTTGCCTATAACAGCGGGAGGCCATTCAGGAGCCTGCGCTGCCCCTATCCGTATCGGGCAGGTTATCTAGCAGGCC
>Ga0123519_10016194_pt1 | contig 10390 bp, 7 predicted proteins | sample YelNatPaOPRAMG02_FD_87396 | JGI IMG/M metagenome (GOLD analysis project Ga0123519, IMG submission 87396) | Hot spring microbial communities from Yellowstone National Park - Yellowstone National Park OP-RAMG-02 (version 2) | ecosystem: Environmental > Aquatic > Thermal springs > Hot (42-90C) ...
CCAACGCTGCTGCCACCAAGGCTGGTGCTGCGTTAGGCTGCCACTCGGTTTGTTTTTTGGCAGAATAGGGATCGAAAAGATGCCACTCCCCCGGTTGAAAATAGCTTGTCGCCTCTAATATGCGACGATAGAAGAATGCCTCGGCCCAATACCATGGCACGTCCAACCACGAACGACCTACATAAGGGCGCGACACTTGCTCCCAAAAATCGGTATCCGGCGCCACTTCGCGCAGACCGCGAATTCTCCCATCTGTTATTTCTTGCTTGAGTTCCTCCAGATTCCGGTTAATCTCTCCGGGAAAGCGGTTGAGCGTGATAATCTCCTCAACAATGGCAGGAATGCGATATTTGAAGGTATGCCAGGCAAAGGAACCCGGGTCAGAGGTCATAATTGGCGGCGGCAGAGCTCCTATATTGGGATGCCATGACACTGCACCGAGTGACATCTTTTTGTCAACCCTCCATGCCCGATCTTAGCAAGTTGTCGGACAGACCTTGTGCCGAGAATTAAGGCACAGCACCACTGGGTCTGCTTTATCTCTATTATATTAGGCGGAGAGACAAGATGGAGGCAAGGAGATCGTGCTCAACTGCTGCTTTTGCGTCGCCCACGCAGCAGCAGCGGCGCGTGTATGCACATCCAGCTTAGCGAAAATGGACTTCAAATGGCGCTTCACTGTATTGGGAGTGATCACCAACACTTGAGCAATCTCCTTGTTGCTAAAACCTTGGGCCAGGAGCCGCAAAACCTCCCATTCGCGCATTGTCAGAGGAGAAGGACACCCTTCAGCATTACAAGCAGATTCCAGGGCCTCAGCCACTGTTTGAAGAAAAACGCGCCGGTCAAAGGTTTGTTTCTCCAGATAGGCAAAAATACGGTGTTTGGCATAGGCGTATTCGATATCATCAAGCGTTGCCACCCCGCTGACAACGATGGCGGGGACGCCGATTGCGCATAAAGCTTCTAGCAATCGCATACCATCTAGATTATTATGGGGTGCACTCGCGCGCACCAACGACAAATCTACGATCGCCAGCTGATACCGCCTGCGCTGCAGGTATCCCCATGCCTCACCAAAGCTGCAGGCAGTCTGTACTTTGTGTCCTGCACCACTGAGCAGCTCAGCTAAGAGGCTGCGCCAGCCAGCGTCGTCTTCTATCAGCAGCACGTAAGCTGCTGACACCTTGGGTGTCTGGACATCCCAGGCCTCCACGGCACAGACAGCAGGGGAGCTGGCCAGTGCGTGACGCACCAATCCGCAAAACTCGCCACGGTTGAAAACTTCCTTGCGCAAACAGCTAAACGCTCTGTATTCCTTCAGTGCTGCTACAGCGATCTCCACCGTGGCGAAACCGCTCACCAAGATGTTCACACAACGTGGATCGTGGCGTCGGAGAGCTTCAAGCACGCGCAATCCGTCGTCATTGCGGTGATCGCTTCCTCCCAATGAAAGGTCCACCACGGCCAAGCGATGCGGCCGTGATCGTATGAGAACCACCGCGTGCTCCAATTCGGTAGCCACCTCCACGCACAGCCCAATATCGCTCAACAGTTCATTTAATACTTCCCGCCATGCAGGATCGTCCTCAACTATGAGAGCAAGGGGGTCTTTCATCTGTTCTCCACTTCACATCGCGTTGCGCATGGCAATGTCAAATAAAAAGTGGCCCCGTGGTGGCCATCGCTTTCCACCCGTACGCTACCACCGAGACGTTGCATCCACGTTTTCACCCACCACAGACCAAAGCCGAGCCGGCCGATATGCCTATCCTGGCCTGATTTGCGTGAGAACTCCAGTTCGAATATACGTTCATGCCATTCTGGAGAAATGCCCGGGCCGCTATCGCGCACGGTGATGATGATATGCCCATCCTGCTTCGCCATGCCGCTGATCATAATGGTACCATGCCCTTCCATCGCCTCGACAGCATTCTCCAGTAGATTGGAAAAAACCATCGTCAGACCACGCCGACTGGCTAAGGCAGGCGGCAGAGTGTCCAATCCCTCCAGCCGTATAGTAACCCCAGTTGGCAGCGCAGCTATTGCTTCTTGTGCACACTCAAGCACCCGCACCGGAGCCAGTGCGATGGGGTGTAGTTGCGCCAGGTTCGCACGTAGGGTACTCATCGCCTGGCTTGCACTGCGTTCGATCTCGGCCAAGTTGTTTGCCAGATAAGCATCCTTTTCCAGGGCATAGCGGCACTTATCCTGGATTCCTTGTACACGCACAGGAATAGTGCCCAGCTGGTTATTCAATTGATGTAGCAGATTCGCTGCGATGTCACCCACAGCGGCAAATGTCTCAGCAACGGCGCGCTGTTCTTGGGCCGCCTGCAAAGCGCTCTGACGCGCTGCGTTCTGCAACGCTAACGCAACGTAGTGGGTAAGGCATGTGAGCACTTTCTCATCCCAACCCGACTCGCTGAAACGCTCAGCATCCGGCGCTGTACGATAGACGCTAAAGACACCAATCGCTTCATCCCTCTCAGCGGATAAGATCGGCACAATCAGGGCACGCTGCCAGTTATGCATCCGTGCCAACCCAGTACGCGCAAAATGGGGATCACTGCGCACATCCTCGGCAATAACTGGACGGCCGGTCAGCACTGCCCGTCCGCTTAGACTCCCATACAGTGGAAGCGTATCTCGTCCCGGTGTGTGACAACAGGGCGTACTTGTAGCTCGCAGTATAAGCTGTTCCCCTGAGACCAACCAAATAGCACTGGTAGCTGCGTTCAGCAGGTCGCAGGCCTGTTCAGTCAGACGTTCCAATACCTGCTGTAGCGGCAAAAATAGCAACCATTCCGCTGCTTGACGCAGCGCATCTAATAAACGTGCCTCCTGAATGGCGATAACAGCGGGCACCGCCAATGACTGGAGAAGGTGACTGTCCTGCTGCGTAAAGGCATTTGCGGTCGGGCTCTCTAGGTTGAGCACTCCTTCGAGACGATTGCCAGCGCTTAGGAGAGGCACGGCGATTTCAGAACGCATCTGTAATTCTGGGTCGAGTGGATAGTAAAGATGCACCCAAGGCGGTTGACTCAGATCCGAGATGAGCACCGACTGCCGATGTCGTGCTACCCATCCCATGACACTGACCGCATCAAGGGGCAACGCTTCGGTCAGCGGCTGGCGCAATCCTGTACCAGCCACGGCGCGCGTGATCAGATACTTGCCCGTGCGATCCACCAACCGGATGATACCATACTGAGCATTGATCACTTCTAATGCCATCTGTAGGATAGCTTGCAACGTTTCCTCTAATCCCACGCGCGAAGAGATGAGCAAGCCGGCACGACGTAAGCGATCCACCTCATCCTCACGGCGCGCCAATTGGGCAACATGATAGCCCATCTGGCGTGCGTGGTAGACGGCCATAGCAGCTTGGTTAACAAAGTTCTCCAACATCAGGAGTTCGAGCATAGTAAAATGCTGTTCGCGCCGGCGGTATATGTACAATGCACCCAGCGGCTCTTCCGCCACCAAAAGGGGAAAACACGCTGCTATCTTCGCGCCAACCCGTGCCTTGGCAGGATGGATGGCCAAGCCATACTCCTCATATGATAGAATGGGACGCCGCTGGAGCAGTGCACGCATGCCCAACCCATCTTGACGTGGTACATCGTCATATACCGGGGCACGCTCTCCGGCTGAGACCCGTGAGGTTGGATCAAAAGCAAGCCGATCCGCATAGCATGTATAAATAACCGCCGAGGTGCCAGGGACGACTTTGACGGCACTCTCGGCGATCAAGCGCAATGTCGCAGTTACATCAACTGCTGCATCACGCGTTCCAACATGGTTGATGGTGGCGCCGATGCGGTTCAAGCTGGATAGCACTTTTAACAGACGGCTATCATCCTCATGCCCCATGTGGACACGTGCCTATTCGGCCACTTCCTCTAGAGGGCCCTACCACCGCATAGTAGCAACGCGACTATACGTCATAGTATAATACAAATTCGTGCGGATGGGGACGCATTCGCACCGGATCAACCTCGAAGCGTCGCTTGTAATCAATGTAGGCTTCCAGTGCATCCTCGGTAAACACATCGCCACGGAGCAGGAACTCGTGATCCGCCTCTAACGCATCCAGCACCTTTTCCAGCGAGCCAGGCACCTGCTTGACTTGACGTGCTTCTTCCGGGGGCAGGTCGTAGAGATCCTTGTCCATCGGTAAGCCAGGATCAATGCGGCTCTGGATGCCATCCAGACCGGCCATCAGCAAGGCTGCGAAGCAGAAATATGGATTGCAGCTCGGATCCGGGGCACGAAATTCGATGCGCTTGGCACGCGGGCTACGCGAGTACATCGGAATGCGACAGATGGCCGAACGGTTGCGCTGCGAGTAAGCCAGGTTGACCGGGGCTTCGAAGCCGGGCACCAGGCGACGATAGGAGTTTGTAGTGGGTGCTGCCAGAGCCAGCAAAGCCGGCGCATGGTGGAGCAATCCGCCGATGAAGAAACGGGCAGTGTCTGAAAGTTGCGCATAACCCGCTTCATCGAAGAAGATATTACGGTCACTTTTCCAGAGGCTGATGTGGACATGCATGCCGCTGCCGTTGTCCTCGAAAAGGGGTTTGGGCATAAAAGTGGCGGTCATATTATTCTGGCGTGCTACATTCTTGACAATGTACTTGTAGATCATCACCTGATCAGCCATACGTGTCAAGGGTGCAAAACGCATATCGATTTCTGCCTGGCCGGCAGTCGCGACCTCGTGATGATGCACCTCGACAGGGACACCCACGCTCTCCAATGCCATCACTATCTTGCTGCGTAGATCCTGCAATGTATCGGCAGGCGGCACAGGGAAATAACCGCGCTTGGGCGGTATCTGTCCACCCAGGTTGGGATTCAACTCCTTGCCACTGTTCCACCAACCTTCCTGACTATCAATGTAATAGAAGCCCTGATTGGTACCACCGCCATAACGCACATCATTGAAGATGAAAAACTCCGCCTCGGGTCCCCAATAGCTCACATCTGCCAAGCCAGTTTGTTGCAGATAGGCTTCTGCCTTGCGCGCAATGTAGCGAGGATCACGTGTATAGGGCTGATGGGTGATTGGGTCATATACATCGCAGATCAACACCATAGTGGGCACCTGGAGCACCGGATCCACAAAGGCGCTATCCGCATCGGGTATCAGCAACATATCCGACTCGTGAATCTCGCGGAAGCCACGAATAGAAGAGCCATCGAACCCTATGCCATCCTCGAAGATCTCTTCTGTCAGCTCATGCGCCGGGATGCTGAAGTGTTGCCAGGTGCCTGGCAAATCGGTAAAACGTAAGTCCACCATTTCAACTTGTTTAGCCATCGCGAGCACATCGGCTACTGTTTTAGGCATAATACGATCCCCCTTCTCAGAAAAATGTAATAAGCGCAACATCTCCCAAAATTATAAAGGACAGAGAGATGAGGGTAAAGTACCCATTTGGGGCATTTTTACAGCAGATCTCAGGCACTGCCGTGTCAATTCAGAAAATGTTTAGGTCCCATCATCTTAGGGCGCTGACCAACATCTCGCACCAGGTTCTGCCCATCCGCTACGGATGGGCCTGTATCCAAAGCACACCGATGACCGATGCAAGGTCCTCGGTCAGCTACGCTGCTGGCGTACCCAGGGACCAGGTGGCCGCCAGCTGGCAATTTGGGGCAATCGTCGCATTGCGGACCATAGGTTGCGGGAGCGCACAGCGGGTGTCCCGATCTCGATCGCTTCTTCGCTCGAAGGTCTCGCGGCCGACAATTCGGCTTGGGATGTCTCCATCTCGTCCGAGGGCAGTATAGCCATCTCAGGACGAGCTACCAGAGGCGGTACGACCTCTTCCATAGCCATGCCAGACTTGGCAATGCGGTAGTAATCCAAATAAATCTCGATGGTGGTGACCAGGAAAATCATAATGATGGGGCCATAAACCAGGCCCATAAAGCCGAACAGCTTGAGTCCGCCGAACACGCTGAGCAACACCAACGCTGAGTTGAGCTTTGCTTCGCGCGACACCAGACGCGGGGTTAGGTAATATTGAATGCCACTCACTGCCACTGCGTAACCAGCTAGGATAAACAGACCTTGCCACAGGTTGCCCAGCAGCATATGCACAATGCCGACCGGCACAGCCACCACACCACACCCCAACGGGAGCATCGCCATAAAGATGGACAGCAGTGTCCAGAAAGAGGCATACTTCACTCCGCCGAGCCAGAAGAACAAACCCATCACCAACCCCTGGGTCACAGCCAACACAAACATACCGCGCACCATCGATTTGGTGATGACGGTGACGCGATGGATGTATCTCTCGTCCATCTCATCGCTGAGAGGGCTCATCTTGCGCAGCATATCGATCAGGCGTGGGTAATTAGGGAATAGTGCTGCCAGCAGCGACACATATATTACCAATCCAATGACTAAATCTACCGAAGCACTGCTCAGTGAGATAGCTGCCTCAGCCAAAAAGGTGGCCACTGCACGTGCCGCACTTTCGACTGTTTGGTAGACTCCTTGAGGAGTCAGTTGGAAGCCCTGGGCAAAGGGCAGGCCGGCAAGCAGTGGATTGATGTGCGCCAGCAAATCGGCCAGCGAAGGATACTCAACTATACTTGCCATCAGCTTTGAGACATCTGCGCTGAATTCCAACGCCTGTTGCACCGCTAGACTGACCATACCTGCCACCGGTACCAACACAACCACAAAAATTGTCACAATAGTAAGAGCAACCGGCATACCGCGCCATCTGCCCGCTAACCGCACGAACAGCTCGTATACCGGCTGGAACACGGTGACCGTCACGGCAGCCAGCACGACAGTGCCCATGTAGGGCCCGATCAGCAGGTAGGCCAAATAGGCCGAAAAGGCGAAAAGAATGTAAAAGAATATGCGGCTCTGAACATTCGGTTTCATCGTCACATCTCCATAACAGTATACAGCCGATCGTCTATGCCGTCAACGCTTGTAGAAACGTGACAACACCTACCAGCTTGACATAGCGGCTATCTGAGACGATAATCTCCCTCGGTTGGCGCCATGAGAGAATGTCCGAGTCCTCATTTCAAACGCATCGCTTTATTGTACCACCCCATGATCCCGCAGTCGCGCGCCTTTGCTGCCGAAATATTGGAATTCCTGGAAGGTCGCGGTGTCTCTGTTTGGGTGGGATCTAATTGGGACGAAGCAGCCGTGGCCGAACAGGCAGCATCCCTTGACTTGCTCGTCACCCTAGGGGGCGATGGCAGCATGCTGCGCGCAGCCCGTATGGCCTCACGACACGGCATCCCCATTCTCGGCGTTAATCTGGGGCGCCTGGGGTTCCTGGCCGAGCTGCAACCCCACGCTTGGTCCCAAGGGTTGGAACGCACCCTCGCGGGCGAATATTGGATCGAAGAGCGCATGATGGTAGAGGCAGAATATTGGCATGCTGGCCAGAAAGTGGGCTGTCACGAAGCTCTTAACGAAGTCGTGGTCAGCCGTGGCGCGTTAGCGCGCATTGTGCGACTGCCCACTTATATAGACGGCGGATACCTTACAACTTACGCTGCCGACGGACTGATCGTCTCTACAGCTACCGGTTCCACTGCGTATGCATTAGCGGCCGGCGGCCCGATCATGCCGCCCGAGCTGAAAAACATGCTGTTGATCCCCCTGGCGCCCCATCTCAGCCTGGAACGCGCCATTGTCCTCTCGCAGGGCAGTGTGGTGCGCATTAGGGTGCGTACCGACCACGTGGCCATCCTCACCATTGACGGCCAGTATCAGGTGGAAATGGCCGACCGCGATGAGGTAGAAGTGCATGCCAGCCCACGGGTGTGTCGTTTCATCCGGCTGCAAGATCATGCTTATTTCTATCGCACCCTGATGCAACGGTTGGGTTTCGCGGCTAATGAAAGCGGAGACTGAGCGCATGGAGTCTAGCAATGAAACAACGCTCACCTGCTATCGTCATCCCAACACGCCGACCAGCTTGCGCTGCAACCGCTGTGGCAACCCCATTTGCCCCAAGTGTGCCGTGCGCACGCCGGTGGGGTTTCGTTGCCCGGATTGTGTGCGCACTCAGCAAAATCGCTTCTACACCGGCGGCAAGCTGGACTATGTCATTGCCGTTGCGGTTGCTTTACCCCTGTCCTTGATTGCAGGATATGTCTTCACGTTCATCGTAGTGCGCTTAGGATTTTTCTCCTGGCTGATCGCCTTCCTGGTTGCCCCTCCGATCGGCGGCCTCATTGCCGAAGCGGTGTGGCATGCGGTGGGCAGGCGGCGCAGCCGCTACCTGAGCACCATCGTAATGACTTGCCTGATTGTCGCGGTGTTGCCCTTCATCGTGCTCATTCTGCTAACCGGCAACTTCCTGGGCCTCGTCGTGCCGGGTATCTTGCTCTTTCTGGGTAGCGGCGCGGTCGTGGCCAGGCTGCGCTGATCACAGCAGCACGTCCGGCACGGATTACAATTGCACTTTACAGGTAGATGTGCCAAAATTGAAACGGTATTGTGGTACAAGTGGCACATTCGAATTATCCAACCACAGAACATTGTGAAATCAGTGCGCATCTATACTGCATCCGATCGCGGTGGTGCATTGTATCGCCCACTATTTATTCGGCTGTTCGTCTTCCCTACTGGTCGGCGAAACAAGGGTGACCAACACGATGCTGGTTGAGTTGCATATCAGCAACTTTGCGATTATTGAAGAGCTGCGCCTGCAGCTGGCGCCTGGCTTCAACGTGTTGACGGGCGAGACTGGTGCGGGCAAGTCCATCATCATTGATGCCGTCGGGCTGTTGCTGGGCGGGCGCGCCGACACGACAATGGTGCGCGCCGGCGCTGAGATGGCGCAGATCGAAGGTGCCTTTCACCTCGACACACGGTTGCAAGCATTGCTGCAACCCATCCTGGAACGTGAGGGACTCGAAGGTGACGCTCCGGATGTGCTGGTGTTGGGACGCGAAATTCGCGCCAACGGACGTTCCTATTGTCGCATCAACGGGCGGGTGGTGAGCCTCGGGCTGCTGGAAGAAGTGGGTCAGCCGCTGGTGGACATCCACGGCCAGGGTGAGCACCTCAGTTTATTGCGACCAGCGGCCCAGCAACGTCTGTTGGATCGCTTTGGTGGACTGGAAGCACAGCGCGAAGCACTTGCAGAACAGGTGCGTCAGCTCCGTGCTGTGCGCCGCGAGCTGGAAACATTGTTGCGTGACGAGAGGGAGTTGGCACGTCGTGTCGATCAGCTGACTTACCAAATCCAGGAGATCGATTCGGCGCGGCTACGACTCGATGAAGAGGAAGAACTGCTCGCCGAACGCACCCGCCTAGCCAATGCCGAACGCATTGCCCAGCTGGCTAATGAGGTGTGCTATCTCTTGGATGAGGGAGATGAGACGCAGGCCGCTGCAAGTGATCTGCTCGCTCAGGCAACGCGAGCGCTGAATCAGCTGGCACAGATTGATAGCACGTTGGAGGCCAGCCGGCAGCAGCTTGAGTCGTTGGCCATTCAACTGAGCGAGTTGGCACACACACTGCGCGCTTATCGCGACAGTGTCGAGATCAACCCTCGCCGGCTGGACTATGTAGAAGAACGCCTGACACTGCTCCACAATCTGAAGCGCAAGTATGGTGGCTCGATCGCTGAGGTGTTGGCCTACCGGGATCAAGCGCAAGCAGAGCTGGAACGTATCACGCACAGTGAGGAACGCACCGAGTGGCTGCGCGCCGAAGAGGAGCGCTTGCGCCGCGAAATCGGCCAGGCAGCGTTAGCACTCTCGCAAGCACGGCGTGCTGCGGGCGAGCGGCTCGCTGCCGAGGCCGAGGCGCAGCTGAACGACCTCAATATGCGCGGGGCGCGCTTCGCCGTGGCATTGAGTTGGAGTGATGATCCAAGCGGTGTCTATGTTGGGGAGCGCACCCTGGCGTGCAATGAGAACGGCATCGACCGGGTGGAATTCTTGATCGCACCCAATCCCGGCGAAGGGCTCAATCCGCTTTCCAAGACTGCTTCGGGGGGTGAGGCCAGCCGCTTGATGTTGGCGCTCAAGACGGTTTTGGCAGCGGCCGATGAGACGCCCACGCTCATCTTCGATGAGCTGGATCAGGGCATCGGCGGGCGCATTGGTGCTGTTGTGGGGCGCAAGTTGCGTCAGATCAGCCACAGCGGGCCGCAGATGCGCCAGGTGATCTGCGTAACACACCTCCCGCAGATCGCCGGTTATGCCGATGTGCACTTTGTGGTCGAGAAGGGCACTCAGGGCGGTCGTACCACGACGCGGGTGCGTGCTGTGGAGGGTGCCGCGCGCATCGAGGAGCTGGCTGCCATGCTGGGCACACCCAGCGAAGGCACACGCCGCAGCGCCCAGGAGATCCTGGCCGAAGCAGCGCAGAGTGTGTGGTAGA
>Ga0123519_10016196_pt1 | contig 10388 bp, 4 predicted proteins | sample YelNatPaOPRAMG02_FD_87396 | JGI IMG/M metagenome (GOLD analysis project Ga0123519, IMG submission 87396) | Hot spring microbial communities from Yellowstone National Park - Yellowstone National Park OP-RAMG-02 (version 2) | ecosystem: Environmental > Aquatic > Thermal springs > Hot (42-90C) ...
ATTCGATTGCTATTTCCACTGGAGGTGCAACCCGGACAAATACGACGGATGGCCGGTGTGGAAATGGGTTGGAATTGACGGAACCTCGATCACCGCCTTGTCGCAGTGTTATGGCTCCGATCTTTCTGCAGGCGCCATCGTCAGCCGGGCCATCCGGCATCTGAGGGACGGCTTGACGGACGCCCTGCATGTCTGGGGCATGGGTGATCACGGGGGAGCCCTGTCGCGTCACCAAATCCTGCTCATGCGGCGCTTTATGCATCGGCCGCTGATACCCGCCGTGGAATTCAGCACCATGGGACGGCTGGTGGATGCAATCCGCCGCCAGAACCCGAAGCTCCCCTCGGCGCGGGGCCAGACATACACGCTTTTCGAGGGGTGTTTCACCACCCACGCCTCCATCAAACGGGAAAACCGCCTGTGCGAGGGCGCCCTTCTTGCAGCGGAAACATTCGCTGTTCTTGCCGGAATCAATGCCAATGACCGACTGCGCGATGGATGGCTGAACACTCTTTTCAATCACTTCCACGACATATTTGACGGCGCGGCCGTCCATGACACATATCGCAACGCCAGTGTCAGATCCCGGAAGGCGCTGCGCGCCGCGGCCAGAGTCGAGGAAGAGGCTCTGAAGCGGCTGTTCCCGTCCGCCGCGCCCGGCCTGGTTACCGTTGCCAACCCACTTGGATTCAGCCGCACCGAGCCGGTGTTTGTCAGGCTGCCGGCTGATGCTCGTTGGGTGGAGGACGAAGACGGCAGACTGCTGCCCGTGCAGAAAACCGGCGGCCTTTCCTGCTTCGTTGCGGCAGATGTGCCCGCCTTTTCGCATCGAACCTACAGAATGGTCCACGGAAGGCGGACGCCTGCCGAAGCTTCCGGACTGAGCGTGCGCGAAGAGGGCGGGTATTTCCGCATCGAGACCGCATCCGCTGTCTCGATGCTCGGGAAGGCCGGAGGCATCATTGGATCGTACTTTGACAAGACACTGGACCGGGAGTTCGTCGCCTACGGCATACCGATTCCCCTCACGCACGTTCCCACCACCCACGCGGAGCTGGCATTGAACGTCTTCCATGTGAGCGACGAATCGCACAACGGCATGACGGCGTGGCTGATAAACGACATCATGCGCCGGGAATATCTTGTCCGCGGCGCGGATGTGCGGCTTGTGGAATGCGGCCCTGTGTTCGCAAGATTCAGGGTGCGGCACGCGTTCAGGTCCTCGCGCATAGAGGAATACATAACGTGGTACGCGGATCTGAACCGGGTTGATTTCGACATACGGGTTGACTGGCGCGAAAAGGGCTCCGAGAAGGTCGGCGTTCCGCAGCTCAAGGTAGGCTTTGCCTGCAGCATCGCGGGTCCAAGGGCAAGGACCGAAGGGCCTTTCTCCATCCGGGAGATACCGGCCGATGGAATGGAAATGCCCACCCAGAAATGGGCGGATGTGACAGGCGACGGCGCGGGTTTTGCCGTTCTCAACGATTGCAAGTGCGGCGTGGACATGCTCGGGAGCCGCATCCGTGTAACGCTCCTTCGAAATCCATATTTCCCCGATCTGGACACGGACTGCGGCCGCCACAGGGTGAGGCTCGCCTTCGTGCCGCACGGCCCTCGCATGAGCAACGCTGAGCTCGTGCGGCGCGGCATGGCGTTCAACAGACCTCTTCGCGCCATTGCCGGAGGCAAAGGCAGAAGGGGAACGGCACAACTCAGAGTGGAAGGCTCATCTGACGCGCTTGTGTGCACGACCATGAGACGGGCGGAACATTCCGACCGCATTGTCATGCGACTTTTCAACACAGCCGACCAGCCTGCATCTGCCAGGGTCGCGCTCGGCCGCGGACTGGTCTCGGCGGAAGAGGTTACGTTCCTGGAAAACCCTGTCGGCTCGAACGTCAGGCTGGAGCGCGGAGCCGCCGTCCTTCGCTTCAGGCCGTTCGAAATCAAGACCCTGTTGTGCAGGATCAAAGGCTGGGCTTGAAAGCGCCCGTCACAGATGGGTCATGACAAGCGCCTGGCTGCGTCTGTCCAGCGCGTACAGGTCCGTGATCTGATAGCGGTTTTCGTCAATATCGGTTATGATGAACCTGGCGGCCGACGGCCGGATTACGTGCTCCCTCAGATCGCGGGTCATGAACGATCTTCGGCCGCGGTCAGTCTCGACATCCCATTCGACCACTCCGAAACGTTCCCTGACATTGATGACTCGGCTGATTGTTGGAATCAAATATCGCCGCTCCAATTCTTCCTGCGCAGCCTTCCTGCTCTCGGAATCCAGATCGTCCAGACTGCGCAACACGCCGACTTCGTCGCCCGCCCCGTCGCGGATGCTGAACCACTCTTCGGGTCTTGTGATGGGGAAAGCCCGCAGGATCGCGACCTTCAGCACGGTGCGCTCGTTCTCGATCGTAAGACGCAGCGTTGCCCCGTCCCTCCATAATCGCAGCTTCGCGCCGTCCAGAATCCTGAGCTGCGCCGTTCCAGTGGCACAACCCGCCCCAATAACGCTGTCCTCCCTGCGCATAGCCACGGTCATCCTCCAACCGCCACCATGGACGAGAGCGCCTTCTGCGCCTCGACCAGCCTGTGAAACTCGCCCCCGCGATCAAGGAGTTCCTGGTGAGTCCCCTGCTCGATGACCTCGCCGTCCCTGAGCACGATGATCCGGTTCGCGTTCCCCAGCGTGCTGAGACGATGAGCTATTGCAAACGTGGTGCGCCCTTTCACCATGCGCACTATCGCCTCCTGAATCTGCTTCTCCGTGTCCGTGTCAACCGACGTCGTCGCCTCGTCCAGTATCAGAATCCGCGGGTTGTGCAGAATCGCGCGCGCTATCGAGACTCTCTGCCGCTCTCCGCCAGAAAGGAGCTGGCCGCGTTCTCCCACTTTCGTGTCATATCCATCGGTCTTCCCGACGATGAAGTCATGGGCGTTTGCGGCCTTCGCCGCGGCCATTATCTCCTCGATGCCGGCATCCGGATTTGCATAGCTGATATTTTCAGCGATTGTCCCGTTGAAGAGAAAAGTCTCCTGGAGAACAACTCCTATCCGGCTGCGCAGGTCGCGCTGGCGTATTTTGCGGATATCTGTGCCGTCAATGAGAACCGCGCCCTCCTGAACGTCGAAAAGTCTGCAGATGAGGTTCACGGTCGTGCTCTTGCCGGCTCCGCTCCTGCCCACGAGCCCTATCATTTCCCCTGGCTGGACCGTGAAACTGACATGTTTCAGCGCGGGTTTGTAGCTCTCATAGCCGAACGTGACGTCCCTGAACTCGACGCTCCCCTTCATATCCGGAAGCGGCACAGCGTCAGGCGCATCCGCAATTTCCATGTCGCTGTCCAGCACTTCGAAGACCCGCTCCGCGGATGTCAGGGATCTGGCCAGATAGTCGGCAATTCTGCTAAGGAACTGAAGCGGATGGTAGAACATGCCCAGATATGCCTGGAAGGTCATCAGCGTACCGAGCGTGAGCGTTCCGCCGAGGACCTGTCTGCCTCCGATATACCACACGAGCAGCGAACCGGTGCTTGTGATGAACCACAGGACAGGAAACAGCGTGGTCCACGTCTGCTCGGCGGCAGTGTCCGCGGAGAGCATCTCGCCGCTCCTGGTCTCGAACCTCCGGATCTCCTCCTGTTCCTTGGCGAACACCTTGACCACCCGCTTCCCTGACAGCGAATCGCTGACGGTCGCGGTGACGCGCGCCCTGTAGTGCCAGTAGCGGTGCCAAAGCGACATCACATGCCGCCAGAAAAGATGCGAAAGCATCAGGACGACCGGCACCGGCACCAGCGCCAGAAGCGTGAGGCGCCAATTCATTGCCATCAGGACTGCGCCTATCCCCACAAGGGTCAGAATGTTGACCACGAAATACTGCATTCCATCCACAAGCACGGCTTCGAGCGACTGGGTGTCCTGCGTCACGCGCGCTATCATCGCGCCGATGGGATGTTTGTCGAAGAAACGGAGCGCCAGGAATTGCAACCGCGCATAAACCTGCACTCGCAGGTCGTGCGAAAGCCGCGTGCCGACAAGCACCAGCAGACGGGCGCGCCAGATGTTGATGGCGTTGGACGCCACCTGGCTTGCGAGCAGGGCAAGAACCAGCCAGCCGAGCAATCGCAATCGCTGTTCAATCGGAAGGGCAGACGCCGCCGGCGGAACGAGAACCTTGTCCATCAATGGCCGCGTCAGATACGGCGAAACAAGGCCAGCGCCAAGGCCAGCCACCATCAGAATCCACACCACAATCATGGACCGCCAGTATGGCTTCAAATAGGCGGCCAGGCGGAGCATCACCCTGCCTTTGTTGAGGCACAACGGGCAGATTCTTGTGCCCTCGGGCAGTGGAAAGCCGCACTTTGGGCAGCGCTGTTGTTCTTCGGGCTCCGGCGGAAGAACAGGCTCTCTCGCCTTCGGATCGCTCCGCGCCACCGCCTCCCTGTATGCGGCCAGATCTCCCAGATACCCTGCCAGACGGCTGAACCGTCTTCTGCAGGCGTTTGTGAACCGCGCAGCCTCCATGGTTCTGCCACGCACGCTCAGTATCAGCGAGGCTCCGCCGACCAGAGCCTCGACCTGCGCTGAGTCAATATCGTTTATCGGAACGTCGAGGGTGGGTGACCCGTTGCCATCGCCTGAAAAACGCAGCAGCCTGTCGCGCGTCAGCGCCACCCATTCGCTGCCAAACCTCCCCTCCCGGGTCAGGTCCGCCTGTGCAGCGGCGACAACCGGGCCGCAGCCGGCGGTTGCGGCAAACCTGTCCAGAGCTTCAGGCCATCGAGACATAGCCCCCGCATCCTATCCCCGCCCTGCCAGCGACTCAACCCGGATTTTGAGATCGCTCAATCCTGGCTTTGAGATCGGCCCGGGCGCGGCTTCTGCCTTGTTGCGAGGCGCGTGCAGCATGGGCGTAAGGCTGTGGCCGGCAAAGCCACAAATCATGGGTCATTCAAACACAAACGGAACATTGGTCGTGGGGTCGCTGAACATCAGACCGATCGGCCAGTAGACCTTGAAATCCTGGGACCTGCCCCAGGCAGCGATGCCGTCGAATGCCACTCCAACCCTCATCACATCTCCCGCTTTTCCCTCCAACGGCAGAATCTGTCCGCCCGACCGGCCCGCTATGCCGCCGACCAGTTTGATTTCCTCGAACGGAATCCTGGCCATCAGCGCATAGCCCGGTTTGCCCTCGAGCGAACGGCCGGCCACAGAAGCCAGGATCCTGCCCAGCGGATGGCTCTGCACGCTCTCCAGCTTCACGCCCCAGATGTTCTCCTTCGGCATCGGGTAGTTCGCCGCCCATTCCTTGCCCTCGCGGTTGTGGTACCTGTACTTGTACAGTCGCGGCTGGCCCTGATCGTTGAAGCCCAACCCGAACTGCTCCTCCTCCAGCCACAACTCTATGCCGTCGTACTCCCACATGTTCGCGCCGTCGCCCGGCGAATAGAAATGCGGCGTGTCGTCCGTTGTGAGGAAATAGACGTACAGACTCTTTCCATCGTGAGCCATTGCGCCTATGGAGGCGCCGGCATTGAAACTCTGGAGGAGATTTTCGGGAATCACCCTGCCCCAGCCTGCCACAGGAAGACTCACAATCTGCGGCGTAACTCCGGCGGCCTCCCACTTCGCCCAGTCGCCGTCCGCGGGAAGCTCAGGAACACGCGGAATGCCGATGAACCGCCGAATCGTCCTGCCCGCCATTTCGTGCGGATTCGGCGCGGACGCAGCCGCGGCCGCAGTTGCCGTCCACTTTATCGTCTTTACGGTTCGCCTCAACGTATCCGCGCCGTCAAGCCGATAGCGGCCGAACCTGCCTATGTTGTCATCCTCCACGTGAGCCCCCGGTTTGCCATCCGGCCTCAGGTACGCCTGCAGTCCCTCTCTCATGTCCACGAAACCCGATGTCCAGTGCATGCCCCAGCCCCAGTTGCCGGTCGCAAGCCTCAAACCGTCGCTCGAAAACACGTCCACCTGGCCGCCGAAATCCTTGGCAGCCATGATCCACAGTTCCCTGCCGTCGAAAACCGATGAAATTGAGGTGTAGTTCCCGCCTGAACTGACAGTGAACCACAGCGGACGGCCGTCTGCTGACATCTTTCCCACGCCGGTGCCGCTCGCGCCCCATGCAGGCACCATCTTGTTCCACGCAGGCGTGCAGGCCAGCAAGTATGCGTCGTTGTTGCGCAGATCGAACGCCAGACCGCCCTTGTGAAACATCCCGCGCGAGGATTCATCTTTTTCCGCGACACCGCGGTACTCCAGGGGCACAGCGGTCTTTCCATACACGCCCACTTCGGAATATCGCAGCATGCCTTTCCCGTCCCTGCCCTGGTACCTGTTGACGACAATCCTCATCTTGCCGCCCTGTTCGGGCCAGCACAAATTCCCGTCTTTGTCGAAACGCACGTCGGTGTAAATGAACGGATGGAACGTCCTCAGACAGCCTGCAAATTTCGGAGAGAGCGGATCGCTGATGTCGAGAAAGGTGTACCGCCTTGGAATGTAACTGTTGTTCTTCTTCTCCTCCTCTGTCGGATCGTACGCATCGTTGCTGTTCACGAGCAGATACGGCCGCCCGTCCACGATACCGGCGGTGATGCACATTCCAAGCGACAGTTTTTCATCCACCACATGCGGACCTTCGCGAAGCAGGGTCCAGGCCCCGGTCCTGTGATCGAGGCCGAAAATATTGGCAGAATAGCAGTAAACCACCTCAGGATTGCGCGGATGCGGAACCAATGCGTCCATGAAGTTGCTATGCAGAACCATGCTCTCCTTCGCGCGGTCGGGGAATATCGCCCGAATCCTGCCGGCCTCGCATATGAGCAACTGACCGTCCGGCATCCATGCCGCATCGCGCAGGTTTTTGAAAAGATCCGCGGCGGGCGCCAGCCACTGGCCGGGCGACCTGTCCCTGCCCATCACGCGACTCGTCCTGAAATCCCTGACATTGACGAATGCGATTCTCCCCGCAGCGGAATCAACCACCGCAGCCTCCTCTTTGCCAACAGCCAGATACGAGGGCTTCACGCCTGGTTTCACGCTCTGAATTATCCGGCCGTCCGGATCAGCCACAACAACGTTCTCTCCGCTGATCACCCATATCCTGCCGCTCTCGTCAACTTCCACATCGCCCGCATCGGCGATGGCAAAGTCGGCAATCTTTGAACCGTCGGCAAGGTTCATCACCCGCACGACCGATCCCGCAGCCAGCGGCACGCTCACGTAGGCCCTTGCGCCATGCACCGCAATACCGCCAAATGGAAGATCTCTCTTGCCGTCAGGAGTTTTCGCAAGAGCCTTGCCATCAGCCAGGATCTCCCAGGCCGGGACGCCGTTCGGCATTCTCGCCCGCTCGCCGGGCGGCGCCAGTCTCCACAACTGGCGGTTGACGCCCGCCACGATGAACTCATCTGCGCCCTCCAGAGCCATGCCCCATATACTCGCGCCCGATAATGCGGAGCCGCTCAGCGGCTGGCCGGTCGCGGAGAAGAAACGCACGGGAATGCCGGCTTCATCGTATGTGGTCGAGACTGCAAAGGAACCGTCTGGATACACCACGACCCTTTGCGGATTGTCGCAGTTGAACGTTCCCATGGGATTTCCGTTGTCGCCGAGGGCGCCGTCGTCCACAAGCCGGATGTCGTGCACGGCGACTCGAACATCGTACTCTCCGTCAGGCACAGGCTGGCCGGAATCGTCCCTGCCGTCCCACCACAAATCCCGCACTCCTGCCGCGTCCGCCAGCAGCGTGCGAATCAAGTTTCCGTCTTTTCGGACTATGGCGGCGCTTTGTCTGACACCGTCCTGCGGCACAGCAACGCCGATCCTGCGCCATTCTCCGGTGCTGACCGGATCCGGGTAATCGAACGCGCCGGTGCAAACACGGCCATTCTTCACCCGGAACGGCCGGCCGTCGCGGTCGCGTTCGACCGCAGGCTCCAGCGCTATTCCGACCTCCGCGCCGGGCAGTCCGCCTCCCCACCCCACTTCACGATCCACATGAAAATCGCACGAATCAGGATCCACGAAGGCCGGCACGACATAATTGCTGTGCCGCTCCATGCCGGACGCGGCGTTCCATTCGTAAATTATCCTGCACAAAGGAACGAGTCCCCAGCTTCCGACGGTTCCGGAAATGGTATTGCAGTCGCTCGACCATGTGGGCGCAGACGCCGTGTCCGCCAGCATGGCCGTTGCGTTGCCGGCGAAAATGCAGTTCCGGATCTGCCCGAGGGCCGAGCTTGTGATCAGGATTCCGCCGGCGCTGCACGACGCTACGGTCAGGTGCGCCAGCCTGACCCGCGAAGTGTTTCTGATCGCGGCGCCCACAACTCCACGCGAGATAACGGAACTCTCGATGCGGACATCTTCGCACTCGGATATGCTCACGGCCTTCGAGAGTCCGTCGAATGTGCAGCGCTCTATCCGCGCTCCCCTGGCCTTTTCGATTCTTGCGCCATCCCCCGCGCCCCGGAAGGTCAATCCCGCGATCACGATGTTTGAAGACCTGTGGACCCAGATTCCCGCCTTGCCGGGCGCCCGCGACTCGATTACGACCGGTCCCGGTTTGTCGCCGGTACGCGAGCCGCTTTCATCGCCCTCCACCCGTATCGGAGCAGCCTCACAGCCGAAACGCTCTGCGAGGAGAGCTCCGCCCTCGTATGATCCGGGTCCGAGCACAATGCTGTCGCCATGGTTGAGCGCCCTCACGGCCTGGTTGAGAGTTCTGAAGGCCGTGGCCGCGGTCGCGCCGTCGTTACGGTCGTCTCCCGTTGCGCGCACATAGAACGTGGCCGACTTTGCCGCGTCGGCATAGAAACAGCCAGTTGCAATGATCGCCATAATCAGTCGCCATTTTCTCATCCCGAACCTCCTTGCGCTGTCAGTCTGAGCCGGAACAGAGCTACCACCTGAACTCAAGAAACGCCTCGTACATTGCCCTGATGTTTTCCAGAGGAACATCCTCGCTTATCTCGCCGCAGGCTATGATGCCGCCGTCCGGAGTTCCAAGATCGTGAAAAAGCGCGTTGACATGCTCCTTTACTTCTGCAGGCGAAACAAAAGGCAGCACGTGCTGGCGATCTATGTCAGTGCGGAAAGCAATCCTGCCGGCGAATTTCCTCAGTTCTTTTCTGTCCATCACAGACGCCTGGCAATTCAGCACATCAACCCCCAGCTCCACCAGGTCCGGGATGATGTCGAGTATCTGGCCGTCGCTGTGGAACCAAACGTCCATCCCTGCAGCCTTCACCTTCCGGAACATTTGCGCATACGCGGGTTTGAAGAACTCCCGCCATTTCGCCGGCGGCATCATCAGGTTGGTCTGAGTTCCCCAGTCGTCGGCGAAATGAAGCCCCTGGTATGGCAGGGCGATCCATTTGTCCAGCCACGCGAGCATGAACTCCAGCAACCTGTCTCGCAGATGGTAGATCTCTGATCTGCCGGTCATGATATCAACCAGCGTCGCTTCAAATCCGTGAAGTTGCTGGAGCTGCTCGAAGAAGACAAACCAGCCGCCCCGGGCATAATAGCACGGGCTCGTACCGGCCATGTGTCCGCTGTAGAGCCTGTATTTCGGCATGCCTGCGGCAAACACCTCAGGCCACCTGTAATCCGCGTAGTTCGACCAGTCCTCGGCTATCGGACACTCAACAGGAATACCGCACCGTCCCTCGTGGGTAACCTTCCACACAGTTCCGAACGAATCTCTGTTGACACCGAGTCTGTAGAGTGGCGGAAGCGCTTCCCGAGGCATGTCGGGTAGAAAACGCCACCCGAAATCTTCAGGAACCGAATCGGTGATCTCCTTGAGCCTGTCGCCGTAGTGATACTGAGCCGAGGGCAGGATCGCGTGCGAGATCGGAGGCCTGTCCGGCCGGCCGAACCGAATCGCGCGCACCACTCGTTCCCTTGAAGTCATCCCGGATTTTCCATTCGAGAAACCGCCGGATTGCATAACCTATCGAAAAAGACGCCGCACCGGTTCAGCGATCAGGCACAAGAGAGTCAATGAAGCATCCGCCGCGCCCGGCACGATTGCAAAATCCAGGTTCATTTACGGCCCTTCGCACACGGTTCTCAAAGACCGCAATCTCATCGTGCGCGTGAAACAGGCCGTTGTCAAAGCAATTGGCTCCGCGGAAGGAAAACACCCTGATCTTTAGCGAATGAAGATTTGGGCTTGGGGAAGGGACGGGAGACGACGGATGAGTCGGGTGGAGCAGAAGCGGCGCGGAAAATAGGTGAGCGGGTGCCCCGGCCGAAGCGGTTTTAAGGCCTCTAAAACCCGCGGATTTCCTGATGAAGACACACCCCACCCACGGAGGTCCCTGGGAGCCACATGACTATCGCCTATTTACGCCGTCACAGCGCGCGGC
>Ga0123519_10016197_pt1 | contig 10388 bp, 8 predicted proteins | sample YelNatPaOPRAMG02_FD_87396 | JGI IMG/M metagenome (GOLD analysis project Ga0123519, IMG submission 87396) | Hot spring microbial communities from Yellowstone National Park - Yellowstone National Park OP-RAMG-02 (version 2) | ecosystem: Environmental > Aquatic > Thermal springs > Hot (42-90C) ...
TGCAGAAGTTGACGGTCACCATCAGCCTGGGCGGACAGTCGGTAGCCGCGGAGCCGGCGGCCGCTCCCTCCAGGCGCGGCCAGGCGGAGACGCTGGAGAAGGAGGAGCTGGGCCTGGTCCTGGTGAGATCCCCCATGGTGGGCACGTTCTACCTCACCCCCTCCCCCGGCGCGGCTCCCTACGTGGAGGAGGGCGACGAGGTCGAGGAGGGGCAGACGCTCTGCCTCATCGAGGTGATGAAGCTCTTCAACGAGATCCCCTCGCCGGTCAGCGGACGCGTCAAGCGTATCCTGGTCGAGAACGGCAGGGGCGTGGAGTTCGACGAGGTGCTCATGGAGATCGAGCCCTCGGGAGGTTAGGACCTTGTTCAAGCGCGTGCTCATAGCCAACCGGGGGGAGATAGCCCTGCGCATCCTCAGGGCGTGCAGGATGCTGGGCCTGGAGACGGTGGGAATATATTCCAAGGCAGACGCCGACGCCCTGCACCTGAACTTCGTGGACCAGAAGGTCTGTGTGGGTCCGCCATCCAGCAGCGCCTCCTACCTCGACATCCGCAACATCATCGGCGCGGCGGAGATAAGCGGCGCCGACGCCGTCCATCCGGGGTACGGCTTCCTGGCCGAGAACGAGGACTTCGCCCGTGCCTGCCTGGAGAGCGGGCTGACCTTCATCGGGCCGTCCCCCCAGGCGCTCTCCCTCATGGGCAACAAGGCCCGGGCGCGCGAGACCATGGAGCGGGCCGGGGTCCCCGTGCTCCCCGGGCTAAGCTCGCAGGACCTCGACGAGTCCACGGCCCTCAGGTTCGCCGACCAGCTCGGTTACCCCCTGCTCATCAAGGCTTCCCTGGGGGGTGGCGGGAAAGGCATGCGCGTGGTACACGACCGCCAGGAACTGGTGAGAACCCTTCCCCTGGTCAAGGCGGAAGCCAGGCACGCCTTCGGCTCCGAGGAGATATACCTCGAGAGGTTCCTCCGCCGCGCCCGCCACGTGGAGATCCAGATCCTGGCGGACCGGCATGGCAGGGTCCTGCACCTCTACGAGAGGGACTGTTCCATCCAGAGGAGGAACCAGAAGCTCGTCGAGGAAGCTCCCTCACCCGCCGTGGACCCCGACCTCCGAAAGCGCATGGGGGAGGCGGCGGTCAGGGGAGCCGAGAGCATAGGCTACGATTCTGCCGGGACCATGGAGTTCCTCCTGGACGAGGAGGGAAACTTCTACTTCATGGAGTTCAACGCCCGCATACAGGTGGAGCACCCGGTGACGGAGGCGGTCACCGGGGTTGACCTGGTGGCCGAACAGATACGCAACGCCATGGGTGAGCCCATGACCCTCAAGCAGGAAGACATCCCTCTCCGGGGCCACGCCGTGGAGTTCCGCATCAACGCCGAGGACTTCCACCGCGATTTCCTCCCCACCCCCGGGATCATCGAGAAATGGGTCCCGCCGGGCGGCCCGCACGTCCGCGTGGACACCCACTGCTACCAGGGATACCACGTCTCGCCCAATTACGACTCGCTGCTGGCCAAGCTCATCGTCCACGGCGCCGACCGGCAGCAGGCCCTGCGCCTGGCGCGGCAGGCCCTGCTGGAGTTCGAGATAGAGGGGGTACACACCCTCATACCGTTCCACCTCCGGCTGCTCTCCAACCCCGATTTTCTGGCCGGGAAATACCACACCCGCTGGGTGGAGCAGGAGATGTTCTGAGGCCAGGAGCGGCCGGGACATCACGGCAGGCGAGGACTCACTCCGAACCGGCCCGCAAAACCTCTTGCGACGCCGGCCTATCACCGGCGGAGACCTCCCAGGCATGGTGCAGGACCATGGCCCCGGCGACCACGATGAGGAGTCCTCCTGCCAGATCCTGCCATCCCAACCTCTCTCCCAGAAACAGGAAGCCGAAGGCCGCGGCGCTCACGGGCTCCAGGTAGGCGATTATGCCCACGTGCTGCGCCTTCACCCTCTTGACGGCGTAAACGTAGACCAGACCCGCCAGGGCCGTGTGCACCGTCCCCAGCACGGCCAGGCTCAACCAGCCCCGGGGCGACACGTTGAAGGAACGGAAGGCGCAGAAGGGCAAGAGGAGGACGGTATTGACCGCCGTCTGGTAGAAGGCGACGGTCAGGGTGGGGGTGTCCTTTCTCAGGTACTTGAGGGTGAAGAGGAGCGCGGCATAGGTCACCGCCGCGGAGAGGGCATAAAGCGTTCCCATCCCGAAGATACCCGCCCCCTCCTCCTTGCCGGTCAGGGAGATGAGGCCCATCCCCCCCAACGCCATCAGGAGGGCTACCACGGTGGTTCCTTCCAGTTTTTCCCTCAGGACCCAGGGGGCCAGGAAGGCCACCAGGACCGGGGCCAGGTAGGTTATGAACTCGGCGTCCCCAATGGGGAGGTTGTTGAGGGCCTTGAGGAAAAGTACCCAGTGCAGGGTGAGAAGGGCCCCGCTGGCAAGGAGCAGGCGCGCGTGCCTCCCGGGCCTGAGCTGCTCCCTCTTCTTTCCCGTCGAGATGACGGCGGCCAGCATGGCCGCGCTGATGGTGGAGCGTATGAAGACCACAAAATGCTCCTGGCCGGGGATGTCCACCCACCTCAGGAAAAGGCCCACCGTGCCCCAGAGCACCGCCGCACCGGCGATGAGGAGGTATTCCAGGCGGCCTTCGCTATCCACGGCCGGGACCTCTTCCGCTGGGCACGGCGGCGTGGGTTGAAGGTCTCCGGGGAGAGCAGCCGCCATGCGTTTCCTCGACGCCTGGTGTGGATCGGACCGCCATATTCGCCTCCCCGCAAGGGCCTAGTGGCAGGAGATCGCTACCGCCATCAGGCCACCTGCACCGAGATGTGCAGGTCACCGTCGTCCTGTAGGTCCCAGGACACCAGGGAGTTCTCCTTCCCCATGGCCAGCTCGAAGAGGGCCTGGGCCAGCCCCACCATGAAGAGGTGGATGCAGGCGTTCTGCATGTGGACCTCCAGCCTCTGCTCGCCGATGCTGAGCTCGGTCAACAATCCCAGGCCCCTCAGGGCCACCAGTTCCTTGAGGCGCTGGGTCACTTCCCTGGCCTGTTCACCCTTGATCCTCGACTTCACGTACCGCTTCTGGGCCTCGATGGTCATCACCGGCACGGAGGAGCCGTACTCCGCCTCCAGATCGTCCAGCACGGCCTCTATGGACAGGGGGCCGAAGAAAGCGACCCTCCTCCCGGTATCCGAGGCGGTGATAGTCCCCTTGTCGAAATCCCACCGGTAAGTGGAGACGAGGCGGGGCACCCCGCACGCCGGGCACCTCTCGAACTCCATGTCTCCAGGCTTGAAGGGGTAGCGCCTCCTCCGCCGTAACCTCTCCCGCAGGGCCACGGGGTGTTCGCCGGGAGATAGGCGGAAGTGATAGACGTCCTTGCCTACCCGCTCTCCCCGCACGGTCATGTCCACGCCCTCAAAGGCCTCCACCGTGCCCAGGAAATCGGCCATCCAGAGGGACAGCGAATAGGGCTGCGTGATGACCAGGGTCCGCCAGGGATAGGGCTCCTTTTCCTCCCACCCCAGGGCTACCTTCCCGTATCCGAAGGCGGTGGCCACTTTGATGACCCTTTCGCTTATGTCTCTTCTCATGCGTTGCACGGCATTGGACATGGTGCGGCCGAAAAAATAGTCTCCTCCCCCGGAACCGGGCTCTCCGATAAGGAGGGTGTTCCTCACCTCGAAGGGGAAACTCCGCTCGATAAAGCGCCTGGTCTCCCGGCGCCTGCTCTCCACCACCAGGGGTCGGATGGATCGCCCGAGCATCTCCTCCAGCCCGTCGAAGGTGTTGTCGATGATGTTGGACTCGAAGATGACCATGCGGTTGTGGGGAGACTCGGTGAGGCTGATGACCCCGTTGTCCTCCCAGCGAAGCTCCCTGCCTATGATGTCGGGAACACCGCACTCCCCGCACCTTTCCATGACCGCCACTTCACTCCCGCATCATTCGACTGCGAAGCTGTGAAACGAAGATATCAAATATGAAAATTATATCCACTGCGCGCTTCTGTAACACGAACTTTTACGACCAAAAACGTCAAGGTCATTCTCCCGTAAAAAATTCATTGCGCGCCGCTCGGGACCTCTCCGCTCTCCCTCCCGGGCGGAGACGCGTGGAGGCGGCTCTCCATCACCTCTTGACCAGGATGTAGAGGTCGCCGTCCTCCTTCTGCTCCCACTCGTAGGAGGTCTTCTCCAGGTTCATGGCCGTCTCGTAGATGGCCTGTGCCATCCCCACCATGAGCATGGGCAGGCAGGAGTTCTCTATTTTGATGGAAAGGTGATTTTCGTCCGCCTCGAAAAGGGTGATGTTCCCCATCCCCCGCAGGGCGCAGAGGCGGTTGAAGGTGGTCCCTCCCCTTCTCCAGTTCATCCCACCGACCCTTGATTTCACGAAACGCCTCTCCGCCTCCACCACTACCCTGGGCACTTCCTCACCGAGCTCCGCCTGCAGGTCGTCGAGCACCGCCTCCAGGGCCATGGGTCCGAAGATGGCCATTCGCCAGCCGCTCTCCTCGTCCGTGATGGTCCCCTCTTCCGGATCCCAACGGTACCTCTGGAGCTCTTTGGGAAGCCCGCAGGAAGCGCAGCGCCGGTAGGTTATATCGCCCGGCTTGAACGCGTACCTCTTCCTGCGCAGCCTCTCCTTGAGCTCCACGGGATGCGGCGCCGGGTAGCTGGTCACCCGGTAAACGTCTTCCCCGATCTTCTCGTATTTCACCCACTGCTCCTGACCCTCCAGCGCCTCCGCCGTCCCCAGGGCGTCGGCGGCCGAGAAAGGAAGGGAATAAGGGTTGCGGATTAAGTTCACCCTCCAGGGGAAGCGGTCACCGCTCTTCCAGAGCTCACCTAACATGTAGCGCCCGTAGCCGTAGAGTTCGCTTATCTCCATGGACCTGATAGCCATCAGTTTGGCTATCCTGAAGATCGGCTTCCTGGCCACCACGGCCAGAGGGCTGTTCCTCACGTTGTGCCTGTTCAAATAGTGAAACGTTCTTCTCAACCAGGCAGGGAATTGCCTTTCGATGAAGCGCTTGGTCTCCCGGGCACGGCTCTCGATGACGATGTGCTCTATGGGCAGCCCTATGAGCTCCTCTATGCCCCGGAAGAGGCTGTCGATAACCCGCGATTCGTAGAGCACCATGCGGTTTGCGGGGGACCTGACCAGGGAGATGACCCCATTGTCCTCCCACTTGAGCTCCCGGCCTATGAAAAGGGGGATGCCGCATTCAGGACACGGCTCAAACTTCTTCATCTCTTGGCACTTCTCCCGTCTCCCCCCTCACCGAAGGCTCTCCCTGCTGCGGCTTCACGTCGCCATTCCCGCGGGCCCCCGGTTGACCGCCACCTGTGCGAGCTCTTCCCACCGGTGCGCGGACACACAACCCGTGCCAGCACCCCCGCGCCGCCTGTCCCGGCACATGCCGGTAGGAGTCGTTCAAGCGGGCGAACGAACCGCGGGCGGGTTAAAGGCCTTCCCTCTATTTAAACTCTCCTGCGCGACAAGCCTTCTTCCCGTATCACATAAACTTTCAGTAACTTATCACGCGCCGCTTTTCCAGTCAACGGCCCTACCTTTTCAGGCGGACGTCCACCCCCAGGTCGCCGTCCTCCTTCAGCTCCCAATCCACGTTGGAACCCTCCGCGCGGTAGGCCAACTCCACCAGGGCCTGGATGGCCCCCACCAGGGGCAGGTGCAAGGCCGGGTTTTGCACCAGGACCTCCAGGTGTTCGCGGTCCCCCCTGAAAGAGGTGAGGTTCCCAAGGCCCCGCAGGGCTATCATCTCCCGGAAGGTGTCGGCATCCCTTCTCCACTCCTCGCCGGCCCAGGCCACGCGGCAGTACCTGCGCATGGCCTCGATGACCTTTTCGGGTATGTACTCCCCCAGTTCCTCCTCAAGGTCATGGAAGATGGCATCCACGCTGAGGGGCCCGAAAAAGGCCCTGCGGCGTCCCGTGCCCGGGTCCAGGATGACGCCCCTCTCCAAGTCCCAGCGGTGACGGGAGACCTCCAGGGGCAGCCCGCACTCGGAACAGCGTGCGTAACCGATATCTCCGGGTTTCAACCCGTATTTCTTCCTCTGGAGCCTCTCCTTAAGTCCCACCGGGTGCTCCCCCTCGTAGACCTCTATGCGGTAGGTGTTCTCGCCTATCTCCTGGTAGCCCGCCCACATGTCCCGACCCTCGCAGGCCTCCACGGAACCCAGGTTATCGGCCACGGTGAAGAGGAGGGAGTAAGGGTCGCGCGTCACCTGGACCCGCCAGGGATAGGGATAGTCCCTCTCCCAGAGGTCGCTCATGCGGGTGTCGCCGTAGCCGTAGACCTTCCCGATGTCGATAATGCTCTGGGTCAACGCCCTTATATGCTCTTTCGCCTCCTCCCTCTCTTTCTGCGAGAGGGTTTCGTCTCTAACGCGCTCATAATAGACCTCTTCTCCGGGGTAGATCTTCTCGATGTAGCGCCTGGTCTCCCGGGCCCGACTCTCGATGACTATGTGCTCTATGGGCGAGCCGATGAGATCCTCGATCCCCCGGAATATCTGGTCTATGCACTCCGATTCGAAGAAGACCATGCGGTTATGCGGGGAACCGACGATGGATATCACTCCCTCGGGGTCCCAGCTGAGACGCTGGCTGACGAACAAGGGTGCCTGGCAAGTACCGCACCTATCCATCCCTGATCTCCTCCTCCACCAACCACGGACCAAGGCCAGAACCCGCTCGTCGGAAGGTGGGAATGACGCCGTACTCGCTCCCCCATCTCCCGGCAACGGTTTGCGGAATACCTCGCACGACGCTGGCAGCTATATACGCTCGCTCCATGAAAACGGGCACCTTCAGGATGTGGCCTATTCCCCTGGCGCCACCCTCTCTTCCTTCCCGCCGGACAGCTCTTTTAAACTTTAAACCCGGAGCCCGTAGGCTTCCGGACGATGGTCCCGTTCCTTCAAGATACCAAGTCGCGGTTTGTACATGATAATTTTTCGACCGCCAGGGGACGGCCCTTTAACGGGGTGATCCCACACCCCCAATCGAGAATCCCCCGTATCGGAAAAGCGGGGTGGCCAGACCGGCCTCACTGTCCCGCCGGAGGGCCATCCGGCATCGCGCCCCCACCGTCGGGCCGGCCCGGCCTTACGGATTGCCCGCAGGGCGGTTGCCCCTCGGGTCGTCGCAGCGGGAGGAACTACCCGGGGCCGTCACGTCCGCCGTTTCACGGCCCGGACCATGACGCTGCGCACAGAACTCAGCAGGCGGTCAAGTTCCTCCTCCGGGAGCGGGAGCTCGGCCTTGAGGGCCCGTGCGGTGGGATCGTTTGCCATGCAGTCGACGGGAAAAGCGCTTTCTCCCGCCACTTCCACTTCCTCGAAACCGGCCTCCTCGATCAACCGGAGATACTCCTCCCTCAGCGCCGCCCCGGAGATGCACCCCACGTAGGCGGCTGTGCATTTCCTGACCACCTGCGGCAGTTCCTCCTCCAGGACGATGTCCGAGACCATCAGCCTCCCCCCGGGCCTGAGGACCCGGAAGGCCTCCCGGAAAACCCTCGCCTTGTCCGTGGAGAGGTTGATGACGCAGTTGGAGATGATCACGTCCACCGAGTTGTCTGCCACCGGGAGGTTCTCTATCTCCCCCAAGCGGAACTCCACGTTCCGGTATCCGCCCCGGCGGGCGTTCTCCCTGGCTCTGTCCAGCATCTCGGGGGTCATGTCCACGCCGATGACCCTGCCCGTAGGGCCCACCCGCTCGGCGGCCAGGAAACAGTCCAGGCCGGCACCGCAACCCAAGTCGAGCACCGTCTCCCCCTGGCGCAGGGAAGCCAGCGCCACCGGGTTGCCGCACCCCAGTCCGAGGTTGGCCCCTTGGGGCACGGAATCCAGCTCCTCCCGGCTGTAACCGATACGGACCCCGATATCCGCCGCCTGCCCCGATCCGCAGCAGCAAGGCTCGGAGGGGCCGCAACAGGAACCCCCTCCTCCGGCCACCGCCGCATATCCTTCCCGCACCGCTTTTCTGATCTCTTCCTTTTCCATAACCTCCCACTCCTTGCGTCACGTCCACGGAAACGGCCCGAACCGGCGCCTACCGCGCGGCCAGGCCGCCCCCCGGACCGCCTCGGTCCATTCCCAGCGCCCGGCATCCTTCCAAGCGGCCCCCTGTCCTCCCCGAACCACCGGCGACACGTGGCCGGAAGCGGGGATTCGCCCGGGGTCACTGATACCTCTCTCCTCTCAGCTTCTTCTTCCCCACCGCGAAGAGAGATCCTCGGACCCCCCCACGCCCGGCCATCCCTTTCCCCGAGCGCCGGGGAGCTCAGGGCCTCTGCATAATCCCGCCGAGCACCGGGCCCAGTCTCTCCTTCACCAGCTCGCCCAGCTCCTCGGCCTTCATGAGTACCAGGCAGCAGATCTCCCCGTTCCTCTCCCAGCTTACCAGGGCCAGCTTGTCCCCCGGCCCGATACCGGCCTTTTCCCTGAAATCCTTGGGCAGGACCATCTGTCCCCTGGAGTCCACGCTCACCAGGGTCTCCACCCTGCAGCAGGCGTCCTCTTCCGAACAGCAGGTTCCCCTCTCTCCTTTTCTCGCCGGCATGCCCACCTCCTCTTATATATCCGATTATTCTGATAATATATATTTTACTGATTTTTCATTATCGCCTGTGCATAACGATGCCGTCAACTGTCACCGGGAAGAAAGCGAAGCGAACCGGCCGGGCTCGCGACGACCCGGTTGCCCGGCAGTCTCAGGAAGCGGAGTGGGCCGTTCTCCCGGAAGGGCACCGCTCCGGTCGAGAGGTCGTCCTTACCCGCTCATACCAGGACGTCGCGCCGTTGGAAAAAGACCACCGACAATGCCACCAGCGCCAGCGCGGCCGAAAGCAGCACCAACGCATGCACCCCGTTCAAACCGTTCTTCAAGGGCTGCTCTTCCACGTAATAGTAAAAGGGGGAGAGTTTCCTCCACAGCCGGAGGCCGCTGACCACGTTCCCCAGGGAGTTGAGGAAGAAGGTGGCCACGGCCATGGCGGCCGCCACCCCCACCGCGCGCCCGCGGCTCCCGGTTAGGCATCCCAGGGCCAGCGCCAGGGCGCCGAAAAGAAGCGCGGTCAGCACGCAGCTCAGTACGGCGGAGGCCAGGGGGCCGAGCCCGATATCCATCCCCACCGCCGAGGCCCCCGCGGCCAGCGCCCCCCAGAAGACCACTCCCAGGCAGAAGGTGGCCGCGGCCATGGAGGCCGCCTTCTCCAGCACCACCCTCCAGCGGGGAAGCGGGTTGGCCAGGAGCAGGTCGAGGGTGCCCTTCCCCTCCTCGCCGGCTATGGCGCCGCTGCCCCTGGATATGGCGAAGATGAGGAAGAGTATGGGGGCCATCATGTAGAAGAGCTCCCCGTGAAGATACCCGGCTGGCGAGGTGTAATCCTCGATGCTCTCTCCCACGAAGGCCTTAACCCAGTCGGGTGCCTCCTCGAAGAACTCGGTCAGTCCCGGGGTTCTGGTCACCGAGGGATAATAGGCCACCACGAACAGGCAGAGGGCGATGACGCCCGCCGACCACCAGAAGAAGGACACGCGCTGGTCCCGCAGGGTCTTTAAAAAGACGTTCCTAAGCACGGCCCTCACCCCTCATCCCGTTCTGCCCCTCCCGGTAATACTCCATGAAAATCTCCTCCAGGGTCACCTCTGGGCTGGTCACGTTCAGCACCTCGAACCGAGAGGCGGCCTTGATGAGGGCGTCCACGCTGCCGGTGACCGAGCAGGTGAGCGTCTTCCCCTCCACGCTCAAGTCTCTGACCCCCGGGAGCCCGCTGAAGGCCTCGCTGGGGACCGGGGAGGCGAAATGTATCTCCAACCTGCGCAGCGCCTTCCGCTTCAGGGCCTCTATCTCGTCCACCGCCGCCAGGCTGCCCTCCCGGATTATCCCCACCCGGTCACACATGACCTCCACCTCGGGAAGGTTGTGGGAGGAGATGAAGAAGGTGGTGCCTTCCTCCCCGGCCTCCCTCACCAGGCGGTGCAGCTCGTGCTGCACCAGGGGGTCCAGGCCGCTGGTGGGCTCGTCCATGATGATCAGCTCCGGCCGGTGAAAAAAGGCTTGCAGCAGGGCGATCTTCTGGCGGTTTCCCCGCGAAAGCGTCTTGACGCGGCGGCTCAGGTCGCAATCCAGGCGATCGGCCAGCCGGCGCAGGTAACCCCAGTCCGCACCGCCCCTCAGGTGGGCCACGTACTGCAGCAGTTCCTCTCCCGTCAGGTTCTCGTAAAGCGCCGGCTCCCCGGGGAGGTAGCCCACCCTTCTGCGTATCTCCACGCTCCCGGTCCTGGTGTCCATCCCCAGGACCTCCGCCCTGCCGCGCGTGGGACGGATGAGGTCCATCAGCA
>Ga0123519_10016199_pt1 | contig 10387 bp, 3 predicted proteins | sample YelNatPaOPRAMG02_FD_87396 | JGI IMG/M metagenome (GOLD analysis project Ga0123519, IMG submission 87396) | Hot spring microbial communities from Yellowstone National Park - Yellowstone National Park OP-RAMG-02 (version 2) | ecosystem: Environmental > Aquatic > Thermal springs > Hot (42-90C) ...
AAAAAAAACAATAAATTTAAAATTCTTCTTGCCCTCATGTAACCATGTTTATCCTTTCAATAAATATAATTATTACATAATTTTGCTTTTGAAAAGAACCATTCAAAAGTAGTTTCTACTTAACCCCTAAAAAACTGGAGTCAAGGTAAAAAAAGCTTCTGACCATAATTAGTTTTAATACTTCCTCCACCTTTGACAACGATAAACCTTGTTTGTGCCCCTGCTTTCTCAGAGGTAAACCATGTTCCTGCGAAAACAGGAACCCATGCGGAGGCAGGAATCCATTCCTACAACATGAATCCATTTCTACAGCAGGAATTTATTGTAGAAGCAGGAATCCATGAATTTAGATTATTATGGAAAGAGTTGGCAAAAAGTAAAAAATTATTTATTCCTTGAGGGGGAAATGATTCATCTTTTTTTAAGGGAAGTGTCCAATGGCTCCTAACTTGTCTAACCGTATTTTTCGATGGAGAAGGTGTGCACTCAATATTACAGTATGTCCCCAATGAAATAGGGAACTATTATAATCGTTAAGTATTCAAGGGTCAAAAAATGCACCTAATACGAACCATTAGTTTCTCGTAAGTTTTTCAACCTCCACACTGTATTGTCATTTCAGTTTTGGACTGAATTTCACGAGGTGTAAAAGGAATAGATTGTGCATTTGTATCTGTAGATGATAAATATAAATATGGTGGGTCATTGGGGGAAATACCATAACTACCACCTCTTTGCTCAGAAAGTGAAGATTCTATATCTACCCTGAAAGGACAACTTCCATTAATATTTCCCTGTGCATCGATTTTCATAAGCCAGTAAACTGGTGTTGGTTGTCCTATTGTATCTGAAATATTATATCCACCTCCTACAATATATCCTCCATCATTAGTTTCATGAATAGTGCTACCAATAAAAAAATGATTCATTGAGCCATAGATTTTCTGCCATTCAATATTACCCATAGAATCAAGTTTGAGAATAACTGTATCCAAAGTTCCATTATCAGAAGACCATGTACAACCTACAGCGGCAAATCCTCCGTCTGATGTGGGGATAACATCATAAACTATATTTCCTCCTGACACATTGTCAGGTGAATTAAAAACTTTACCCCATTCTCCTTTTCCATTAGCATCAATTTTAAATATGTGCATTTTTTTATTACATGTATAAGGGGGGTATATTGCATCTTCACAAACCGCCCCCGCAAAAACATAGCCACCATCTTGAGTTTGCCTGACACTGAACAAATCACTTGCAATATTGGCTCCACCTATGCCTATCAATTCTCCATTTTCATCGATTTTGATTATCATTGAATTAAAGCCAGCAATAATATACCCTTCATCAGATGCCTTTATTATTACATTAGCCCATCCTAATCCATGTGAATCTGGTAAATATAAATTTGCATACGCTTTCTGCCAGACAATTTCACCTTCTGAATCAACTTTAATTGCCCAGATATCTGGCACCCAGCACCAGCACTCTACATACGGGTCATCAAGAGAACAGAGAACCGGTGAATGGAAAACAAAATAGGTGCCACCAACAGCAATAAATCCTCCATCGTCTGTGGCGACAACGGAATTGAACCATTCATTGTTTTCCTCTGTTCCATAAATTCTCCCCTTTTTTATATTTCCATCACTATCTAACCAGACCAGCACTCCATTTCCCGCTGTCCAATTGATAGACCTCATTGCAACTACATAACCACCATCCTTAGTAGATGAAATATTATGTAAAATAAGATTTTCTCTTTCTATTATTCCTTCACATATGTAGCGAAACCATCTATCCTCTGGTTCTGGAACTTTAATTATTTTATCCCAAACAATCTCCCATGAATCATTTAACTTAATACCCCAGAAATATTCAAACCCACCAAACCCACTTCTTGCTCGTTGTTGACCTGATAGTAAATAACCTCCATCAGTTCCGAGAATTAATTTAAGCCTTACTTTCCATAACCACAATGGTTCACCTTCTAAATATGGTGTAAATATCCTCGACCATGTTGTTAAATCACCCCATTGTATTTCTTCAGTTTGTATTTCCTCAATATTTTGGATATCCTCAACTGCATAGTCAGTTTCAACTCCATTTTTTTCCTCAAAAGAATCACCACCATGAACCACAACATTATTATAATTGCATTCTGAAAATATAAAAATTAATTGATATAATAAGGGGGAAATTTCCGTAATATTTATCTTTATGGAATTACACATGGTTCATACTCCTCCTCTACTGGTGGGTCATCTGGAGGCTCCCAGATACCAGTTCTTACTCCCGGTGGATAACAGTTTGAGTTTGTCTTACCTCTTAAAGAAAAGCATAACCCCGCTCTTATAGTTGTGCCATCTCTATGGTCTTTTGCTTCAGTTCGAATAATTCCGTCTGCAAATGGTAGAAATTTAAGAACATCTTCATATACACCTGCACTCTTTTCTATGTATGCTCCAATGACTCTGTTCCAGGGTGTAACATAGAATCCCACACCTTTGTTTGCACTAAATGGAATTTGTGTCCACTCATTATGGATGTGTGCCTTCGGATTTGCGAGGAAGTTTCCATTCCCATCTGAAATAATAAACATAGGTGCAACTCCTGTTATTTTTTCTGGTGAATAAATAGGACATGGATTTGAAGGGTCGGGAGGATTACGACAATCCTGTGGCGGATTTCGGAAAATTAACATATACCAGCCACCGTAATTGTGCGTAGATTCTGGCTTAAAAACCATCGATGGTTTTGTGGTGACGAATAACTCAAAAGGCATTCGAGAATGACTTTCATACCACCTCCCATTTATTGCATTATATTCACTAATTATAATTTTATTATAATAGCAGCAGGTTGGATCTATAGATGTAGTAGCCATTAGAAATTCTGGACCTGATGATGTCATTGCACTTGCAATACCGATTCCCATAGTTGTTGTTATTTCGTTACCATTCTGGTCTAAAGCAGGTGATTGGATTTTTATTATTATTTACAATCCATTTAATATTTTCATCTCTAAAATTATTTTGTCAATAGAAATTTACAAGAGACCTTGAATAGTAAGGTATGATAAATAAAGTATTTTAGTTTTTCCGGGAGGAGCCTCAAACTATACTTTAACCATGATTCGACTCCGCTCATCAACCACCAAGCACACGATTACGCCCTCTACAACCTCCTTTTCAGTTGAAAAAGTAAGATCTCCAGCCTTGAAAAATTGGAACCAATCATGTGACCCAAATAGGGAACTATCCATCCGACCTATGACAGGAAACCAAAGGGATACGGTGGATGTCGTGGTCGTGCGGATGGTAGATGGTGGTAAGGTCATGAAGCACTACTATTATGCAACCCAAATAGGAGACTATCCATCCGACCTATGACAAGTATTATGAATGGTTCAATTTAGCCGCCAAATTAATATAAACACCGATTAAGGCTGAGTTTCACCTGTGCATAAAAATTCACCAATAGTATCCGCTTCATAGATTGGGAATTCTATTTCATTTACCGTAGGAATGGTGGCATTAAAAAATTCTATATTGCTTTCAAATGCAATTGCCTCACCATCTTGAAAAATTAGCGACATATCTTTAATAAGATCACAGGTACCATTAAACTCACCATTACCATTAATTTTACCTATCAAGATATCGTAAGAACTAATATCTCCAAAATAATTGCCTACTAAACCCGAGGAACCTTCAAAAATTATATCCCCATCCGGGGACTCGATGATATTTTCCAAGTAATCTTGTTCATTATAAGAAATTACTTTGTTCCACAAAAGATTACCATCATTATCAAGTTTTAATAGAATCATATCGTAAGTATAAATATATTGCGAATAGAAAACACCAGAGCCACCTACTAAAATTTCGCCATTTTTTGCCTCGATGACGGATGCTGCTCCCCAACTCTTCCTCCCCCTTTCTTCTCCAATTGTTTTCTGCCATATAATATTCCCAGAATCATTTAATTTCAATATCCACATATCACCACTTTCTTCAAATTCTCCGTTAGTTGTTCCTACAAGGATGATGCTTCCATCACTTGTAAGTAAAATGTCTGAAAAATATGGGACCCAGTTTAAAGAAGATGGAAAGTCAAAGACCTTTTGCCAGAGAATATTTCCATTTTCATCAAGTTTTAAGAGCCATGGACCACTGAAACGAGAATCAAATTTACAAACTGCAATATAAATATCACCACTTGAATTTGTAGTAAGTGTAGTTATTTCACTTCCTAAATTAAAATTAAATGCCTTATACCATATAATATTTCCTTCATAATCGAGTTTAATAATTGCTGGCACAAAATAACCATCATTTTCACCAGTAATTATTGGATAAAGAGTAGCAATGATAATTTCTTCATCTGATGTTATGGTCATATAAGTTGCTCCTGTAGAGAAATTTGACAATTCGAAGGTTTTCTGCCATAAAATTTCACCCAATGAGTTAATTTTGATAACCCATGTTTTATCTTTATTACTATATTCTTCCTCTATTTTCCCTGCAATTATTATTCCCCCATTGGAAAACCTCTCAGCAGAACCTATCTCAAAATATGTTAAAGGAGTAATTGCTTTTTGACTTAGGATATTTCCATAATAATCCATCTGTAATATCCATAATTTTTTATTCGAACTATAAGTTACACAAATAGCGGTAAATTCTATTTCATTGTTTGTTAGTAAAGTTGAGCAACCATCGCCATATTCACTGCCTATTTTAAGAATCCAGTTTTGGAAATTAAACTTCTTTTCATCCTGAGTTTCAATGTCTTCATAAAATATCTCAGGATTAACATCGTTTTCAGTATCCTCCATCGTAATATCGCCGTGCAAAACTACTTTAACACCACAGTTGGAATGAATGCAGACAAACAAAAAAATAATTGGAAACAACGAAGAAAATAATGTTTTCATTAAGCGACCTCTTTAATTATGGTGGTGGTTCCCATATTCCAGTTCGAACACCTGGAGGATAACAGTTTGAATTTGTTGTTCCTCGTATCTTGAAACAGAGGCCTGAGCGTATAGTTGCAGCATCATCATTATCCTTTGCCTCTGTAGGAACAATCCCATCTGCGTAAGGAATAATTATTGGGCGATTTTGATATAAGAGTGTATAAACTCCTATAACACTTGACCATGGCAAAACATGAAAGGAAATGCTGTTTGTGAAGTTATCTGGTATTTGTGTCCAGAAGTTGCAGAGATGAGATATTGGTACATTTCTAAAAACTCCTTCTGCACCAGTAATTGCCATCATAGGAGCAACATCAGAAAAGGAATATGAAGGATCCACAGGTGGATACCTGAATAAAAGCATATACCATCCACCAAAAGCATGAGTTATTTCACTTTTGAAAACAATTGCAGGTTTAGTTGTCGTGGTAATGCGAAAAGGTAAACGGTCGAGTCTCATTTGCCAGCGATCATTAGAAATATTGTATTTCCATAAACCAATTTGTGGTGCTATTCCGCCTGTATCAATTGCAGCAGCCATCACAAACTCAGGACCAATAGCAGTATTTGCCGAAGCCAGACCAATTCCTGTAACAGGATTAATACCATTACCATACTCGTCCAATGCTAATGTTGGATTGCTCCATTGACTATTATGACCAAGGGTAACTATCATAAGCTCGGGTTTACCTCCACTTATTCTTGTATATGCGAGGTATAATTGGTCACCAAAGGATTCAAGCTCGAGGTCAGTTTTCATTCCTGGATCAGGCGCTATTGGCTGGGGGAATGATTCAATAATATGATGTCCAAGTAGAGCATCATACCTAATTTTATAACCTCGAATATCGCTACCCTGACCTCCGTAAACAAGGATTATATGTTCTCCTCCGACATCGAGTCTAAATGTCTCAGCTGCAATTGTATCAATATTTCCAGAAACTATTTCCGTCGGTTCACTCCACATAACGCAGGGAGTGGTGTCTCTCATAGATCTTTCACATACTGATGGGAATGGCCCTCTGTGTGTTCTGTAATAGATTGTATTTTCTTTAACATAAAATAAGTAATAATTTCTCGATTGGCGAGGAATAATATCTGGACCATGCCATACTATTGCTGGTGTTGATTCAACTCCTTCGAGGGCATTTTCAGAATTACCATCAGGTGTTACTAAATGGCCCCCATCATGCGGAAATCCACAGCCTGACTCCCAAAAATTGATTGGGAATCTAACAGACCCTGATATTTCACCATCGTAATTCCAGTCCAAGTTACCGTTATATTCCACATGGTATCGATTACGGCGATTTTGGGAATCGTAAAAAAACATTTGATTTAATTTATCAACAGTTAAAATTCGAAGCATAACAGGCATACCGCTTACATGAAACGGATCTCTTTCATCCAGATCTTCCTCATTTAAAGTAATATGTCCGAATTCGTTTTGTGAAAACTTTCCGCAAATAGGGTGCCATGTATAAGCGTAATTCATTAAACTGCAATAATGGGGCTTACAATCAATTGCATCGTTTCCGGTTTTTCTCACATCGCCATGATGCTCAAGACCAAGAGTATGCCCTAATTCATGAGCCAGAGTGTATGAATCATTAACTCCTGTAAAAAACTTACGCCATATTCCTCCATGAGGATCATCATTCATGAATAGATAATGAAACACCCCCTTTCGATTTATTGGCATATCCCCTTCATAAGCCTCCAATGGCTCTTTACAACTATAATATTTATTGCCATAATTGTCTTCTAATTCTTTTTTATTAATACATTTGGCTTCTCCCCATCTCCCGCATGTAACCCCACATAAAGGGTCATCCATGCCATTGTCAACATGGATATTTATTCCGGGTAATCCATCAGGATTTGCAACAGAGGTGTTAGGAAGGACTTTAAAAAAGTTTTCTAAACCCTTGTGTGAAGCATCTCCCGTTATAGTAAGCGGAAGAAGCTGCATACCTCCCGGATTATCGAAGGTACTAGAACATTCGTGAGCATAAAATGGCTTAAAAGTGGACGAAACACACCAGTCTGCTTCAATAAAAATGTCTTTATGTCTTGGATTGGCACCCCATTGGGGTAGGCGAACTGAATGACTCACCCATCTGCTTGTTCCCTCCCCATCACCATATAAACCGAGCACCTCTGCTCCATCAAGTATTCCATCTTCGTCAGTGTCTGCAGGGTCTGGAACATTTCTACAATCCCAGCCTGAGACTATGCTATACCTTGATGAGCATGTCCCTAAGGCATTTTCGACATCTCTTCCAAGCCCATCACCATCTTCATCATAGGGTGGGATATACAAATCATTTAAAATAAATCGAGCCGATCCGTACTGAAATCTTGAATTCGTTCCTATAATTATTATGTAATTAGATAATGCTGGCCAACCTTCAGTCACAATTCTCGAAGCCAATCCAACACCACTGTCATCATCCATAGCTATAAGACGATTTCCTGATAGAAGAAGTAGATATGTGTCTGGCGTTCCGTTTGGAAGCAATACTGTTTCGAAAACAATATCTTCATTTATCCATATCTCAGGATTTGGCCAATCCCCTGCAGGAAATCCGAGACGCTCTCTCCAACCTCTAATTCTCACTCCCCTTACTACAATTGCACCATCTTTATATATATCAAAATCTCCGCCTGTTTCTGTTCTGTAAGCATGAGTAACAAGAACATAAGTTCCTGAAACATCAGGAGTGAAACTGAAGCATGCTCTATCGGTGTAAGTCCCGCATGTATATGCCCTTACTCTCTCCTCTCTCCTGCGAGGGTCCCACATATGAATGAATGCACTTGCTCCTGTCGAAGCAGGTCTTACCTCAAATTGGTAAGTCCTCCCACTAATTAGGTCAAAACTTCTCCTGTCAATATAAGATGCAGTAACATCCACAACTCTGCCAACATTTCCTGGTGTATGAAACGGCTTAACCAAATATTCAGACATTTCCTCTTCATACACCCTGTCTTTGATTTCTTCTATCACCGCATCTCTTTCTTCAGGAGTCAAACTCATCAATTCTTCTTTTCTCGCATCAACTTCACTTTGAATTCTTTGAAGTGCTATTACTGCATAAGGGTTTGGTGGTTCAGTATCTCCTCCGGTAACAAAAGGTCCCTCATATTTGAACTGAGTTGTTGGGTCCACCCATACAGATGGAATTCGGGGTATTGTAACAAGAATTGTTCCTGCTGATGGTATTAAGGCACTATCCACAAGACACGCTCTTGCACCTGAATCTGTCAAAACAGGCTCCTCACCCCTGCTACATGGGGGACCTGCTCCTCTCCCCGTATAAAACCTGATAATATTTACAGTGAGGTCGTAAGAAACAAGGGTGTCAGGGGGAACGGATTCACCTATTACATTCTTTCCATCCCACTCAAAGTTTACAGAAGCAGAGGATGGTTCACCTCTTCTCATTGGACCTGCAGGAAGAATTGCGGAGACTGAAAAAATCCCAATTGGTTCCTGGGTCCATGTGTTCTTCAGATTCCATAGAGCGTGTGCTTCGAATCTATGATTTGGGTCACTTCCACCAATTCCTTTCACTGCATCAACTCTCACAGAAGCACTTAAAGAACAAACTTCAGTTTCTGTATTGCATGGGTCGGGAGTATCATTAACTTCGGTAACAGCAAGTTTCCCATTAAAACCTATAACAGGATTTTGCGTTGAAATTGCCCGAATTGTAAAAGTCACAGGGTCGGAAGATTGTTCATTACCCGCTTCATCAATGTAACTCGCAGTAAATGTGTAATTGCCATCCTGTAAAGGATGTGCGAAGATAAACTCAAATTCCCCCGAATCAAGTGTTCGAACATCCCCTGCATATATTCCATTTTCAAAGATATAAATAAGTGAACTTCTCGGAGCATATCCTTTAATGCTCACAAGGGGTATGGACAAAACCTCGCCATTTGTTGGATAAGTAATTATCGGTCGAGGAAAGTCTGGTTCCTCAATTAAAACATGCACGGGTAATGAATGTGGAGATGAATTACCAGCAGAATCTACAGACCTGGCAAAGAATATATGCCTACCTATTTCTAATGGCTTGTTTGAAGTTATTGAAAAAATACCATTTTCTTCTGTTCTACCTGAACCAATCTCTTCGCAAACGGTAATCATTTCTACATAATCTTCAGGGCAATCCTCAATATATACAACACTTCTTTTCTCTGCAGTTCCCTGAAGCAAAATGAAAGAAACAGGCAATGTAGAACCATCTGAAGGATAATTTATTTGAGGAGGTGAAGGTGGAGTGCTATCACAGGCATCACCCTCTCCATAACCATCAAGATTTTCCTGCCCTGAATTCGGAATATCAGGGCAGTTATCTATATCATCATTTATCCCATCCATATCGGTATCACCCGGCAATGGAGGGCATCCCGGCTGAATTCCCTTTTCCCACGCATTATGCTCGCTATAGGGAAAACTATCAGTAACACTCGATAGATTACTATCCACACCAGGAATAAATAGTGGTCCTGGGCATGAATGACCCCACCAGTTCCCTCCATAAACTTCATCTGAAATGTCAATGTTTTCAACTTGGGAATAAACTCCATAAGTACTTCCACGAAAATTATTCCTGTAAATACTGTTAGGCCATCCACCCAAACCTATAGAAAGGGCAGTCAAAACACCTGATATGTCATTTTTCGTTATTGTATTGTCGTGAGTCGTTGTCAGTAAAATCCCACCAGTTCCCCTCGTGACCTCGTTTTCAATAATTCCATTTCCTGAACTTGAATGATAAATTATTACTCCTCCTTCTTCTGGAGGTCCTTCTATTGTTATTGCATCATTATCAACATCTATTGTATTTCCTGAAACTTCATTTTCCATTGAAGAATCCCAGAGAGCTATAGCCCAGAGTGATGCTCCAGTTATTTGATTATCGGAAATAAAAGAATTACTCGTCCCCTGAAAGAGAATACCGATTAGGTTATTCACCAAAACATTTTCATTCAAAACAACTGTATTTGTCCCGTATGCCCCGATTCCATACGCATAATAACTCTCCTCACTCCCAATTCTGCAATTTCGAACAACCACTCCAGTGGCACCTGAGGGAATTAAAACACCTATTCCAGAACCTCCATACGTCGCAGGTGGATTAATGGAATGACCATTACAATCTAAAATCCCTCCACGAAGTTCAATCTCACCCCAAATATCCATGCCAAGAAGGCAAACATCTCCTTCCCTTTGCCCATAATAAGAGCATTCGTCTATTTCTTCACCCCCGCCAATAATTATTGTTCCTTCTTCTGGTTGAATCCAGATAAGAGATGGATTTGATAAATCAATTGAAAGAGTAATCTCCCCTCCATCAAGAGGTGTTAGTAATCTATGAAAATCATGAGAAT
>Ga0123519_10016201_pt1 | contig 10386 bp, 8 predicted proteins | sample YelNatPaOPRAMG02_FD_87396 | JGI IMG/M metagenome (GOLD analysis project Ga0123519, IMG submission 87396) | Hot spring microbial communities from Yellowstone National Park - Yellowstone National Park OP-RAMG-02 (version 2) | ecosystem: Environmental > Aquatic > Thermal springs > Hot (42-90C) ...
CGAGCTGCCACATCAGAATTGCCGCCAAAAAGGATGATGCCAGCGTCGTCTTGAGCGCGGCCAAAGTCCGCCAATGCTTGCCCCAGCGCTAGCAGGGGTTCAGAGGCACCTTGCTCGCTGCCGCCGACGATGAGAATGACGTCAGGGCGAGGCTGCTGGACCTGCCGGCAGAGGGATTGAAGTCTGGCTGGACTACTTACGCCTGCGGTAGCGAGCGAAATGCTCGCCGTTATCACGGCGTTGATGCCGGCCACGGCTCGCTGCGCGGCCTCGGTCGAGTAGCTCTCAGTCAGCCCTACGATAGCGACTCGTAAGAGGCCGCTAGCGGTGGCGGCCACGGCCTCTACGCCCTTTCCCATCTGGGCTCGCTGCGGAGTCCCTTTCGGCCCCAGGATAGCCCGGTTGACTGTCTGTTCAACGGAGCCGACCGCCTCACGGACGGCTTCCAGAATGCTGTCATCCTGCCCCCGAAAAGCAGTGGGCGCGGCGCCAATGGCCAGCAGGCGATACCGCCCATCGACCCGATCGAGCAGGCTGGCGCGAGTGATGACGCTACCGACGTCGAGTACCAGCAACGGGCCAGCAGGCGTAGGTTCAGCCGCTGTGGCGGGGCCGACGCCTTCTTCCTCGCTGGCCTTCCTGATCTTCCCGGCTCCCAGAAACCCCTTGGCCATTCGGGCTATTCTCATGCCGGACTACCTCCCCAAGCTCGTACAGCCACGCCTATCGGATGATTCCCAGCCAATCGCCCAAAAGAAAGTTTAGGCGCCCCAACAAGAGGGAGAGACGAGAGATAGCCAGGCTGGCGAAGAGCGCTCCGAAGGCGACCATCATCATCCATTTCCCGACCGAGCCGCCCACCTCCAGGAGCTTTCCTTCGACTTTACGCTTCGAGCCCGTGAAGTAGAAGTAGCTCAGGGTAGCCAGCACCCCTACCACCAGCACGGCATTGCCAACAACGGCGGCCCAGTCTCCGCCCACTCCTGGCCGCAAGGGCACTGCCGCTGCTTGTGCCTGTGGCAGCAGTGTTCCTGCCACCGCCCCTGCCAGGGCCAAAGCGCTGCCAGCCCCGATGACAAAAGCAACTCCCCAGTTACCCAGCCAGCGCAGCGGCCCCACCCGCCGCAACAGAAGGCTCAGGCCCAAGAACGCCGGTACCGCTATGCGCGGATCTGACCAGCCCCCAGCCAACCCTGGCCCAACCAGCTTGGGATAAAGCACCTGATGGTAAGCCATCACGAAGACATAGCCGATGGTCGTGCCAACGAACACGTGCTCTGCCAAGCGGTAGGCAGCATTGTCACGCCATAGGTAGCTGAAAACGATAAGGGTCAGGATGGCAGCGAGGCTCACGCCTACGGTTTCAGGAGAGAGAAAGCTGCTAGGCATTGCCTTCTCCGCGATTCCTTCTTGTCATCCTCTCTACTATCCAGACGACATTGCCGAGAACGATCACCGCGATCAGGAAGGCGATGCCGATTGATAGAGCCTGAGCCCCGATCTGTAGGTAGCGAGGCTTTTGACTAAGCAAGCTAGCATACTCGCTAGCCCCCAGCGTGCCGGCAAGGAAGCCGCTAAGCTGAGGGTGATCTCCGGTGTAGTATGGAGACAGCGATGGAGCAGCAGTCATCGAGGTAACACCGAGCATCCGCGTCCCGTAGCGGCTCTGGACCTGCTGTATCCACTGCACCACGTGCCCATCGTCAGCCGATATCTCCACCACCAGTGCCACCTCTCGCAGGCTGGGGGCCCGCTTCAGAAGGGGGAGGTCGGAAGTCGGCCGGTCTAGATAGTCGCGAGGAAAGGCGCGCGCGAAGCCGCTGGCCAGCGAAACCAGAGCTGATTCATTGCCCGAGAGATAACCTAGGTTCACGTAGTTTTCGCCATATCGGTAGCTCTCGCCCCCTTCCACCTCTGAGAGAATTCGCTGCGCGAAGGCGGGCCCCTGGGGGACCAAGCTGACGTAGATGAGGCGAGCTTGCTTGCGCAGAAGATGAGTAGTGATCGCCCGCGAGAGGGGCTCCATCTCTCCCAGGGTGGCTGCGTCCCAATCGTATGACACAACGACTGCCGAACCTGCCGGCAGCGCCTCGATAGTGCGATAGAAGGACAAGGCAGATGTGGAAGCAGCTACCTCATTGCCTCCGGCCAGGGGAATGAAGAAGGGTATCAAGAGGGCAGCTAGCAACCCGAGGTTGAGAAACGGTGCCACTAGCCGCCGCCAGATGCTCCGTTGGGAGCCCGACTGACCACGCGGTGCGGAAGGAGAGCGCAACAACTTCTCGAACAAGGAACCGGCACTCGGCGGCACCGAAGGTGAAGGCTCGCGTCTCCCCCTGCTACGGCGCGTTCGGAAGGACGCCGCCAAAGCCAAGCCCCATCCTTCATCAGACATCGCCACAGACGGCACTAAAGTCTGGCTGCCGAGCAGCCTTGCTGATTGCAGATCGGCCGTGCTTGGCAATGCTGCGATGCTCGGTGGTTCGAGAGTAGCCGCCGCGTTTGCCTCGTCGGGGCTGTCTCCTCCTTCGTCCTTGCCAATCTCCATCGTCAAGGAGCCCATCGCGGCTGGTGGCAGCTCGACGGCTACTGGTTCCGTGGTGGCGGGCTCTGATGCCTCGCCCGCCACCCGCGAGGTCACCTCCTCGAGCCAGTCTAGGTCAGGCAACGCGGAAGCTTCCTCGCCTTCTGTTGCTGAACCTGCCCCCAGATCAGGAACGGTTGATGGGGCTTCTGCCGATGCGACAGGTCCCGATTCAAACCATGCCAGGTCTACGCCGTCGGAAGACGGCTCCGTCTCCACATTGGGCGCGTTGACCTCAGCCTCGGATGGCTCAATGGCAGTATCGTTCGATTCGGCCGTCGGCTCCGACGCTCCGGCATGCGGAAACAGGAGGTCTGCTGACTCGGCCACCGCGGGCTCGAAGTGGGCTTCAGGCTCCACCTTCGCCGGCTCTTCCGTTGTCTCCGGCGTAGCGAGCTCGGCTGAGACCATCGGCCCGTCGGAGACAAGGGCCGAGGACGCTTCTTCGCCTTGCCAAGGGGCCTCTCCGCTCGCCTCGACAGGGGAAACAGCTTGGGGTTGAGCCGTGTCCGAGGAAGGCGTCAGCGCAGAGAGTGGGGGCGTCTCGGTTGAGGCCGCGGGTGGCGAAGACAACCGAGTGCCGCAGTAACCACAGAAACGGCTGGTGGACAGGTTTTCATAGCCGCAGTTGGGGCAAGGTACTGGCCGCCCTAGCCGGGCTCCGCACTCGTTACAGAAGCGGTTGCCGTCAGGGTTGCTTCGGCCGCAGTTCGGGCAGGAAATCATACGCCCCGCCTTCTCGCTCCAGTGTCTGCTCCGCTCATACGCTTACTCTGCCAGCGTGCCTGGCACCAATCATACATTTCCCGCCAATCACGCAGTTCCCGCCAACTGCTACTCCAGATAGTAGCGATCGACGCCACTTATGACCCGCAAGCTGGTGGCCATCACCCCCACCGCTACCCCGATGACGATCGCTCGCATCGCCGCCGTCATGGGATACTGAAGCAGCCAATCCTTGAGCCAGGGAAACCCCGGCCAGAGTGAGGCGAACAGCGGGGCTTGGCCAATTAGCACCACCACCGCCACGAACAGCATCACGGTCGCCTCCCTGCTAGCCACCCTGAAGGCGCGATAGGCAGCGCTCACCACGAAGAAAGCTAGCAGGGCGAAGATGGTGGCGTTCAGTGGGGTATAGACATAATCGAAGACCCAGCGTACTACAGGGCTGCTGGGCCCGCCACCAGGCGCCAGGCCGAAGGCTATGACCAGCAGCATCGAAGTCAGCAACGCCAAGCTTTCGTGCCAGCCACGCTCCCGCCTTGCCACTCGCCGCAAGTGCCGCTCGGCGACGCTTACCGCCCCCAGTAGCAAAGCTACCGCCGTCACCACAGTAACCCAATCCACCACCTGCCGGCCGGCAGCGTCGAGCAGGCGACCAGAGAAGAAAAAGTCCAAGAGAACGACCAGGCCCGCAACGACAGCTATGACCAGAGGCACTAATCGACGCAACCCCGACCTCCCTAGCCTGGCCTCAAGGTTTGCAGCAGGACGAGCCCAACGATGATGGCCATGATCAGTTCTCGCAGCCAATCTTGCGCCAGCAGGCTGGCTCGATAGATGGGAGCTTCGCTCAGGTATGCGCCGCTGGCGAACACTTCCTCGCCCACGATGGGATCAGGCGTAGTCGCGACGATGAAAGGAAGTGCCTCTGGAGTGGTCGCTCCTGCCACTTGCGGCACCCCCAGCCCCACGGCGGTCTGGCCCATGAGCAGATACTCGTCGCCCAGAGCGCCGAGCATCAGATTGCCGCTTGGCTTCTCACGATTCAGGAGCCCCATCACTCCCGCTGCATACGCCAAGGGTTCTGGAGCCAGAAAGCGGACGGTGTCATCATCTCTTTGGGCAGTAGCAGCACGCCCCGCCAGCCCGGCATTGCGAGCGATGTTCTGACCGGCGGCCTGGGCCACAGGATCCGGCGTCGTCACGACCAGTCTGGCCCTGGCCGCCGCGGCATGCGCAGCGACACTGTTCAACGCCAGCAGGCCAGCAAGGGAATCCCCTGTCTGGCGCCCGCCCAGGAGTCCCGTGCCGGGAGAGAAGTGCACCGGAACTCCGCTTTCCGCTGCCCCATCGACAAGCCTTCGTGCGGCCGCGAAGCCGGGTATAAAGCGCAGGCCGGCCGCCCGCCCCCTCTGCTGCATCAAGTTGGCTAGAAGCATGAAAGCAGAAAAGCAGAGGAGTACAACGAGAGGAATCAACCGATCCGCATCCAGGCCGAGATCTCCCAGCAGTCCTGTCGTTGCCATCGTGGAGGTCGCACTCAACACAGCAGGCTACCCCCCATCTCAACACTCACCACCCGGCGCCCAAGGTCGCTTCCGCCGGAGCCTCACCTCTCGTCCGCCAACTGTTCCAATCTCTCGATGAGGCGTTCGACGGACGCTCGCTGCTCGAAAAGGGCTACGTACTCGTCCATGCTTTCAGCAGAGAGCATCCGCAGCACAGGCTGGAAGAATAGCAGTGCCTGGCTGCCAATGAAGCTGACGGGCTTGTTGCTCTCGAGGAACAAGATGGCGGGCGCGATCAGATGCAGGCGCTGAAGGCGCCGAGCCAGATTCTCTATCAGCTCCTGCTCGCGCTCGGGGGTCAATTCCATTCCGGACTCGCCAGCCAAGCCGCCAGTTTGTTTGTGAGTATAGCATGCAGGCTAGGAAGGAGCCATAGCCAATTTGTGGGGGAGCATCCGTTGCATGTCCCCAAGCTGTGGGCTATACTGGGCGCGAATGACAAGGCCCTTCACCATGGCTGGATCGGCAGAGCAGGCACATTAAGGTTGGCAGATGAGCAGGGATCGAGCTACAGTAAACGAGCGTTCGGCGATGCTAGCGATAACGGAGAGGTCGAGATGGCGATAAAGACAGAGAGCGAACATCGGCGCGACATTGTTGAAGTCGGCCGCCGGATTTGGACAAAGGGCTTTGTGGCCTCCAATGACGGCAACATCTCCGTCCGGATGAACGAGAGCGAGATCCTGTGCACGCCGACCGGCGTGAGTAAGGGCTTCCTCACCCCCGAGATGTTGGTGGTAGTGGACCTCAGCGGCCGCCAGTTGCGAGGCGAGATGCGCATGTCGTCTGAGGTGAAGGCCCACCTGAGAGTCTACCAGGAGCGGCCAGACGTGCGCGCCGTGGTCCACGCCCATCCCCCTACCGCTACCGGCTTCGCCGTGGCCGGCATCGCACTCGACCGCTGCACGTTGCCTGAGATCGTTCTCACGCTGGGCTCTATCCCCCTCGCGCCGTACCAGACGCCGTCCACAGCGGAGTTGGCTGAATCTATCGTTGGTCCGCTTCGGCAAGGAGATGCCGTTCTGATGGCCAACCACGGCGCGATCACGGTTGGAACCGATGTCTACAACGCGTACTACAAGATGGAGAGCCTGGAGCTGTACGCCCAGATCAGCCTTGTCGCTCGGCAGCTTGGGCGCGAGAACGTGCTCACCCAACGCCAGGTTTCCAGCCTTATGGAAGTGCGCGAGAAGCTCGGAGTCACCGGGCCCAACCCGGGTTGCTTCAGTTGCGAGATAACGAACCCGGGCAGTATCGCCTGCACTGTCTGCAGCCGCGAAGGGCTGGCCAACGTGGCTCGGGCGGTGCCGAGCACGCCACCCGCAGCAGCTACCGATGGCAGCGACGGTGAGCCCTCACGCCTGGTAGCCGAGATCACCAAGCGCGTCATGGCCGAGCTTCAGCGGCGAAGCGCCGGGTCCAGGTAGAATGCTCTCACGACACAAACGGGAGAAACCGACCGGCGGCAAGAGAAGGATGCGATAGTCTCTCCGGTTCTTCCTGCACCTTGGCGACAAGGCCATTCAGCATCCCGTGTTGCCGATCCCACATCTGTCGGTAGTAGCCGCCCAACTGCCAGAGCTCGTCGTGGCGGCCCCGTTCCACCACCCGCCCCTCGCGCAAGACGATTATCTCGTCGAAGCCTTCCAGACCCACCAGCCGATGCGTGATCAGTAGCAGGCTGCGTTGATTTTCCGCCGAGCAGAGAGCGCGAAGCACCTTCTGCTCCAGCAGGCTGTCCAAATTGGCGGTGGGCTCATCGAGAACGAGAATTGGGCTCTCCGATAACAAAGCGCGGGCCAGCGCGACGCGCTGGCGTTCCCCACCGCTCAGGCTGAGACCCTGCTCGCCCACCCAGGTATCGTAGCCTCTGGGTAGGGTCTCGACGAAGGAGTGCAGCTGAGCCTGCCGCGCTGCCCACTCTATTCTCTTCTCATCGGCCGTTGGCGCGGCCAGGAGCAGGTTGTCGCGAATAGTGGCATTGAACAAGTGCGGACGCTGCGGCATTACACTCAAGAGGCGAACGATCTCGGTCGATCGGTACTCACGTAGGTCGTGCCCTCCCAGCCAAACCTGGCCCTCCTGGTACTCCCAGAACCTAAGGAGCAAGCTAACCAATGTCGTCTTGCCCGACCCGCTGGGACCAACAATGGCCAGGCGCCTGCCCTCGAACAGAGAGAAGCTGACTCCGTCTAGGGCCGGCGGCTGATCGGGAGCGTAGCGGAAGCGCAGGTCGTGTACCTCCAGCGAGTAGCCCCGGGGCTGAGGCGAGACTCCACCAGGCTCCTCGATCGCTGGCTCGCCATCCATCAACACGAAGAGCCTCTCGCCCGCCTCCACGCTGCTCTCCCAGTGCTGAGCCGCCAGAGGTAGAGAAGCGAAAGCCTCGAAACCGGCTAGGATACCTAGCACCAGCACGGGCAAATACTGGCCCTCCAGGTGCCCATCCTGCACCAGCGCAATGGCCAGCACTAACACTACCCAAGTGGTGGCCTGACCCAGCAGGTAAGACAGCGCGCTTTGCAGACCACTGACTCTCGCTTGCTTTCGCTCTGCCGTCGCCCATTGCCTGCTGGCCGCCACTACCCTTTCCACCTTCTGCCCTTCCTGCCCGAAAGCCAGCAGGTCGGACATCCCTTGCAGGCCGTCCACGACCTCTGCGCTGAGGGAGCAGCGAGCGGCGATGCTCTGCCGCCCCAGTCCTCGGCTCAGCCGGCGGATAAGCCAGGGCAGACCAGCCGCTGCTAGTGGCGTTCCGACGGCAACCGGCGCAACCAAACCAGGATTGAACGCAAGAGCGAATCCGCACAGGCCGACGCCGATCAGCGTGGCCACAACCGAAGGGGCTACGGCCCGAACATAGAAATGCTGCAAAGTCTCCACGTCCGAGACCATGCGCGTGAGCAGATCGCCGCTGTGCTGCTCCAGCAGCCGCGCTGGTGCTAGAGGCTCTATCGCCGCATATAGCCGCACACGCAGACGTGAGAGCAGGCGGAATGTCAAGTCGTGCGATGTGTAGCGCTCCAGGTAGCGAAAGACACCGCGCGAGAGACCGAAGAAGCGCACGCCGACGACGAGCACCATCAGATCAGCCACAGAAGGGTGCAGAGCCGCGGAGGCGATGAGGAAGGCGGAGGTAGCCATCAAGCCGATCCCCACCGCCACCGTCGCCGCCCCCAATAGTACAGCCACAGCGACCTGCCCGCCAAAAGGGGTCAACATTCGCAGCAGGCGCTGAGATGTGCGGTTCAAGCCGTTCCTCCGTGGGCCGATACCATTTGGAAGTACAGGCCTCCGCGCCTTCGCAGGCTTTCGTGCGTTCCCATTTCTACCACCCGACCTGAACTCAGCACGACGACCCGATCGGCAGCCGCCGCCGAAGACAGCCTATGAGCGATGAGGAGAACGCTGCGGCCGCGCAAGAGGCGCTCGATGGCGTCGTCGATGGCGGCGGCTGCCTCTGGGTCCAAGCTGGCAGTAGGCTCGTCTAGAACGAGCAAAGGCGCGTCCTTGAGAAAAGCACGAGCCAGGGCAAGCCTTTGGGCTTGGCCCCCACTGAGGCGTATCCCCCGTTCCCCCACTGGTGTCTCATAGCCGTTAGGAAGAGCCTGAATGAAGCCGTCGGCATTGGCCAGGCGGGCCGCCCTTACTACCTCGTCGTGGCTGGCCTCTGGCCGGGCGAGCCGGATATTCTCGGCCACCGTTCCCCGAAACAGATAAGGGTTCTGCGGTACCCAAGCTACCTGGCGCCGCCACTCGCTGGGGGCGATGGCGCTGAGAGGAGTCCCACCCACGGTGATCAGCCCACGGTCGGGCTCCTGGAAGCGCAGCAACAGAAAGGCTACTGTGCTCTTTCCAGCGCCGCTCGGTCCAACCAGGGCTACCACCTGCCCAACCTCGAGAGCGAATGACACTCCCCGCAAAGCTGGCCGCTCTCCACCGTAAGCGCAATACACGTCCTCGAATCGCACAGCCGCCGGCAGCAAGGCAGGCGCTCCCGCGTTGGCTGCGGTGAGCGCCAGGGCACGAGCGGCCGGGCTCGATGCGCCGACCGACGCCTGCATCGGTGAGACTTCCGCCGCTAGGATACTGTAGATGCGCTGCGCAGCCCCCAGGCCACCGACGCCGGCGTGGAAGCTGGCTCCTAGCGCCCTGAGCGGCAGGTAGAACTCAGGGGCGAGAATGAGCACGAAGAAAGCCGACTCGAAGGCCAGTGCCCCGTAAATCAAGCGCAGTCCAACCTCTACTGCTACTACGGCCACGCCCATGGTAGCCATCAACTCGAGCACAAAGGCAGAGAGAAAGGCTACCCGCAGCACCTTCATCGTCGTCCGCCGGTATCGCTCCGAAGTCTCTGCTACCGCCTCCACTTGCGCTCGACTGCGGCCAAGCAGCTTAAGCGTGGTCAGTCCTTGTAGCACATCCAAGAAGTGGGCGCTGAGCCGGCTTAGCGCCTCCCACTGGCGACGCGTTTCCAGCTCGGCAGCCTTGCCGATCAGGACCATGAAGATCGGGATCAGTGGCCCTGTGAGCAGAAAGACCAGTCCCGACACCCAGTCGAGAGGAAAGACGCAGGCCAGAATAGCGAGAGGCACCGCAATGGCAAGGGCCAAATTCGGCAGGTACTGACTGAAATAGGGCTCTACCAGCTCCACTCCATCGATGAGCGTGCCCGCCAGCTCTCCCGTCCGCTCCCGTCGCGCGTAAGCTGGCCCCAGGGCCACGAGGTGCGAGAAAAGACGCTGGCGCAGGCGCTCTTTGATCTTGCTGCCGGCTCGTAGAGCGATCGTCTCTCGCATCCAGGCCAGGCCGGCTCGGAGCAGAACCACCCCCAACAGCGCCAACAGCCAGTTCCAGACCGAAGAGAGGGTTCGGCCGTGCAGAAAGACGAGGCCAACTGCCTGGGACAGAAAGTACGCTTGAGCGACGGCAAGCGTGCCGGCGGCGAAACCCGCGCCTATGGCCAGGATCAGATAGGGCCGGTCAGCCTGGGCCTCCGCCCAGAGCCGCCGGTCTAGATTCATAGCTTCAGTACTCCAGAGACTGGGTCCGCGTTACCCGCTGGCGGAAGACCCAGTAAGTCCAGGCTTGGTAGACGAGCACGATAGGCACGAACACCAGAGCCACCAGCGTCATAACTCCCAGTGTATACGGGCTCGACGAGGAATTGTAGATGGTCAGACTCCAGCTACGGTCGAGGGTCGAAACCATCACCCTTGGGAAGAGGCCGGCGAACACCATAACCGAAGCTAGCGCAATAGTCAGACCTGTAGCGGCGAAGGCAAGAGCCTCTCGGCCTTGCCGCCCGAACCAGCCTGCTGACAGAAGCGCCAGTGCCGCGAGCGCCGCCGCCAACAGAGGGACGAAGCTGGACCGAACGAAAACGTCGGTAGCGAAGTAACTGTAAGCTACGAAGAGCACAACCACGAGGACTGTGGGTAACCAGAGCCGACCGGCCGCCCGCTGCGCACGCTCCCTCATTTCCCCGCCGGTTTTCAGGCGAAGGAAGGA
>Ga0123519_10016203_pt1 | contig 10386 bp, 6 predicted proteins | sample YelNatPaOPRAMG02_FD_87396 | JGI IMG/M metagenome (GOLD analysis project Ga0123519, IMG submission 87396) | Hot spring microbial communities from Yellowstone National Park - Yellowstone National Park OP-RAMG-02 (version 2) | ecosystem: Environmental > Aquatic > Thermal springs > Hot (42-90C) ...
GAGGCCCGCCCGGAGCCTGCCGAAGCCGAGTACCTCCTCTCCACCCTGGAACAGGCCCTGCCGGCCATCCGCCGGGCGCGGGTCATCCGGGCCATGGCCGGCGTGCGCCCGCTCATCCACCAGCCCGGCGACGACCCCCGCCGCCTGACCCGGAAGCACCAGGTGGTGGACCACGCCGAGGACGGGGCGCCGGGGTTCCTCTCCGTGGTGGGGGGCAAGATGGTCCTCTACCGCCTCATGGCGGAGGAGGCCGTGGACCGGGTTGGCCACCTCTTGGGCCGGCCCGCGCCCTGCCGCACGGCGGAGGAGCCCTTGCCCGGCGGCGAGGCCCTGGCCGATCCGGCCCGCCTGGCCGAGGAGTACGGGCTCCCCCTCCAGGCTGCGGTGCGCCTCGTGAGCCGCCACGGGGCCCGTGCTGGGGAGGTGCTGGGTGAGGTCCGGCAGGCCCCGGAGCGGCGCACGTACCTCTGCCTGTGCGAGCCGGTGACCGAGGCGGAGGTCCGCCACGCCGTGCGCCACGAGTGGGCCCGCACGCTGGACGACCTGCGCCGCCGCACCCGCCTGGGGACGGGCCCCTGCCAGGGGTTCGGCTGCACGGCGCGCGCCGTGGCCGCCCTGGTGGAGGAAAGAGGCCCGGACCTGCTGCCCACATCGGAGCAGGTGCGCGCCTTCCTCCAGGAGCGGTGGAAGGGCCGGCAGCCGGTCCTCCGCGGCCTGCAACTCGCCCAGGAGGAACTGACCCGCGCCCTCTACCTGGGCGTGGAGGGGCTGGGCAAACGCGGCGTCTCCTGGGAGCCGCCGGCCTGCCTGCGGACGCCCTTGCCCCCGCGGCGGCAGGCTGAGGGGCGGCGGGTGGTGGTCGTGGGCGGGGGGCTGGCGGGGGTGGCTGCGGCCCTGGCCGCCCGCTCCCTGGGCGCCGAGGTGGTCCTGGTGCGTCAGGCCTTCGGCGCGACGGCCCTCTCCAGCGGCGCACTGGACTGGCCCGCCGACCTCCCCCCCGATGCTGTGGCCCGAGACGCCCTGGCGATGCTCCTCGCCGCCCTGGAGAGGGCTGGCCTTCCCTACCGTGGGGGATGGGGAGCACCCCTGGAGGCTGCGACCAGCCTGGGCCGCCTCAAGACGGCTGCCTTCCTCCCGGCCTCGGCCGCCCTGCCCGAGAGGGGGGCGCGCCTCCTGGTGGTAGGGGTGCGGGGCCTGGGCGAGTTCCACGCCCCCTTCGTGGCCCAGGCCCTCGCCGGGGAGTTCCAGGCCGAGCCCCTGGAGGTCGCCCTGCCAGGAACTCGGCAGGCAGACAACCTGACCCCCTTTGACGTGGCCCGCTTGCTGGAGCGGCCAGAGGTGGAGCGGGAGGTGGGCGAGGCCGTGGGCCGGGCGGTGCGGGCCGGGGGATTCCAATCTGTCCTCTGGCCGGGGGTCCTGGGGGTGGAGCGGACGGCAGGGATCCGCGCCGCATGGCAGGCGGCCTGGGGCGTCCCCGTCTGGGAAGCCCTGGGCGGCTCGCCTTCCGTCCACGGGTGGCGCCTGCAGCAGGCCCTGGAGCGCGCCCTGCGCGCCGCCGGGGTGGAAGTCGTGCCGGGCAGGGCCCTCGGGGTCCACGCGGAAGGGCGCGAGGTGCGCGCGGTCCGCGTGGCCTGGCGGGAGCAGAAAGCGGACCTCCCCGCGTCCGCGGCCATCTGGGCCACGGGGCGCTTCGTGGGCGGCGGCCTGGCCGACGACCGGGGCCTGCGGGAGCCGGTCCTGGACCTGCCGCTGGAGGGGCTGGGCGAAGGCGCGCACCCCTGGACCCTGACCCGCGCGGCCTTCGGCGAGGTGCAGCCTCTCTTCGGCGTGCGCGTCCGCACCGATGCGCTGGGCCGCCCCGCCGACGCCCGCGGGGAGCCCCTCTACCGCAACCTGTGGGCTGCCGGGGCCCTCGTGCTGGGCCGCGACTACGCCGATGGCACGGGGCTGGGCAGCTTGTGCGTAGCCTCGGGCGCCCGGGCAGGCTGGTGGGCAGCCCGCGGTGGGGAGGAGTGAGCCATGTCTCGCCGAGACCTGTGGAGCCTGGGAGGGCGGGTCCTCTGGAGCCTCCTTTCCGGCTGGCGGGGGAGGGAGGCCCACCGCGGCCTGGAGACCTTCCTGCGGCGCTACGCGCCCGACCACCTGACGCCCCGCACGCCAGACGAGGTGCGCCTGCTCCCGGCGTGGGAGGCCTGCGTGAACTGTGGCCTGTGCACCGCCCGCTGCCCGGTCCTGCGGGCGCTCCTGGGGGCGGAAGGGCGCTACGCCGGCCCCCGGCAGGTGGCCACGAGCCTCTCCCGCGCCCTCCCGGAGGCGTGGGCTGCGCACGACACGCTCTACACCTGCACCCTGTGCGGGGCGTGCGAGGCCGTCTGCCCGGTGGGCGTGCCCATCCCCGAACTGGTGGCCAGCCTGCGCCGGGCCATCGCCCTGCAGGAGGCCCAGGACGCCGCGGCGTACGTCCCTGCGGCCCACAGGGCGCTCCTGGGCAACTTGCGGGAACGCGGCAACATCTTCGGGCAAAGCCTGGCCCCCTGGCCCCGGCGGGGGCGTGCTGAGTACATCTTCTTCGTGGGCTGCGCTTTCTCCTACTGGGAGCGGGAGAGCGTCGCTGCGACCATGGCTCTCCTCCAGCACCTGGACGTGGACTTCACCACGGTGGACGAGGTCTGCTGCGGGGGCCCTGCGCCGATGGTGGGAGAGCCGCGAGTGGAAGCCCTGGCCCAGCGCAACCTGGCCGCGTTTTCCGCCGCCGGGACGCACAAGGTCATCACCGCCTGCCCCCGCTGTGCCCTGACGCTCTCCACCCACCCCGCCTACCGGGGGCTGGAGGTGTGGCACACGGCACAGGTCCTGGCCGAGCGGCTGGACCGCCTGCCCGCGGGCCTGGCGGAGGGGGCCGTCACGTTCCACGACCCGTGCGAACTGGCCCGCGGCCTGGGAGAGACTGCAGCGCCGCGGCAGGTCCTGGCGCGGGCCGCGGGGACGTTCGTGGAGATGGAAGCCTGCCGCGAGCACACCGACTGCTGTGGCGGCGGTGGCGGCGTGCGGGGAGCCTTCACGCGCCTCTCGGTGCAGATGGCCCGCGCCCGCCTGGAGGCGGCCCTTGCGACGGGCGCGGGGGTCCTCCTCACCGAGTGCCCCACCTGCCTGCACAACTTCCGCAACGTCCGCCGCTCGCGGGACGCGGTGGAGGTCTACAACCTCTCCGAGTACCTGGCCCTGCGCCTGGGCCTGGCCCCGGGCGAGGCAGAGGCGGTGTAGGGGACCACAGAGGACACAGAGGGCACAAAGTGGGGGATGAGGAGAGGTCAGCGCGCGAAAAGGGGAAGTCGCATGGGCGAGATGTTGCTGCGAGAGGTGATGCTGTACCAGGAACTGGTCGGCGCAGTGGGGGAGCGCTGGGTCTCCCGGGAGGAGGCCGAGCGCACCAGTTACGCCAAGGACTACTCCTGGCTGGGCCGCACCTGGGTGCGCAAGGGGTGGAAGGTCCCCCTGCCAGACTACGTGGTCTGGCCTGGCAGCACGGAGGAGGTCGCGCGTGTGCTGCGCATCGCCAACCGCTACAAGGTCCCCGTCGTCCCCTATTGCGGCGGGGCCGGCGTCCAGGGCGGCACCTTGCCCATCTACGGCGGCATCATCCTGGACGTGAAGCGCATGGACCGGGTGCTGGAGATTGACGAGGCCAACGGCACGGTCACGGCCCAGGCCGGCATCATCGGCCAGAACCTGGAGTGGGCCCTGAACCAGCGGGGTCTGACCCTGGCCCACATCCCCCAGTCGGCCTACTGCTCCGGCCTGGGCGGGTTCCTTGCCACCCGCTCCGCAGGCGTCCTCTCCACCCGCTACGGCAAGATCACCGACATGGTCCTGGGCATGGAGGTGGTGCTGCCCCAAGGGGAGGTGGTGCGCTTCCGCCCCGTGCCGGAATCGGCCGCCGGGCCGGACCTCAAGCGCCTCTTCCTGGGCTCGGAGGGGACGCTGGGCGTCATCACCGAGGCCACGCTGGCCGTCCACCCCCTGCCGGAGTGCCGCCGCTTCCGCGGCGTGGCCTTCCCCGACACGGCCACGGGCCTGGAGGCGGCCCGGCAGATCATGCGGCGGGGGCTGCGCCCGGCGGCCATGCGCCTCTCCGACGAACTGGAGAGCCTCTTCCTGTACAAGAGGGCCGGAGCCCTCATGGTCTGGTGCTTTGACGGCTTCGCGGCCCAGGTGGAGGCAGAGGAAGGGGAGGCCCTGCGCCTCGCGCTGGCCCTGGGCGGCGAGGACCTGGGGCCCGAACCCGGCGAGGACTGGTGGGAGCACCGCTACACCTCCGCCTACCCCACGGCGGAGAACCTCCTCCTCAAGAGCGAGGAGGGGTGGACCATCGGCACGGTGATAGACACGGCCGGCACCTTTGACTACCTGCGAGCGGTGCACGGGAAGATGAGCCAGGCCCTCTCCCGCTACGAGGGACTCCTCTTCGCTGCCCATTTCTCCCACTGGTACCCCACCGGCGGGATGATGTACCCCTACGTGCTGTGCATGGGCGCGCCGGACGACGAACGGGCAGCGGACCTCTACTTCCGCATCCAGCGGGACGCCCTGCGGGTCATCCTGGACCTGGGCGGGACCATCAACCACCACCACGGCGTTGGGCTGACCCTGGGGGAGTTCATGGCGGAGGAGTTCGGCGCGGCCTTCGCCACCCTCCAGGCGATCAAGCGCCTCCTGGACCCCCACAACATCATGAACCCCGGCAAACTGGGGTTTGAGGGGAGGGAAGCATGAGCGAGGAACCCCTGCGTGCCACGGCCGAGATGTGCGCCCTGTGCCCCAAACTGTGCCGCCACGTCTGCACCGTGGCCACCGTCACCCGGTCCGAGGCCGACCTGCCCAACGAGAAGTGCCGTTTCGCCGGGGAGGGGTGGGCCCGGGGCCACTTCCGCCCCGACGAGGTGGAGCACCTCTACGCTTGCTGCCTGTGCGGGCTGTGCACCGCCTGGTGCGAGCCGGGGTGGGACGTCCCCGCGGTCATAGAGGCCGCCCGGCGTGACATCGCCCGGGCGGGGCTGGCGCCGGAGCCCGCCCAGCGGATGGCCGCCCACGTGCAGAACCTGGGCAACCCCTTGGGAGAGCCGCGGGGGACGCGCCTGGCTCCCATCGCCGACCAGGTCGCCCCGCTGCCGGAGCAAGCCGACGTGCTCCTCTTTTTCGGGTGCAACACCCTCTACCGCCAGGTGGAGATCGCCCGGGCGACGTTGGCCCTGCTGGAGGCCGCGGGCCAGGAGGTTACGGTGTGGCGGGAGGAGGCGTGCTGCGGTGAGCCCCTGCGCGCCTTGGGCTTTCTGGACGAGGCCCGCGCCTCCGCCGAGGCCTTGCTCGGGGCCGTGCGGGCCAGCGGGGCGCGGCGCGTCGTTTTCACCTGCCCCAGTTGCCTGCGCATGGTGCGCGAGGTGTACCCCCGCCTGGGCCTCGCGCTGCCCGAGGGCGTGGAGTGGCTGCACCACACGGCGTACCTCCTGGACCTCCTGGAGGCGGGACACCTGGCCCCGGGCCGCGCGCTGGGCTGGCGCGCCACCTACCACGACCCCTGTGCCCTGGGACGGGGGTTGGGCCTCTACGAGGCCCCGCGCCGCCTGCTGGGGAGGCTGCCTGGCGTGCAGGTGGTGGAGATGTTCCACCACGGGGAGCGGGCGCTCTGCTGCGGGGCGGGCGGGGGCATGGGCGGCCTGGACCTGCGCATCGCTGTAGAGGCAGGGAGGAAGGTGGTGGCCATGGCCCAGGCGGCTGGGGCGGACCACTTGGTCACAGCCTGCCCCACCTGCAAGGGGAGTTTCGCCCGGCACACGGCCGCGTCGGAAGGGCTGGAAGTGTGGGACGTGGCCGAGGCCCTGGCCGCGGCGCTGGAGGCCCTTCCAGGCCCTCAGGCCCGCAGGGCCAGGAGTTCGTAGACCGGCTCCGGCGTCTGCCGCCCCTTGAGGAGCACCGGGTCCAGGGCACGGACCTCCACGGCCTCGCCCAGGCGCAGGTAGGCACGGCGGCTGAGGAGGATCTGGCCCGGGCCAGCCAGTTCCTGGAGCCGCTTGGCCAGGTTCACGCAGTCGCCCACCGCGGTGTAATCCATCAGGCGGGGCATGCCGATGTTGCCCACGATGGCCTCGCCCACGTCAATCCCCACGCCGAACTGGAACCGCAGCGGTTCGGCCAGCCCCAGCACGTAACGCTCCACCCGCTCCTGCAGGCGCAGCGCGGCCCGGGCGGCGCGCAGGAGGTGGTCCGGCTGGGGAAGGGGGGCGTTGAAGAGGGCCATCAGGCCGTCGCCAGTGAACTTATCCAGCGTGCCCTCTTCGTCCAGCACCGCCTCCCCAGCCAGGGAGAGGTACTGGTTCAGGAGGTCCACCAACGCTTCGGGAGCCAACCGCTGGCTGAGACCTGAAAAGCCGCGCAGGTCGGCGAAGAGGACCGAGACCTCCTGGCGGACGCCGCCCAGCCGGACCTCGGCCTCGCCCTGGACCAGCCGCTCCACGACCCGCGGTGCCACGTAGCGGGCGAAGGTCTGCTGGATGCGCTCCCGCGCCTGCCGCTCCCGCGCCTGGGCCTCTTCCAGGCGGCGGCGCTCCGTCAGGTCTTCCAGGACCATGGCCACACCTCCGCCGTTGAGCCGTTCGGGGCTGGTCCCCAAGGGCGAGAGGAGCAGGCGCAGCCACAACGTGCCCCGGGTCGCCGACTGCAGTTCTATTTCTCCCAGGACTTGGCGGCGCCTGCCCGACTGCACTTGCTCCAGGAGGAGCGGAAGCCCGGTCTCCTCCAGCCGCTTGCCGAGGACGGTATAGGGGCGGCCAAGGACGTCCCGGGCCGAAAGGCCCAGGATCTGCTCGGCGGCGCGGTTCACCAAGGTCACCCGGCCAGCCTTGTCCAGGGTGATGACGCCGCTGGCGATGGAGGCCAGAACGTTGTCCAGGAGGTCCTTCATGCGGGTGATCTGCTCCAGGGCCTTGCGCTGCTCGCCGAAGAGGCGGGCGTTCTCAATGGCCACGGCCGCCTGGTTGGCGAAGGCGGAGAGGAACTCCCGGTCCCCGGGCGAGAAGAGGCCGGCCTTGACGCGGTTGTCCACGTAGATGACGCCGGTGATCTCCTCCCGCACGCGGAGGGGCACGCAGAGGATGGAGCGCAGGGCGTAACTGACCACGCTGGCCTGGGCCTTGAAGCGGGGGTCTTCCTGGGCGTTGGTGGTCAGGACCACCTCGCCGTGCCTCGCCACCCGTTCCACCACGCTGCGGCTAATTTCAAAGGAGGGGCCAGCGATGGTCTCCTGGCTCATGTTGCGGGCCACCTGGAACCGCAGTTGTCCCGTCTCCCGGTCCCGCAGCATCAGGAACCCCCGCTCCGCCCGGGTGGTGCGGATGACGATATCCATCACCAGGTCCAGGAGTTCGTCCAGGTCCAAGGTGGAGTTGAGGACGCGGCTGATATCGTAGAGGGCGGTGAAGCGCTCGTGCTCGCGGGACTGCCGCAGGACCTCTTCCTGCAGGCTGGCGGAGGTCCGCTGGAGGCGCTGAGCCAGGGCGGCCAGGCGGGAAGCCGCCTCCGCAAGGGCCTCGGCGTTGAAACCGGCGCCACCCCCTTTGCGCGCCTGCCCCACTGCCTGGAGGGCTTCCACCTGGGCCCCCACCGCCTGGGCCAGGGCTTCCAGGTCCTTGCCCAGTTGGCCCAGGCGCGTCGCCTGCTCTGGCGTCCCCTCGTTCCCCAAAGCGAACTCCTCTCCCACCTCTCTCCTCCTCGGCACAGTCCCCCTTCAGCGGGAGCGACAGACGAAGATCATGCGGTCCCCGGTGGCGTCAAAGGGCTCCATCTCGTAGGAGCCATAGACGGCCTCCACAGCGAAGCCGGCCCGCTCCAGCAGGAGCCGGGCCTCCGCTGGGAACAGGTACCGCAGGCGGAGCGGAAGGAGGACCCGGCGCACCCTCCCTTCCGGGTCCACTTCGTCGTAGATGTAGACGAGGTCCAACACTTGGCGCAGGGGGTCAGCCCGCTGGAGGACCTGCCGCACCACCACGGTGCCGGTCTCCGGGTCCTCCAGGACCCCCACGCGGACGATCTTCTCCCCTGGCTCCAGGAGCCAGCCGGGGTCGGGGTTGGTCAGGTCCAGGACCAGGTAGCCGCCTGGGCGCAGGTGACGGTGGGCTGCTTCCAGGGTGGCCAGTTGGTCCTCTAGGGAGGTCAGGTGCATGAGGGAGTTCATGGCGCAGAAGGCCCAGGCGAACCGCTCTTCCAGGGCGAAGTGCCGCATATCCCCGGGGACCAGGCGGGCCTGTGCCAGGAGGCCGCGGCGGGCCAGGCGTTCCCGGGCCGCCGCCAGCATGGCCTCTGAGCGGTCCAGGCCCACCACGTGGTAGCCGGCTGCCGCCAGTGCGGCCAGGACGCGCCCGGTCCCGCACCCCAGTTCCAGGATCGGTCCGCCCCAGCGCTCCGCAAGCCCCACGTAGAGGCCCAGGTCCTCGGTGAAGCGGCCTTCATCCAGGTCGTAGAAGCGGACAGCGCGGGCACAGGGATCGCCAGACACCGGCACCTCCCCTGGTGGTTCAAACGCGTTCCGGCCAATTATATGCGGAAAGCCGCCGGATGTCCAAACCGCAAGAGGCCCGCACAGGGGCAGTTCATGGACCGCCCCTCCTGACGCAGCGCGCATTTGACAAAACTCTCTTCCCGTGCTACTATGGCACCAGACAACCGCATACGGATTGCTGGACACTCTTATCCAGAGGGGTGGAGGGACCGGCCCTGTGAAGCCCCGGCAACCGGCTGGTGACCGCTTCCGCCCAAGGGCGTGCGGAGGGTACGGAGCCAGCGTCGGTGCCAATTCCGGCAGGCGTGGGCTTGAAGGCCCGTGCCTGGAAGATGAGAGGTGGTGCCACGAGTTCATGTGTGCCCTCCTCTTGGAGGGCGTTTTTTTGCTCAGGAGGAGCGCGGCATGCGCACCGTGGAGTACCGCGACGGCGTCGTCGCCATGATTGACCAACGCAAACTGCCCCTGGAACTCCAGGTGGTGGAGTACCGGGACCCCCAGGAGGTGGCCCAGGCCATCCGGGAGATGGTGGTGCGGGGCGCGCCAGCCATCGGCGCCGCGGCAGCCTTCGGCATGGCCCTGGCCGCCCGCAGGAGCCGCGCCGCCACGGTCCAGGGCCTTCTGGCGGACCTGGAGCGGGCGGCGGAGGTGCTGCGCGCTGACCGCCCCACCGCGGCCAACCTCTTCTGGGCTGTGGAGCGGATGCTCCGCCGCGCCCGGGAAGCCCCGGGAGGGTCGGTGGAGGAGGTGGTCCGCACCGTGGAGGAGGAGGCCCAGCGCCTGGCGGACGAGGATGTGGAGGTCAACCGCCGCATGGGGCGCATCGGGGCGCAGGTGGTGGAAGATGGCGCCCGCATCCTCACCCACTGCAACGCTGGTTCCCGGGCCACCGTGGACTACGGCACGGTCCTGGGCGTCATCCGCGCTGCGGTGGAAGCGGGCAAGCGGGTGCACGTCTGGGTGGACGAGACCCGCCCGCGCCTCCAGGGGGCGCGGCTCACCGCCTGGGAGTTGATGCGGGACGGCATCCCCATGACCCTCATCGCCGACAACGCCGCCGGGCACCTCATGCGCACGGGGCAGGTGGACCTGGTCCTCTTCGGCGCGGACCGGGTGGCGGCCAACGGCGACGTGGCCAACAAGGTCGGCAGTTACAAACTGGCGGTCCTGGCCCGGGAGAACGGCATCCCCTGCTACTCCGTCTCGCCCATCTCCACCGTGGACCTGAACATCCCCACCGGGGACGACATCCCCATTGAGGAGCGGGATCCCCGGGAGGTGACGGAGATAGACGGCGTGCGCATCGCGCCGGAGGGGGTGCCAGTCTTCAACCCGGCCTTTGACGTGACCCCCCACCGCTACCTGACGGGCATCATCACCGAGAACGGAATCGTCTATCCGCCCTTCCGCCTCAACCTGCGGCGGGCCGTGGAAGGGCGGCTTTGGGAGTGAAACGCACAGCGAGGAGAAGGGGAAGTGTCCATCGTCATCACCGGCTCCCTGGCCTACGACTACTTGATGTCCTTCCCTGGGCGGTTCAAGGACCACATCCTGCCGGAGAAGATTGAGCACGTCAGCCTGAGTTTCCTGGTGGACTCCATGCGCAAACAGCGCGGGGGGTGCGCCAGCAACATCGCCTACAACCTGGCCCTCTTGGGCGAGCGCCCCTGCATCATGGCCACCGCCGGCCAGGACTTCGGCGAGTACCGGGAATGGCTGGAGAGCAAGGGGGTGGACACGTCCGGCATCGTGGAGATCCCCGGCGAGTTCACCGCTTCTTTCTTCGTCAGCACGGACCTGGACAACAACCAGATCGCCAGTTTCTACACCGGGGC
>Ga0123519_10016205_pt1 | contig 10385 bp, 11 predicted proteins | sample YelNatPaOPRAMG02_FD_87396 | JGI IMG/M metagenome (GOLD analysis project Ga0123519, IMG submission 87396) | Hot spring microbial communities from Yellowstone National Park - Yellowstone National Park OP-RAMG-02 (version 2) | ecosystem: Environmental > Aquatic > Thermal springs > Hot (42-90C) ...
GAACAACGCGTTTAGCGATCATTATCTCAATGTGCCCTTTGATCTGTCTCGGGTCATGTTCATCACCACCGCCAACCTCGCTGATCCCATCATTCCGGCCCTCAAGGATAGAATGGAAATCATTGAGCTTTCTGGATACGTGGATGAAGAGAAGCTGAAGATTGCAAGAAGGTTCCTTATTCCCCGGCAGATCAAAGAAAACGGGATCAGCGAGAAAGACTTCAGCATCACTGACGAAGCCATTCTTGCCATAATTAATCAGTACACTCGAGAATCCGGCCTCCGCAACCTGGAACGAGAAATAGCGAATCTTTGCAGAAAGATCGCGCGGAAGATCGCGGAAGGCGAGAAAAAGGTTCCCAAGATAACGGTGAAGAATCTCTCCAAATTCTTGGGCGTACCAAAGTACCTGCGTGACAACGAGAAAAGAACCGACGAGGTAGGGGTGGCCATAGGCCTCGCGTGGACGCCGTATGGAGGCGATGTGTTGCAGGTAGAGGCCACGCCGCTAGAAGGGAAGGGCAACCTCCTCCTCACAGGCCAACTCGGTGATGTGATGAAGGAATCCGGACAGGCGGCAATGTCCTATTTTAGGTCTCGAGCGGCTCATTTTGGCATGAAAGAGAAGTTCTATTTTTCGAAGGACATTCATGTCCACGTGCCGGCTGGCGCCATACCCAAAGACGGTCCATCGGCCGGCGTGACCATGGCCACGGCAATTGTCAGCGCCCTCACCGGCATCCCCGTGCGCTCGGACGTTGCGATGACAGGAGAGATCACACTCAGAGGTCGCGTGCTCCCTATCGGAGGTTTGAGAGAAAAGGCGCTGGCAGCCCTGAGGTCTCAGATCTACACCGTGATCGCCCCCGAACAGAACGAAAAAGACCTTGAAGAAATACCGAGGCACATTCGACAAAAACTGGATTTCAAGTTTGTCAAACACATGGATGAAGTCTTGAAAATCGCCCTCCGGGGCGACACCGCGGAACGGCGTCGGAGCGTCAACGGGCTGAGCCCAGAGGTCGAGGGCGGGGACGGCCATAAGCAAAAGGCCGCTGCTGACGAAAAGCCGAAGCGCGCAAAACAAGGGACGCGCCGCAAAGCTCCTTCGTCAAAGGAAGGGGCAGAAAAAACGGCCTGACATCCGGAGCCGTTTCAGCATCCTCTGCGAGCGGCGTTGCTATAGTTCATGCAGTTTTTCCAGGGCTTCGGCGGCTGCCTCTCGCACGTCCCCATCGGGATCGTTCTGTAGTCTCTCCAGTGCGGGTATCGCACGCGGATCGCCTATGTTGCCAAGGAGTTCCGCAGTGTCCCCGCGCAGACCAGCATCCTCGTGGGAGGTGAGGGAGATGAGATGGTCCACGATGGGATCCAGTATGCGTGGGTTTCTCGAGAGCGCTTCCTCCATCACCACCAAGGCCCCCATTCGTTGGGCAAACACCGGCGATTCATACAAGGGCAAAAGTGCTGCCGGAGAATTTCTCTCGCAGAGAAGCGCCGCCGCATCTTCAGCCCTTCCCGTATTGATCATGGACTCGAGCACGAAGGTCATGAATTCTGGCTTATTCCTTTTCGCCACATAAGACCTTAATTCGTCTAAGCTCACATTGCCGACTACGGTCAAACCGTCGTCAATCACGATGGTGGGCGTCGCCTGAACCTTGTAGCGCTCTGCCCACTCGCCGAAATGCAGCGCATCTATCACGCTGAGCCTGATCGAGTCCATTTCCATGCCCAGAGTGATGCACTTACGCACCACCCCGGGACAGTGGGGGCATGAAGGAGCAATGAATACGAACACATTGCATGCTTCGCTGTCCGTCTCCGAGGGGCTACGCGGCGAGCCATTCGAAGGACGTTCGCCGCCTCCTATCAATTTGATCGCCTGTAGAAACGGTTCCAGCTCAGCCCCTTCCGGCGCCGCGAAGTATCGTATGCGCTCTGCGCCGTTCTCGACCAAAGAAAGAAATGGAAGAAAAGAGTCTCGGAAATCATTGACTTCTTCGAACCGAATTTTGTTCAAGGACACGCCATTCATTTGAAGCGCTATGTTCCGAAGATTGGATTCAAATTGAGAGCCTGAGTTGGCGGAGATCAGGCGCAGCGTGATCGGCGATGCCAGGTCCGCGGCAACGCTTTGCACACGCGCTAATTCGTTGTCTGTGAACACTTAGTAATCCCTTCGATAAAGACGCCTTGCGGCTGGTTGGGAGCGGACGTCTCGCCTGGCGCACTCCTGGTTATTCGAAGCGCACAGTGAGACGTCGTATATTGGTATGTCTCAGTTCAGGCCAGGCACGACTTGACGTACCACATAGCCTGATCCTGGCGGCGGGAGTATCTGCGGCTCCTCGCCCCTGATTGGCGCGGGGAGGTATCCCCAGAGGTACTTGCCAAAAGCCTCGAGCCCAGAAGCTGCCATGGGGATTATGCCGTCATTGGGCGTCTGCTGACCTTGGGCATTGTTCTGTCGCGGGGCCGGCTCGAAAACCGGCTGCCCATACACGTTCATGGGACCCCGATACTGAGTGTCATACATCGGCAACGGCTGGTTTTCAGGCGCCTGGGGTTGTCCCCATTGGGCAAATGCTTCGGCCGCGGCCACCAACGTTATCAGCGCGATCAAGGCAATCCGTGGCTTCATGTCCCTTTGCTCACCTCTTGGTCCAATTTTAGTCTTATTTTATCACACCGACCCCGCGAAGGGAAGCAATCCACGTAAAGGAGAAGCATTACATCAGAGGGCTGTGTAAATTCTGATGGGAAGCATCTACGGAACGAGAGCATATTCGCGCAACATTTCAGCCTCTTTCAGCCAAAATTGTCGGTTCGCTGCTGCCGCGGTGAACTGCCCCATCGATGAGAATAGCTTGACTCTGGGAAGGCTTTGCGCCAGAATAAAAGCGGTTTGGTCGTCAATCGCCGGCGGATGGCTGAAGGCGAGCGGCAGGATGCGCACGTCGCGCACGGAGCGTGTGCACCCCGTCTCCCTCTGGCAAGGACGACCGGGAACGACAATTGTCCACGCGCCGAGGATGTGGAGATAAATCATGAGCAAAAAAATAACGATACTGATCTGCTGCACATGCTTGCTGATGTTCTGCATAAATATTGCGGCTGCAGACCAGGAAACAGCAAAATCATCAAGCTGGTCCGCCCTGGTCCATGAAGAAAATTCGCTCCTGGCAAGCATCCTCTACCTGCCTTATCTCATCGCGCAATGGCCCATGCGCATTTCAGACGCAATTTTACACCCAAAACCCGCCAGCCAGGCCACTATTCCGCCGCCGGCTCATCAAGACATGCAGCAATAAAAAAAAGCCGGGTACGCATCTGAGGTCCCGGCTGCTGAAAGAGGTAAAGGAGTGTTGAAGTTCCGTTTTCTGATGTTTCACTTCAACAATCGCTTATAACATATCAAAAATAAGGCAACTAGTCAATAGCTTTTTGACGAGAAAAATGCCAGGCGCACAAGCTCATTCCCGCGGACGCGCCTGCTTTGCTGCGCTGCGGGAGCCCAACAACCACGCCAGACATACGACGTTCAGAACAAGGCCGCCAAATTCAAGCATCCTGGTGAGGCCCGAATCAAGAAAACCCTCTTGTCCCAGCCGCAACACGTGCATCAAGAGAAAAGGTGTGTCGATGACCAAGAAGACGATTGCAGGCGTCAGCCCCCATTTTTTTTCGTTCCACAGACTCCACGCCAGAACAAAAGTCGGTATCAGAGCTATGGCAAAGTAGGCGATTTCGACCTGCACTTCTGCGGGGTAGGGTGGGGGATCCAGGCCGATCATATAGAGGAAACAAACGTAGAGGAAAGACTTCAAATACAGCCACAACCCTGCAAACCAGACTGCAAGGGGAAAATCGCTTTCGAATCGTCGTGGGGGAAAGAGCTTGTGGGACAAGCCGCTTAGTACATTTATACTCATGAGTTGCTCCCGTCGCCGTTCAAGCGGTACAGGGGAAATTGGTCGCACAATTCACGTACTCTGGCTCGCACGGCTTGGAGTACCTTCTCATTGAACGGGTCTTTTAAGACTTGGGTAATGAGCGAGGCAATGACTTCCATTTCATTGGTTCCCATGGAGCGCGTCGTGACGGCCGGCGTCCCCAAGCGAATACCAGAGGCCTTTGCCGGGGGCAAGGGATCAAAGGGAATTGAATTCTTGTTTACGGTGATGCCGGCCTTTTCAAGCTGTTCCTGGGCGTCTCGTCCAGTAATGCCGAAGTTGGTGAGGTCCATCAAGATAAGGTGGTTGTCTGTCCCGCCGGAAACCAGGGTGAAGCCCCTCTCCAACAACGCCTCGGCCAATTTTTTTGCATTGCGTACCACTTGGCGCTGATATTCATGAAACTCGGGCGTCGCGGCTTCGGCCAAGGCGACAGCCTTTGCCGCGATGACATGCATAAGCGGCCCGCCCTGCATGCCAGGAAATATGCAGGAGTCGAGCACCGCGGCGAATTCCTTGCGACACATGACCATGCCGCCTCGCGGCCCTCGCAGCGTCTTGTGGGTTGTGGTCGTCACGAAATCCGCATCAGGGAAGGGCGACGGATGTTCCCCGGCAATGATGAGACCCGCGATATGGGCGATATCTGCCATGAGAATCGCGCCCACTTCTCGTGCAATTTCTCCAAAAATGTTGTAGTGGATCACGCGAGGATAGGCGCTCGCGCCCGCGATGATCATCTTGGGCCGATGCTTCTTGGCCATGGCCCGCAGCTGATCATAGTCGATCCTATGATCGTCCGGTCGCACCGAGTAGGGGAGAACCCGATAGATCCGCCCTGAGAAGTTCTTTGGATGTCCCATGGAGAGATGGCCGCCATGGGCAAGGTCCATGCCCATATAGAGGTCGCCCGGGCTCATCACGGAAAAATACACGGCCATATTCGCCTGGGTCCCGGAATGCGGCTGCACATTGGCGTGCTCTGCGCCGAAGAGCTTCATAGCTCTTTGCCTGGCCAACTCTTCAACCTCATCGACGAACACGCAGCCGCCGTAATAGCGCTTCCCCGGATATCCTTCCGCGTACTTGTTGGTGAGGATGCTGCCTTGGGCCTCCATGACTGCCGGCGAGGTAAAATTCTCCGATGCAATCAATTCAAGGCGGTGTTCTTGACGATCTCTTTCCTCTGCAATGATTTGGAATATTTCTTTGTCGGTGTGCTCGAGGGAACTCATTTTCTTAAGGGATTCCTGCGTACCGGGAATGACAAGGGGGATACATCCAGCTCTCATTCACCTTGTAGATTCAAGAAGCAGCATCAAACATACTCGCGCTTCTCGATATGTTCAACCCTCCTCGCGTGGCGACCTCCTTCGAACCGCGTCTCCAACCAGACTCGAAGTATAGAGATTGCCAAGTCTGAAGCGGTAACCCTGCCTCCAAACACGAGGACGTTAGAGTCGTTATGCAGGCGACTCATCCGCGCGTGATATTCGCACGTGCACAAAGCCGCTCGAATGCCTGCATGACGATTTGCCGTCATAGACATTCCCAAGCCAGTTCCACAAATAAGAATGCCACGGGCCGCGTCGCCTTTAAGAAGCCTGGTGCACAGTTCATGCGCGATGAGAGGGTAGTCGCACGATTCTTCGCTGTATGCGCCAACATCCAATACGTTGATGCCCTGCTGTTCCAGATAGGCCTTGACGTGCTCTTTGAGTTGAAAACCGGCGTGATCTGAGCCGATAAGTATGGCTGAAGACATGTCACGCCACCCCTTTGAAGACGAGGCACGCATTCTGGCCGCCAAAGGCAAAGCTGTTGGATATGGCGACTTCCACATTTTTCCGCGCAGCCTTGTTCGGGGTGTAATCCAAATCGCATTCCGGGTCGGGATTCTCGAGATTGATAGTCGGCGGAATGAGCCCTTTGTTGATGGTCATGATGGAGTAGATGGCCTCGACTGCTCCTGCTGCGCCAATGAGATGTCCTGTCATGGATTTGGTGGAGCTGATTGCCACTTTGTATGCGTGGTTTCCCAGGAGCCGTTTTATCGCGAGGGTCTCGATCTTGTCATTCAGGCTGGTGGAGGTTCCATGCGCATTTATATAGTCGATGTCTGATGGATCTATGCCCGCCTCTTCGACGGCAAGTTTCATCGCCCAATACGCGCCATCTCCCGTGGAATCAGGCATGACCATGTGGAAGGCGTCGTCGGTCGCCCCATATCCCACTATCTCCGCATAAATGCGAGCCCCACGACTCCGCGCGTGATCGAAGGATTCCAGCAGCAACATGCCCGCGCCCTCGGCCAGCACGAAACCATCGCGCTCTGCATCAAAAGGACGAGACGCCTTTGTGGGGTCGTCGTTCCTCGTGGACAAAGCCCTGATGGCTCCAAAACCCGCGACGGACAAGGGCGTGACCACCGCTTCAGCGCCGCCTGCCAGCGCCACATCGAGTCTGCCTTCTCTCACGAGCCGAAATGCCTCCCCAAGCGCGGACGTTCCAGACGAACAGGCGTTGACGACGCCGGTGTTGTGTCCTTTGAATCCATATCGTATGGCGATGAGCCCCGAGCACAGGTTAATCACCGCCATGGTAATCATGAGCGGCGGCGCGTGCCGCGGCCCCCGCTGTCTGAGGACCTCGACTCCACGCTCGATTGTCGCCAAGCCTCCAATGCCTGATCCAACGATGACCCCGCAGCGATATGGGTTAGCAGGCGGATACTCGAGGGCTGCGTGGTGAATACATTCTCCCGCGGCCACAAGCCCAAATTGCTGAAAGCGGTCAAGCCTTCTGAATTCTTTGACTGGTATGTATTTTTGAGGATCGAAGTTATCTTTTACTTCCCCTGCTATCTGGCACGCAAAAAGCGAAGCATCGAAGAGCGTTATCTTCGCAATGCCCGAACGTCCACGTGTGACAGCTTCCCAGTTCGCGTCTAGGCCAGACCCAAGGCAGGTCACCATCCCCATACCAGTGACTGCAACTCGATGCGTCAAATTTCCCTCCACCTATACTTGGTGCTCACATCCGCCGAGGGTGAGGTCTTAGCTCGCTTGTTGATGAGCGCGTATGAAGTCGGCTACATCCTGGACCGTCTGAATCTTCTCCACTTCCTCGTCCGTGATTTCCATCCCAAATTCATCTTCCAGCAGCGCAATCATGTCATAAATATCCAGTGATTCTGCGCCCAGGTCTTCGACGATCTTTGAGTCGAGCTGGATGTTCTCTTTGTTTACATCAACGAGTACTTCTGCGATGAGGTCCACTACACGTTTTTCCAGTTCATCCATTCTCTGGGTCTCCTCCCCAATATGTTTGTTCGCCTTCTCCGATCAACGTCGTAGTCGCATTGGCAGCGTTGCTGCAGGGGGTTGCGACAAACTCGCGGCGCTTGCGACGCCGAAAACTCACATGTAAAGTCCGCCATTCACCCGAATGACCTGACCGGTGATATAATCCGCCATGCCGGAACAGAGGAAAAGGACTGCTGCGGCCACGTCATTGGGGCGGCCGGCTCTTCCCAATGGGACCACGCTCCGTATGGCTTCCACTTGCTCCCTACCCAAGGTCTCCAGCATGCCGCCTTCAATGATGCCCGGCGCAACAGCATTCACCAGTATGTTGCGTGGGGCCAGCTCGCGAGCCAAAGACTTGGTCAGGCCGATCAAGCCTGCTTTGGCGGCAGAATAGTTTGCTTGCCCGGCGTTGCCAGCTTCTCCTGCGGTGGAAGATATATTGATGATCCTGCCCCACCGTTTGCGTATCATTGTCTTGGCGACCGCCCTGGATGTGTGAAATGCGCCAGAAAGGTTCGTCGCCACTACGGACTCCCAATCCTCGTCTTTCATTCTGCCCAACAGTCCATCTCGACGGACGCCCGCGTTGTTCACTAAGATGTCGATGCCTCCGCAGGCTTCTAGTATGTCCGTTACTCCCCGGGCCGTCTGCTCCGGTGACGCCACATCAAAAGGTGCCAGACGGCCGTCGCCGCCAACTTCGCGGATCAACGACAAGGTTTCCACGGCGCTTTCGTGCGACGCGTGGTAGTTAACATTGACAAACGCCCCATGTTCGCCTAGCGCCACTGCTATCGCCCGTCCTAGTCCTCGTCCTGCGCCCGTCACCAGCGCAGTCTTGTTGCGCAGCGAGAGGATTTCTTTCCAGTGACCCATTATTGCAGCCTCGCCACACATTCTTCGCACGATGAAATGTCGGACACGTTCATACCCGTGAGCGTCTTGTCTATGCGGCGAAGCAGGCCGGTGAGCACCTTTCCTGGTCCGAACTCGATGAAGGTCGTCGCGCCCTGAGCCGCCATTTCCGTAACGCAGTCTTCCCATCGCACGGGGTTGACAAGCTGCCTGAGAAGCCGCTCTCTCATCTGGTCAGGATTCGACGAATAGGGTTTGGCGTCCAGATTGGCCAGCACAGGCCCCTGCAATGGCCGCATTCGCGTGTTCTTGAGCGCCTCTGCCAAATGCGCCACCGCTGGCTCCATAAGAGACGTGTGGAATGCAGATGACACGTTGAGAAGGACGGCCCGTGCACGTTTTTCGCCTTTTATTGTCTCCATCGCGCGGTGCAGCGCGGACAGGTGTCCTGATATCACTATCTGGTCCGGCGCATTGAAATTGGCAAAGGCGAGCACGTCTCCCCTGCGGCTCTCTTCTAAAATCGATTCCAAGCGATCCCGGGCAATGCCCATCACTGCGGCCATACCGCATGTTGCGGGAGGTTGCGCCTCTTCCATTCGCCGCGCCCTCTCCTGGACGATCCTCAATGCGTCTTCAAAGTCCAACGAGCCTGCTGCGTACAGGGCCGTGTACTCCCCAAGCGAATGCCCCGCCGCAACCAACGGCGTCACACTGCAGCGCGATCGAAACTGCTCGAAAATGGCTGCTGAATGCACGAAAATAGCCGGCTGCGTATAGCACGTCTGATCAAGAGCCCCCGGCGGATCGCCGTCCATGATTCTGCTCAAGGGATAGCCAAGACATGCGTCAGCGCGGTGAAGAAAATCCCGGGTGATGTCGGAACCTTGGGCGAGGGCTGCTCCCATCCCAACGTACTGCGAGCCCTGGCCAGGGAACAGAAACGCTACCGCTGCGATGTCGTGGTCAAGACCCTCGGTCACTGGCATCTTTCGGCAGCCCACCACTACTCTGTTTCTATGATCGATCTCTCCTTGTAGTATCCGCAGCTCGGACAGATGCGATGCGGCATCATATATTCAGAGCATTGAGGACACTCGGTGAGATTCACGGGCACAAGCTTCTTGTGGGTTCTACGTTTGTCGCGTCTCGTTCGAGAAACCCGTTTTTTTGGTACTGGCATTTTCTACTTTCTCACATCCCTTTCGTCCATTATGGACCATGCTGGTCTTTTAATCTTGGCCTCACAAAATGCAAACGCAACGACTTCTTATAAAGAAGATTGATTCAAGTCTCAAGTACTTTTAGGCTGCGCAGCAGGAATGGCTTGAGCCCCGGACGACAACGCGCAACGATGTTTGGGGGATCGTCAGGACGAATCGTCTCTCGTCCCAGGCCGATGCGCCATGCCGGTCAAAAGTCTTGACCACGTTATATTGTTACTTTCCTCGCATGCTTAAGAGTTTTTGCCATCGAGGATCGATTGTCTTCTCTTCTCCACAGTGACACTCGTCTGAGCCTCTGAGTCCTCCGCATCGCGGACACAGACCCGGACAATCATCGCGACACAACGGCTGCAACGGCAAGTCCAGCATAATCTCCTGCGCGATCAGCTCGCCGAGGTCCAGTTCGTCTTCCAATAGAACCAACTCGTCTGGTTGCGCATCGAGCAGAGCCGAGGCGTCAGACGGGATTTGCTCAGCCGACAAGCGACGAGCGGAAAAGTGGAGCTCGATCACCCGCGAGCTTACAAAACTCGTGAGGCAACGGGAGCAGCACTGCGTGACCTGCGCGGTGATTTGGCCGTCGATGCGAAACAACCCAGCCTGCCCTTCGAGGGACACGCCGCCAATAATATAAGGAGAAATAGCTGTACCCCTGGGGACGAGCATCGTCTTGAGGGCAGGGGAAAGCACATCTTCTGTCTCCTCGAAGTGGATTTCCAGACCATTACTGGTTATGTCGTCCAAGGCGATTTTCATGGGCTGATTGTTCCCGGCGGCTCAAGCATAATCTACTAACATACGTCGCGAGCGCCTAAGGAGTCAAGGACAAAAAATCCACATTTGAAAGCGCTTCACAAAGTCGCGCCGCGACTCGACGCTCACCACTCCCACCACACGTGCGTCCCCTTGCGAGGGCTCTCCGCTGGTCGATGGCCGTTTTTCGTGAGAGCTTTTATGGCGACCTCAAGCTCACGGATGTTCTGCTTCACGCTCCCCGGCGCTCGACGATTGACTGTGCACTCCGGACTTCTGCATGAGCC
>Ga0123519_10016208_pt1 | contig 10384 bp, 12 predicted proteins | sample YelNatPaOPRAMG02_FD_87396 | JGI IMG/M metagenome (GOLD analysis project Ga0123519, IMG submission 87396) | Hot spring microbial communities from Yellowstone National Park - Yellowstone National Park OP-RAMG-02 (version 2) | ecosystem: Environmental > Aquatic > Thermal springs > Hot (42-90C) ...
CTATTTTTCCTTTCTTGCCGCCTTTGCAGCCCGCTCTACGGCGCGAAAAAGGTTCGCCCGCTGTCAACGCTCAGACCCGAACGAAGAACGCCTTTGCGCCGAAAATTGTGTACATACCATATTCCCGCTTGAACTCAAGGACACTTTGAAGAAAAAGGACATTGAGGCTGTCGCGCACTGCCGTGAAAGGTTTCAACCCCGCGCAGAGATACGAGGAGCGGGGAGTTGCCAGTATAGCGTTCTTCAAAGTAAAAGCGCATTCGATGAGGGCTTGAATGCTTGATTAATAGTGCGTGATGGACGCGTGGCCTTCGGCTCCTCGCAATGACAAGGGCCTCTCGCCGGCTATTGCGAGCGTAGCGCAGCAGTCTCGTGACAACTTTTGAGAATGACCATAAAACATCCTGCGCCGCTCATTTACGTAGGGTAAAGTCTTTTTTCTCTGGGTCCTGGGCCCTGACGAGATTCTCGATCACTACCATAAATGGCAAGCCGCTGAGGTCTTCGGGTATTCTCTTTCCCAAGAAAAAGATGGCGGGCGTCGAATCCAAGCCGAGTTCCAGACCCTGTTCGATGTCTTGGCGAATTTTTTTGTCTGCAGCCGAGTCTGCCTCCATCAATTTGCGGAACTCGCTTTCTCTGAGTCCTAATTGCGAAGCGAATACGAACCACGGCTTGCCCCTCAGGTCGGACTGATGAGCAAAAATGAGGTCCGCGTATTTCCAGTATTCGTCTGCCCCTCCCATGAGAAAAGCGGCGTAGGCCGCTCGAGCAGCCTCGCACGCGTAGGGATGCAGATTTTTCGACAATTTTTTGTTGCAGTCTGTGGAAAGGGGGAAATTTTTCAGAACCAGTCGCAAATGTTCTGCGTTGATATCCACCATGGCGTGGAGAAACAACTCTTTCCTTAGGCATACAGGGCATTGGAGGTCTGTGAACATGACGATAGCATATGGGGCCTGGGGCGACCCGTAGGAGGGATCTGCGGCGTCCACGGTCACATGGTAGGTCGGGGATGCTTGAATCATGGCTGTGGCGACGTCCGGGTTGTCACGGAGGTCGTTGTATTTTTGCGTGACCTTCGTCAAGACCAGCGACTTCTCCACCCATTGGGCGGCTGACATGACCGCAACCGCCGCGAGGACAGCCGAGGCGAGCAAGCAGATTGCCTCTGCTGGTGAAGCCGTTGACGGAGCTTCCAATTCTGGTTTTTTTCGCCGCATGACTGCAAGGCCGAAACTGAGGGCAGTGAGATTGACCACATGCACGACGATGCACCAGGTGCAGAGGAAATCCTCTTTAAAGATCATGAGATACGAGAAATAGGCGCTGAATGAGATGGCAAGGCAGAGATACGCGACGATGCTCGTAAATGCGATCTTTCTCAACCTGGGAATGCAAAGACCGTGAGCAGACAGCCAGAAGAGGATCACAAACCCGCATAATCCGACCACGGATGACGGAAAATACTCGAAGAGCATGGCCTCGGGCGTCTGCAACACCGCATCGCAGTTCACCAGCGCAGAGGGACGGCAAAGCGGCGATTCGGCGACCGCCCCTGATTCGACGGCCAAGAGCACATGACGGTATGAGAGAAACCCTGTCGCAAAAATACCCACAAGCGAAGCGGCAAGGAATATCAGGAAGACAGCCGCGCCCAAAACAGGGGCAGTAGGATTCCGAGACGCCCCTGCCCTGCTTTCCCGCGGCGCCGCAGCAATGCTCATTTCGTGATCTCCTCGCAGCCATGGAAGGAGTCGGCTCGAAAAAAATGGGCGGAGCGCATGCCACGGATTGTCGGCCCCTGCTGGATCATTCTCCGATCATTTCTCCCAATCTTCTACGTCGGATCGACTAGGATCCAGAATGGTTACCTTGGAGTTTTTGAGCGCGAGCCATTTTTTACATTTTCTGCACTGAATACGCACCCCTGTCTTCTTCACCAGCTTTATCACAGGAATTCTGCAGTCGTCACAAATGATCTCAGCGGTTTCCAATGAATCTAACGCGTAGGCCTCCCATATCTGGCCGCTTGCGGGTTCGATCTCCATGAGCTGCTTCACTGCTTCAACCATGGCGGCGGCGTCCGACGCCGAAAAACGTTCCTTGGCGCAGGTCTTCTCGATTGTCTCTACCAGGGCTTTGTAGCGTTTGCTCTGCGCATTGGGACGGAAAGGACCTCGTTTTTCCCGGGACGACTTCATTTGCGGGGGCTTGCGCGGGGCAGAGAACTTGGCTCTCAGGCCCTTGAGTTTTTCCGGATAGGTTCTCACGTACCAGACGACGAAGATGAGGACCCAGATGCCGACTCCTATGATCAGTTCCATTTCCTTACGCTCTTATCATGTTCGGCGTCACGCGCAATCGAGACAGAAGCATTCGTGACCTTTGATTGTCGTCATGTATTGGCAGGCCAGGAACGGCTGCATGCTCTCGTGTTTCCATAAGCTGAGGAGGTTCTTTACTGTGGGCGACAATGTAACATTCACCTTTGAATACTGCAACCCGTTCATTGTTTACTCCTGAGATAGTTCCTAACCCATTGACTTTATCCGTTCTTTTCTATAATATAGCAAATGAGCATTATCGAGTCTAAAGAGTCAAGAAGCGGTTGAACGCGCGAGAGGCAGAACATGTTCTCTATTTTGTCATGGGTTAAGTCAAAATTATTACATCATCCTGCACCCCTCAGCGATAGGGTGACGGAATTCCAGATGATTGCTGAGGGCGCATGGGGCGGCTCCGTCAAAGAAGATGACATCCCCTGGGCCATCGTACTAGATGAGGTTCATCAGCCTGAACCGCATACGGCGGCGCAACAGGGCGAAGCAGGCCTGGAATTGGGATTGCCAGCGCCTGTTCTTTTCGCGTTGTCGTTCCTTCTCGCTCTTGCGGTCTTCTGTTCAGTGGACTAGTCTGCTTGACAGTATGGCCTCTTCTTGCTACAAATCAACAGTCAATCTGTTCTAGCCTTACATATATCGGAAGACTTTCAAAAACAGGTCACAGCAGTAGGATGACCCGGGATGGCGTACTCCATGATTTCTTGCCCGAAGGATTGGTTGAGCACCTCGATGTGAGCTGTCTTGGTGCGTAATATAAACTGAAGAGGAGAAAATGCCGTGAGAGTCCTGGTATCGGACAACCTGTCGGAGTTGGGTGTGCAGATCTTTCGCGAGTCAGAGGGCATCGAAGTGGATGTGAAAGTCGGACTCAGCCCAGAGGAGCTGAAGGCCATCATCCACGAATATGACGCCCTTGCCATTAGGGGCGCGACCAAAGTAACGGAAGACATCATAGGAGCAGCCGAGAAACTCAAGGTGATTGGACGAGCCGGGACTGGTCTGGACAATGTCAACATTCCTGCGGCGTCTAAGCGAGGCATCGTGGTCATGAATACGCCCGGGGGCAACACAGTGACGACGGCAGAGCACGCATTGAGTATGCTCATGTCCCTCGCTCGGAACATCCCCCAGGCCGACCACTCGATGAAGCAAGGAAAATGGGAGAAAAAGAAATTTTCGGGGACCGAGGTATTCAATAAGACCCTCGGGATCATCGGCTTGGGAAAAATTGGGTCTGTGGTGGCGGATAGGGCAGCGGGATTAGGAATGAGTGTGATTGCGTACGATCCATTCCTGTCTGAGGAACAAGCGAAGCAGATGGGCATCAAATTGGAATCGTTGGACAATGTTTTAGCTCAGTCACATTTCATTACCCTGCATGTGCCGTTGACCGACGAGACCCGAGGTCTCATAAATGCCGCAACGATCGCCAAGATGAGAGATGGCGTTCGAATCATTAATTGTTCTAGGGGCCCTGTGGTTAATGAAGACGATTTGGCGGATGCCATAGAATCCGGCAAGGTGGCCGGCGCTGCCTTGGACGTCTATACCAAGGAGCCGCCTGGTTTGACGCGATTGATCTCATTGGACCGAGTCATATGCACGCCTCATCTCGGCGCCTCGACTAAGGAAGCCCAAGACAACGTCGCAATAGCGGTTGCAACGCAAATCAGAGACTATCTCCTGTACGGGACGATCAGGAACGCGGTGAATGCCCCCGCAGTATCGGGCGAGGCCCTGGAGAGACTCAAACCGTACCTAGATTTGGCGCAACGCCTCGGGTTGTTCCTTGGCCAAACCATTCAAACCGGCATCAAGAGCGTCGAGGCTCAGTACTGCGGCGAGGTGGCGGACATGGAACTCAAGCCGATCACTACCATTTTCCTGACCGGCCTGCTTACCCCCATCATGAAGGAAGACGTCAACCAGGTGAACGCGCCTATGGTTGCGGAGGAGCGGGGCATAGTAGTGTCAGAGACCAAGGTGAAGAAATCGGAGGATTTTGTCTCTTTGCTTCGCTACAAGGTCGCCACAGAGAGGCAGGACCATGTGGTGGAAGGTACGCTGTTCGGCAAGGCAGAGCCTCGAATGGTCACGTACGGCAGTTTTCGCGGCGAATTTGATTTATCAGGCGAACTTCTCCTTATTCGAGCCATCGACAAACCGGGCGTCATCGGCATGGTTGGGGCAACCCTTGGGGAAAATGGCATCAACATCTCCCACTTTCAATTCGCCCGTCAGAGGCAGGGAGGAGACGCGCTGCTGTTCCTCAACACGGACATGAAAACTGATCAAAAGACCATCGATCAACTTGCCGCGCTGGAGAATGTACTCTCGGTGAAGCGGCTCACCATATAGTCAAGGATCGGCAATGCTGAATATTAGAGATCTATCCCGACCGGAGCTTCCCAAGCAGGATAATTACGAACAGGCGCTCCGGTTGGGACTGGAAGCTCTTGAGCGAAAAGACCCTGGCAGGGTCGCAGCCAAGGCGGGTTGCGACTTCACACAAAGGACGCTCGTTGTTCCTCACCTCGACCGTTCCATCGCATTCGAACTCGATTCAAAAAAGTTTATCGTGCGAGAAACAGGAGAGGAGGCGCCAATTTGGCTGGCAATATTGGCCTTGCACTATTTGAACAACGCAGACGGTCAACCGCCAACTGGCGTGCTCAAGCATTTTAGGGAATTCAAGGAGGGACATTTTTACGAGCCCGCTTTCAATAGGAGAACAAAAGACATACTGGTGCAGGCGTTTGGGAACCGTCCCGAACTCATGACCAAGGCCGCGCTCAAACTGCGTGGCAAGCTGCTGGCTACAGGAGATGCGGCTGCCGAGCTCCCCTACTTCCCGTATATCCCTATTACGTGCATTCTATGGCGTGGCGACGATGAATTCCCCGCCGAAGCAAGCGTTTTATTCGACGAGACAGCCAATCTGTATTTCAGCGCTGAAGACATGGCGGTGGCTGGCCAGATGGCGGTGTTGGAACTGCTCAAATCTTCTCGAGACTGAGCTTCCTTCCGAAGATGACAATGCGCATAAGATGAAGAGGAAACAATCAGAAAGATCTTTGGAAGGTGAAAACAGATGAAGATAGCAGTATCCGGCAAAGGGGGAGTAGGCAAAACCACGCTGAGCAGTTTACTGGCGAGATATTGGGCGCGTAAGGGCTACCGGGTTCTGGCCGTTGACGCAGACCCCGACGCAAATTTGGGATCAGCGCTCGGGATTGACACGACCGATCTCACCCCCATAGCCAAAATGGAAGACCTCATCCACGAACGGACCGGCACGCGACCAGGGACGGTGGGTGGTTTCTTTAAGATGAATCCCCGCGTGGACGATCTGCCAGAGGCGCTGAGCAAGGAAAAAGACGGCGTTCGGCTGTTGGTGATGGGGACGGTGAAGAAGGGCGGCGGCGGATGCATTTGCCCTGAGAGCGTGCTCCTGAAGGCCCTCATCAACCACCTTGTTCTGTATCAGAAAGACCTCGTCATTATGGACATGGAGGCTGGCATAGAACATCTCGGTCGCGGGACCGCGCAGGGCGTTGATCGTCTTGTCATCGTGGTGGAACCTGGTCGGCGGAGCCTGGAGACGGCAGTAAAAGTGAAACAATTGACGGCGGATATTGGCCTATCGAGGGTGGCGGCGGTGGGCAGTAAAGTTCACGACGCTTCGGAAGCCGAATACCTCGAAAAAAACCTCGAGAGCATCCCGCTCATCGGTATATTGCCCTATTCCAGGGAAATTGCCGTTGCGGACCTCGAGAACAGGCCACCGTCGCTCGATGATCCCGAGATCTTTCCCGCCATAGAGAAGATAGCGCGCGCCTTGGAGGAGCATCAGACGTCGCGCTAACAATAGTCACGTGACATGCTCGCGGCGTTTTGCAGGAAGCGCCGCGGCTTGTGAGCCAGGCTATGTGAAATCATATTCAAGAGGAGGTTTGCATGTCGGCAAAAATCATCAGTGGCAACGAAGTATCTCAGCAACTCAAAGATGAGATGAAACAGGAAGTTATGGAGCTCAAGGCCCAAGGACTCGAGCCATGCCTCGCGGTCATCCTCGTGGGAGACGACCCGGCTTCAAAGGTCTATGTATCAAACAAGAAAAAGGCGTGTGAATACATCGGCATAAAATCTCTCGAGACAAGGCTCCCTGCGGAGACCACCACAGAGCAGCTTTTGGAAGTCATAGACGGATACAATAAGGATAAGACGGTTCACGGTATCCTCTGCCAGCTTCCGTTGCCAAAGCATATTCCTGAGACAAAAATTTTGAGGTCGATTTATCCTGAGAAGGATGTGGACTGTTTTCACCCGTACAATGTCGGCCTTATCAGCATCGGCGAGGTGCGATTTCTGCCTTGCACGCCGGCTGGGGTCATCGAGCTGATCAAGCGCGGGGGATTCCAGACAGCGGGACAAGACGTTGTCATTCTCGGACGCAGCAACATCGTAGGCCGTCCCCTCTCCAACATGCTGGATCAGCGTGACATGAATGCCACCGTGACCATGTGCCACACAAAAACAAAGAATTTGAAAGAGCGCTGCAGGGCGGCTGACATTGTTATTGCCGCCATGGGAGTTCCGGAATTCGTCAAGGGCGACATGGTCAAGGAAGGCGCGGTGGTGATCGATGTGGGAATCAATCGCGTCGAAGCCCCTGGCACGGAAAAAGGATTTAAACTCGTTGGCGACGTGGCATTCGACGAGGTAAAAGAAAAGGCCGCAGCTATCACGCCCGTTCCAGGCGGCGTTGGACCAATGACCATTGCGATGCTCATGAAAAATACGCTCACCGCAGCCAAAGAGACTATGAAGAAGTAGCATCTAAGGGGGCGACTAAGCACATTCTCAAAAGTGTGCTCATGGACTTGGCAAATCCCCGGGACGGCATCTCGGGGATTTGTCTTCTGAGGATTCGATGGCGAATCTCATACTTATCACTGGCGGCGCACGCAGCGGAAAAAGCCGAACAGCCCTCGAGGCTGGCGAGCGCATTGGCGGACGCAAGCTGTTCGTTGCCACATGTCCGCTCATGGATGACGAAGAAATGATGCGACGAATCCAGCGGCACAAAAAAGAACGCCAACAGCGCGACTGGGATACCGTGGAGGAACCCCATGACATTGCAGCTGCGCTGCGCAGCTCGTCCGCATACGACGTGCGATTGGTTGATTGTGTGACGATGTGGGTGAACAATCTCATGTATAACGCGGGGCGCCAAGGGCGGCAACTAGATGAGGAGTTTATTTCAGAGCGCTGCGCCGAAATACTGGAAGCATCCTCACGCCTGAACGGGACCGTTATTTTTGTCACCAATGAAGTGGGTTGGGGCATCGTGCCGGAAAACGAGTTGGCCAGACGCTTTCGAGACCTTGTCGGGCATTGCAATCGTCTCATCGCAGAACGAGCAGACAAGGTAATTTTGACAGTGTGCGGCCTGCCCCTTTTTTTGAAGAATGGAGATATGTGATGACTATACTTGAATCTGTCATAAAAGCTATCACCCCTCAAAGTTCTGCCTACCGTGACAAGGCTCATGAGAGGCTCGCGCAACTGACCATGCCTTTCTGGGCCTTGGGGCGGTTGATGGACCTCGCGGTTGACCTGGCGGGTATGACGAAATCCATGGCCCCGCCGGTTGCGAGGCGATCGGTGGTGGTTTTTGCGGGAGACCACGGCGTGGTCAAAGAAGGGGTGAGCAAGTATCCGCAAGAAGTGACCTGCCAAATGGTTCGAAACTTCGTCAACGGCGGAGCTGGGATCAATGCGATAAGCCGAGTCGTTGGCGCCAAGGTGATCGTCGTGGATATGGGAACCGCAGCGCCTCTGGATGATCTCGTGAAGGAGGGCAAAGTTCTTTCACGCCGCATCGGACCAGGGACGAAGAATATGGCAGCGGGTCCGGCCATGACGAGGGAAGAGGCTTTGGCGTCGGTGGAGGCGGGCATTGGCGTCGCCTTAAAACTTGCTGACGACACTGACATTTTTGCCACTGGCGAAATGGGAATCGGGAACACGACCCCTAGCAGCGCGATCACCGCAGTCCTCACCAAGCAACCCGCGGCAAAGGTCACCGGACGAGGAACAGGGCTCGAAGAACCCGAATTTCACCACAAAATCGAAGTGATAGAGAGGGCTCTGGCTTTGAACAAGCCCTGCGCCGACGATCCTCTGGACGTCTTGGCAAAGGTTGGCGGATTTGAAATAGGGGGCATCGCAGGCCTCATTTTAGGGGCTGCTTCTCTGAGAAAACCGGTGCTGTTGGACGGCTTCATTTCCACTGCAGGCGGGCTCGTGGCGCATGCTTTATGCCAATCGTCGGCTGAGTTCATGATCGCATCCCATCGGAGCGTTGAGCAGGGCCATTCTTTTGCGCTTTCTCATTTAGGGAAAACGCCTCTTTTAGACCTTGATCTTCGCCTTGGAGAGGGAACTGGGGCAGCCTTGGCCATGAGTCTGGTAGAGGCTTCGGTCCGAATACTCACCGAGGTCGCCACGTTCGAGGAAGCCGCAGTGTCAGGCGCTTTAGGTTAACCAGTCGGTCCACCCGTCTTGACACGCCAGAATCGGATTGCTATATATATTTAAGAGTGACGCGGGGTGGAGCAGCCAGGTAGCTCGTTGGGCTCATAACCCAAAGGTCAGAGGTTCAAATCCTCTCCCCGCTACCAAAGAGACGCAAAAGGCCACTGCATATGCGCAGTGGCTTTTTCACAATTTCCCGCCTGCGAAACCGACCTAACCTGTTCTCGCAAGTAATCACGAATTCCATGAGGCGCCCGTCGGCGTCATTCCCTCGGAAGAGGCAATCCAAGTATCCTGGATGGCGGATCAAGTTCGGCATGACCATGCAAGAATCAGCGACGACTCGCCACGATCACGGGAACACCGTCGTGAACGCGTGCATTCAAGAATACTATGTTCTGCACCGGTTGCGTCGCATTGCTCAGCGGCGGAGCCTGGCGCTTTCCCACGCTGCATACCCCAGACTTTACGCACGAGTTTGGCGGGCATCACCTCTGCCTGTGCCTTGCATGCGGACAAGCGGCGCCTGCTGATGGCTGCGCGGAGCAGCGTTGCGCAACGCACAAAGGGTATGTTCATGACCTTCTCCGGTGCTGTGCATCGCGCTGGCGTAAACGCGCGCGGGTCATGCGTTCCCGCAATCCCCCTTGTTCGACGAAGTCCTTTTCTAGTCGTTTGAGCTGCCGGTCAAGGAGATAGTTGGTCTGATGGATCAGGCAGATCACGATATTCGCCAAGACCTCCGGCGGGCGGGTCTCGAAAAAAGGGCGAAAGGTTTGAAATGTCACGGGAGGATGGGACACCCGTGACGAAGGCGACATACGCGAAGGAATGTCCTTGGTCACATGTGTCCCCTGGGTCTCGTGCCCGCGCGGCGGTGCAATCTTTCCGGACGAAAGCTTGCGCACATATTGCGCTTCCTTACTGTTCTTGTCCCATTCCCGCATGCCGCGCGTTCTCAGAAAGTCGCGGTAGTCAGTGAGGAGTTCTTCGAGGCTGGCCCGCGCCACATTGGTCAGCTTGATCTCGGTTTCTTTAGATGTCCCAGAAGCTATGCTGGCTTCAACGATATTCTGCTTGCCGGAGCGGGCGGCCTGAACCATCTGATCAACTGTACGGTCGCGTTTGTGCAGATGATCGGCGCAAAATTTGACGGTGGCATCATAGACGATTTCGGCCTTTTGAAAAGCCAAGAGGTTTTCGTAGCCTCCATGCGGTGGTATGAAACGATCCGTCATGCGACTAGGTCCTCCAAAGAAGAAATGAAAGGAATTGGTGCAGCAAGCTGCAGCACAATTGCCCCGTCGGGCCATCCCTCGGCAGATGCCCGCAAATAGTTGAGGTTTTGTAGAAAGCCCTTAGCTACCGAGGAGCGTCTTGGCCTACACTCTCTGTTGGTATGCTTCGTGGTTATCGATTCTTGACATCCTTGGGCTATTTCTTCAGTTCTTCCGCGATTTCGCGCTCGATGGCAAGGGGCTCGCGGATGAGCTGCGCCC
>Ga0123519_10016215_pt1 | contig 10379 bp, 13 predicted proteins | sample YelNatPaOPRAMG02_FD_87396 | JGI IMG/M metagenome (GOLD analysis project Ga0123519, IMG submission 87396) | Hot spring microbial communities from Yellowstone National Park - Yellowstone National Park OP-RAMG-02 (version 2) | ecosystem: Environmental > Aquatic > Thermal springs > Hot (42-90C) ...
GACACTATTGACTATGAAATTGCTCTGTCTCGCCTGAAAGATAAAAACGATGAAATCCTCACTTCGCGCGAGTTTAAAAACAAATATCTTCATGACAAATAAAATATACTACAAGAACTCAGTAGGAAAAGACCTTAAAGGAATTGATTACTCCGAGAGAAACCGTATTATTGCCAAGATAGAAAAAATACTTTCCCTTGACCCAAATGCCGGCAAAAAACTTCAAAATAGTGACTGTCGCAGTTTGCGAATTGGAAATTACCGGGTTATTTATATTAAAGTAAAAGATGGTGTCCTGATTGTCAGAATCGGGCACCGCAAGGACGTTTATAGATAGTAGTCAAAGCAGCACAATGGGAATTCAGAAATAAAAATTGGAGGAGTTATGGCTGATTTAAAAATCAAGTTTTGTGGTTTAGAGCTGGAAAATCCTTTCCTCCTGGCACCGGCCCCACCAGCCGATAATGCCGAGATGGTTGCCCGGGGTCTGGAAATGGGCTGGGCCGGGGTGGTTCTGAAAACAACCTCAGTGGAGAGCGAAGAGGTTATCCTGAAATATCCGATGATGACCGGCTATGACTTTGAGGAAAAAAAGGTAATCGGTCTGGGAAACATTGATTTAATTTCTGAGAGGCATATTGACCAGTTAGAAAAAGATGTGGTCTTTTTAAAAAAGCGCTTCCCCCAGAAAATGATTGGCGTCAGTATTATGGGAAAGAAAAAAGAGGACTGGGAAACGCTGGTCAAACGATTGAAAGCCGCGGGGGTTGACTATATTGAATGTTCCTTTTCCTGTCCGCAGGGAACTCTTGGCGCAAAACCCGGAGCGATGTTAGGACAGGATGCCAATGCTTCCCGGACGGTCGCCAGCTGGGTGAAAAATGCGGCGGGAAAAACCCCGGTATCAATGAAACTTACTTCTCATGTCGCCGATATCACCGAAATTGCCCAGGCAGTAAAAGAGGCTGGTTCCGACGCGGTAACCGCCATCAATACGGTCAAGGCCTTAATGGGAATTGATTTAGAAACTTTCATTCCCCGGCCCAATGTTGGTGGCAAATCCACTTACTCCGGATATTCCGGACCAGCAATCAAACCAATCGCTTTGCGCTGCGTTGCCGAAATTTCCCGCAAGGTTGGTATTACGGTTTCGGCCACTGGCGGAATTACCACCTGGCAGGATGCAGCGGAATTTTTACTCTGTGGCGCCCGCAGTTTACAGGTCTGTACCGCAGTAATGCGCTCGGGCTACCGGATTATTGAGGATTTTACTGATGGACTGAAGAACTATCTGGATGAAAAAGGAATTCAATCAGTGGAAGAAATTGTCGGAAAATCTTTGCCCTATATTGTTTCTCATGACGAACTGCCGCGGCCGAAAATCCGCTCCCGAATAAATTTAGAAACCTGCGAAAAGTGCGACCAGTGCTATATCGCCTGCCGCGACGGGGGACATCAGGCAATTGAACTGGATGAAAATCGGTTGCCAAAGGTTGATGACGAAAAATGCGTCGGCTGCGGGATGTGTTATTCGGTCTGTCCGGTATTTGACTGTATAAAATTGGTGGCAATAGAATAAAAATTATTTCCGGAGGTGGAAAAATGGGTAAAAGATCCAAAAGTAAACAGAAGAGAAAAAAATTGCACTTTCGGCTAAAGCATAAAAGACGTCTTGAACGAAAAAAACTGGCCGCCCGCCTATCCCAATCCAAGAGTTAAAAATGAAGAGAAGAATTTTGGTTGTCGGACTGGGCTGGCTATTGACAAATTTGCTTGTCTTATCCCTGGCCGCCCGAAACAATTTCGGTCTCGGGGCAATTATTGGCGAGCCATCCGGAATAAGTGCCAAACTCTGGCTGGACAATAAACAGGCCATTGACGGGGCCTTAAGTTTTTCCTTTGGGGAACACAGTGAATTTTCTTTTCACAGCGATTATCTCTGGCATCGCTCGGACCAGTTTGAGGTAGAACAGGGAAAACTACTGCTCTATTATGGCCTGGGGGCCCGGATAAAATCCGCCGATAATTTCCGCCTGGGAATTCGCGCTCCGGCTGGTCTAAACTATATCTTTGCTACTGCCCCGCTGGACATTTTTCTGGAAATTGCCCCGGTGCTGGATCTAATCAACAAAACCGAATTTCGCCTGACCGGGGCTCTGGGTGCGAGATATTTTTTCTTTCTCTATATCAAATAAATGCGTCTGGTCAGGTATTAAAATAGTCGCTACCAATGAAAATTATCCAGGATAGCATTTCCATCGCTGAACTGAAAAAAATTGCCAGAGAAACATTTGGTAATTTAGTTAAGGCAGTAGTTGATGTGGAAAAGCGAATTATGGTAATTGGCGGGGAACTACATTCAGATGAAGAAGCCCGGTTACTGGAAAACGGCTCCCGCCAGGAGGATTTGTGGGGAATAAATCTCTATCCCGAACTTACCGACGAGAACTGGCTGGAGTTTGATTCGCTGATAAACTTACGACCATTACAGAACAATCGCAGTCGCAGAGTGGAAAATCCTGAAATCAGAAAAAAGATAATAGAAATCGTCAATAGTTTAGTCAAAAGATGAATTATCAACATCGGCAACTATCGGCCGGGCGCTGGCCGGAATTAACATTTTTTGAACAAATGGCCAACATTGGAAGTGAAATTGAACGGGCAATATCCTGGAAAAAGAAAAGCACCGAATACAGTATCCGGGCGGTTGAGCGAGCCCTGGAACTTTTAGATTTGACCATTGCCGATATTAAAAACCGCCATCGTTTAAAGGAACTGCTGCGCCTGCGCGAGACAATAGTTGATTATTTTTATTTTCATAATGAGTTCGGCTCTTCTGATGAGTCCTGGCAAAAATACTTTTATGCCTTTAGTTATGCCGCCAGACTCTCGGCCAGACCGGCGGCCAATACCTGATTAATTTGCTATAATTATATTTTATGGAAAAATCAAACCGGATACTTATCAGCAACGCCCTGGCAGTTTTTACTGGCGAAAAAAATAATTTGCGACTTTCCGGAATGGATATATATATTGAAGGACCGGAAATAAAACTTGTCGGAAAAAACCTATCAAGAAAAATCAAAAGACCGGACAGAAAAATTGAGGCCAGAAATTGTGTGGTTATTCCCGGTCTGGTCAATACTCATCACCATTTATACCAGACATTTACCCGGGCAATTCCCGCGGTGGCTAATGCCAAACTTTTTGACTGGCTGGTTTATCTTTATGAGGTCTGGGCCAATCTCACTCCGGAAATGGTTTATACCAGTGCGCTGGTCGGACTGGGGGAATTGTTACTTACCGGCTGCACCACCTCGGCCGACCAGTTTTATGTCTTTCCCGAAGGCCAGCCAACCAATTTAATTGATAGCGAAATTGCCGCGGCAAAAAAGTTAGGAATAAGATTTCACCCGACCCACGGCTCAATGTCTCTGGGTCGTTCCCGGGGCGGACTGCCGCCAGATCGGGTGGTGCAAAACGAAGAAAAAATTTTACAGGAAAGTGAACGGCTCTTCACTAAATTTCATAACCCGGAAAAATTTTCCATGTGTCGTCTCTCCCTGGCTCCCTGCTCACCCTTTTCGGTGACTAAAGAACTGTTGAAACTTTCTGCGGAGTTTGCCCGCCAGAAACAAATATATCTGCACACCCATCTGGCGGAAACCCTGGATGAGGAAAAATTCTGTCTGGAAAAAATGGGCAAAAGACCATTTGAGTATATGGAAGAGGTTGGCTGGACCGGCCGAGATGTCTGGTATGCGCACTGTGTCTATCTCAATGACGAGGAGATTAAGAAAATGGCCCGGACCAAAACCGGGGTGGCTCATTGCCCGGTTTCTAATCTCCGGCTCGGTTCCGGCATTGCCCCGGTCAGGAAAATGTTAAATGAAGGAGTAAATGTTTCTCTGGCAGTTGATGGTTCGGCCTCCAATGACTCGTCTAATATGCTAGCGGAATTGCGCCAGTGTCTGTTAATCCACCGGATAAAGAGCGGGGTTGATTCTATGTCGGTGGATGAGGTATTATTGATGGCCACGGTCGGCGGAGCTACGGTTCTCGGCCGGAATGACATCGGAAAAATTGCTCCCGGCTATGCTGCCGATATAGCAATTTATGATTTAAACAAAATTGGCTATGCCGGAGCCAGTGACCCGATAGAAGCATTACTGCTGTGCGGAAGTTCCCAGATTGCCCGAACCGTTCTGGTGAATGGAAAAGTGGTGGTGGATAACTACCGGTTAAAAAACATTGACGAAAATAATTTGATAAAAACTGCCAACCGTTTATCCCGAAAATTGCCGACGGGAGGGAAAAAATGTTAAATGCTCCGAAATTATTTTTAATCATTGGAACTATAAGTTTCTCGGCCCTGGCTGCCGAACTGACACCAATCAATGATAATTATGAAAAAATAAAATCCACTAATACCGCCATTCGAAGAAATGCGGCGATTTATCTCGGCAGTGATTCCCAGCCGAAAACAATAGATGTCCTTCAGTCATATTTAAATGATCCGGATTCATCAGTCCGGCGGGCGGTGGTTTCTTCCCTGAGCCGGATTGTCAACAATAATCCCAATATCAGCAGCGACAAAATTCGCCTGAACAATCTGACTTCCGCTTTAACCACCCAGTTCAGTATTGACGAAAATATCGGGGTGCGGATAAGTATTATCAATGCTCTGGGAATAATCCGAAACAATTTTTCCCGGAAATTTTTACTCCAGATGCTGAAAGACCCTTATCCGATATATCGGGCCGAAGCCCTGCGGGCAATTCAGAATTATCAAAACCCCGAGGATTATTCTTTAATTGTTCAGGGATTAACCGACGAAGCCGAAGGGGTCCGGATTACCGCGGCGGAAATTATTGCCAACCGAAAAATAAAAAATGCCACTTCTCTTTTACTTAAAAATCTCGCCGACCCGGTCATGCCGGTCCGTCTCAGTATGGTCCGGGCCCTGGGCGAAATCGGTACAGCCAGAGAACTTGGCGGGTTAGAAAAAATGTTAAATGATAGTGATCCCACTGTCCGTCAGGCGGCTCAGGAAGCAATAGAAAAAATCAAGCAACGACAAACTCGTTAACTATGGTGCGGATATATTTTTACTCTCGGTTAAGCGAGATAGTGGGAAAAAAGGAATTGAAATTAAAAACCGAAAATCTACTGGATTTGCTGAAAATTCTCCACCAGCGATATGGTCAACAATTGGGTCAGGAACTATTTTCCGGTGGCGATATTAAGAAGGTCAATCCGGCTTATACGATTGTGATAAATGACCGGCCAGTAGATTTACAAAATATGAAAAAGATAAAGTTGAAAAACCATGACTCGCTTCACTTTATTCCGCCAATCGTCGGTGGCTAATCTATGCTGGAAAATTCTTTAACCACGGTTCAGATTATTCAGGGAATGGTTGCTCCGGCAATAATGATTTCCTGCTGCGGTTTGTTGTTTCTGGGATTACAAAATCGCTATGGTCGGATTGTTGACCGGCTGCGTCAGTTTAACCGGGAAAAGAAAAATGCCTCTATTGAGCAGACTGAAATACTTGACCGGCAAATAAAGCAGTTAGCCCTGCGGGGAAGATTGGAGCGCAATGCCCTGACCTGTCTGTTGCTGGCCGTAACCTTTTTTGTCTTATCCTCTCTTTTTATCATCTGGGGAAGGCCAGCAGTTATTACCTTTTTAATCGGAATGATTCTGGTCTTATCCGGGGCGATATTTGCTGGAATAGAAATTATCACTTCCTATCAGACGGTTTTAATGGAGACATTTTCCCGATGATTTTGATAAAGAATGCCACCCTGATTACTGGCGGAATTAACTCCCGGATAATTGCTAATGGGGCAATTCTAATAGACGGAGAAAAAATTGTTGCCGTTGGCACCGAAAAATCAATAAAGAAAAAAATTGGCCAGAGAAAAATTACTGTTCTGGATGCCCAACAGCGTCCGGTGATGCCCGGATTTATCTGTGCTCATCATCATCTCTATTCTACCTTTGCCCGGGGAATGAAGGTGGCGGGTGAACCGGCAAAAAATTTTGGTGAAATTTTAGAAAAACTCTGGTGGTTGCTGGACAGAAATCTGGATAGCCGGGAGTTTATTTATCAGTCCAGCCGTCCGCCGCTAATCGAATGTATCCGGTCCGGAACAACCACAATTATTGACCACCATGAATCCCAGGGAAAACAACTAAATTCTCTGGATTATATCCAGCAAGCAATTGAAGAAACTGGAATTCGGGCCTGCCTATCTCTGGGAGTTTCTGACCGCTACGGTCGGGCCGAAGAGGGCCTGGCGGAAAATGAACGTTATCTGAAAAAAATTACTTCCAGCAATAATCAGCGACTTCAGGCAATGGTCGGACTTCATGCTTCTTTCACGGTCAGCAACGAGACACTGCGCCGGGCAGTTGCCTTAGCCAGTAAATTTGGCGTTGGTATCCATACCCATTGTGCCGAGGACCGGAGCGACCAGTTAATCAGTGAAGAAAAATATCAGCAACGAGTGGTGGAAAGATTTTATCAATATGGCGCCCTGACTGAAAAAACAATCCTCGCCCACGGGATTCATTTAAACAACCACGAACTACAACTAATTCAGGCCACCGGGGCGATAATAGTGCATAATCCTGAAAGCAATATGAATAATGCGGTTGGTACGGCTAATGTCTTAAAAATGCTGGAAAAAGAAATTCTGGTCGGGCTGGGTACTGACGGGATGAGTAGCAATATGTTGCAACAGATGCGCTGCGCCTATTTATTACAGAGAAATTTTTACGGAGATCCGAGGATATTTTTTGTCGAAGCGCCGAAAATTTTGCTGGATAACAACGCCCGAATCGCCCAGAGAATTTTTGGGGCAAAAATCGGCTATTTAGAACCAGATTATCTGGCGGATATCATTATCCTTGATTATTTACCACCCACCCCGCTAAAAAGCGAAAATTTTCTTGGCCATCTTCTCTTCGGTCTGGTTAACGCTCCGGTTGATACCACTATTGTCGCCGGACGAATCTTGATGAAAAACAAAAAATTAACTATAATAGATGAAGAAAAAGTTCTGGCCCAGTCGCGCCAAACTGCCAAAAAATTCTGGGCAAAAATTAACGGAGAAAGGAAAGGACAATGAAAAACAAAGTTAATGAAGAAGTTTTGAAAAAAACTGTTCAGCGGTGCCGGGAAAGAAATATAATCATCCCAACCTTTGCCGAACAAAAAGACCCAAACAAAATTCCCCAGAAGATAAAAGACCGTCTAAAAAATATCGGTCTGTGGGAGGTCAATCCCTTAAATCTTTTCCGGATAACCTGGAAGAATAATCCAAAAGAAGCAGGCGGAGATGGTTTATTTCACGGAGTAAATTATATAGAAATTCCGTCGGCACTCAGCGGAGTAAAGGCCAGGATTATCGGGCTGGTCGGCAAATGGTTTCCAACCGGAGCCCATAAAGTTGGAGCGGCTTTCGGCTGTCTGGTACCACGGCTGGTAACTGGTGAGTTTGACCCGACAACCCAGAAAGCGGTCTGGCCATCAACCGGAAATTACTGTCGCGGGGGAGCTTTTGACTGTGCCTTACTGGCCTGCGATGCGATTGCTATATTGCCAGAAGAAATGAGTAAGGAAAGATTTGACTGGCTGCGGGAAATTGGGACAAAAGAAATTTTTGCCACTCCGGGCTGCGAAAGTAATGTCAAAGAAATATATGATAAGTGCTGGGAATTAAGAAAAGAACGGGGGAATAAAATTGTGATTTTTAACCAGTTTGACGAATTCGGTAATTCCTGCTGGCATTACGAGATAACCGGCTCAGCGATTGAAGAGGTTTATAACCAAATCCGGAAAAAGAAAAATCGCCTGAGCGCTTATGTCTCGGCCACTGGTTCGGCGGGAACAATCGGGGCCGGAGAATATCTAAAAAAAATCTTTCCCGTGATAAAAGTTGCCGCCACCGAAGCCTTACAATGTCCAACCTTATACCTGAACGGATTTGGCGGGCACCGGATTGAAGGAATCGGCGACAAACATGTTCCCTGGATTCACAATGTCCGCAACACTGATAATGTCATTGCTATTGATGATGAAAATACCATGCGGATTTTACGTCTCTTCAACGAAGAAAATGGCCACCGGGTTTTGGAAAAAGAAGGACTGAAATCAGAATTGATTAAGCAGTTACCAATCCTGGGAATTTCCAGTATCTGTAATCTGCTGGCCTCAATTAAACTGGCCAAGTATTATGAGATGAATGAAGAAGATGTCATCTTTACTATCTTTACCGATTCTTCGGATATGTATAAATCCCGGCTCAAAGAAATGGAAGAAGCGCGCGGAAAATACACTGAAAAAGATGCTCTGATTGACCTGACCCATTATCTGCAAGGAGTGGGTATTGACTGGGTTAAAGAACTTTCTTACTGGGACCGGAAGGCTCTCCATAATTTAAAATACTTCACCTGGGTCGAACAACAGGGCAAAACCGTTGAAGAACTGAATGCGCTCTGGAATCCGGAGTTCTGGGATGAGGTTTTTTCGCAAATTCCCGAGTGGGACAAAATGATTAAAGAATTTAACGACCGAACTGGACTTTTGAAAAATCTATAAAATATCATTTTACTCGTCGCCACTTAAAGAAGAAAATATGACCGAAACCGATTTCTTAAAAAATTTATCTTCGTCTTCGCTGGACAATCTTATAAAGATAGTTCAGGAAGCAGTTCGCCGGCCAACCCTTTCCGGCCAGGAAAAACCACTGGTTGAATATCTTTCCCGAACCGCCCGACAACTGGGCTATGACAATGTCTATTCGGACCGGATGGGCAATCTGATTGCCCGGGTTGTCGTCGGCAATGGCCAGGGGCCGAAAGTGGTCCTCAGCGGGCATCTGGATACAGTCAGCGCTACTGAAAAGGACTGGGATAGCGCTACCGGTCCTTTCAGCGGGGCGATTAAAGACGGTAAAATTTATGGCCGGGGAGTTGCCGATATGAAAGGAGCGGTTGGAGCAATGTTGCTGGCCGCCGCCTCACTTAAAAAATTACCCAAAAATTTTTCTGGCGAGGTTTATCTGGTCGGAACGGTAATTGAGGAATTATTTGAAGGCGTTGCCTTCCTGGAGGCCCTGAAAGAAATCCGACCAGATTATATTATCATCGGGGAAGCCTCGGATGGAAAAATTAATCTCGGCCAGCGCGGCCGGGCCGAAATCTTGATTACGGTCTATGGTGAACCGCAACATGCTTCCACCGGACGAAAAGTGGTCAATGCCATTGAGCAGGTGGCTTATGTAATAGATAGTTTTCATCGCTGGTATCGCTCGCCGGCTGACCCGATCCTGGGAAAGCGCAATATCGTCCCGACCGATATAAAAATTCCGGTTGGTGGCGGCGGCGGGCTGGACGGACGCGGGGGAAATTCTACTGTCCCCAATCGGGTGGAAATAACTTATGATGTTCGGACCCTGGTTGGTGACACAGCCGATTCCATACTTAAATTGATTAAAGATAATCTGGAGCCGACCATCGCTCTCGGGCGACAGAAATATCCCCAGTTAAAAGACCCGACAGTGGTTCTGGCCCAGGATTCAGCAACAACTTATACCGGAGTGGTAATCCAGCAGCCAAAATTTGCCCCGGCCTGGCGAACCGACAAAAAAAGTGTAATCAGTCAAAAAGCCGTTGCTGGATTACAGAAGGTCGGTGAGAGCGAACCGAAATTCGGCGCCTATAGTTTTTGTACCGACGGGAGCGCCATTGTTAAATACCGCGAACTTTTCCCTGATGATAACGTAGAAATCATTGGTTACGGTCCGGGCAGTGAACGGGTAGCTCATACTGTTAACGAGTTTCTGGATATCCAGGAACTCCAGCGAATCTATTCTGGTTACTTAGGAATTGTTTCGGAATTATTAAGACATGAATAAATTTGAAATTGCCTGTCGGAAATTTCTCGCCAGAATCATCTCCACCAGAAGTTTATCCGGTCAGGAAAAGAAATTATCCCGGATTATTGCGGCGGAAATGCGCTCTCTTAACTATGATGAGGTCAGGATTGACCGGCTGGGAAGTGTGGTTGGCCGAATCGGTTCGGGAAAGAAAAAGATACTTTATGATGCGCACATTGATACCGTCGGTGTTGCCGATCTGGACAATTGGAAAACCGACCCATTTAAAGCGGTAGAGAAAAATGGAATTATTTATGGCCGGGGAGCAGTTGACGATAAGGGTTGTGTGGCGGCAATGATCTATGCCGGAGCCAGGATAAAAAATGACCCGGCACTTAAGTTTCACCGCCAGAATGATTTTAGCCTTTATGTTTCGGCCTCAGTCCAGGAAGAGGTTGCCGAAGGATATGGGATTAACTTTTTACTTAA
>Ga0123519_10016216_pt1 | contig 10378 bp, 6 predicted proteins | sample YelNatPaOPRAMG02_FD_87396 | JGI IMG/M metagenome (GOLD analysis project Ga0123519, IMG submission 87396) | Hot spring microbial communities from Yellowstone National Park - Yellowstone National Park OP-RAMG-02 (version 2) | ecosystem: Environmental > Aquatic > Thermal springs > Hot (42-90C) ...
AAGGCCGCTGATGATGGCCAGCGCAGCGCCCAACCCGGCGCCGCTGCTTACTCCCAGCACGTAGGGCTCGGCGAGAGGATTGCGCAGGAGAGCCTGAAAGATGCAGCCTGCGCATGCCAGCGCAGCGCCCACAGCGAAACCGGCGAGAACCCGTCTGATCCGCATGGCAAGGATCGCCGAACCCGTTGCGGTTGAAGGATCCGGCCAGCCTATGCCGCTCGCGCCCAGAGCGGAACAGAGAACCAGAACAGCGCAGGACGCCAGCAGCAGAATCAACAGGTTTATTCCAGGTCTTGCGTTCAAGAATCAGTCCTCTCGCCGATAATCCGGGATTCTCCGCGTGCCGCTGATGCAAATCGCTTGGCGTTCAGATGCATGCCGATGCTGCGGTTTTCTCCAGACAAAGCATATGCCGCTCTACGGCCGACCCACTGCGGTCTGAGAAAAGGCGTCTGTGTCCCATTCCCGGTGTTCCCCTTTCTTGTGTTTGCTCTTTTAAACCACATGGTGTCTGAACGCTGTTTTTTGAAAGGTCAGGCAATCCGGCCATTTTTCAAACACAAGATCGCGCTCGAACACAATCTCTTCCAATGTGAAATCCGGGGTGAAAACGCCGAGTCATTTGATGACGCCGATGGCGCGGCGAAGCGCAATAACGGCGTCCATGATGCGGGGGCCTGGCCTCAGCATCACATTGTTGTCAAATCCATCGTACACGGCTCCGTTGCGCACCGCTTTGACAGTTTCCCATCCTTCCCGCTTCCTTACCATGTCGGCCACGCCGTTCGACTGGCTCATGTAGAGGCAAACGATGACATCCGGATTCTTGTTCACGACCCATTCGCCTGACACCCGGAAGTAGTCATTCTCAGCATCATCACCTGCGTTTATGCCGCCGGCAAGACGGACAATGTCGGATATGAAAGAGTTTCGGCCCGCAGTCATCAATGGGTCGTTCCATATTTCAACAAAGACCGAGGGTTTGTTCGTCAGTGAAGCGATTTCCTTCTCCATGGCTGCAACCTGACGCTCAATCTCCGAAGCTCGTTTTTCCGCCTCATCCTCAAGGGAGAGCAACCGTCCCACGGTCCGTATTGCAGCGGGGATGTCCGCGAGAGTGCGGCACGCGATCCGTTCACGCCGGATCCCAAGTTCCCTGAGCTTTCTCCCGATGGACTCGTCTTCCAGGTCAACATCCAGCACGAGCGACGGCCGAACCGAGGCGAGGCGCTCGAGAGAAGGCGTGCCAAACCCTCCCACAACAGGTATCGAGGCGACTTCCGGAGGATAGTCGCATGCGCTTGTCCTTCCCACGAGGAGGTTTGTTCCTGAGAGCATGGCGACTATTTCCGTCAGGCTCGGGGCGAGAGAAACGACCCTGATTGTGTCAGGTTGGGACCTGGCCCTGGGCGCGCAGCCCGGCATTGCGATTGCAAGGGCCACGATGGAGCACATAGAGAGCGAAAACATTGCGCCTGCTCTCCGGCGCGCTGCCTGGCAGCATGTGATCGGGTAAGTCATGCGCTGATCGTATATATGGCTGCAATCCCGTCAAGGACGCTTCGCGCGTGTTTATCCTGCATTGCTGAGATCGGGGCTCGCACCTCGCGGAGCATGCCTTTCATCTCTGAACGTGTCAGGGCCGCGGGAAGCATGTTTTGGTGTTGACCTTTCTGGACTTTAACCCAGATTTTGAGTTTGCGAAATGGCAGGACTGCATAAGCTCCTGGAAGAACATGGCGTTCAGGCACGAGACGCTTTGCACGATCAGACACAAATAGCGAATTGCGAGAATGGGAGAGGGATGCTTTTCCTCAAACCGCATGGGATTGGCCACGGTTCGGCATCTAGTCTGTTGCGAGGTGTTTGCAGCATGGGTCTGGAGTTGGCAGCACTCGTGCCAGTCGCGGAATCCGGGTTTAAAGCTGCAGGTTGCGTGTCGCAGTGAATAGCAAAGAAGGATCATCCTTTCGTGCGCGGTTCCTTGTTTTTGCCGCTGCCTGTATGATGGGTGCCGGCGGTTGCGGGCCTCGAAGGGCAGAGCATTCAAATCAGCGTCTTTTCGATTTGCGCACGATCGAATCGCTCGGCAGGCAGATATATGAACAGGACAGGTATGCTGCCGCCGCCACGGAAATACTGTTCAGGGATGCCGGTACGCCGGAAAGCCTCACGCGTGAAGGATTGGCCGGATGGGTTTTCACAAGGAGCAAGCAGGGCAGGATTGTGGTTCGTTTCGTCAGGGAGAGCGATGGCAGACCTGAGCCTGCTTATGACATCACCTTTTCCAGCTTCAGGGACGGGACCTGCGACAGAAAGCCGCAGGGACGGCTTTCAAGGAATGAGCTTGCCCAGTACAGGGCCAAGCGCCTTGTGGGCATCAACCTTCCAAGGCGCGAATGGCCGATGTACAACCTTGTTGCCCTGCCTGACGTTGAAGGGGACGGATTCCTGGTTTATGCGCTTGCGGCAACGCGCGACCCGAATCTTGTCGTTGTCGGAGGGCATTATCGCTTCACCGTTTCGGGGGACGGGGAGAAGATCCTGCTCGCGGAGAAGCTGTTCAGATCGTTTCTGGTTCTCGACAAGCGTCAGGTGCCGGAGGGATCCGGCAATTGTCTTTTCGCCACGCATCTTGGATGGGATACGCCTGCCGAGACTCACGTTTTCCTTACATTGCTGCACGCTCAGCCGCTTCACGTGGCGACAAAGAACGGAGATCTTTGGCGGATAGAGAAAGGAAACATGCGGAGGGTGGGCCACGTCGAAATAGCGTCAGATGGAGTGAGGGTTCGGACTAACGTGGTGGCAACCGTGAGCGATAGAAAACCTCCAGATGAGGATCAGGCGAGATGAGGCAAGCGCGGACACCCGGTCCGTCCGCCGGCCCGCCGGAAATTTCCTGATCGGCTGGGGAATGATAGGGCATCGGGAGCTCGAGAGGAGGCAGGAAAAATGAGCGTGACGAAGGCGGCTGTCATAACTGCAAAGGGCCAGGTGGAAATTCGTGAGATGCCATTGCCGGATCCCGGCCCTGGCGAAGTGCAGGTGCAGATGGCTGCAAACGGAATCTGCATGTTTGAGGTTTCTGTTTACACCGGCGTGGAACCGATCTATCCGTGCAACGCCGGACATGAAGGCATAGGCAGGGTTGTAAAAGTGGGCCCCGGAGTGAAGAATCTGAGAGAGGGTGATTGGGTTCCGGCCGGCAGGTGGACTCAACTGGAGAACCTGCCTGCCGATGGAAGACCGGCATTCAGCAGCGCCCCGAAGGATCCAGCCCTGTGGCTGTGGGAACCGGTTGATTGTGTCGTGCGCGCGCTTTATGAGTACGATATCAGCCCGGGGGATCGTGTGCTGCTGATTGGGTCGGGATTCATGGGCCTTCTGAACGTGCAGGGACTGGGGCGATACCCTCTTGCGGAGTTGGTCGTGGCAGACCTGGATGCCGCGAAACTGGAACTGGCCGCGCGTTTTGGAGCGACAGAGACGATTCGCGCAGGAACAGAGGAGGGCAACGCCAGGCTCGAGGAACTGAAAGGCAAAAAGTTCGATCTGGTGATCGAGGCATCCGGATCGGAACAGGCTCTTAGGATGTGCGGGGATCTGGTACGCAACGGAGGCAGGCTGGCGCTGTTCGGCTGGCAGCATGGAATGAGGTCTGTGAACATGACCCGCTGGCACATCGGCGGCTTGAAGGTGCTGAACACGGCGCCTGCCATAGCCACGGATAGAAACATCAACACCATGGAGAGAGCGGTTCGTCTGATCGAACGCTGCGTTTTTGATCTTGCTCCTCTTGTCACGCACAGGCACTCGTGGAAGGATGTGGCCAGTGCGCTTGACGAGGCCGCGCGGAGGCCTGCCGGCTATATCAAGGGCGTGCTCGAGTTCGATTGATCCGCGATTTTGCGTTCGAGAGATGTTCGGATTGACCAACAAAGAAACATGCTGTTCAGCCAGATGCGGCTTAAACGACCCGGCGCGGAAAAAGTGAAGAGAGAATCGAGTAAATATGCCACTTCTCAAACCGCCGGGGTGGGCACGAAGCAGCACGATAAAGCGCGCCTCGCATCTGCGGCGCTAAAATACAGGCAGAGGAGACTCAACTATGAGGATCAAAGTTTCCTGCGCTCCAGAAGAGATGAGTGAAGGTCTTGCTGCGATTCGAAAGGCTTTGCCAGGGCATTTTGGAGCTGGGGGTGACGCTCTGGAGGTGAGATTTATCCGCCAGTGTTCAGTGCCTTCCGGCGCTGTGCGTGTGGCGGGCGACAGACAGAAGGTGGATGTCGTTTACAGCGACATGTCGTGCGCGTTCAGGGGGCTGGGAACCATCCTTGGGACCGATTTTTTGCGCCGTGGTTCCGTGGACCATGCCGAGACCTCGCCTTTTTCAATGAGGGGGCTGATGATTGACTGCAGCCGCAACGGCGTAATCAGACCCGATGCGCTCAAGGATTTCATGGTCCGCGCAGCTTTGATGGGCGTCAACATGGTGATGTTGTACACAGAGGACACCTACGAGGTGCCCGGCGAACGATTTTTCGGGTACCTGCGTGGCGCTTTCACGCAGCGCGAGTTGCGGGATATTGACCGGTATGCCGGAACTCTGGGCATCGAAATGATCCCATGCATCCATACGCTTGCGCACCTGGAGCAGGTATTGCAGTGGGATCCATACTTTCGTCTGCGCGACCTTCCCCACATCCTGCTCGCCGGCGACAGGAGGACATACGAGTTTGTGGAAAAAATCGTGACGGCCGCCAGTTCGCCATTTCGATCAAGGAGAATTCATCTTGGAATGGACGAGGCTCACGGTCTTGGCACCGGCCGGTTTCAACAGATATTCGGCAGGAAAGATCCATTCGATATTATGAACATGCATCTGGGCAGGGTGCGCACCATCTGCCGCAACCTGGGTCTGCGCCCCATGATATGGAGCGACATGTATTTCCGCCTGGGTTCGAAGACTCATGATTACTACGATCCAGAATGGAAAATTCCAGCCCGCGCTGTGAAAGACATCCCGAAGGATATCCAATTGGTTTACTGGGATTACTATCACAAGGATCCGGAATTCTATCGGAAAATGATAGCCAACCATCGCAAGCTCGGATCCGACCCTGTCTTTGCCGGCGGCATCTGGACATGGTCGCACAAGTGGTGCGCTCTGCCGCTCTCTTTTCAGGTCATCGAGGCGAGCATGAGCGCGTGCAGGTCCGAAAAGTTGCGTGAGGTCTTCATGACCATGTGGGGCGACGACGGGATGGAGGTTGACATATTCAGCGCGCTTCCGGCGGTGGGGTATTTCTGCGAGCATGCGTTTTCTGACAGGGTCGAGATGACTGCTGTCGCCAGTCGGTTTGAGGCTGTTTGCGGAACCAGTTTTAAACCATGGGTAAAGGCTGCGGAGAACGACTCGGTTCCCGGGAGTGCTGACGGCGGGAAAACTCGGGACAATACATCGGTTATTCTGCTGTGGCAGGACCCTTTGTTTGCCATTGCCGATCCGCATATGAAGCCCTGGGAATGGCGCGGCCACTACGAGCGTCTTGCCCGGGAACTTTTCCGTTTCGCCAGACGCGGAGGACTCTCCGCGCGTCTGGAATATCCTGCGCGTATTGCTGACGCTCTTGCCCTGAAGAGCGGACTCAGGAGGGATCTCGAGAGGGCGTACAGGCGCAGGGACCGGCGCGCTCTCTCTAAAATTGCGGCCAGAGACATCCCTGCGCTTCAGAAGGCTGTCCGCAGTCTGTGGGAGTACCACCGTGAAATGTGGATGCGCACATACAAACCGTTCGGCTGGGAAGTGATAGAGCACCGTTACGGTGGCCTGATGGCCAGGCTCCAGACTGTCAGGAAGCGTGTGGCCGATTATGTCTCAGGACGGATTGACGCGATCCCGGAGCTTGAAGCGCCCCTGCATGATCCGTGGAGTGGAACAAGACAGCGCACTCTTTCTCTCTACCATGCCCGTGTCAAGACTCCAAGCTGCATAAAATAAAAGACTGATTTGCGTAAGAGGACCTGCAGCGGCGGATTGACCCGATTGCAAACAGAGATCGGCGGCTTGTTGCTAGGTCCCTGGGGCTAGGGTGGCGTCTCCAGCCCAGAAAAGATGCTCCGTGCCGTCTTCGTCCAGCAGGGATAGCTGGCCGGTGGAACTCATGCCTCTGCACAGACCTTTGACGGTGGTTTCTTCCGACGTCACCTTTATTATGCGGCCTGCAAGGATGTCATGGCGGTTCCACTCTGAAACGAGTTTCGGACATTCTTCGGCAGATACGTGGGACAGTCTGATCTCCATCTCCCTGAGCAGCGAGCCGAAGACGCTCTGCAGGTTGAAGTTCCTGCCCGCAGAAATGGCCATGGATGTTGCGGAATGTTCCAGAGCCGCGGCGCGCAGGCTGTCGGGAGTCATGTTCACATTGAGCCCAATGCCCAGGACAAGCTTCGCGGATCCGGCCTGTTCCAGGAGAATGCCGCAGAATTTGCGGCCGTCGGCAAGCACATCGTTTGGCCATTTGACCGACACGTTGCGCGCGCCCGATCCGGCCGCGAATGATCGCACGGTGAGCGCGGCGGCCACGCCGTAAAAGAAGCCGATATCTGAACTCCCATCCGGCTCGATAACGATCGAAAATGCCAGGCTTGAGTCAGGTTCACAGATCCACGAACGGCCGAAACGGCCTGCTCCTGCGGTTTGCTTCAGCGCCCGGATCACGTCCCCGCGGCGGCAGTTGGCGATGTTGTCAAGCGCCCATCGGTTCGTTGATGCCAGCTCATCGAAGATAAGCAGATCGCCTCCCCACAGGCCTCTTCCCGGCTGTCGCTCAATGGCCATATTCCTCTTGCCGCATCACCGTTCGAATGCGAACTCCAGTTCGTTTGCCCAGTGTTCGGTCCAGTCAACCGTGAAAGAGCCGTTTCGCCTGGCCACGCTGCGGCGCCTGGACAATTCGAGGCAGCCGATGCCTGCATTGTCGTTCACACGATAGGAGAATTTGATCGTTCTGCCTTCATCCAGAGCCTTTCGCACTTCGGGAATTTCCGACCAGGGGATGGAGCATTCCACAATACGGTGCTGCGACTCGCGGCGTATGACGAGCTTTGCGTCCTTCACCGGCCCGTCGAGCGGGCTTTTTGGTGAGTGGGGATAGAAATGTTTATGAGGCATGCCAGGGTATTGAAGCCTCCATACTTCCGTGCCTCCGCCATACCGTTGTGCAACCGGATTCAGGGCGTATTCATAGTCAGTATCCCTGTATCCTGTGTAACCCGGCATGGTTCCGGGCGGGCAGGGATACCAATCCTTTTTGTCAGGAGGCAGGACATTGAATGCCAGTTGAATGTTGTCATGGTTCGGAGAATTGCCAGCCGGCAGTTCCGGCTCCTTGCGGTAACTGTATCGTCGAACGCCCTCGGGCCAGGTCAACTCGCGCGGCTTGTCAGTGTCCTCGGATGTGAAGGGCGCCACGTGGGGATTGGCTATCCTTCGAACATAGCATTTCGGAGGATAAAAGTACTCGTCTTCGTCCCTTGTCTCGAAGCGCGGCATTCCTTCGTCAGGGGTGGTGTCGGCCACTCTGGCCGCAAAGTAGAAGGCGTTTTCATCGTATGCAAGGAAAGCTGTGGCGAACCCCGACGTCATGGCTGGCGGGAAATCGGCAAATGGCAGCCATGCCATTTGCTGAAGCGTGGCCTTCTGGGGACCTTCGAGCCCGACAGGCTGAGGAAGCGTGCCTTCCCAGTCTGAAAGATTTCCGTCCACGTTGATCGAGCGTTTTGATATCAGGTTCACGTGCAGAAGCTCCTCGTGGTCCGAGCGGCCGTCCCTGCCGGCGTCGAAGGAAAGCTTCAGCGGATATGTGTTGTCAGGCTTCGGATCTCCGGCCGTTGTCTTGATGATAATTTCCCTTGTCTGATGTGCCTCGAAACTCACGTCCTGTTCGGCCGGTTCCAGGATCAGCGAACCGACCGACACCTTCAGTCGTCCGCGAACAGGTCTGTTCAGCACATTGGTGAGCCTGAGGCGGAGCGATGGCCGTGAACCAATGGGCTGAAGAAAATCGAGGCATACTTTTGCTAGAGGCTCTATTCCCTCGATTCTGCCCGATCGAATGGCTGACACAAGGGCATCGAAATCTCCCTTGCGGCCATTGGGTCTGAAGAAGAAACCACGATGATCCAGCGGGATGGTGAATCTGCCCCGCCGCGGTTCGACAGGATTGCCATAGAAATCGTAAAGGGAAAATCGGCCGTTCGCCCTTACTGTGAAGGTCGCTTCGGCAAAAGGCTCATCATGGTCAATGGCATCCATGATGGCCCTCCGCTGCTGTTCCGCGTTCGGTGGAAGAGCTGCCAGGCCCCTGCGGAGCGAATCTTCGTGACGGCGTTCAGCGAGGCTGCGCGCGTTTCTGAACATTACGCAATCCGAGCCGAAAGCTTCTCCTATGTCGCCGACCACCACAATTGTTTCGTCTTCCGGGGTGGGGCGGCCCATGCTATCGGGCGCCCCGTCGAACACGATCACCCAGGGAAGTCCGTTAGTGAAGAGTAACTGCCTGAACCTGCGTTCGCCTATGAAATGATTCGCAGCGCCTACGGCCGAGGCAACAGACCAGCATTGGATGACCTGCGCCTGTTTTTCCCTGCCGTCGTCGCCGATGAAGCGGATGGTTTCATGTCCGCAGATATTTCCGTGGTACACTCCCACGGCCCTGTCATGGCCGGTGGAAAGATTCACCGCTATCACGGTTGCGACTCTGTCATCGCAGTTGGCGACCCAGCTTTCCGTGTCCCAGATGCGCACGCGCCCATTGGGATGTTTGCGATTCACCCATGCCTTGACAGTCGAGGGCGGAAACATCCCCTGGTAGTGTATGGAACAGAAGTCCAGCCACTTGAGAAATTCGTCGCTGCCGTCGCCGAAAAGTTTGTCGAACGTGTTGGATGATGAATCGCATCCTCCTATCAGGACCTGGACGCCGGCCTCGCGCCTGGCTTCGTCCGTCGCCTCGCACAGAACCCTGAACATTTCGCGATACCGCAGGTCGTCGGCGCCCCAGCCGCTTATTGAAATGCCGTTCCATGGTTCGTTCCAGAGCTTTATGCCATTGATGGGTCCCTTCGGCCAGCCGAAGTCGGAAACAAAGCGTTTGATGAAAATACGGAAGTCCTCGTCATACGAAGGCAGCCACGCCAGATCGAACTTTGTGTCCATCATCGTGTCGTCCTTGTCCAGCCACGGCCTGGGCCTGCCGAGCGGCTGGTTGGGATGGAAGAAGGAGCCGCCGCCTATCTCGAGAGTGATCGGCAATCCAGCGGCCTTGTAGGCCATCAGAGTCCGTCCCTGCTGCTCGTACCATTTCTCGAAGTCAGGGTCTGTGGTGGGCTTGTATCCGATGCCGATTCTGTTCGGAGCCACGCCCAGTCTCTTCAGCACTTCGATATCCGTCACGTCAGTGCAGAACTGGGGCCACACGGGAAGCGGACGAGACGGTTTGAATGTTCGCACTAGCGACGCGATGAAATGGCGGCCGTCCCTGCCAAAATCAGCCACAAGGCCGTAGGCGCCCATGCGTTCCGGCAGTGCGATCTGCAGGACGATGTTTGTCCATCCCTTTGGAGGCAGGGAAAGCACGATCGGCACAGACGCGGCCGTCCCCATGCTGAACATGTCAGGGACCCAGATGTCTCCTGGTCGGCCCTTGGTTCCGTACGCTATGGCTTCGATCCGGCCATGCGACGACCATTGCTGATCGCTTGTGTTCCAGACCTGCAAGGTGATGGCGGGCTGCTCACCAGGCCACAGAATGTTGCCAGGACAGTTTGCGCCCAGAAACACCACCCTGACCGGCAGAGCCGCTTCATTTGTTGCAAGGCGGAACGTTTGCTGGAATCCAGGAATGCGCCTTCCTTCCGACATCTGGCCTATGAGACACGCGGGGAGAATGAATGCGGCGGCTGTAAGCGCTGCCAGGCGGTGAATGGCCGGGGCATGGGACACGATCGTTCTTCGCTGCTGAGACGCGTGGCGTTTCATGAAACCTCCTCGGCTCTGTTCGAGCATACTTGACTGGCCTGTGTCAGCTTATAACTCCTTCTCCCATTGTCAAGCAGGCCGGCCAGTTCATTCTGAATTACAAGATGCGGGTCAAACGCAAAAGCCTGGCTGGTTTGCTGTTGTCAGTGCCGGGATTTTCTATAGACTGAATAGCTGATAGCGTTCATGTCTTTCGATTCAGGCTGATTTAATTTGGGCGAAATATCTGACAGATGAATGAATGGGAACGTATAGCGAGGTTGTGGGAAGGGCGAGTCAAGAAAAAAAGTCGCGGGTGCGCCTTTTTTCTCTGCTTGTAGCCTATAAGGGGCC
>Ga0123519_10016217_pt1 | contig 10378 bp, 6 predicted proteins | sample YelNatPaOPRAMG02_FD_87396 | JGI IMG/M metagenome (GOLD analysis project Ga0123519, IMG submission 87396) | Hot spring microbial communities from Yellowstone National Park - Yellowstone National Park OP-RAMG-02 (version 2) | ecosystem: Environmental > Aquatic > Thermal springs > Hot (42-90C) ...
GAGAGATCCTATCCCCTTCCTTTTAAAGTTACAAAAGATTAAAAAAATTAGTTAAAGTTTTTTATATTTAAAAGTAGCAAAACAGGGGATTTGCAAGTAATCTTTGCTGTTAAGCAAAGCTAGCCTTATATAAGGCTAATATTACTTCCAAAAATGTATTAGGGGTAGAGATTTATGATGAGGTTAAAAAAGATAAGTTCTCAATTAATTGAAAAGCATATGGAACGTTTTAGATAAAGTTAGAACTTTATATCAACAAAATCAAACACTGACTGACTGCTTGTCAAAAGTTTTTTTCTAAATTTTTTTGTGCCGCCATCAGTATTCTTAAAATTTATGGATATAACGAGCCGCGGATAAAATAAGTTTTTGCGAAGTAAAAATTTGGATGAGTGAACCTTTTATGCTGTGTTATATGAAGTGGCAAAATTATTCCTCCGAAAAATAGTCTGTGTCTATCTTTTTAATCTTATATTCGGCAATTTTTGATACCCCAATATCGTTTTCAATCATTAATTGAGCTAAGCGTTCTCCATCTATGAGGATAATTTTATTATCAATTTTAGATACATAGTCGATTGCGGTGTCTGAAAAAGTAGAAGTTGTTATAAAAATGCCTTTCCTTGCTCTCTGGCCTTGTAAAGCACCTGCGAATTTTTGTATTTCGGTTCTGCTGACTTGATTCTCCCATTTCTTTGCTTGTATATAAATAATATCCAATCCAAGTTTATCCTCCTTTATTATCCCATCAATTCCTTCATCCCCTGTTCGCCCTATTGCTTTACCAGCATCTGCCCGGGAACCTCCATAACCCATTTTTACTAGAAGTTCAATAACTAATTTTTCAAAGAAACTTGGTGAGCACTTTTTAATACGGTCTAACAGCTCGGAAGCCAACTCCTTTTGTAATTTCTGATACCCAATTCCCATTAGTTCTTCTGGTGTACTCTCTTCATATTTTCCTAATTCCTTACCCTCGATTTCCTCTTTGACAACCTTTGTAGTTTTAATGAATTGAACAAATTCTGGAAAGCGTTCAAGATAGTTAGCATCGATTTCGGTTGGTCGATCTTTTAAGACTTTTAATCCTCTCTCAGTAATCTTAAAATATCCTCTTTTGGTTGACTCTAGTAGGCCGGCTTTTTTCAAATAGGTTCTTGCCCAACCTACTCTATTATCAAAAACTGCTTGTTGACCACTTGGTAAAAGTTCTCTTCTCTCCTCTTCTGACAACTTGAACTCATCTGCAAGTTGCTCTATTGCATCACGAATGTGATGTTCTTGACTATCTTCAGCATATTTTAGCAGAGGAAGCATTATCTTTTGGTAGTCTGGAATCATTTTTTTCACCTCACTTTATTATCATTGCCATTTCATATAACTTGTTTATAACCGAACTAATTTCGGATATCCTTCCAAATCAGAGGTATAAACGCACCTGGGTCGGATATCCCAACTCTGGCTGAACCAGAATTTTCTTTTCAGATCGAAATTTTGGATTCATCGCCACTTTGTCGAGAAAGTTTAGAGAAGACTTTGCCGCCACTTGTTTTCATACAAGTCAAGTTTCATCCCTCACTATACCTTAAGTTTCCAACTCTCAATAGTCAATTTCCGTGTTGGATTATAAACCATAAAATCTAATCTGTCAACAACTTCGTTTTCTTTATCGCTAAATAAACTAATCCGCCTTAAATGGACAAATCTCGTTTGCATAATTCCTTGGCAAGGCTAAGCCTTGCCCTACAATTTGTTGGTTAAATTATATTCAGCAAGTGTTTACAGCAAAAATGTGACAAGGGGCGGGCCTAAAGCGGTTGCGGAATAGCAAATTAGATTATTGCACAAGTTTCTTTGAGGCCCGCCCCAAATAATCAGGCAATAAAGCCTACTTTTTTCTTAACTGCGATAACTAATTCGTCCTTAGCAAAACGAGTAAGGATTGCCATTGTTATCCGCTCGCCCGAAAAAGCACATTCATTGACTGCTTTCAATACCGCATTTTTTATCTCACCGCCACTAAGTTCAAATCGTTTGCCCAACTCTTCAAAATCAACATCTTCCGCCAAAGGCGCCTTTTCGGTGAAGAAAGAACGCCAAATTTTTGTTCGGATACAAGCATTGGGTATTTCAAACTTCAGTTTTAGTAATATCCGACGGGCGAATGCTTCATCTAAAACTATCTCGCGGTTAGTAGTGAGAATGACCACGCCTTCAAATCTTTCCAATTCCTGCATCAAGATATTGGTCATATAATTGTGCATCCGGTCGGTGCTGTAAGTTTCAATAAGTCTTTTTCCAAACAAGGCTTCCGCTTCATCAAAGACCAGGACAAGGTCTTTATCTTTTGCCTGCTGGAAAATCCTGACCAAAGCCTTTTCCGATTCGCCGACCCACTTACCCAGAACTTGAGCGTAACTGACAATACCAATCTTTTTACCCAATCGGTTGGCAATCGCTTCACAAGTCGCAGTTTTGCCCGTGCCGGGTGGACCATAGAATAACATTGTCACGCCCTTGCCATATTTTACCGTCTCATTAAAACCCCACTCGGTTAAAAATCTTTTGGCATTTTCAATTTGAAATAATGCCCGCTCAATCGCCTGTTTCGTTGCATTGTCAAATATAATCTGGTCAAAAGTCATTACGGGGTCTCGCACCACTATTAAGTTTTCCATCGCATCATCAAATTCTTCGGGCTCCTTTAAAGATTCAATCAGCACTTCGTCACCAGCAATACCTTTTAAGGCAACATTGGTCAAACTGAAGGATATTTCAAAAACACTGTTCCTTCGGCGCCACCCAGGGGATGGGGTATCAATCAATCCCTTTTTGATTAAACTCTTTAACAAATAAGCCTTGTTAATAAATTGCTTTGGCTTATAACCTAAGAGCAGGAGTAAATCGGCACCGGTCAGTTTATCTTCAATTGTTACGGCACTTATTGAACTTAAGAATAATCCAGCCAAGATATATTTCTCTTCACAAGTTAAGTTATAAGTTTCCGCAAGTTTCTCTAAGGGAATTTCAATGCTGTATTCCTTTGCCTTTTGGCAAATCGTCATTAGATTTGTTTCAACCTGCTGGATTTGTTGATTGAGGGCGGTAATCGTATTTTCGTCACTGGTATTCTCCTTTTTGCCGGAAATCCTACATAAGCCAAAATCGCCATCAATATCCGCTCGCAACTGCTTACTTCTTTGGGTGAGGAGATTAAACAGTTCCCAGATGGTTTCAAAATATTCGTTTTTTAAGTTATCGTTAAGCATTTTGCCTCCCTTCTATATATATTATTGTAAAAAATCCCATATTTTAAGATAAAATTTTCATATATTCTTAACATTCCAAAAACCCTATTTCTAATATATTTATTTTTAAGATGTTATATTAATTTATCAATATATTGCTTGAACTAAATTTATTAACTTATTGTTAATAAGAGCGTTAGGAACCTGGTTGCTTAGATGTTGGGGACAAGCCCCAATGCTACATTTTTCCGAATTGGCGATTTAGTTGTAGTTTGCACTCAGTATTGCTTTTAGTTATAGCCAATACCAGAAATCGTTGTGATAATAAATATCGCCACTTTCATATCTAATAACCAAATTTTGTTTCTAACCTACCCGAGGTGTAACCAATCTGCCTTAGGTGGAGTTTCGCTTGCCATATATTATGTCACTACTATACCTAAAAGTCAATATCAAATTTTAAGAATTCGGAACCAAGAAAGCACGAAATTAAGAAAACTCGAAAAAAGGTTGTAGGGCAACCCTTCAGGGTTGCATCTTCTTTTCTTTTAGCAAGGCTAAAGCCTTGCCCTACAGAAAACTGCCTATATTCTTGAAGTTATAGTGGGATTAGAGTAAGATGTAAGGGTAAGTTTTTATTTATAAATATCACCGCGATAGCCAATATCATGTATTCTTATTATCTCATTCTCCTCATCAATACTAAATAGAACCCTTATTTGGGCGACGCGAAGCCGATAATAACCTTCCCATTCGCCGCGTAATTTTTAAATGTCGGCAAGAAGTTCACTTTTACCTTCAAACCAATCACCAATATTTTTGATTCGCTTTTTAATCAAATTTTTAATTTTCGGGGTTAATTTATCAAGTGATTTTTCGGCTTCTTTGCTGAATTCGTATTGCCACACCTATAATTTCTTTCGCAAAAATTTCTGGTTCTTATGTTTTTCTGGAGAGCCAAAAATGACCCTCAGTTCTTTCATTTCTTCTTCGTCAACATAAGGGATAAGAGCGATTCTTATTTTTTTAGATGCTTCTTAAAGGTCTCGTCAACCGCTCTTTTTATCAGACTGTATAGTTTTTTCTCTTCTATTTTCATCGCCATTTTCAATTATTAAGTATAATGGAATAATTTACTTAAGTCAAGCATTTTGCCGAGGATAAGGTTCATCTCGCTTCGCTTGATGGACGCTTCGCGTTGCGGCGCTACTTATGATTTCATTCCAGTTGCCAGAGGTTAGTGAAAAAGCCACCAACTTTAATCCCGCCCCAACCCTTCTGTTTTACCTCTTCGGATAAAATAAGAAAGTCAGGCAACCCTGCACCGGAATATAATGTGCCAAAGCGGTCAGATAATTTCTGTCCTTTTTCATTTGTTCCGCCATAGATAAGAATCAGTTTTTCGGGGTTTAATGGATTGGGATAAACAAAAATTATCCCTAAATCACCACTAATATGCTCTATCGCTTTAGATTTATTTAGTTGAACCTTGTCTTCAAGGATTTTTATTGGTAGTTGGCTTTGCACCATTTGGATTAAAGAATTGGTTTTGAAATTGCCGAAGAGGATTAAATTATAATTTTTAATGATTGATTGGTTTACCTCGGTATCAGGTAAAATTTCTACCAATCCATTCGCTCTTATCCACCAGGTTAAGGCTTGAATTCGGGCTTGGTGTAATAGTAAATCGGTCATTGCTGAATCGCCTTTGGTGCCATAGACTAAAACAAATGGTGAGAAATAAGCCTGTTTCGCTGGACCATAGACCTTATTATGCTTAATTCTCGGATGCTTAAAGCCTGGACTGATTTTCCAGTTGCCGTCTCTCTCTCGGGTAAAGGTTATTCCGCCTAAGGCGGATTGTGTAGTGCGGGTATCGTAGGTTATTTTTTGGTCATTGATTAAGATACAAACCTTTCCCCTCTGAATAAGTTTTTCGTTTAAGTTTAGGGTAAATTGGTTAATATTAACAGCCTCAATCCTAATCGTCTGGTCTTGAACATAAGCGTCAATGACCGCATCTTCATATAGTTTATCAAGTTGGTCAATCGTTATCCAAAAATGTTTATTGTTCTGTCCTAAATCGGTTGTCTTGAAATGGATATGCTTGGGATAAGGGTCGCGGGTATGGTTAAAAAGGAATTGGATTAATTCGGGATTGTCAACACAAGTTGTGCCGGGTAGAGTATCGTTATCCCACCAGTGTCCCATACCTTGCACCTCTTTATAGATGAATTCCGCTTTTCTCAATTTAGCATCCGCTTTTAGATATTTGGCAAATAATCGGGCATGGATTGGAGGGACATTATCGTCATCGCCACCTTGTAAGATATAGATTGGTAAATTTCGTGCGTTACAAAGCAAGTTTAGGGGATTATCTTCTCTTAACACCTTATCTCTTATGCCTAATTGGTCAGGATGACCAAAGAAGAGCGATTTCTGCAAAGACCAAGGGATATAGATGGGAAATGAACTCCAGCCGGCAGAGGGCGCAATTGCGGCAAAGAGGTCAGGATGGACCAAACCGATATGCCAGACACCGTGCCCACCCATTGAATGACCAGTTAGGTAAATTCTATTCTCATCAATTGGATATTTTTTCTTTATCAAATCCAAGACCTCTAAGGCATCCAGTCTACCCCAATCCTGCCAGTCAAAACCGAACGGTCTCCGATTAGTTGGTGCCACGATAAATGCCCAATCTTTCTGAGTATAAGAATCAGGTAGCCCAACCGCTTCAACCCCAGCCCCGTGTAAGGTGAGGATTAGCGCATACTTTTTGGTTGAATCATAATTGGCCGGTGGCAGTAAGGCATAATATTGAACCGAACCATCAATTCCGGATAGAAAAGTCTCTTTTCGGGATTGATTCGTTCTGCGCAATCTAATTTTGATTACACCAGAATCAACATAATCCTTATAACGCAAGGCAATGGGCACAAGAATCGTGTCGCCCGGGATTGATTCGGATATTGGCTGAACGGTCTTTAGGGCAATTGCCATCTTCTTAACGCACAAGGGCGCAATTCTTGTAATACCCGCTTCTACCAATTGAATAAGTTTATTATCACCTAAGGTAAGAGTAGCATTGGTTATTGTCTTAGGGGTAGTATTGACAATTGGAATCCCAAGCCAGGCATCAAGGCTTTCCCCATAAATTATATCTGGTGCTGTGGCATCTTTGCTAATTATCATAACTGGTTTTGGTGCCGGAATAATTTTAAAGGTGAAATCTTTCTCACCAAACCCTGAAACACTAACTAAGACCTTATTTTTACCGTCTTTTAATATTACTGGTATTCGGACATAATCAGCGGAATATGGGTCACCAATAAAACCCTTCCCATTCAGTCGAAAAGCACAACCCTCAGCAATAACTAAACCTCTTTTTTCACCTTGGTTTTCAAATTCAGCGTAGGCATAACTAACGCCAAGCAGTCCGGCAATACCGTAAAGGTCAGCGATAAAATCATAATTAACACTATCGCCTTTTATTTTTACTTTACCATTTTCGGATTTTACCCAATGCCAGGTCAATTCACCGCCTGGCGTTAGGATATCTTGGTGTTTTAACCCTTCGTAGGGGACAAAATCTTCGCTGTCCGGCAAATAAGCAATCCCGGGCTCGCGCACACCAGCCTGAAACGGACCAATAGTTAACCAATCATTGATGATGATTGTATCCTCAATTGATGAAGGGAAACCCCTCATCTCCCCGTTCTTTAAGAAAAAATCTTTCTGGGGATTCAAAGGGGCAAAGCCCCTTTGTGTTGGAATGAGTGGGGTCACAAAATCTTCAATCGCTAAGGCGTCAGAAAGGATAAACACCAAAAGTAGCCCAAAGGCAAGGCGTAAAGATGACCCGAATCGGGTCATCTCCCCAAGGTCGTAGGGCAACCCTTCAGGGTTGCATCTCCTTTTTTTAGCAAGGCTCCTTTGTCCAATTGGCATATAAAACTATCCTAACCTTAAACCTATTATTGTCAACACAGAATTTGAGGGGAAACCCCTCATCTCCCCCTTTAGCAAGGCTAAAGCCTTGCACTCCTTTTGGGGATTCAACCCGCAACGCGAAACGTGTGCCGAGTGAAATGAAACAAACAATAATTTTTAGTTGCCGAGGACAAGCCTCGGCGCTACTGGACATCCGAGCAAAAAGAGAATAATCCGCCTCAAGCGGACTTACTCTAATTAACATCCCAATTTAATAATTTTCCATTAGTATAATTATCCACTTGACTTTGGGTAAAATTTTTGTAAAGTGAGAAGGATTTTAATGCTATACTCAAAAGATTTAAAAACATTATCGGTCAATATTGACCATATTGCTACCTTGCGCCAGGCAAGAAAGGAATCATTCCCAGACCCGGTTCAGGCTGCAGTTTTAGCCGAATTGGGCGGGGCCGATGGTATTACCGTGCATCTACGGCTTGACCGAAGGCATATTAACGAAAGGGATGTCTTTCTGCTCAAGGAGACAATCAAAACCGAATTGAATATTGAAATGGCGGCAACCAAAGAGATGACCAAAATTGCCACTGAAATTAAACCGGCGACTTGCACTTTGGTGCCTGAACGACCCGAAGAACTTACCACCCAAGGCGGTTTGGATTTAACCAAAAATTTAAATAAGATTATGCCTTTTGCCCAAAAGATTAAAGAGGCGGGGATAAAATTAAGTGTCTTCATTGAACCCGCTTCCGAGCAGATTGAGAGTGCCTTGCGATTGGGCGCGGATTTGATTGAGATTAATACCGATACTTATACCAAGTGCTTTCGACAAGAAGAGAAACGGCAGAAGGAATTAGAGAAAATTATTGAAGCTGCCCAATTTGCGGCGCGGGAAGGGTTAATTGTCCACGCTGGTCATGGTCTTGACTATAAAAATATTATTGATATTCTAACCATCAAAGAAATAACCGGCTTTTCTATCGGCTTTGCAATTATTGCCCGAGCGGTTTTGGTTGGTTTGCAAAATGCTGTTTTGGAAATGAAAAGGATTATAAATCAATGAAAAGCGTCCGAATAAAAATTGCCATATTTATTATCGCCATTGTCTTAGGGCTTTATTCCTTATATCCAACTTATCAACTTTACAAAGAAATTCCGGCTAAAGAACAAACTCTCCAAAGACAACTGAGTCAGGCAATGAGTCATGATGATAGTTTAAGAATCAATTTAGAATTATCCGAATTGGAACAGGCAAAGGCGCGGATTCATAAAAAGGCGCTGCACTTGGGTTTAGACTTGGTTGGTGGGATGCATCTCACCTTAGAGGTGGATAAATCCAAACTGACTAAAGAAGAGGCAAGGGATGCTGGTGACCGGGCGCTGGGTGTGATTCAAAACCGAATTGACCAATTTGGGGTTTTTGAGCCGGTAATCCAAAAGATTGGTGAGGACCGAATTTTAATCCAATTGCCTGGTGTTGACCGCACCCGGGCAAAGAATCTAATTGGTCAGACCGCCTTGTTAGAATTCCGACTGGTTGCTGAAGCGAAACAAACGGATGAGGTCTTAAAAAAGATTGATGACCATTATCGGAAATTGGCTGGCGAAGATACTCTAATTAAAGAACAAGGAAAGTTTTTAGATTATGTTATTTCCATTGAAAAGACCGATTTTGGAGTTGAGGAAGTTGATTTTTCCACTTTCCAAAAGATGCTTTTGGCGGCTGATACTTTAGTCCCACCCGAATATGAATTTCTCTTCGGACCAAGTGAATCCTATCAAGGTCGCACTGTTCGCCGGTTTTATTTGGTAAAGCGAGAACCCGAGTTGACTGGCTCAAGCATTGCCGAGGCGCACGCCAGCCCTTATGCTGGTAGCGACCCTAATCTTTTAAATAGCTGGATTGTCTCACTTAAATTAGCCCGCAAAGATGCAGCTAAATTTGCATCGGTTACGGGTCGCAATGTCGGGAAACGGTTAGCAATTGTCTTAGACCGCGTGGTTAAATCCGCACCGGTGGTAAGAGAAAGAATTCCGAACGGTGAGGCGATGATAACGACTGGTGATGTGAATCCGGATAAGGCACGGGATTTGGCAATTGTGCTCCGGTCAGGGGCGCTACCGGCACCAGTGAGAATTATTGAAGAACGTTCTGTCGGTCCTTCGCTCGGTCACGATTCAATTCGCAAAGGAATTAGAGCAAGTTTGATTGGTTCAATTATTGTCTTTATCATTATGATTTTGGTTTATAGTTTAGCCGGAGTTGTTGCTGACATTGGATTGTTCTTTAATATATTTTTCCTTTTAGCAATCTTGGCTGGGATTCGCGCAACCCTAACCTTGGGTGGCTTGGCTGGAATCGCCCTAACCATTGGGATGTCGGTTGATGCCAATGTCTTAATCTTTGAGCGGATTCGCGAAGAATTGGGGTGGGGCAAGACGGTTCGGGCGGCAATTGAAAACGGTTACAAACGGGCATTTGTCACCATTATGGATTCTAACCTAACAACGATTGCGGCGGTTATTCCATTATATATCTGGGGTTCGGGTAGCATTAAAGGATTCGCCACCACATTAATTATTGGTCTTATTACCAATATCTTCACCGCGGTCTATTTAACCCGAGCGGTTTATGACTTTGCCTTAGCCCAATTTGATATTAAAAAACTGAGGATTGGCTAATGCGACTTTTAACTAATGTCAATATCAATTTTATTCGGCTCCGCCGTTTTTCTTATGCCATCTCTTTTACCTTAATGGTTGCCAGCCTTGCCTTGGTTTTAATCAAGGGAATAAAGTTTGGGGTTGATTTTACCGGTGGCACCCAACTCCAGGTAAAATTCACCTACCCAATGCGAACCGAGGCGTTGCGCAAGGCATTAGGCAAAATTGGCCAGGCTGATGCCTCAATTCAAACCTTTGGGGGGAGTGATGAGTTTTTAATTAGGGTTGAAGCGGGTAAGATAGAAAATTTTGGCGAGCAAGTTCTTAAAATTCTTGCCGAAGAATTTCCGGATAATCCCGTGGTTGGTCACAACGAAGAGACCGTCGGACCAAGAATTGGGCGGGAATTGAGAGGCAAGGCAATTTTAGCGGTAATCGTTGGGTTGATTTTAATTCTAATCTACATTACGGTGCGGTTTGATTTCCGTTACGGCGTTGCGGCGGTCTTTGCCCTA
>Ga0123519_10016221_pt1 | contig 10376 bp, 6 predicted proteins | sample YelNatPaOPRAMG02_FD_87396 | JGI IMG/M metagenome (GOLD analysis project Ga0123519, IMG submission 87396) | Hot spring microbial communities from Yellowstone National Park - Yellowstone National Park OP-RAMG-02 (version 2) | ecosystem: Environmental > Aquatic > Thermal springs > Hot (42-90C) ...
ACGGGAGTACCGGAAGAAGAATTCCTCCTCTGATTATGGGTCATGAAGCCTCAGGTGTGATCGAGAAGACCGGCAAAAATGTCAGGAAATGGAAACCAGGGGACAGAGTTACCTTCGATTCCACGGTTTATCCGCTCGACGATTGGTACACCCTGCACGGAATGTACAATCTGAGCGATAACCGTGAAGTGATTGGTGTTTCACCAGGCACATACAAACGTCACGGTGCATTTGCCGAATATGTTGTAATACCCCAGCATATCCTTTACAGGATACCTGATAATGTGACTTTTGAACAGGCCGCAATGGTTGAAGCAGCTGCAGTTGCCATGCACGCAATTAATACCGGAGGAGTCAGGGCAGGGGATGTATGCGCAGTTGTAGGTACCGGAACAATAGGGCTTTTTCTGATAAAACTCTTGAAAATTGCCGGAGCTGCCTCAATAGCAGCATTCGATATAAACAGAAAAAGCCTTGAAATGGCTTCTGCAGCAGGAGCCGATTGCTCAGTAATGGCTGGTGACACGGAAATAGCCGGACTACTTAAGAAATCAACTTCAGGCCGGGGTGCAGATATTGCCTTTGAAGCTGCAGGGAAAAACGAAACAGTCAACCTTGCCATTGAAATTGTACGGAAAGGAGGAAAAGTGGTGCTGGTTGGAAATACCTCACCAAAAGTGGAAATTCCACTGCAGAAAATTGTTACAGGCGAAATAAAACTTATGGGCAGCTGCGCAATAAGAGGTGAGTATGAAACGATTCTTGAGTTTATCAGCACAGGCAGGCTGAAGGTTGAAGATCAGATACTCGCAGTTGCACCACTTTCGGAAGGAGCAGAATGGTTCAGAAAACTCTATAACGGAGAAGCAGGCCCCGGGAAAGTTATACTTGTTCCGTGAAACAGATTAGTAAACATCCCCCTGACCCCCTTCAAAGGGAAAATGTTTAAGTGGTTTATCATTCAAAGTGAAAAATTTTATGATCCGATACCAGAATAACAATAAATCTCTGATTCACTCCCAACTTGCCGGGATTGACTCACTTCGTTCGTCAAAATCCAAAATCATAAATATTCCATGTCTCCTCTTTACATCCTGTTCATAGTTTTTGCAGGCGTATCACTTCTCCTGCTGATGGTACTCCGGTTCAGACTCAGTGCTTTTATTGCTCTGCTCATTACTTCTGTATTTGTCGGTATTCTGGCGGGAATGCCTTTATCTTCCATTACAACGAGCATTCAGAACGGCATGGGAAGTACCCTTGGTTTTATTGCTACTGTAGTCGGACTTGGTGCTATTTTCGGGCAGATGCTTGAAAGTTCCGGTGGGGCGAGGGCGCTTGCAAGATATTTGATTAAAAAGTTTGGCACCGGCAGAGCATCATGGGCTCTGATGCTTACAGGTTTTATAGTGGGGATCCCTATTTTTCTTGATATCGGACTTATTATACTTGTTCCTGTTGTTTATGCCCTTTCGCGCGATTCAGGAAAATCAGTTCTTTTTTACGGCATTCCGCTCCTTGCAGGACTTGCCGTTACACATGCAATGGTTCCTCCAACACCGGGTCCGACAGCTGTGGCACAGATGCTTGAAGTGGAACTTGGCTGGGTGGTGCTTTTCGGGTTGATTATCGGATTGCCCACAGCAATTATTGCAGGGCCGGTGTTCGGCCATTTTATTGCAAAAAAAATTAATGTGAGCGTTCCCGATATACTGAGTGAAACGGAACCGGAAAAACCAGTTACAGGAAAGCAGCCTTCTTTTGCAACAGTAGTTGCACTGATTGCAATACCTTTGATTTTAATAATTGCAGCAACTTTTCTTAACCTGGCGGTGGAAAAGAAAACACTTGGTAAATCACTTCTTACCAATATAATTATTTTTTCAGGCCATCCGTTTACAGCTCTGCTAATTGCCACACTTCTCTCTATTCTGGTATGTATCAGGCGGGGCTTTACATCTGCTGAGGTGCTTAACCTGAGCACGAAAGCGCTCGGTCCGGCAGGCATAATAATACTTGTTACAGGTGCTGGAGGCGTTCTGAAACAGATACTTGTCGACAGCGGCATAGGAAAGATTCTTGCTGAATCTGTCGCCGGAAGCTCAGTCCCTTTGCTGGTACTGGCCTGGTTGACTGCCGCACTCGTTAGAATAACCCAGGGATCTGCAACAGTGGCAATGATAACTTCAGCAGGGATAATATCACCAATGGTGAAAACCTTAAACTTGTCACAACCTCAAATCGCACTGATAGTTTTAGCAATAGCAGCAGGAGCCACAATAATGTCACATGTAAACGACAGCGGATTCTGGATAGTCAGCAAGTACCTGGGAATGAATGAAAAACAAACACTTAAATCATGGACAGTAATGGAAACAATCATTGCTGTTTCCGGACTGGTAATTACGTTGATAATCAGTTTATTTATTGATTAAATAAAATTATCTTTAAAGCCTTTTGTAAATTAAATTATAAATTTGCGCTGCAGCCTTCGTTTAATGAATTTCAGCAGTAAAATATTATTAAGAATACTGTTTTTTATTGCCGGCTTTTATCTGGTTTCAGATTTGAATTTTGCCCAGACAGGCTCACCGCTGCTTTCACATTACCGCCAGGGTACCGGCACTGAGGAACAGAACTGGTCAATATGCCAGGATGAAAACAGAATAATGATGTTTGCAAACAGGCGTGGAATTCAAACATTCGACGGACATACATGGGATCTGATAAAACTGCCGGTGGTTCCATATGTTTTAAAATATAACCCTGAAATTAAAACTGTTTTTGTTGGAAGCGAAAACGATTTCGGGTATCTTGAAAGAAACGATAAAGGTCTGTTCGATTATTATTCGCTCGCAGGTGACACATCAGATTTCGGTCTGGTCCGAAACATTTTTTTCACCGATACCGCTGCATGGTTTTACAGCGAAACCTGCATCACAAAGTATGATTTGATAAGAGGCCGGATCAGCTTAATGCTAAAACCTGATTCCGACAGATATTTCACGGGTATGTTTCTGAATTCCGGAATTGCATTTGTTAATATTTTTTCTTCAGGCCTGAATAGAATTGAAGACGATACCCTGACACCGGTTCCTGCCGGATATCTTTTGAAAGAAAGGAAGATACTGTTTTCGGCTCCTTATGATGTAAAACGCATTTTGCTCGGACTGGATGGCGGCACACTTATATTATTCGATGGAAATAAATTTTATGATTACAATGTTAACGACGATGGATACCTTCGACTGAATTTCCTTTCAGGCGGTATTGTTGTGGCAGACAGTTTGTATGCTTTTTCAACACTCGAAGGCGGAGTTCTGATTGTTGAAAAACAAACGGGCAAAGTAAAATATACAATCAATTATGCGCGTGGCTTGCCTGATGATGAGGTTTATGCAACGGGCATGGATAATAACGGGGGATTATGGATTTCACATCCTTATGGACTTACACGGGCAGACCTTGTCCTGCCGGCAGGGAATTTTTCGATTTATCCGGGTTTGAAAGGGAACCTCACAGGCTCGGTAGTTTATAACAATGAGCTGTATGTGGGTACAAGTGAAGGAGTATTCTATCTTGCCGAAGAGAAACAGTATGAAAGGGTTGAGTTGCTTGTTAAGGAAGAACCGGCCATGACTGTGCCGACCGAATCTGTGCCAGTTGCGACAGAAAAGGCAGAAGCCAGGGAACAGCAGGAACTCAAAGAGCAGGTTAAGGAGGCACCTGCGCAGCAGGAAGTACCAAAAAAGGAAAAGAAAGGTATTCTGTCTCGTATCTTCGGTAAACTTATTGTACGCGAGAAAGAGACAAAACCGGTATCTAAAACAGAACAACCTGTGGAATCTCCTGTGGAAGAGCAGGTTAAACTTCCCGAGATTAAAGAACTGCCGAGACCTGAGTATGTGAAAAAAACAGTGAGCAGACTTAAATCTATAGATTATGTTTTTAAAAAGGTGGATGGTTTCAATGAAAAATGCCGCCAGATGGTTCCCACCCCTTCAGGTATACTGGCTTCCACAAACAAAGGACTGATGATTATCTCAAACCATTCAGCCCGGCCTCTGGTGAGAAACAGATATATTTACAGGATAAATCCTGCCGGCAACAATAAAGATTTCTGGATTTCATCTACCGACGGATATTTCTGCATTTCATATTCAGGAGGCAGATGGATAACCACCACTCCTGACCCGGGTTTCAGAAGACAGGTCTATTCCGTCATTCAGATAAACGATTCAGTGCTATGGCTTGGAACTGATGAAGCAGTGGCTAAAGCGCATCTTTCATACCGGCCTGAATACCTGTTCTATAAATTTAAAGACGAATACCCTCAGAGATATCTGGTTGATCTGGTAAATGATACATTGTTTGTCTGTTCTGAGTCGGGAATTAGATTTTACAGACCCGAGGCAGATATGTTTGAAAAATACCAGATTTTCCGGGAAGATGCGGAGAAGGGTGTCAGTTATGTTCTCACCCAGCCCGGTTTTCCATGGATATATACGGGAGAAGAATGGAACTGCCTGAACAGAAACCTGAATATATCCTACCCCGGCAGATCGTTGCTTAAATTCTTTGATAATATCATTTCAATCCGGGTTGACGGAGAAGATATCTGGATTACCGACGGAGAAAATCAGATATACCGTATTCAGTGCTATAGAGTGAAAAAGACAGAGCCCGATTTTCATCTTTTGATTAAAAGTGTTACAAATGATCACGGCGTCTTCTTCCGTTTATCGGATATCGAATTCGGAAGCAGAGACAATAATATATACTTCGAGTTTGTATCGCCAAGCTATTATAAAAAGGGCTCGGTGTGGTACCAGTATATTGTTGATAATGTAATGGATGAATGGTCGAAATGGTCATCTGCTACCACGGTTAACCTTATGCTTCAACCCGGCAAATACACCCTGAGACTCAGAGCCAGAGATATATGGGGTAACATCAGTGAACCGAAGCAGGTTAATTTTATAATCAAACCTCCGTTTACCCGGACAGTACCTTTTTATGTAGTTGTGTCATTTGCAGGACTTTTGCTGATAGCAGGGATTATTAAATACAGGGAGAGACATTTACAGAAGGAAAAGCAGATTCTTGAGGAAAAGGTGAGGGAACGGACAGCCGAAATTGAAGCACAGAAGGAAGAGATTACCGCAAGCATCGAATATGCAGGAAAAATACAGTCGGCATTGCTGCCATCCGATGAACTGTTCAGAAAACTATTTGATGATTATTTTCTTATTTTCAAGCCGAGAAACATTGTAAGCGGTGATTTCTACTGGATAGCCGAAGATGAAAACAATATCTATTTTACTGTAGCTGATTGTACCGGTCACGGTGTGCCGGGAGCTTTTATGAGTACCCTCGGGATTTCGATGCTGAATGAAATCGTCCCGGGCCCGGGTGACAGAAAAGCCAGCGAACTGCTTAATATTCTCAGGCAGAAAATAATTGAATCGCTTCACCAGACCGGCAGGGAAGGGGAGACACCCGATGGAATGGATATATCGTTCTGTATTCTTGACAGAAAAAAAAGATTACTCCAGTACGCAGGAGCCTTTAATCCGGTTTTAATCGTAACTGATGGCGAAATTAAGGAATATAAAGCTGATAAGATGCCGATAGGATTCCTGACGGGAATGGAGATGTCATTTACAAATCATATCATTGAAGTTAAACCAGGCGACTTAATCTATTTGTTTTCCGACGGAATAACCGACCAGTTCGGCGGGCCGGAAGGGAAGAAGTTTAAAAAATCAGGCTTTAAAAAACTGATTTCCGGGATACATCATTTGCCATGCCATGAACAAGGTGAGATTATTGAAAAAGAATATCTTAACTGGAAAGGAAACAATGAACAGGTTGATGATATCACTATCCTCGGTGTAAAAATATGATTTCTGTTTAACCGCAAATTAAAATTTTTACCTTTAATGATTTATCAAACTCTTTCATCATGCATCTAAAATTTCTGGGTGCTGCACGCGAAGTCACAGGCAGCAAAATTTTGTTAACCACCGACCTTGGGAAAAAAATACTTATTGATTGCGGAATGTTTCAGGGCAAAGGACTTGAGACCGACGCCATGAACCGCAACCTTGGTTTTGAACCTTCAGAACTTGACCATGTAATCCTTACCCATGCGCACATAGACCATTCCGGACTGATACCATACATATACCGATTGGGCTTCGAAGGTTCGGTAATATGTACCAGCGCCACGCGCGACCTCTGCTCAATAATGCTTGCCGATTCAGGCTATATACAGGAACAGGATACCCACACCTTTAATAAAAAAAGACTTAAAAAGGGACTCCCGGCCGTCACACCAGTATACACTCAAAAGGATGCCGTAGAATGTATGAAGAGATTTATCGGAATCCCGTATGACCTGAAATTCAAAATAGATGACAACATAAAGGTTAAGTTCACAAACACAGGGCACATGCTTGGCAGCGGCGTTGCCTCACTTCAGATAATAGAAAAAGGCCAGATAAAACGGATTGCTTTTACAGGCGATATAGGCCGGCCGGTAAACAGAATTATCGCACCCCCGAAACCTTTCCCGCAGGCCGACTGGCTCATCTCCGAATCTACTTACGGTAACCGGCTGCACCCACCACAAGAAGACGCAGAAAAAGAACTGCTTGAGGTTGTAATTGATACTTGCGTAAATAAAGGCGGAAAACTTATAATACCAGCTTTCAGCGTGGGACGTACCCAGGAAATAGTCTATGCAATCCATAACTTCTATAAAAACGGCCTTCTTCCAAAAATTGAAGTCTTCGTCGACAGTCCGCTTGCAGTTAATGCCACGGAAATATTCAGGATGCACCCCGAATGCTTCAACAGCGAAGTGCTCGAATCAATGGAGAAAGAACCCGATCCGTTCGGCTTTAATGCACTTCACTACATTACAAAGGAAGAAGATTCTAAAAAACTTAATGATTATGAAAAGCCATGTATCATCATCTCTGCATCGGGAATGATGGAGGCCGGACGCATAAAACACCACCTCGCCAACAGTATACAGGACAAGAAAAACACGGTCCTTGCCGTGGGTTATTGCGCTCCTCAGACACTGGGTGCCAGACTCCTCGAGGGGGCAAAGGAGATCTCAATACACGGAACAGTCTACAAAGTAAATGCTGATATCCGTAAGATTGAATCATTCAGCGGCCATGCCGATTACAGGGAAATGATATCTTTTTTGCAATGCCAGGACCCTTCAGCACTCGAAAGTCTCTTTCTGGTTCACGGCGATTACGAAGCCCAGAAATTCTTTGCTGAAAAGCTCTCAGAATCAGGCTTTAAAAATATTTCAATACCAGATAAATTCCAGACAGTCGAAATCTGAAAAAACTGTTACAGGTTATTTTTTATTTGTTTCAGATTATATATTCCTTTAACCTGTTCCTTAACTCCTGCCACTGCGGAGAAAGCTCCCCGAGCAGAGCATAAAAATCCTGACCATGATTCGGTTCGTTCAGATGGCAGAGTTCATGAGTGATGACATACTCTGTCAGAGAATCATCGAGTTTTATAAGATCTGAGTTTAAGGTTATCCGCCCTCTGCTGGTGCAGCTTCCCCATTTTCCTTTCATCTTCCTTATTGTAAGATGTGTGGGTCTGAAATTTTTATGTGAATACCTGACTAAAACAGAATGAAAAATATTCCTCAGAATAACTTCAGCATTTTTTCTGTACCACAATTCGATAATAGCTTCTGCTGCTGATTTGTTATCCAGATCAGGTGTCCTGATTTCAATAACACCTTCTTTCAGAGTTACACTTATATTATTTGACTGAATAACAGAAACCGGATACTCCTTCCCACGGAACATTATCCGCTCTCCGTTTATCCCTGAATGGCTCAGACTTTTCATTTCTTCAAACCGTGCAAGATGTTTCTCTATCCATTCAGATTTCTGTTCGACAAACTTTCTGATTTCAGTCTCTTTTGCACGATAAGGCGCCCTGACGACAACACCTTTATCACGGCTGATATATATCCCGATAGTGCGGCGCTGTGAACGTATTACTTTATATCCGAACATAAATAACTTTGCTTGAATGTCTGTATTAAGAATGTGAGGCCACTTGCTGCGGGCGCCCGGTGAGTCTTATTATGGTTATTTCGGGGGGCATCCATATTCTGAATGGAACACCCAGAACACCAAGTCCGCGGTTTACATAAAGCCATTGGTCATTAACCCTGTACAACCCGCTCCACTCAGGATAAAAATATTTCGAAGGGCTCCATCTGAATTTTTTTGTGAAAATCCCGACCTGCATTCCGTGTGTATGACCGGCAAGTGTCAGATCAACACTGGTTTCGCCTGCTACTTCTTTTTTCCAGTGGTTGGGATCGTGCGATATGAGAATTCTGAAATCTGCACTGTCTGTACCATCCAGCGCTCTTGAAAGATTTCCGTATTTTATGTACCCGTGCCTTCCTCTGGTTGTGATGCCAGAAATACTGACTGACGCTTCTCCCTTTTTAATAATTACATTGTTGTCGGCAAGCAAATGATAACCGGCTCTTTGAATAAATTCTCCTACCATCATTACATTCGATTCCTTTTCTGCATAACCGGCAACAGGCAGATAAGTGCTCATATCATGATTACCGAAAACAGCATAATTACCAAGTTTGCCGCGCGCAACAAACAGTATGGTGTCCATTCCCTTCGATTCCCGCCAGCCGTAACTTACAAAATCTCCGGAATTTACCACAATGTCAGGAGAAAATGAGTTAATCTTTTCCATCTGTTTCTTCAGGAAATGCTGATGACCATAAAAGCCTGCTAGATGCAGATCAGATATAAAAGCTACGGTAAATCCTTCGAGGTCAGGATGAAGATTTTCTTTCCGTATTGTGATTTCTTCAGTTTTAACATTGAACCTACCGCAAGCTGATCCGTAAACAATAATGCCAAAAATTACAAGCCACACAACAAAACCTGCATCGGTCATTTTCCGTATGTGACCTCCTTCTTTCAGTTTTATAAGCATCCCGGTATAATGAAGCACTATTAAAATAATTCTCGGTAGAAGAATGGCACATAATGCTCCGTTAAAATTCATTTTCAGCCATATATGAACCTGTTCGTCGTAAAATCCCCTGAAAGAGTTAAGTTCGATGTATTGTATCCAGAGGTAAATGCTCAGGACCGTATTAAAGAGCATTGTAAGGTAGTACCTTGTTCTTGAATGGCCTTTCAGATGGGTCCTTATAATTGCGAAGGTCAGAAATTCTGAGATTATCAGAAGAAGAAGCATCAGAAATATATTTCCCGGCAAAATTACTTAAATTGCGGCAATAATATTCATGACATTGCTCTTATACCTGATATTTAATTTTTGAAACATATAAATCTTTGTGATTTATGAATTTGCCACCGGTAAGGATTTCTTTTCATGAGCCGGATTATCAGCCGGCCGTGGGAATTACCTATTCTGTTATAGGTGGCCGTTACGGGGGCAGGTGGGTGTGGGTCAGGCACAGGGGGAAACTGACATGGGAGATGCCTGCAGGTCACATAGAAAAGGGTGAGACTCCCGAAGAAGCGGCTGCGAGGGAACTGGCCGAAGAGACAGGAGCCGTAAAATTCGACCTGCATTGTATTGCTACATATTCAGTGGAAGAACAGGGAGTTACAGGATATGGGAGATTGTATTTTGCTGAGATAGAAAAGATTGAGGATTTCAGCGACAGGCAGGAGATTGAGGAGGTTATGTTTTCTGCCGGTCTTCCGCCCCGGCTGACTTATCCGGTTATTCAACCTGTCTTGTTCAGTCGGGTTGTCAGATATACTCAAAGGTTGTCTTCTTGAGCCATTTTTCTTCCAGAAGACGGGCAATTCTTTTTACAACGGTTCTTCGTATTTCGAGGTCAACGGGAAGGGTGGGATCCTGATGGGCGATATTTATCCTCGTTCCTATAATAAAATGAATTTCATCACTTTCCATGAAAAGCTTTACTATCTTATCGGCCGGACCCTTTCCGAGTCGTACACTGCTGTTGTATGTCTTGAGGATCTCGTTCACCTTTTGCAGGGTAAGTATACCTTCTGTAACCAGGTCAATGCCCTGTATGAAGCTTTCCGGGGGTAGCTCCGGATCTTCAAAAACAAGATTATCAGTTACGGGCCTGTTCAGCTCCCGTGCGATAATGTCGGCTGTTGTGCCTCCGGATATTATCACCTTACCTTTAAACTCCTCCACTTTCTTTGCCAGTTCCCTGTCTTTTTCCCTGTCATAGGGCGGACCGGTACACAGGAGCAGTTTACGGGGTTCACGGAAATAGATCACAGCACAGCTGATGTCATCCTGAGGCTTGTAATTATCGTTTTTGTTTGCCATGG
>Ga0123519_10016223_pt1 | contig 10376 bp, 10 predicted proteins | sample YelNatPaOPRAMG02_FD_87396 | JGI IMG/M metagenome (GOLD analysis project Ga0123519, IMG submission 87396) | Hot spring microbial communities from Yellowstone National Park - Yellowstone National Park OP-RAMG-02 (version 2) | ecosystem: Environmental > Aquatic > Thermal springs > Hot (42-90C) ...
AGCTGGGTAGGTCAGTACATAGGGGTTAGTACATAGTTAAAGGAATAGGGAAGTAAATCAAAAATCAAAATGGGAAATTCTAAATCCGAAATACGAAGCACGAAACAAAATGCAAAAATCAAAATTCAAAATTCAAAATGACAATGCAAAATCCAAAATGGGAAATACGAAGCACAAAACAAAATGCAAAAATCAAAATGACAATGGCAAATGGGTAAAGGGCGAAAGGCAAAAGGCGAAGGGCGAGTGGCGCTCAGTATTTAAAACATTACACATGAAACATAACACAAATTAGTTATTTTATGTTTTTAACATGACACATTACACATAAAACATAACACAAGAAATACGAGTATTTGCAATGGGACTAAATCAATTATTTCCAATTTTAATTCCGGTTTTAGCTTTATTATCTATTATTTTTATATTACTGGTTTTATTCCTTCGTTATATTTTAACAAAGAATATTGTTCAGGCAACTTCTCATTTACAAGAACTTGATGAAGATTATACAAAAAAGCAAGCAGAAGCAGAAAAACAATTAGAAAATGCAAAAAAGATGTATATGGAAATGATAAATAAAGCAAAATTAGAAGGAGAAGAAATTAAGAGTAAAGCAATAAAAGAAGCAGAGGAACAAAAAAATAAAATTCTTCAGGAAGCAAGAGAAAAAAGTGAACGTTTATTATCAGAAGCAGAAAAAAGTTGTGAATTGCTAAAAGAGGAATTAAACCAAATTGTTGAAAAAAAAGCAAGTGAAAAAGCATGCGAACTAATCCAGAAGGTACTACCTGAAAAATTTAAACAAACAATCCATTCCCTTTATTTATATGAATCCCTTCAAACAAATTTTGGATTTGAAAAATTCCATTTAGAAAAAGATATCAAACAAGTTAAAATAACATCTGCTTTCCCTTTAATTGAAGAAGAGAAAAATACACTTCAGAAAAAATTAGAGAGAGAAATTGGACATAATGTAAATTTAGAAATGAATATAGACCCTGATTTAATAGCAGGTATCATTATTACGATTGGAGATATAGTTATAGATGGAAGTTTAAAATATAAAATCCAAAAAGCATCTAAGATGTAAAATGGTAACTGAAACATTACAAAATAAAGCAACATATCTTGATATTAGAGAAGTTGGATATGTAAAGGCAATTAAAGAATTTATTATAACAGGAGTTGGACTTCCTTCTTGCTTTAATGGTCAAATTGTAGAATTTGAAAGTGGTGACCGTGGTCTTGTAATGGGATTTAAAGAAGATGAAGTTCAAATATTGCTTTTTGGTTCAAATGTAAATATTAAATTGAATGATGAAATTTATAACAAAGGCCAGGCACTTTATCTTCCTGTAGGAGAAAAATTTTTAGGTAGAATAATAAATAGTTTATGTGAACCAGTAGATAACTTAGGTCCAATTGAAAGTGATGATACCTATCCTGTATTTAGAGAAGCCCCAGGAGTTTTAGATAGAATTCCTGTTCATGATACACTTGAAACAGGAACTGTTGTATTAGATACTTTTTTCCCAATTGCTAAAGGACAAAGACAATTGTTTTTAGGTGATAGACTTGTTGGGAAAACAACTGTAGCAATAGATGCTATATTAAATCAAAAAGGGAAAAATGTAATATGTATTTATGCTTGTATTGGGAAACCATATTCTTCTTTTATAAAAGAAGTGAATCTTCTAAAAGAGAAAGATGCTTTACATTATACAATTGTAATTAGTGCTGTTGCTTCTGTAAGTGTAGGAGAACAGTATCTTGCTCCTTATGTTGCAGCAATGTTGGGTGAATATTTTATGTATAATGGGAAAGATGTATTTGTGGTTTTTGATGATTTAACAAGACATGCTTGGGTTTATCGTCAGATTTCCCTTTTATTAGAAAGAGCACCTGGAAGAGAAGCATATCCTGGAGATATATTTTATATTCATTCTCAATTAGTAGAAAGAGCAGGTTGTTTAAAAAAAGAATTAAAAGGTGGTTCAATGACTTTTTTCCCAATAATTGAAATATTACAAGGAGATATTACAGGTTATATCCCTACAAATTTAATTTCAATGACAGATGGACAAATATATTTTGACTCTGAATTATTTCATAGAGGTATTAAACCAGCAGTTGATGTTGGATTATCTGTTTCTCGTATAGGTAGTAAAGCACAATGGCCTGCAATGAGAGAAGTAAGTAAAAGATTAAGATTGGATTATGTAAGATATCAAGAAATTCTTAAAATGTCGAGATTAAAGTCAACAAGTATTTCTAAAGAGGCAGAGGAGATTTTAAAACATGGAGAGATAATAACTAAACTTATAACTCAGGATAGACATAATCCTATCCCTATGGAATATCAGATAATTTATCTTTATGCTTTAAACACAGGGGTATTGGATAAATTGGAAATTGTAGAAATAGATAAATTTAAATCTGAATTTATAAAATTAGTACAGGAAACATCACCAGAAATTCTTAAAAAACTAAGAGAAACTAAAGAACTTTCAAATGATATTAAAGAAAATTTAAACAGGTGTCTCAAACAATATTTTGAAGAAAAATTCTAATGGGTAATGTCACTGAAATAAAAAAGGATATTTCGTTTCATGAAGATTTTTCCACATTAGTTGAAATACTTAAGTCACTTGCAATTGTACGCTATTATGAATTAACAAAAAGAATAAAAAATTTTGATTTTTTCCATTCTGTAATAAAAGATTTTTTAAATTTCTTAGATTTAGATATTATCTCTGAACATCCTTTTTTTTCAGGGAAAGGGAAAATATGTATAATTGCTGTCACTTCAGAAGAAGGATTTCTTGGCGGTCTTAACAATAGAATAATAAGCAATTCATTAGATTACTTAAGAGGGAATTCTGGAAAATTAATAATTATAGGTTTACAAGGTCAACTTCTTGCAAAAGGATTGGATATCCCTTTTGAAAAATTTCCTGGAATAAAAGAAGAAAAAAGATTTGACCAGGCATTAGAAATGAGAGATTATATAGTAAGAAAAGTTTTATCAGAAAAAATAGGAGTGGTGAAAGTGATTTATCCTTATGCACATTCTCTTTTACTGCAAACAGTTGGTGTAACTACTCTTATTCCTATTTCTGAATGGTTTAAACAAGAGAAAAAAATAAATCTTGAAATTATTGAAGAATCTAAAACAGAAAATATGTTTGAATACTTAGTTTTTCTTTTTATAGGTGTGAAATTATGGGAAATTTTTGGTTCAAGTCTTTTAGCAGAACAAGGAGCAAGATATGTTCATTTAGAAGAAAGTTCTGATAGAATTAAAGAAGAAATAAAAAAATTAAAACTTAAATATTTTCGTGCAAGACATGAAATTATTGACCAGCAGATGCGTGAATTATTTTCTGCTCAATCTGTATTCAGGAAATAAAAATGGAAGAAGAAAAATACACAGGAAAAGTAGTTTCAGTACAAGGACCTGTTGTAGATATAAAATTTGAAAATAGTATTCCTAAACTATTTAGTATGGTTAAAACTCAAACAATAGAAGGGAAAGAAGTAATATTGGAAATTGCAGAGCATAGACCAGGAAACATAGGAAGGTGTATTGCTATAAATTCTACATTAAACCTGCAAAGAAATGCAAAAGCATTCTCTACAGGAAATCCTATTGAAGTTCCTATAGGAGATGAGATATATTCAAGAATTTTAAATATAATTGGGCAACCTATTGATAATAAAACTCCTATAGAATCTAAAGAAAAAATGTCCACTAAAAAATTTTATACAGGGACAAAAGTGAAAATAAATAAAGATAAAAATGAAAGACAAGAGATATTAGAAACAGGAATTAAAATAATAGACCTTTTATTCCCCTTAATTAAAGGAAGTAAAACAGGTCTTTTAGGAGGTGCAGGATTAGGTAAGACGCTTATTACTCTTGAAATTATACATAATATTGTAAAAAAACATCAAGGAACATGTATATTTGCTGGAGTAGGTGAAAGAACAAGAGAAGGTAATGAATTATATTATGAACTTTTACAAAGTGATATACTTTTCAGAACTATTCTTGTTTTTGGACAAATGAATGAGCCACCAGGAGCCAGATTTGGAACAGCATTAACTGGAGTTACTATTGCAGAATCTATGGAAAAAAGGAATAAAGATGTTCTTTTATTTGTTGATAATATTTTCAGGTACTTACAGGCAGGCACAGAAATATCTACTCTTTTAGGTCGTGCGCCTTCAGAAACAGGTTATCAACCAACATTAATATCAGAAACAAGTGAATTCCATGAAAGAATAAAACCAAGATTAGAAGGAGGAGGTTCTATAACTTCTATTGAAGCAGTTTATGTTCCTGCTGATGACTTAACTGACCCAGCAGTTGTTGCTATTTTCACTTTTTTAGATTCAGTAGTTGTTCTATCAAGAGAAAGGGTTCAGTTAGGACTTTATCCTGCAATTGACCCTTTGAAATCTTTTAGTGCAAATTTAGACCCTGATATAGTTGGAAGGCACCATTATGAAGTAGCACAGGAAGTAATCCGTGTTTTCCAGAGATATGAAGAATTGAGGAAAATTGTTGCACTTATTGGAGTGGATGAACTTTCTCCTGCTGACCGTACATTATATGAAAGGGCAAGAAAATTACAGAATTTTTTAACACAACCTTTTTTTGTAGGAGAAGCATATACTGGGAGAAAAGGAGAGTATGTACCATTATTTCAAACTATTGAAGGATGTGAAAGAATTCTTTCAGGGCAATTTGATAAGAATTCAGAATCCGAATTTTATATGATGGGAGCAATAACAAGATAGTCAGGGTGCTTTGCACCCTGAAACCCAATAAGGTATAAAAGCAACTACTTACATTAAGGTATTTCTTGCTGAAATACGCAAGAAGAAGCATCTGGAATTTATCTACTAAAGAAGAATCTTTGAAATTCCGATGCTTCAAGATAGTCAGGGTGCTTTCCGGGGTGCTTCACCGACTCAGCACCCGTGCCAAACAGTGCTCCTTATTCGTTGCACTGGCACCCAATTCTGTTGCTTCAAGATAACATGGAGGGGAAAAATGGAAATGGAAAAAAGAAAAAAGTTAGGAGAAATTTTAATAGAAAAAGGATTATTAACAGAAGACCAACTCCAAAATGCTCTTATGGAACAATATTTAACGAAAGAATTTTTAGGTACAATACTTGTAAATCGTGGAATTATTACTGAGACAGAACTTATGAGAACACTTGCGGAACAATTTGGTATTCCATATGTAAGTATTAAAAACAAATATATTGATATTTCATTAACTAAAAAACTACCTTCTTCTTTCATTACAAATAACAAATGTTTTCCAATAGAAGAAGATGAACTTTCATTAACACTGGCTATTATAAATCCATTGGATGTAACAACTATAAGCGAAGCAGAAAAAATGGTTTCTCCTAAAAAACTGAAAATTGTTCTTACTTCCCTTGAGGATATGAATGATGTTATAAATAGATATAAAAAATATATCAAACGTTCAATTATAGATTTACTTGAACAAATAGGGGAATAAATAAGGCCGAGAGCAATAAGACAGTACATAGGGGATAGTACATAGTACATAGTTTAAAGCAGAAGAGTAGTAAAGCAAAAATCAAATATCAAAATGACAATCCAAAATTCAAAATGGGGAAATTCGAAATACGAAGCACGAAACAAAATCACAAATCATCAGGGAAGCCGGGTATGAAAGTTAAGTGTACAGTTTACTGTTTACAGTTTATAGTTCGTAGGTTGCTGTACACTGTTCACTGATTACTTAAAGCAGGAGTCAGGGGTCAGTAGTCAGGAATCAGGGAATAAAAAGTAGCCAAGGAGTAAGTAGTATCCCTGACCCCTCACTACTGGCTACTGACTACTTAAATACGAACGGTGTTTAGGGAGTATTTACAAAGGGATAAATATGTTAAGCAAAATAGATACAGTATTATATAATGCTTTATTGGAAAAAAATTTAATTACAAAAGAACTATTAGATTCTATTGTAGAAAATGCTATATCTACAAATCAACAATTTAAATTTCTCTTAATTGAAGAAGGACAATTATCAGAAGAAACAATTTTGGAATTACTTTCTGAAAAACTATCTATTCCTTTTATAAACTTAAAACAAACTCAAATTGATAGAGCGTTAATTGAGAAAATACCGATAAAATTTGCTTCTTATTATAAATTTGTGCCAGTAAAAATTGAAAATGGGGTTTTAAATATTGCTGTTTCTTATCCTTTAAACATAACCACTCAAGATGAAATAAGAACACATTTAGGATATCCAATTAAGGAGATATTAGCAAAAGAAAAAGATATAATTGAAATTTTAAAATCTCTTTATGGATTAGGTGCTGATACAATTCAAGAAATACTTGTTTCAAAAAAAGAATTACCAGAATTAGAAACAGTAGAAAAAGTAGAAGAAATAGAAAAATTAGCAGAAGGTGCTTCTGTTATAAGATTGGTCAATCAGATAATTATTGATGCTTATAATCAAAGAGCAACAGATATCCATATTGAACCTTATCGGGAAGAAGTAAGATTAAGGTATCGGATTGATGGAGTATTACAGGATGCAAAAACTCCACCTCAATTGAAAAATTTTTTAAAAGCAATTACTTCAAGGTTGAAAATTATGTCAAATTTGAATATTGTAGAACATAGATTGCCACAGGATGGAAGAGCAATTGTAAAAATTCACGATAAAACTATGAATTTAAGAATTTCATGTCTGCCAACTCCTTTTGGAGAAAGTATAGTAATAAGGATATTACCGATGCAACTTCTTTTTAATTTAGAAAATTTAGGATTTACACAGAGAGATTTAGAAGTATTGGAGGATTTAATAAAAAGACCACATGGAATAATATTCGTTACAGGTCCAACAGGAAGTGGTAAGACCACAACTTTATATGCATTTTTAAACAAAATCAATACAGGGAAGAAAAAAATAATAACAATTGAAGACCCTATTGAATATGAAATGAAAAATATTACTCAGGTTCAAGTATTACCACAAATAGGATTAGATTTTGCACGTGGATTGAGAAGTATGTTAAGACATGACCCTGATGTAATGATGGTTGGAGAAGTTAGAGATTTTGAAACAGCAGAAATAGCAATTAGAATAGCATTAACAGGGCATCTTATATTTTCCACTCTTCATACAAATGATGCTGCAAGTGGGGTGACAAGGTTAATTGATATGGGCATTGAACCTTACCTTATTACTTCAAGTGTTTTAGCATTAATAGCACAAAGGTTAGTAAAAGTTATATGCCCAAAATGTAAAAAAGAAAATAAGGATATTTCATCTGAAATAAAATCTCTTATTGCAAAAGAACTTAAAATTTCTGAATTAGAAATAAAAATATATTTTGGGAAAGGATGTGAAAAATGTAATTTCACTGGGTATTATGAAAGAACAGCAATATATGAAATTCTTCTCCTTAATGAAAAAATAAATGAATTGATTCTTAAAAGGGCTCCTTCCAGTGAAATAAAAAAACTTGCAATTGAAAATGGGATGGTAACTTTAAGACAAAATGGTTGGCAAAAAGTAATAAAAGGAATTACTACACCTGATGAAGTTATAAATGTCACTGGGGGAGAAATCCTATGAATAGAGATGAAAAAAGAATTTTTGATAGATTAGAAGAAAGAATCAATCTGAAATACAGAATAATAAAACCTACTTTGGAAGAAAAACAATATTTTGTCACAACAAAAGATATAAGTGCAGGTGGCCTATCTTTTATTTCTGAAAAACCCATTCCTTCCGATGCAATTTTAGAACTGGAAATAGAAATGTGGGATTCACCAAATCCTATTAAATGTCTTGGAAAGGTTGTAAGAATGGCAAAATTTCAGGAAAATAATGAAGAGTTTTATAATATTGGTGTTTTATTTCTTGATTTATCACCTGCTGATAGAACAAGAATTATTAAATATGCAGAAGGCAAATAAATATTCTGGAATGTTTAAAAAACATTAAACATACATTGAACAAAGAAAATGCCTATTTTCAAATATACAGCAAAAAAAGGACCTGATAAATTAATAGAAAGTACTATCCAGGCACATAATGAGGAAGAAGTTATTGAACTACTTAGTCAATCTGGACTTTTCCCTGTAAAAATTGAAGAAGTTTCTCAAAAAGTTTCTACCTCTTCATTAGGTTTTTCAGGCAAAATAAGTAGAAAAAACATAATAAATTTTAGTAGACAATTATCAAGTTTATTAAAATCAGGTGTTCCTATTTTAAAGAGTTTAAATATTATTTCTCAGGAAAGTGAAAATTTAAACTTCAAATCTATAATTGATAATATCCAGGTAAAAGTAAAAGAAGGCGAAAGACTTTCTTCTGCTCTTAAAGAATATCCAAATGTCTTCTCTCCACTTTATATAGCAATGGTCCAATCTGGAGAAATAAATGGAACATTAGAAGAATCTCTTTTAAGAATAGCAGAACATTTAAAAAAGCAGGATGAGTTTGTTACAAAATTAAGAACTGCTTTAACATACCCATTTTTTATGGCAAGTATGGGTATTTTAACTGTTATATTTATGATTACTTTTGTATTACCAAAACTTACAAAAGTTTTTTTTGATTTACATCAAGAATTACCTTTACCGACTAAAATTGTTCTTGGGATAAGTTCTATTTTAAGACATTTCTGGTTTATTGTAATTTTTTTAATAATTTTAATAATTTTTTTCTTTAAAAAAGAAACAGAAGGGAAAAAATTAGTTATTAGTAGAATTAAATTAAATCTACCAATATTGAAAAACTTTATTTTAAAAACTGAATTAGCAAGGTTATGTAGAACATTGGAAGTTTTGATTAAAACAGGAATACCTATATTGCAAGGTATTGAATCTGCTGTTGAAGTATTAGATAATGAAATTATAAAACAGAAGATAAGAGAATGCAAAAAAGAGATGGAAGAAGGAGTAACTTTTGGACAAACACTAAAAAAAATAGATTTTATTCCACCTTTTGTAACAAATTTAGTAATTGTAGGTGAAGAATCTGGTAGATTAAGTGAATCTCTTTCTGAAATAGCAGATTTTTATGAAAGGGATACAGAAGAATTTTTAAGAATAACAGGTACAATTCTTGAACCTTTAATGATTTTAGCAGTTGGAGTGGTTATTGGTTTTATAGTTATATCTATGCTTCTACCAATATTCCAGATAAATTTAATGGCAAAATGAGAATATTAAATTTAATTTTTATATTATTATTTCCTCTTTTTATCCATGCAGAAGAAAAGTTACAGGAAAAAAGTTTACATTTTATTGTATACTTTCCAGAAGGACATCTTGACTTTGCAAATGATGTTTTATATAAAGCAGAATTATATTATAAAAAAATTGCTTCTGATTTAGGATATGAAAGATATGACCAATTCTGGTTATGGGAAAATAGAGTAAAAATTTATCTTTATCCTTCACATCCTGATTATGTAAAGGCAACATGGAGACCTGTATGGTCACATGGAATGGCTGATTATAATAAAAAAGCAATTTACTCATATATAGGAAGTAGAGAATTTCTTGAAACAGTTCTTCCACATGAATTAGGTCATTTGATATTCAGGGATTTTATAGGATTTAAAAGTAATATTCCTTTATGGTTAGATGAAGGAGTTGCACAATGGTGTGAATCTGAAAGAAAAAGGTATGAAGCAAAGGAAATTGTGAAAGACCTTTTAAAAGGGAACAAACTTATACCTTTATCTCAACTGGTAAGAGAATCCCTTTATTATAAGACAGGAAATGAAGAGATAGTTTACATATTTTATCAAGAGGCCCTTTCTGTAGTTGATTTTTTAATCACAAAGTATGGAATTGGTACATTTACTAAATTTTGTAGATATCTTAAAGATGGGAAATCCCTGGAAGAAGCAATAAAACTTGCATATTCACCATTTCTTTACAATTTAGTTGATTTAGAAAAAGAATGGAAAAAATTTCTTTCAGATTAATTTGAAGCAGGAGATTATTAAATTAAAAATCAAAATCCAAAAATCAAAAATCAAAATGACAATGAAAAATCCAAAATGAAAAATACGAAGCACGAAATCCGAAACAAATTAATAATCAGGGAAGCTGAGTATGGAAAGATAGTACATAGGGGTTAGTACATAGTACATAGTTTGAAGCATCGGAATTTCAATGTTTCTTCTTTAGCAGATAAATTCCAGATGCTTCGTCTTGCGTAGTTCAGCAAGAATCAACAAAAGAAACCTTAAGTCTCCCCAAAGATTGGGGAGATTTAGAGGGGTTGAACCTTATCGGGTTTTCAAGGGTTGTGAAACCCTTGACTATCTTGTGAGGGTTTGGGGGAT
>Ga0123519_10016227_pt1 | contig 10374 bp, 11 predicted proteins | sample YelNatPaOPRAMG02_FD_87396 | JGI IMG/M metagenome (GOLD analysis project Ga0123519, IMG submission 87396) | Hot spring microbial communities from Yellowstone National Park - Yellowstone National Park OP-RAMG-02 (version 2) | ecosystem: Environmental > Aquatic > Thermal springs > Hot (42-90C) ...
AACAGCGGCTGGGACGACGAACGCTATGCCGTTGATGCCCAAGCCATTGTGCGCTGGATGCCGATGATGCTCAGCAGAGCAGATGTGTTGAATCGGCTGGCGAGTCGGCATGAACGCATGCTTGCCATCGCCCAAAGTGATGATCAGATTCTATTTCAGGAGGCGCTTACCTGTGAGGCATGGCGTATGGCACTCCGGCCAGGCTGGGGCGATCCAATCGAGCTACCCTTGCCGACCCGTTCGCCTGTGCATCTTGTCGCCAGCGGCGGCATCGTCGTCCATGGGCCCAGTCTGTGGCGCATTGCCTTGACAGTACTCAACGCCGTCGAGCCTGAGGGATTGGTTCACCTGTGGATTGATCGGGCAGGACTGCTGGCTCAGGTCGGCGCTCTATCGGCGCTCAGCCGTGACGCTGCCCGGTCACTCCTGCAGAGTGACGCTCTATGTCATCTCGGTCTGGCAGTGTGCTTGGCAGGTCGTGCGTCACAAGGCGGCAAAGCCATCGAGGTGGAGTTGCGTCTTGCCGACGGTACAATTCGCCGCACGATTGCCGCCTGGGGATCCATCTCCGTCGTACACACCGACGGGAGCAGGCAGGTTACTGCCATCCTTCGTCTCCAAGGCGGCATCTACGTTCCGGGACGCGAGGGCGAACGGGTATTGACGCTGACCCTCGAGAATGCTGCCTTGGGGCTGATTCTCGATTGTCGCGGCCGGCCATTGACGGCTCAGGTGCATTCCGATCAGGCCAGTGCGCGTGTGCGCACCTGGTTGGCCGCAAGTGATCAATGAACAGATGATGATCAGTGAAATCACATCGAGGAGGTAGCGATGGACTTAAGACCGTTTATCCGAGATATTCCAGATTGGCCAAAGCCCGGCGTGATCTTCAAAGACATTACACCTTTGTTACGTGACAGAGTAGCTTTCCGTGCGGCCGTCGACGCCCTTGCCGATCACTATCGCTCGGCAAACATAGATCTGGTGGTGAGTGTCGAAGCGCGTGGCTTCATCTTCGGTGGAGCACTGGCCTGTGCCCTGGGCGCCGGCTTCGTTCCTGCACGTAAGCCGGGCAAACTACCCTGGATGAAGATCAAGGTTGAGTATTCGCTGGAATACGGAACAGACGCTATCGAAATGCACCAGGATGCCATCACCAAAGGGCAGCGTGTGCTTGTCTTCGATGATGTGCTGGCGACCGGTGGAACGATTGCTGCCACCATCCAGCTCGTCAACGCTCTGGGTGGCATAGTTGTCGGCTCGGCGTTCCTGATTGACCTCACCTTCCTGCATGGTGCCAATCGCCTCAAGGGCTATGAGGTCTTTTCCCTGATTCAGTATTGATCTATCAAGCGGCAGGGCTTGCAACCGCTACGCGAGCGCAAGACCCGCGCCTTCATGGGAGTGTATCATGTCCGACATCACCGTTACATGGGTCGAGAAAGAGCAGTTTGTGGGTGTGGACAGTAGAAAGCACGGTATTGTTCTGTCTTCACAGAACGAGGAGAATGGCACCGGCAGCAAGCCTTCGGATCTACTTTTGATCGCTCTGGGTGGCTGCGCCGCGGTAGACCTGATCGGCATCTTGCAGAAGCAGCGTCAAAAGGTGGCTCATCTCAAGATCACTCTTCGCGGCGAGCAAGAAAGCGAGCCGCCGTGGACATTTACGGGCATTCACATGGAGGTGGTGGTCGAGGGATCGCAGCTTTCCGCTGCGGCGGTGGAGCGGGCCATCGCCCTCTCGGTTGACAAGTACTGCTCGGTGGCTGCCACCATCCGTGCCACTGCCCCCATCACAACCAGCTACCGTCTGATCGAGGTGTGAACTCGTGGTCTACGATTTTCATACCCATACGACATTGAGTGATGGCGAACTGTCGCCGATGGAACAGATTCGCCGGGCCGTTCTCAACGGCTATGCAGCGATCGCTCTCACCGATCATGCCGGTCTGGCCGACTGTGAGCACATCCTGAAAAGCGTCATTGCCGCCTGCACGACAGCCCAGCGCTATTGGAGCATCGAGGCCATTCCAGGCATCGAGTTGACCCATCTGCCGCCGCCTGCTATCGCCGAGGCAGCGCGCTGGGCGCGCGAACACGGCGCCCGCATGATCGTCGTGCATGGCGAGACCATCGTTGAGCCGGTGCCACCAGGCACCAATCATGCCGCCGTGACCTGCACCGATGTTGACATTCTGGCCCATCCGGGGTTCCTAAGTGATGACGACGCTCGCCTGGCAGCGACGAATGGAGTCTTCATCGAGATCAGCGGCCGCAAAGGCCATTCGTTTACCAACGGCTTCGTGGCCAGCACAGGCAGGCGTGCGGGCGTCCGCTTTCTTGTCAACTCTGATGCGCATAGCATTGATGATCTACTCACGGATAAGGCGGCGCGAGCGTTTGCCCTGGGCTGTGGATTGAGCGAGCAGGAAGCAGACACGGCATTGACAGACAATCCCCGACTTCTCTTGGAACGGGTTCGCCAACGCCCGCGGTAGCGACCGGCTGAAGGGAGAAGCACCTTTTCGCCTCTACCGACCGCGGCTTGGCAGCCGGTGTGGACGGGCAGAGCGCCCGTGCACCGTTCAGGTGTCAACTCTGCTGCCGCGGGCAGGTGGCTGGCCGGCGCGTGCCTGCTCACAAAACCGACAGTTCACGCTGCGCAGGCCGTTCCTCTCGACCGAAATAGTGACCCCTGCCTTTGCCAAAAGCTCCTGAGTCGTACACAAGGGCAGGCCCATCACGTTTGTGTAGCACACATCCAGGCGTTCCACCGGATGAAAACCTCTGTGCTGGATGGCATATGCAGCCGCTTTGTCCATTGGATCCCCTGAGGCCACATACGCGTGTATCTCTGCGTCGCTGTAACGCCGCATGAGCACGCGTGTCACCTCGGCCGCGACGAACACTTGCCCGGCGTCACCGTTGATGATCGCTACCCCGGTTATGACCTTGTGCCAGGCGCCCCGCAGCGAACGTAGCATCTCCACTGCCTCATCTGGGCTGCGCGGTTTGCCCAGCAGGCGGCCGCGAAAAGCGATGAGCGTGTCGGCCGCCAGGACTAGATGTGTCGGATGGCGGAGGGCCACAGCATGTGCCTTGGCCAGCGCCAATTCACATGCTCGTTGCTCAGCATCCTGTGCCGAATCGAGGTCTTCTTCGATGGCACTCACATCTGTCCGGAAGTCAATGCCCAAAAGACGCAGTAACTCCGCCCGGCGCGGCGATGCCGACGCCAGGATGATTCCGTCGGCCATAGATCAATCCATCGTAACTGTTCACGTTTACCCTGGAAGCAAGTGCATCGGCATGCCTATATCCTCCCGCAGGTTACCCAAACCTGCGGGAGGGTGTGTAGAACGCCGCCGGCAATCGGTGTTCCGTGCCATCCGCGCCTGCATCCGTGGTCAGCTCGCTCCGCTTTCCAACTTCCCTTACCCTAACCGTGAACAGTTACAATCCATCATGCTATTGACTTTTTATACTAGTTATGATACAAAGTAACTCTAGATGCCATATGATCATCCGGCAATCGGCATTGAGCCACCGACCTGTGCTCTCACTATAACAGACACGAGGCCGGGACGCAAGAAGGCAGACGGCGTCCTGAACAAGACCTGGCATCGGCTAGAATGGACAATCAATGGCTGCTATCGTTCTTAGCTTCCGCGAGGCTTTGGAAGCGGTGTTGATCATCGGTATCGTTCTTGGTTACCTGGCCAAGGCAGGCGAGATGCACAGAGCGCGCAGTGTATGGGCCGGCGTAGTCGCTGCCTGTGCAGTCAGTGTCGCTCTCTCTTTGCTCCTGTTCAGTGCAGGAGCAGAGATGGAGGGGCAAGCCGAAGCGCTCTTCGAGGGCGCGACGATGCTTCTGGCTGCAATCGTTCTGACGTGGATGATCTTTTGGATGCAGAGTCACAGCGGTGACATCAAGAACCAGGTTGCCCAGCGCTTACACTCTGCGCCGGGCGATGCTCATCGCTGGGGGCTTTTCTCGCTCGCCTTCCTGTCTGTCATTCGTGAGGGCATAGAGTTGTCCCTCTTTCTCACAGCCGCTATGTTCACCTCATCACCCCTGCAAACGGCCTTGGGGGCAGTCATCGGTATTGGTGGGGCGACAATCGTCGGCTGGGCCGTTTTCAGTGGCACGCGTCGCCTCGACGTGCAGCGCTTCTTCAGCATCAGTGGTCTTGTGCTGCTCGTCTTCGCGGCCGGTCTGGTGGGCAGCGGCCTTGCTGAAATGCATGAGGCAGGGATACTCCCGGCTATTGTCGCTCATGTGTGGAGCACACGGCATATCTTGAGTGAACAGTCAACGATAGGCGCTCTGTTCAAAGCCCTTCTCGGCTACAGCGACTCACCGTCGCTCTTGCAGGTCTTGGGCTATGCGGCCTATGCCGCTGTCACGCTCACCGTCATCACCATGCGCCAGCAAGCGCTCACCGTGCGCAGGCAGTCACCAAAGCTGCCGTAGTGACCGGCAACTCCAAGGCGGAAAGAGCCACGTCGTTCCCAGCACAACCCGGAGAGGCATGGCTCTTTCCTTTTCAGCTTCGGGCCTTGTGCTCACCGGATGCTGATCGTCGCCAGACCACCTTCGATGAACAGATCAACGCTGTTAGCTGCCGTGCCATAATCTGGCGAGACATAATAGTCGCCGGAGCGTGGAAAACGACTCTGGTCAACGTTGATGGAGGCCAGTCCACTTTCGACTCGAATGCGAGCACTCACCCCGTCGGGGATATACACTGTCGTCGTTGCCAGGCCTCCACTGATGTGAGCGGGGTACTTGCCTGTCTTGGGCAGGCGGATGGTCGTTGTACTCACGCCGGCCTGGACATTCAGATCCGTAAGCCTGAGATCGGTCAGATCGAGATCATTGGTGCTGGCCCCTGCCTGAACGCGCACATCAAGAGGAATGGAGTTGTTCAACTTGACCTGCCATTCACTGCCTCGCCCCGATGAGAAGATGGGTATGACCTGGTTTTGCGGCACATCCAGAAGCAGATCCCCATGTCCACTGGAGGCTGAAAAACGGATGTTCACCGGTAATTGTCGGCCGGCAGCACGGAAGTCGCCAACCATGAGCTGGTCGCCGCTCAGTGAGCCGAGCTGAAGCGTTCCGGCGCCGAACATCACCGTGACACTGGCCGACGTGACCCCGTTCAGAGAGTGTTCAATGTGCTGTGCTTCACCCATGCCAATGCCGGATTCGCCGGTGCCCTGCATCACGTAGTAAGTGATGCCGCCCACACTGGCCACGATAACCGCCAGCGCCAGAACGAAGCCGAGTGCCTGTGGCAGACGCAACTGATTGAGGATAATCTCGACACCGAGCAAGATCAAGACAACCGGCCACAGTTGCCATACCGTCTGCCAGACGTTCAACGGTAGTTGGTCAAGATTCTGTATCAACGCCAAGACACCTACGGATATGAGGATGACCGGTAGAACAATCGGCAGACGATACTGTCGTTCGCGCATGTTGTTACCTCCGTACTGCTGCCTGATATAGCAAATAGATGCCCAGAGCGATCAACACCAGCGGCCAGAGGTGATGCAAGCTCACGCCGAAGATGTTGCTCAACAGGAGAACCACGCCAAAGATGATGAGAATCGCCGCTGCCAGAATGGTGCGATCCCTCGGCACGGGTGACTCACCGCTTGTTTCCCCCGTGAACATCTGGCGCGTTTGCCGGGCAAACTCATGTGCCTCCTGCCTCAGTTCAGCGACGTTGGCATCAATCACATCCTGTGATATTGCTCCCATGCGCTCTTCAGGCGGCATCAGAATCCACAGCACCAGGTAGAGCAACACACCAATGCCGCCCCAGATCGCCAGAATAACAAAGACCAGGCGCACGATCACCGGATCAATGGCGAAATACGCACCCAGTCCCCCGCAGACACCGCCGATGATGCGGTCGCGACGACTACGATAGAGACGATCGGCCATCTCTTTCCTCCCGTTCAAGATTCGTGCAGACCCACCGCCGCTGACAGCGTCCATGGGCCACTGCGTTCTACATCCAGATATACGTAGCGACCAGGCAAAGGTTTCAACGATTGTTCAACATTCGAGGGTGTTGAACAATGCATCTGAGGGAGATATAGGGTACAGCTGTGCTCCTGGTGCAACAGCCACTGAGCGGCCAGCCCCCTTTCCGCCGCTGCCCGCATACCCTCCCGCAGGTTTGGATAACCTGCCCACCCACGGGGTGGGTCAGGGTGGGAGTATTCCAGTAAAAGTCGTGCTACCCCAACGGTGAACAGTTACCGGCAGGCGGGGCAATGACATGATGCGGCGTCTGTGTTATACTATAGCAGAGGCTAACCTATGTCATCTGTTCCTGCGATTGATTCCAGCGCAGCTGTGGCACGCCTGAAGGCCATCCAGGCGCGGATGCGTGATGCCGTTCGTAATGAAATGCAAAGAACCACGGCTGGCGACCGTTCAGCTATCGCCTATGATGGACATGGCGATACCATCTATGCCATTGATCGCAGCGTTGAGCATGTTTTGCTGGAGGAATGTGAGGCCTGGGCGCGGGAACAGCCATTTATCCTGATTGCCGGGGGACTGGGCGAAAGCGGCGAAATGCTTCTGCCGTCGGCCAACATTGCCGGCACCGCTCGCTTCCGCCTCATTGTTGATCCCCTCGACGGAACGCGCGGCCTGATGTACGACAAGCGCAGCGCCTGGATTCTGTCCGGGCTGGCACCGGACCGCGGGCCGGAGACAAGCCTGGCCGACATCGTCCTGGCCGTGCAAACCGAAGTTCCCATTACCAAACAGTATCTGGCCGATGTCGCCTGGGCGATTTTAGGCCGTGGTGCCTACGCTGAACGCCATAATCTACTGACTGGCGAGGTTCATCCGATCCCGCTTACTCCCAGTCGCTCCACTAACCTGGCCCATGGCTTTGCCAGTCTATCTAAGTTCTTCCCCGGACGCAAACCGATTGTCGCCGAAATCGAAGAGGAGTTGATTCGTCAGGTGGACGGCATTCCGACCGACGGCAAGGTGCGGGTCTTCGATGACCAGTACATCTCGACCGGTGGTCAGCTATACGAGCTGATGGTGGGGCATGATCGTTTCAACGGCGACATCCGACCTGCCTTGATGAAAGCAGAACATCTTCCTGGGGATCCGCCGGGCATGGCCGCCCATCCCTACGACATTTGCACCGAGCTCATCGCACGCGAGGCCGGAGTTGTTGTCACAGATCTGGATGGCCATCGCCTGTCCAACCGATTGACCGTCCATGACGACGTAGCGTGGCTGGGCTATGCCAACGACAAGCTGCAAGCCCGCTTGCAGCCCATCTTGCAGATGCTCTTCCGCACCTACGGTCTGCTCTGAGCACGCAGCCGGATATGCAGAAACGAGAAATAGCAGGTACCGGCAACAGCGGCGGATTGTTGCACGTGTTGTCGGCAACGCCCTGACCTCTACATGAGAGCAGACAATGAAACAGTTGGCGATTGCGGTTGATATTGGTGGAACGCACACACGCGCTGCGCTCATCAACAGCGTCGGCCGCATTCTCAACCGCACGAGGATTCTCACCCAACCTCAACTCGGGCTGGCGGCAGGACTGGAGGAGATCGCATCAGCAATCCACACAGTGATCGGGACGACCCCACCTGAGCAGATCAGCGGCATCGGTGTGGCAACGCCGGGGCTTGTGGACCCATGGCAGGGTATTGCCTTCTCGCCAGTGAACCTACCCGGCTGGGAAGATGTGCGGCTGAAGGATGTCATGGAAAGCAGGTTCAAGTGCCCCACCAGGGTGGGGAACGACGCCAACCTGGCAGCCCTGGGCGAGTATCGTTTCGGGGCCGGACGCGGTAGCAGGAACATGATCTATCTGACCATCAGCACAGGTATTGGCGGCGGCATCATCAATGAGGGGCAGCTGGTGCTAGGAAGGCGCGGTTTTGCCGGAGAAGTCGGCCATTGCACGATTGATGCCAATGGACCGCGATGCCGGTGTGGCAATCTCGGCTGCCTGGAAGCTATGGCCTCCGGCAGTGCTCTTGCCCGCGATGCACGGGCGGCAATTGCCGATGGCCAGGCATCACTCATGCTGAGGCTGGCTGGAGGTGACCCTAACGCCATTGACGGCGAGATCATCGCCCAGGCCGTGGTTCGTGGCGATGATCTCGCCAAACGACTGGTGGATCGTGCCGGCGTCTACATCGGTATTGCCATTGTGAACCTGATGTATATCTTCGACACCGAGCTCTTCGTCCTTGGCGGAGGCGTGTCCAATCTCGGCGACCCGCTGTTTGCAGCCATCAAACGAACGGTTGCCGAACGAGCATTGCCTGTGGCGCGTCAGGATGTACCTATCGTTCCGGCTGCTCTCGGCGATGACGCCGGGCTCTTGGGAGCAGCAGCTCTGGTTTTCCATCCAGGGGTCATTGTCCGCAGAGGACAAACTCAGAGGAGGACAACATGGAGAAACCGCGCTTTGACCCGCTAAGCGAATTTGCCGCCTTGCGCGACATCATGCGTGAGCTGGCAGAGCAAGGCCCAATTGACCCACGTAAGGTACCACCGGCTGCCCTCGCTTCGCTACTTACTCCATTGGACATCATGGACCTGGGTGACGCCATCGTGGTGCAGGTCAATCTGCCCGGCGTGGACGTCGCCGACGTAGACATTTCCCTGAAGGATAACCTGCTCACAGTGATCGGCGAAGTCAAGCCTGACGCTGATTATGAAGGTGCTGTCTACCTGCGGCGGGAACGGCGCATCACAAAGCTGATACGCACTGTGCCCATTCCGGCTGCGGTGGAGGCTGCTCGTTCTCAGGCCAGCATGCGCAACGGAGTCCTGACCATCAAGCTGCCGAAGCTGGCTTCTGTTGCGCCGAAGACAATCAAAGTCACCGTTTCATAGAGTATCATCAATGGCTCTGCCACTTCTTCTGCCCTGGTTCATGCGTGGAGATCTGCGTCGTCGCGCCCGCCAGATTGGCTCTACCCTCGCCAAACACGGCTTGCAGTGGATGGCCGTTCAGTTTGGCGTGGGCATCATGCCATCGCTGGCCCGTGCACCTCGCGAGCACGCGACGAGTGATGTTGTGCGCCAGACACAGGCCATCCACTTGCGCAGCGCGCTTGAGGAGTTGGGAGCCACATTCATTAAGCTGGGCCAGGCAGCGAGCACGCGCCCCGATTTGATTCCGCGCGAGTACGCCGACGAATTGGCCAAGTTGCAGGACGCGGCGCCGCCCGTGCCCACAGAGGCCATTCTTGCCGTCATTCAAGAAGAGCTCCACCAATCACCTCATGATCTCTTTGCCGAGTTCGATCCCAAGCCCATCGCTTCGGCGTCTATCGGCCAGGTGCATGCTGCACGGCTGAAGAACGGTGATGATGTCGTTGTGAAAGTGCAACGTCCGGGCATTGCCGAGCAGATCGAGCAGGATTTGATGCTTTTGACGGCAATGACCGAGTGGGCCGAAGCCCATAGCGGCCTGGCGCGTGATTACCGGCTGAGTGCCTTGGTTGACGAGTTTGCACACACGATCCACGCTGAATTAGATTATCGGGCCGAGGGGCGCAACGCCGATACGTTTCGTCGCAATTTCATTGGTGAGCCTACGGTGACCATTCCCCGCGTCTACTGGAAATATACCACGGGGCGCGTGTTGACCATGCAGCGGGTTGGCGGCATCAAGATCTCCGACACAGAGGCGCTCGATCGCGCCCACATTGACCGTCATCTCGTGGCCGAGAACTCCGTGCGCTTGATGCTGCGCGAAGCCTTCGAATTCGGTTTCTTTCATGCGGACGCCCATGCCGGCAACTTCTTCGTCCGTCCCGATGGCGGCATTGTGATGGTGGACTTCGGCATGGTCGGTCACCTGACAGCACATGTGCAAGATATTCTCCTTGAGATACTGCTGTCACTGGTCAGGCAAGACCCTGAACGTTTGACCGATGACCTATTTGCGCTGGGCATCGCCACAAGTACGGCAGATCGTGCTCACCTAAAACGTGACCTTGAGTACTTGGTGACGCGCTACGCGACCAGCCCGATGAAGGAATTGGCCGCCGGCCCGGTGATCAATGAGCTGCTGTCAATTGCCTTTCGCCATCGTCTGGTCTTGCCCAACGAAATCGTGCTCCTCTCGCGTGTGATCATCGAGAGCGAAGGGCTTGGTGTCATGCTGGACCCCAATTTCCAGTTGCTATCCTTTGCGGCTCCTCTTATGCAAGAGATATGGAAGAAGAAGCGGTCGCCGGAGGTACTGGCCGGGCAAATGGCCCAAGGGGTGATGGATGCGACTGAGATAAGCCTGCAGTTGCCGCGCCAGATTGCCCGCCTGCTCGGCCAGTTGGAGCGGGGAACACTGCAGG
>Ga0123519_10016230_pt1 | contig 10373 bp, 7 predicted proteins | sample YelNatPaOPRAMG02_FD_87396 | JGI IMG/M metagenome (GOLD analysis project Ga0123519, IMG submission 87396) | Hot spring microbial communities from Yellowstone National Park - Yellowstone National Park OP-RAMG-02 (version 2) | ecosystem: Environmental > Aquatic > Thermal springs > Hot (42-90C) ...
CCTCCCTCTGGCTTTGCCAGCGGAGGGGGAGGGAATGGCCCTCCCTCTTCATCCATAACTTCTTTTCTTTGGGCGTGGCACAACCGTCGCCGAAGGCACCCCGCTTCCATCGCGGAATTTCGGTGAAAGAGAAGCCTGCCCCGTTCAGAAGACAAAGCCTTTCCCCATGTGCCACCTGCGCCGCCGAAGGAAGAACTATTCGATCGCGGAATGTGGGTCCATCGCGGAATGGGGGGGAGGGGTGCGAGCGAGGAGGTCCCTTCGAAGGGTTTCGCGATGGGCGGATGGCCGGTTCTCGGATGCACTCCAGCTCTTCTTGTGCGATGATAGAGGCGCGCGAGGCGACATGCCGGAGCAGAGCCAGGTCGGACGATACCAGATTCGGGAAATCATCGGACGTGGGGCGATGGGTGTGGTCTATCTCGCCTACGACCCCCAGATCGGCCGTCGCGTCGCTCTCAAGACCGTGCGGCCCCTGGAGGGGGCCCGTCCCGAGGAGATCGCGGAGAGCAAGGCGCGGTTTCTGCGCGAAGCCCAGTCCGCCGGCAAGCTCCTCCATCCCAACATCGTAACGATCTTCGACGTGTTCGAGGACCGGGGCGTGCTCTATATCGCCATGGAGTACGTGGAGGGAGTCCTCCTGGACCGCTTCTGTTCCCCCAAGACCCTTCTCCCCGTTGAAAAGACCCTCATGCTGGTAGGGCAAGGGCTGGCCGCCCTCCACTACGCCCACCGCAACGGGATCGTGCACCGCGACATCAAGCCCTCCAACCTCATGGTCGTGAACGGGGAGACGCTGAAGGTCATGGATTTCGGCGTGGCCAGGCAGCCGGGCGCCTCTTTGACCCAAACCGGCATGGTCGTGGGGACGCCCCACTACATGTCGCCGGAGCAGATCGAGGGGAAGCTGCTGGACGGCCGGTCGGACGTCTTCTCCATGGGGGTCGTTCTCTACGAGCTCCTCACGGGCGAGAGGCCCTTTCAAGGCGAGGAGATCTCCACGGTCATCTACCGCATCCTCCACAGCGATCCCGTGCCCGCGCGAGAGATCAACCCCGCCCTGCCGGAATACCTCGGTGCCGTCCTTCAGCGCGCCCTGGCCAAGAACGTGGAGGACCGCTTCCCCACCGCGAAGTCCTTTGGGGAGGCCCTCCAGCGGTACGCCGAGCCGCGGGCCGCACGGAGCCCGCGCGAGGAGTTGCCCTCCTCCGGTCTGCGCCACGGCGACTACCTCCCCCCTCCGCCTTCGAGCGGTACCAGACGGCGGCGCGAGCACTTCAATGCCCCCTGGAGGGCTATCGGACTGATCGCCCTGATCGTGGTGCTCGCCGGAGCGGCCTGGCTCGCGCGGGGCTTTCTCCAGCAGCGCGACTCGGGGAGGGGGACCGGCATGGTCGAAGGCCCCTCGCACCAGATCCTGCCGCGGGTTCTGACGGTTGTGACCGATCCTCCCGGTGCCAAGCTCTTCGTGGATGGCCAGCCGGCCAGGGCGGTGCTGGCGCCGGGGGCGGGCCAGCGCCCGCGGATTCTCGAGGCGCGCCTCGGTTGCCTGAGCGCCCGCACGGAGTTGACCGCCGATACTCCCTCGCCCATCCGGCTGAAACTCGCCCCGGGCCCCTATCAGATCCCCGTCGCCTCCACGCCCGCCGGGGCCCAGGTGATCGTGGACGGGAAGGATACGGGGCTCACCACGCCAGCCCAACTTCCTCGCCAGGACTGCACGCCGTTCACCCTGGCCCTCGACCTCAAAGGGTGGGAGCGGAAGGAGGTGCGCGTCGATCCCTCCCGAGAGGCATCCGTGGACCTCACCCTAAAGAAGGTGCCGCCCACGGGAACGTTGCGGGTGGAGTCGGCCTCTGATAAAATCCAGGTTTATGAAGGTGATCGCCTTCTGGGCTCGTCCGGTCAGGATCTTGAGCTGACGGCGGGTGAGCACGACTTGACCTTCGTGGATCCGGTCTTGCGTGGAAGCCGCGGGCAGAAAGTGAATGTGCCAGGTGGCGGCAAAGTCCGGATCCGAGTGGCGCCATTCGAAACCGGTCGCGTCTTCCTGTATGGGAAGCCCATTAACGACGGAAAGGTCTATGTAGATGGGCGCTTCCTGGAGGAGCTTCCTCTCAACGGCACGACGCCCCTGGCCGTCGGGCGGCATCGTTTTCAAGTGGTCAGCCCGTCGGGCAAGCGCGTCAGCTTCTCCTGGACCCTTGTGCCGGGCGACCAAAGCCGGGTGGTGGATTTCGACAAGGGCGACGTGGAGAGCCCTTAGCCTGTCAACCGCGCTCCTCTTGGGAGTGACGGCCGCCGGACAGATCTCCACCTACCCGCCCTCGCCGGAGAACCGCCCGCCCACGGAGGACCTCCTGCCGGCGGCGCGTCTGGCCCTCTACTCCGGAAGGGCCGAACGGGCCTACAGGCTGATGCTCCTGGCGCAACCCGAGGAGGGGAACTCCACTTCGTGGCTCAATCTCTGCGCCCGTGTATATCTCGCCCTCGACCGTCCCATGCGAATGGCGGACTGCCTCGCCTCCCTGGGTGCATCGGACCCTAGGGCGCTGAAGATGGCGCAGGCCGTGATGCAGCGCCTCGGTCCCTCGCCGCCGTCCTCCGTCCTCACCGTCAAGCCCGCTTCCATACCGCCTCTCGACCGCTCTGTGGCCCGGAGGGTGGTGGGCATTGAGCCCGCTCCGGATGGTTCCGTCTACATCCTCACGGAAAACGCCCTGATCCGCATCGATCGGACGGGGCAGCAACGGAGTTTGACGCCTTTGGCGAAGGGCAGGGATATCACCCTGGACGAGGAGGGGAAGGTGGTGGCGCTGGGGGAGAGACAGATCCTCTGGGGGGATGCGGTCGTCCCCATACCGGCCGGGCTGGACAAACCGGTGTCGGTGGCCGCCTCTCCCGAGGGGAGCCTCATCCTCCTGGATCGCGGAGCCAGGCGGCTCTATCGTCTCGACCCCCACGGAAAGATTCAGGGCAGCGTGGCCCTGAGCCTGCGCAATCCCGCTTGGGTGCGTGTGGACATGGCCGGGCGCATCTACATCGCCGACAAGAGCTCGGAGGCCGTTCACGTCTTCCGGGCCGATATGAGCCCCCTGAGGGACATCGATCCGGCTGCGGAGGGCCACCCCGTCCGGCGGATGGAGGGGATGGAGGTGGATTTCGCCGGCGACGTGATGTTGCTGGATGGAAGAGGCCGCCGGGCCGTGCTTTTTTCCGGCGATGGTCGCTACCTGTCGGCCACCGGAGAGGATGCGCGCGTGACCGCCATGGGCTGGGACGGCCTTGATTCGGTGGTGGTCTTGGACGAGCGGAGCGGCGTGGTGGGGAGGATCGCGCTGTGAGAAGGCTGCTCTTGGCTCTTCTTGTCACCGCGGGGCTGCTGCCCCTGGCCCTCGGAAGCCAGGTGGTGGTCCAGGAGATCGGTGCCCTCCAGGAGACCTTCTCGAAGGCCCAGGATGCCTATCACGCCTTCAAGTTTCCTCAGGCGCTCCAGCTTCTGAATCCCCTGGATGACACCTTGACCAAGTGGGAACAGACGGGCCGGCTGCAGCCAAGCGACGAGGCGCTGCTCGAAAAGGTGCTGGAGCTGAAAGGCGTCTGCGCTTACAACCTCGGGCAGTTGGACGACGCCAAGCAGGATTTCACGCGGCTCATCCAGCTTCGCCCCGAATATCCCTTCACGGTGACGCGCTCCCCCAAGATCCAGAAGTTCTTTGAGGACGTCCTGACCTCCCTGACCGGGACTCTGGCCCTTTCGGTGGATCCGGAGGACAGCGTCGTCACCGTAGACGGAAGGCAGCTCGGCACCGGCTATCCGCGGAACTTTCCGGTGCTCAAGGGCCTGCATGTCCTTCGGGTTACGCATCCGGGCTACACATCCCAGGAGCAGGAGGTCAACGTCGAAATCGGCACCACCGTCCCCGTGGATATCCGGCTGGTGCCTAACGCCCGCTCCATCTACTTCTTCGTGCGGCCGAAGGGCACCCAACTGCTCATCGACGGGAAGCCGGCCGGCAGAGCAGAGAAGAGTGCTTCATCTCAGCAGGACTGGGCCCGCTTCGCCAGCGAAAACAATGTGGATCCGGGGTCGATCTACGTTATTCCGGCTCTCTACCTCCCCCCTGGCGAGCACAAGGTGACCCTCCTCCACCAGTGTTACCTCACCCGGGATTTCGTCATGACCGTGACGCTGGACAAGGTCAGAAACTCCGTCGGCTTCATCCGGCCGATTTTCCTCGAGCAGCGGAGCGTGAACCTGGAGATAGCCTCCCATCCCACGGGGGCCGAGGTCACGCTGGACGGTCAACAGGCGGGGATTACGCCCTTGAGCCTGCAGAACTTCTGCATCGGAGAGCACGATCTCCTGGTGCAAAAGGCGGGGGTGGGAGAATACCGGGCCAAGCTGGACATCCCCGATCAGAGCCCCTATAAGGTCATGGCCGTCCTGAGACCCACCCTCTTGTGGGTCGGGCTGACCCGCGTGCAGGACGTCACTCCTGACCAGCTCCAGAGCCTGCAGGGAAAGATGAACGAGGCGGTGGGCACCATGAAGCTTTTCAACGCCGTCCTTTCCAAGGAAAAGGACCCCATGCTGCCGGACACCTTCTTTGTGCCTGGGGTCGATCCGCAGGAGGTTTCGGCAACCGTTCGGGAGCTCTGCACGAAGTACAAGTGCCAGGGCCTGCTCGCCGGCAAACTCTCACCGGCTGGGGCCTCTCAAGGAGCCGCCGTGCGGGTCAGTCTGAGGCTCTTCGTCCCGGGCATTCCCGGGTACGATGAGTTCAGCAGCGTGTTGGGTCCCCGCGAGGAGGCCGCCACCGCCCTCGAACCCGTGGACCGGCCGCTCATCCACCCGTCTGCCGCGGAGGTGGTCAAGGTGGCCGATCTACCGGGTGCTCCAGGGCCCACGTTCGTTCGCGGTGTGGGCGATCCGTCGGGGCCCTCCCCTGGCGATATCTTACTGGGTGTCGGGAGAACCTTGACGCCCACCGTAGCCGCGGCCAGCAAAGCCTTGGCAGGAGGCCAGAATCCGACCATTCGCTATCTCCACAAGGGCCAGGAGAGAAGCTGGCACTTCCGGGCCGATCAGGCCTTTGTGGTGCAGGTCTACGGGGGTTCTTCTTTCGCCTACAGGCGGCTCTGGCTGCTCTCCAGGCAAGCCGTTCTGGGGGCCGAGTCCACCTTCGAAAAACGCCCGGCTGTGCTGAATCTGGCGTGCGCGGATCTGAACCTCGGACGTCCCGATCAAGCCCTCAAGGACCTGGACATCCTCGGTCCTGGGAGCGCCGATGAGCCCAGCGGAGCGGCTTGGTCCTACCTGCGTGCCGTGGCGCTGGTGCAACTGAACAGGCTGGAGGAGGCCCGCCCCCTGCTGCTCTCGGCGGAGGCTGACCCCTCGGCCAGCCTGGACGGGTTGGGAGACATTCTCATCCAGCCCCTGGCGACGGATCTGTTGCAGCAACTTCCGCCGCCGCCTCCGCCACCCCTCCCGGTGCCCAAACCGGAGCATTGACGGACGATGGAATCGGGGGCGGACGAGGGTGCGAAATTGAAACTGAGCGAGGAGGAATCGGATGAGCGACACCAGGCCGCCCGTTGGACGGCTTACGCAACTCAGCCACGGCTCCGGCTGAGCCTGCAAGATTAGTCCGCTGGACCTGGCGGAGGTCCTCCGCCAGCTGCCCCCCATGACGGACCCCAACCTCCTGACGCCCTCGGGGCACGTGGAGGACGCCGCGGCCTATCTGTTGGACGCGGAAAGGGTTCTGCTGTTCACCGCGGATTACTTCACGCCCGTGGTGGACGATCCCTACGTGTTTGGGCAGATTGCGGCCGCCAACGCCTTTTCCGATGTCTATGCCATGGGAGGTCGCCCCAAGCTCGCCCTGAATCTCATGAGCTTTCCAAGCCGGACCCACCGCATCGATGAGATGCTCCGGATCCTCAAAGGCGGAGCCGACAAGGCGCTGGAGGCGGGGTGTCTCATCGTAGGCGGGCACACGGTGGATGATGCGGAGCCCAAATATGGCCTGGCCGTTATCGGCGAGGCCCGGGTCGAAAACCTCCTGAAAAAGGGAGGGGCGAGACCGGGAGACCGCATCGCCCTCACCAAGCCTTTAGGAACGGGCATTTTGGCCACAGCCTACAAGGGGGGGGATCTCTCAGAATCCGAGTATGCACCAGCGGTGGACTCCATGCGGACGCTGAACGATGGGGCCAGCGAGTGTGCTCTCCAATCGGGCCTTCAGGGCGCGACCGACGTCACGGGATTCGGGCTCCTGGGCCACCTGTTGGAAATGTGCCGCGAGGCGGAGGTCGGCGCCGAAATCCGATTCTCCGCACTGCCGTTTTTCGACGGAGTGGAACGGCAGGCCGTGGACCAGAATGTGCCCGGCGGTACGTACGCCAACCGGGACCTCGTGCTTCCCCACGTGGACTCTCCGCCGGGTTTCCAAGATCACCACCTTCTCATGGCCGCCGACGCCCAGACCTCCGGAGGTCTGCTCCTGGCCGTGCCGCCTGGAGCCGCCGAGCGCTTCGAGAAGGCGTGCCGAAGCCGAAACCAGAGATTCTGGTGGATCGGAGCCTTTCGCTCCGCCCCCTGCCGGATCCAGATCGTCCCCTGAGGGAGGGATCTTGCAACCGACGAGCTGTCTCCCTCCCTCCCTGCTGACAGGCCTCCGATCCATCCACGCCCCGCTTTCACCCCCCGTCCGACAAGGAGCCGTTCATGCCTAAGCCTCGCCATCCTAAGGGGTTGTATGTCCTCTTCTTCACGGAGATGTGGGAGCGATTCAGCTTCTACACCATGTTCGCCGTCTTCGTGCTCTACATGACGGAGCCGGCGCACTATGCGAGGCTGAAGGTCCTGCCCTTCTTCGACCCCCACGTGATGTATGCGTGGTACTCCGGCCTCATCTACATCACGCCCCTGCTGGGAGGTTGGATCGCGGACCGCTATCTGGGCTGCCGGAAAACGGTCTACATCGGAGCCCTCCTCATGGCCATCGGCCAGTTCCTCCTGGCCACGACGAGCGTCTCCCTCTTCTATCCGGGTCTCGTTTTCCTGATCATGGGAGGCGGCTTCTTCAAGCCCAACATCTCCACGATGGTGGGGAACCTGTACGAGCACGACAGCCCCCTGCGCGATTCCGCCTTCAACATTTTCTATATGGGGATCAACGTGGGAGCCTTCATCGCGCCCCTAGTGGCGGGCTGGCTCCAGGTGGCCTACGGCTTCCGCTGGGCCTTCTTCGCGGCGGGCGTGGGTATGATACTCTCGACCGTGATCCTGATCTCCTTCAACAAGTATGTGGCCCACGCGGACACCACCGCGACCGGGACGAGCGGGTTCGTGAGCGCGCGGGAGCCCAAGGACCGGCACGCCTTCTGGATGCGGATGTGGGCTCTTTACGCCGTCTTCGGGATCATCATCCTCTGGTGGGCCGTCTACATGCAGTACGGAGACGTGATGAACCTATGGGCCCGGGACTACACCCAGCCCGTGAGGATGGGCGCCTACACCATGCCCATCGAATGGTACCAGTCCATCAACCCCATCTTCATCATCGTCTTCACGCCGATGCTGGTCTGGCTGTGGGGCTTCCTGAACCGCCGGAAGATGGAGCCCTCCACCTCGGGCAAGATGCAGTGGGGATTCTTCCTGAGCGTGGTCTCCTTTTTGATCATGGTGGCCGCCGCCGCGGGATTCTCGCACAGCCATTCGCCCGTCAGCCCCTACTGGCTTGTAGCCTTCTACGGCATGATGACCCTCTCGGAGCTCTGCCTGAGTCCCATGGGGCTCTCCTACGTCACCAAGGTGGCCCCGCCGCGGTACCAATCCCTCATGATGGGCATGTGGTTCGCGGCCAGCGGCGTGGGAAGCTTTCTCGCCGGGTACTTGGGGCGCATGTGGATCACGCCGGGCATTCAGAACACCTTTCCCCTGCAGCTCCAGCCCGGGCCCTATTTCTGGCTGATGAGCGGTCTCTCCGTGCTCTGCCTGGCCATGATGGCCTTCGCCTTCAGGATCGTGAACCGAGCGCCGGAACTCTAGCAACCCGGTGGGGGAGCAGGGTCAGTAGGTAGACGGGGCGGCGGTCCGCCAGTGGATTAGGGCCGTCGCTCCGATGACTCTTGTGGGCGCCTCGGGAGTGTCCTCATCCGGGCGCCCGAACTATTGGGAAAACGGGGCAACCGGCTTGCGCTCGGGCGGGGCCCCTCGTTGGCTGGGATTCTCTCCATAGATCGAGCAGGGTGGCGGCCCATCCCGGCGCCTGCGAGCGGGCCTTGGAACGCGGGAATAGGGGGCAGGCCATTCTCTCTATCTGAGCTGGCGGCGATCTGGAGTAGGAGCCGAACAACTCTACACATGTTGAATTAATCTACATTCGCGCAGCTCACCATAACATGCTGATAATAAACATATTATACAGGATGACGCGAGGTGGTGTAGTGAATTGCTTCACCTCGTCGAAAAGAGAGGGCCAGGGCGCCGCCCGGCCGTTGCTAACCATATTATTTGTCAATAGGTTACGCTGAGGTGGAGGGACATCGGATTTGGCTCCTCCTTTGCAACGGAAGGCAGGGGGCGTCCGGCGCTTGGCTTTCAGGGGAGGGCAAGCGGCCGGGGATCGGGCCTTCAGAGGGGAGGGTGGCATGGTTCTGATTTTGGTGATCGCTACTGTTTTAGGTCTTCTGCTGGCCGACTTGGCGGCTCGATTCCTCCTCCACGGGCGGAGGGGAGCGCAAGAGGCCCTGCCCGCCCCCTCCTCTATTACGCCGCTTCCGGATGGTCCCTTCCGCTGGAGAGTGGAGGCTCCCGAAGGGGTGTTCCTCTCCCCCCGCCATGCCTGGGCGATCCTCGAACCGGACGGCATGGTACGCATCGGGATGGATGATTTCGTCCGGCAGATGCTGGGCGACATCGATTCTCTGGATCTGCCGGCGTTGCAGACCCCGCTCAGAAAGGGGGAACCGGCGGTGACCCTGTTCAAGGGACACAGGCTGGCGCGCCTGACGGCTCCCCTGAGCGGAGTTGTGGAGGAGGTCCATAATCTGGTGGCGGTGGACCCTCAAGCCATCGCCCGAGACCCCTATGGAGAGGGTTGGCTATTCAAAGTCAGGCCTTCGTCTCTAGCGCATGAACTGAAGGGGTTGGTGGTGGCCGAGGAGGCGAAGAGGTTCTTGGACAGCGAGGTCGAGCGTTTCAGGAATTTCGCGCAGCCCTTCCGCGCCGGCCTGGCGGCGGATGGGGGAAAACCCGTGGCCGGCATTGTGCCCGCGCTGGGTTCGGAGGCCTGGGACGAGTTCAGGAGAGAATTCCTGGGCGAAGGGCTGTGACCCGCTGACAGGTACGAGCGCGGCTGTGGGATATGAGCACCCGAGAGATTTCCCGGCGAAGCGGGCTTCTCTCGCCTGTATACCTACCCTATATTGAACATAACCCTCCCGGCGGGGGTCAAAGCGCGTCCCGTTCCACCCGCTGCCGGCTTGGGCTCGGCTTATGTTCGCGCCGCGGCGAGAACTACCGGGCGGGCTTCCGGTGCCCCGGGAGGTTCCTCCGCGCGGGTAGCGCAGGATTCGGATCGATGGCTTGGCCGCCAAAGGGGAGCGTTCAGGGGGGTGCGGATGGACGGGAGGTGGCGAGTCCGGGGGCTGACGTTCAAGCTCGCTGCCGCCCTCATCGGGACGGTGGTGGTGATCTCAGGCAGCCTCTGCCTTCTGAGCGCCTATTTCCATCGCCGTGCTTTGGAGCGGCTCATGGTCCAGGAGGCGGACCGGGTGACGGATGTGGTCCGCCGCTCTACACGCTTCGCCATGCTCAACAACAGCCGCGACGAGCTCTACAAGATCATGAACAGCATCGGAACCCAGCCGGGCATCGTGAGGCTCCGGATCTACAACGAGCAGGGGCTCGTGGCCTATTCGACGGACAAGGCGGAGATCGGCCATTCGGTGGACAAGAAGGCCGAAGCCTGTTTCGCCTGCCACCAGAAGGGCCAGCCGCTCACCCGGCTGAACCGGCCCGACCGCATCCGCGTCTTCAGGGAGCCCACGGGAGAACGCGTCGTCGGGGTGATCAACGCCATAGACAACGAACCCGCCTGCTACAATGCCCCCTGCCACTACCATCCCGCTAACCAGCAGATACTGGGTGTGTTGGACGTGGATGTCTCGCTCAAGGATGTGGACTCCACCATCGCCAGTCTGAGAGACCGAGCCCTCATCGGCGTGGCCGTTAACGTCGTGATCGTCGCCCTGGTCGCTTTTCTCTTCGTCTTCATCCTCGTGGACAGGCCGCTGAAGGCGGTCATGGCCGGCACCAGGCGCGTGGCCGACGGCGACATGGATCACCCCATTCCCATCCA
>Ga0123519_10016233_pt1 | contig 10371 bp, 8 predicted proteins | sample YelNatPaOPRAMG02_FD_87396 | JGI IMG/M metagenome (GOLD analysis project Ga0123519, IMG submission 87396) | Hot spring microbial communities from Yellowstone National Park - Yellowstone National Park OP-RAMG-02 (version 2) | ecosystem: Environmental > Aquatic > Thermal springs > Hot (42-90C) ...
AACTCGCTTTTTATCTTTTCTCGCTTGGCAACTTCCTCATAGGCACGCGCCAGCTCCTCCTCCCGACGCCGCAAAGTCTCCATAATCGAATTGGTCAGAAAAGCCGCGATGAAAATGGTGATGGAAAAAGCGCCGATGATTAGCAGAATCTGGCGAGGCCCCAGAAAAAGCCGATGGTCCAGCCCGGGATAAAGCGGAAAGTAATCAACCTTGCCGCTTGCCGTCAGCAAAACCAGACTGATGAATAATATAACCGCCCAGGCTGACTGCAGATAGCTGTCCCGCCGCGAAATCAATATGCTGGTGATGATGATATGAAAGATGTAAAAAAAGTTGAAGGGGTTGAGCGGACCTCCGGCAAAATAAAGCAGGAGCGTGAGCAGGAAAAGGTCCAGGAAAATCTGCAGGTGGGCGAAAAAAACCGCCCGGTTGAGCGCATCCGGGTCTTTTTCCCGGCCCTTGTACCGCCGCTGCAGAATCAGGTAATAGACCAGATTGAGCAGAGCCAGAAAAAGAGAGACCACCAGAATGCCCTGCCAGAAAAGAGGCAGGTGGAAAAGATAAATCCCGGCCAGCAGCGCCCCGATGACCCCGGCGATGGCCAGCCAGCGCAGCTGAATCAACCAGCGCACGCCCTCAATCAGGCTCGTTTCCGCGGGCAGCCAGAAGGGACGATGCCTGGGAGGCCGGTTAATTATTGCCACGATTTTTACTCCCGCCGGGCATCATTATTATTTATTAAATCACTTTGCCGTTTTTTCTCAAGCTCAAATCATGGGCGACCGCGTTTGATTGCCCCTGACTTGCAATCCAGCCGAATCCGGGCTTCGATAGGCAAGATGAAAGACCGGATTGAAGGATATAAGAACCAACGGGTGGTGGTGAACGCCCTGGGCGTGAAATACACCGGCATCTACAAGGGCGGAGACGAGGAATGGGTCTATCTTCAATGCGAGACCACCTGGGTACAGATTCCCTGGTCAGAAATCACATCCTTCAAACTCGAGGGCGAAGAGGAATCGTTCCCGCCAAGGGATATGGAACGAACACCCGTCTATTTCAAGCCGCAACTCAAGGATATGAAGCCGGTCTCAAAACCCGACCAGGAAAAATCCCCGCCTTCAAATTGCTTCCAAAAAGAACCCGCTCCCAGCCAGAAAAAAGACAATGGCTAGGGAGGGAGCGATTCTCCAAGCCGGGCAAGCTCCGGGTCTCCGGGTGAAAGCTCCCGGCCCCTCTTCCAAAGAAGCTTCGCTTGGCTGTAATCCTTTTCCAGAAGCGCAATCTTGAGCCGGAGTTTCAGCGACGGCAGATGCCAGTCCGCCGCCTGCAGGGCCGCCTCCGCATGAATTTTGGATGCGGCCAGCTCTCCGGCAGAAAATTCTATGGAAGCAAGTTCGAAAAGCGGTCCGGGATGCGGCGGCTCGAGTTCCGATGCTCGGGCAAAATTTACTGCAGCCTCCTTAAACCTGCCCGTGCCTTTAAGCACCAAGCCCAGGTCATAATAAGCGTCTGCATAGTCCGGGCTTGTGGAGATGGCACGGTTCAGCAGCGAAAGCGCCGAAGACTCGTCCCCCTCCCGGAGTTTGACCAGAGAAAGGTTCACCATCGCCTCGGTATAAGAGGGCTTCAGTTCCAAGGCCCAGTTGAACTGCTTCTCGGCCCGGGAAAGCCAGCCGCGGTCCAGCGCCGCAAGACCCAGCTGGTTGTGGACCACCGCCCCTTCCGGAACCGCCCAGACCAGGTTGCGAAGGCAGGAGTAGCGTTCCCGGTAGTGCAGGTTGGCGGACAGGGTCAAAAAGAAAAGGCACGCAGCCAGGAGCGCGGCGAGAGCGCTGACCGCACGGGGGAATTTTTTCCAAAGTTGCATCAGGACCGCGCCCTGGGCCAGTGCAAAAAAAACCGACGGCAAAAACAGGAAACGAACCGCCATGGAATTGGGCAGGGGAATCAGATGCGAAACCGGCAAAAGAGACATCAGAAACAATAAACCGAGTACAGCCAGATAATGACGGCGGATAAGACCGAACAGGAGCATGGCCAACGCCGACGCCCAGAAGACTCCGGAGGCCAGGCTCGGCCAAAGCGGATAATTACCGGAGGCGAACTTCTGGGCATAGTAAGCGTCGCTCCGCAGCGGGTGGGGAAAAATCAGCACCCAAAGATATTCCGTAAAAAGACGCGAAACCAGAAACGGCTTTTTCCAGGCCGGAACCCCTTCCAGAAACGGACGCGCCGGCTCAAAACCAGGACCCGAAAGCGCCTGCTGCCTTAGCCAGAAATAGACGAGCAGCGCGAGCAGAACCAGAAGATATCCCGCCAGACGGCTCTTGAAAAGCGCTCTCATCCCTTGCCCCTGCGGCCTCTGCCAAAAGTCCGAAACCAGAAACAGCCCCGGAGCCAGAACCGCTATCTCCTTGCAAAATAGCCCGAGCAAAAGGCAACAGAAAATTGTAATATATATCACAATTTGCAGAGGAAAGCGGCTGGCCGCGGCTTTTTCCCATAAAAGCCAGGCGAGCAGGATGAAGAACCCGGCCATGGTGTCGGTCCGTCCCGGAATCCAGGCCACGGACTCGGTGTGCGCCGGGTGGAGCGCGAAAAATGCGGTGGAAAGCAGAGCGGCCGCGGGCAGCCAGCGCCGGGCGAGAAGGAAGAAAAGCACAATCGTTCCCAAATAAAAGCCCAAGTTCAGGAGATGATAGCTCATGGTGTTTTTCCCGGAAAGCCTCCAGTTCAAAGCATAGCTCAAGATAATCACCGGCCGGTAATATATGCCCCGGGCCTTGCCCGTCCAGAACTTGTCCATGAGCAGACTCTTCAGGCCCTGCGGATGCTGGACCCGGGGATTGCGGAGAATCAGCAGGTATTCATCACTGATGAACTCACCGCGCAGCGAAGGCAGATAGGCGATGACCGTCAGCCCAAGCCAAAGCAGCAAAAACAGATAAGGCCGGTGCTTCATTGGCCGCTGACCTGCTCCAGAAAACGACGGATGAAAACATCCTCCGGCCGAACCCGAAGATATTCCCTCAAAAATTTCAAGGCTGCTTCCTGGTCTCCCTCCACCAGCGCGAACTTGGCACGCAAAAGCAGAAGCTCCGGCAAACGAGGATTCAGCCCGGCCAGTTTCGAGACCGCTTGCCGGGCCTGCTCAAATTCCTGGTTGCGGAGCAGGGTGTCGGCATATCCGGCCCAGGCATAGACATATTGAGGCCGCAGCTCGATGGCGGTCTTGAATTCCTTTTCCGCCGAATCAAGGTCGTCCTGCATAAGATGAAGGGTTCCCAAAGCGATGTGCGCCAGGGAATTGCCCGGGTCCAGTCTCAAGCAATTGCCCAGCTCTTTTTCCGCATCCGTAAGCCGGTTCTCCTGCATGTGAACCTGGGCCAGGCCCAGCCAGGCCCCGGCTTCGGCATCCTTGAATTGCATGGCGTCCTTGAAGCTCGCCTCCGCTTTCCGGAACTCCCCCGCGTCCTTGTATGCCTGGCCGAGGTGCACCAGCTCATATCCGTTTGGCCCCGGCAGCCTGGGGAACGGCAGCCAGGCCAGTCCCAAGATAAGCACCGCCGCGGTCAAAAGTCCCCAGAAGCGCAGCTCGTCCTTTGTCTTGACCGCCTGGTAAATTTCCTGCACGCCATATCCAGCAGGGATGAGCAGCACGGCCATGAACCCCAGCCGATACCTCGAGCTGATTAAAGTAAGCACCAGCCCCAGCCCGGAAAAAAACAGCAAGAGTGCCGGAAACCAGAATTGGTTTCGTCCGCGCCTGACTGAAAAGAGACCGAGCAGACCCAGGGCTATGACCATCGCGGAATTGACCAGACTCGCCTGCAGCGAGACGCAATGCCGGTGATAGAAGTTCGGGTCAAAACTGGCGGTAATCTCGCGGTTGTCAAAGAGCAGCCTGGTCTTGCGGGTCAAAAGGTTCAGCCAGCTGGATGGATGAGCGCGCGCCCAGGCCAGCCATTTCCGTAAATAAAAGCGGTTCTGCTCCGAGGCCTTTTCCATCCCGGATTCACGCACCGGCATGGCCTGGAGAGAATCCCAACCGCCTCCCGGCCGCAGATAGGGAATCCCCGGAGACTTGGGGTTGTTGCCCAGATAGAAGTTCAGGCCGAAATTTTTCTGGACCATGACCAGGTCTTTTTCCGCTCGATAGTTCTGGATGGTCACCGGCAAAAGCGGGAGCACGATGCCCGGGATGAAGAGGAGCATGGCATGCAGGGATTTTTTTCTTTCCCGGCCGAGGAGAAACCAGACGACTATTCCCGGGGCCGCGGCAAGGCTTAACGGCCAGAAGAGCGCGGACAGGCCGAGGCAGAGGCCGGAAAGAAATCCGCGGCCGCGCGGACTTCGCTCGTAATCCAGGGCCAGGAGCAGGCAGAGCAGCAGGAAAAAAATTTGCAGGGTGGGGGGCAGCATCCGGGTCTGGAAATATACCATGGGCCAGTAAAAAGCAGCGAGCGCGGCGGAGATAAGCCCGGCCTGTCTGTCAAACAGTTTGCGGGCGATGAGGAAAATCAAAAGCACATTCAAGCTGGCGATGAGCGATTGGAGTAGTCTGGAGGATAAATATGGCTGGTGAAAAATTCTTCCGCAGCCGGCCAGGAAAAAAGCATAGCCCGGGGAGTGGATGGGAATATAGGCCCAGAGCACCTGGCCGGAAGCGATTTCCCTCGCCCAGTTGTCATATTCAAGCTCATCCAGCTGGGGATGATTGAAAATCGGCAGATGCCTCATTTCCAAAACCGCGGCGATTCTAAGCCCCAGGGCCAGAACCAGGATAACCGCCAGCCAGGGGAATTTTTTCATCATCATCATTTTAACCCAACCCCGGCCAGGGATAAAAGCAGATGAGACAGAGATAAATCCTTGGGGCGTATTCGCCCATGGCCGGAGAGCTTAGCCGGAGGGGATGTCTGGTTGAGCCTTTGAGTTGCGGCTCAATCCCTAAAGGAGTTCTTCGAGAATTTCAGCGGCGTCCCTGCTAAGTTGCGGACAGACCGTATGCGGCAGATTTTTTTCCAGCGCCGTCTTCAGGCCCTCGGCCGTGCTCATATCCGCTCCCAAAAGTTCCCGGCAAAAGATTGAGCCGCGCCGGCCTTTGAACCGCCTGACAAATTCCTGAACCAGCGCGTAGGTCTTTTCCTTGGCCGCGTTGTCCTCGGCCCGGGTCCGGCCGTATTTCAGGCCCAGAACCATAAAGGCGCCGGTGCAGGCTCCGCAGCACTCGGCCAGCCGGGCCATGCCCGCGCCGAAACCGCTGGAGATTTTCAAAAGCGTTTCGCGGTCAATGCCGTATTCAAGACCGTATACCGAAGCGATGGCCTGGGAGCAGCTGAAGCCCTGATTGAAACAGTTAACCGCCTGTTCAACCTTGCTCATATCTGAATACCTCCCGGGCCGGGCATAATCGGGGTTGGCCTTGACCCGGCCGCGACCGCCGGAATGGGCGAGGCTTGAGCATGATGAAAGAGCTGGCGGTAGACAAAGGCCATGGCCACGGCGCTGGTGGGGATAGTGGCGAAAAGTCCCACGCCCAGGCAGAGCAGGCCGAGGAAATTGACCAGGCCCAAAACCAGGAAGAAAACAAAAAGCTGCCATTTGGAGCCTGCGGTCATCTCGCCGCTTTTTTTGAACGCGGCCATGACCTCATAATTTCTGTCCACGATAAGATAGTTGACCTGGGAATATTTTATGGCCCAGATGATGCCGGGGACGATGAAAAGGATAAATCCTCCGAGCACCACCAGTCCGACCAGGAGCGAGGCTCCCAGATACCTCCAGAACAACCGGTAGTTTTTATACAGTTCAGAATAGTCGGGGGTTTGACGGTCGCAGAACTTGAGGCTGATTTTCAAAAGGCCGATTTGCATAATCATCTGCACGGCCTGAAAACCAAGACTGATGATGAAAATGAAAAAGGCCGCCATATAAGATGCCGCGTTTTTTCCCGGGTCAGGTTCTCCATCATGGCATTGAGCGCACTGGGGATGGCCGAGATGAAAAACATGATAAGAAAGAGGATGACAAAGAACACAAAATTGTTCTTCATCGTCTCCCAGCCGAAACGGAGCGCCTCGTTAGTGGAAAATTTCAGTTCCGCCATTTCACCTCTCCTTCAAACCCGGCCTGAAGCTCGCGGGAAGTCGAACCGGCCGGGACGCCTCTCCGGGCTATTTCGCCGGCAGCTTCACGAGCTTAATTTCGTCAATCCAGACCGTGCCCTTGCCCTTGATGACCAGGTTGAGTTTGATGTTCTCCGGCTTCTGACCTTTTTCGAGAAGGAACGGCGTTTGCGCCGAAGCCCAGTTGGTGGTGCCGGAGATGGTGTTGTCCAGGCCGCGCGAGAAAAATTCCCCCTTGCCGGCAAGGTCGCAGAGCATCTCCAGATAAGCCTGTCCCTCCAGGTTTTGCGAGCGGAGCTTGGCCTTGAAGACCAGGACGGCATTATCGACTTCAAGCGGTCCGGTTTCAAACAAGCGGATAGTGGTCGGGCCTTGGGTCGTGACTTTGAGCGAGCCGGTGCCTTGGCTTGAAACCTGCTTGTCAATTTCAGCGCCGGTCTCGGACAAAAGTCCGGCCATGTCATCCAGGGGATAGGTCTTGAGCACCGTCTCCCTGGAATCGCTCCTGGAACATCCGGAAAGCCATGCAGCCGCCGTGAGCAGCGCGAGTCCTGAAATTATCTTTTTCATCCGGCTTGACCTCCTGTAGATATTCTCGCAGAAAAAGTAAAATTCAGCCAGCCAGCTTGGAGGCGATAGCCGCGACATGCCTGCCCTGGAACCGGGCCATGGCCAGCTCGGCCGCGCTCGGCCTTCTTTTGCCGTCCGCGCCGGCAATGGTGGTTGCTCCATAAGGAGACCCGCCGCTCATCTCACTGGATATAAGCTGCCTTTTCTCCGAATAGGGGAGGCCGACGATGACCATTCCGAAATGCAGAAGCGTGATGTGGAAGCTCAAGATGGTTGACTCCTGGCCGCCGTGCTGGGTGCCGCTGGCACAAAAAATACTCCCCACCTTGCCCACCAGCGCGTCCTTGGCCCACAGCCCGCCGGCGGAATCGAGGAACGCTCTCATCTGACTGCACATGTTGCCGAAACGTGTGGGCGTTCCAAAGATAATCGCGTCCGGCTCGGAAAGTTGTTCAAGCGTGGCCAGGGGAATATGCGCGAATTGCTTCTTGGTCTCGGCGCCTCCGAGCCGAGAGATAATTTCCGGCGGAAGCGTTTCCGGGACCTGGAAAAGTTTTACCTCGGCTCCCTTGACTTCTCTCGCGCCTTCAGCCACGGCCTCGGCCATCTGATAAATATGGCCATAAAAGCTGTAGAAAATCACATTGAGCTTCATGCCTGTTCCTCCTTTGGAATTGGAAATTCCATCACCCCCAAAATAGAACAGGAGGATAGTCAAAAGCAACTAGATAATTGCCTTGGCGGCGCTTGCCGGGTTCTGACCGGGGAAAACTTCAGGCCAGGTTTTCAATCAATACGCGCAGCCGCTGGTTCATTCCGGGTTTGCCGTCGTAAAAGATGGAGACGATGGGAAGCTGGTTCTGCTGGGAGATTTCCTGAAGCAGCGCGTTGCAGATGGTTCCAGGCATGCAGCCGAAGGGAGCGGCGTTCACCACCAGCTGCGCGCCCTGTTCCAGGAATTTAACCGCCCTCCCCACAGTGAGAATCGCCTCGCCCTCAAAGTTAAGCGGCAGATATTTCTTGCCCGCTTCCACAACCTCGCTTATTTCCGGCTCCCTCCGGTCAAGGAGCAGAGGCTCGGACATGGCCAGATATTTTTCCTCCACCCTGCTCAAAAAGCGGTTGAGCATAAGGCTCTGGCCTCGCGCCCAGACATTGACATAGCCTTCTCTCGCCCGATGGTCCTGCATGTAGGTGGTATAGAAGAACCATTCGGACAGCGGCGACAACCAGGCCTCTCCGCCGAACTCCTCAATCCTTTTAACCACCTGGTCGTTGTCAAAAAGGTTGGCGCGCACATATATCTCGCCGACAATTCCGACCAAAGGCTTTCGCGCCTTGCGCACCGGAATTGATGCCAGACGAGTCATGCCCTGGGCGAATTTTTTTTCAAAACCTTTGCCGGCCACAAGCGCGGCTTCGAGTTCGCGCATGATATTTTCAATGGCCTGGTCGGTTTCGCCCTGGTTGATTTCATAAGGCCTGACCCTGCAGCCGGCTTTGAAGAGCAGGTCGCCCATCACGATGCAATGCCAGATTCGCTTGCGCAAATCTTCGGGAAGACCCTGGTAAGAATTAATTGAGCTGGGAGAAAGCAGAATGAGTTCATCAAACCCCTTGCGGTTGAGAATCATGCGATGGAGCAGCGCATACTGTCCGAAGCGACAAGGGCCGTCCGCAGTCGCCATGAAAAAGGCGCACTTCTTCGGGTCCTCCTTGCGCTCCTCCAGGGTCTTGAGCAAAGTCCCCACCGTGCTCGCGGTCGGCAGACACTCGCTGCCCCGGCTGACCGACCTGCCCAGCTCCAGACTCTCCTCGGTCTCCAGCGGCAGAACCTCGGCCTGATACCCGAAACCCTTCATCGCGGCCACGCCCAGCCTGGGCATGAGCGGATGCATGGGCGGAACAAAAATTTTGCGCTTCCTGAATTCATCATCATCCGTCTTGGGCAGGTAGATTCCGGTTTTGGCCGTGAACTGTCCGAGGTTTCTGACCACATCGAGGAAAGCTTCCACGCGGGTGAGGTATCCAGCGTCTGCGCCATGCTCATCGAATTCCAAAGCGAGCAAGGGCTTGTCTCCCATGATTTGCTCGGCGTATTGGATGAGGAAGCTGTCAGGCCCGCAGTTGAAATTGGAGAAGTAGATGGGGAACAACCTCGGCTGCTCGCGGATTTGGAGCAGGGCGCTGATGATGCGCTGGCCGTAAGACCAGTAAATGTTTTTGAACTCGTTCCCGAACAGCTCGGGCTTGAAGGGCAGGGCGTCCAGGGGCAGGACATAAAAACCGAGTTCCGCTATCTTCTGGGTCAGCTCCAGGTTCATGCCGGTGTCGAAAACATTGTAGGGCCGGCCCAGAATCACGATGCCGACACGACCCTCACGCTCGAGCCGCTCGAGCATATCGGCATTGGCGGAGGCGAGCTGGGCGTTGAACTCGCGGAGGGTTTCTCCGGCTTTTTGCCAAGCCCGGCGCAACTGCGAGGCCGAGCACTCCAGCTTTTGCCCCAGCTTTTTTGTCAGCTCCTTCACCTGCCTCTGCTCGGGCCAGCGCAGGTCAATGACCGCGCTTAAAAGCCTGGAATCGTCCCGTCCGTTGACCCTAAGATGCGAGCGCATGATTGAGGGGTAGGACTGCACATAGGGGCAGAAAAAGGAATTGGTGGTGTGGGGGTTCGGCTCCGCGCTGACCATCTCCGGGATGAAAATCCAGTCCAGGTTTTTTCCCCAGAGCGACAGGAAATGGCCGTAGGCGCTGACCATAGGGAAGCAGAAATCGCCGGCGGTGTTCTCGGTGCCTTTCTGCCTGACCGCGGTGCTGGTCTCGCCTGTGGACTCGATTTCATATCCCAGCTCTGCGAAGAATTTTCGCCAGAAGGGCAGATAGCTCCAGCTGCTCAAGGCGAGCGGGACGCCTATCTTTCCGCGCGGACTCTCGATAGGCATCCTTCCCGATTGCTTGAAGAGCCTGGCGCGAAGGTCAAACAGGCGGTGCTCGTCCCGGCGCAGGCGCTTTTTGGTCTCCGGGTCTCTGCCGCAGAGATATCCAAAGCTCGGCTCTTCTTCGCAGCCCTCAATCTTCGCGTGAGTGATAACACACTGGTTCTCGCAGAGTGTGCATTCATCCTTTCTGATTTCAATCCTGCGCTCGGCCAGGTCCAGGCCGCGGAAAGCGCTTCTCTTTCCGGTTTTCAAATAATGATCCCTGGCGAGCAGCGCCGCTCCCACACAGCCCAGGATGTGGCAATAGGGAGAGACCACCACCTCCACTCCCAGCAGGTTCTCAAACGCGGCCACCAGCCCGGGATTGCGGGCGGTGGCTCCCTGAAAGAAAATCCTGTCCCGGTTCCGCGGCCGGTTGCCAACCACCTTGTTGAGATAGTTCTGGGCCACGGAATAAAGCACCCCGGCCATGACTTCCTTTTTGGAAAAGCCCTGGCGGAGGAGTCTGGAAACATCCTGTTCCATGAACACGGTGCAGCGGTCCGAGGTGTAGGGGGGTTGCGCTCCCATGACCGAGGCTCCGACTTCCGAGACCGCGTAGCCCAGCTTTTTAGCCAGCTCCTCCACGAACGAGCCGGTGCCCGCGGCGCAGACATAGTTGAGATTGGCCTGCCGCAGCTTGCCGTCCTGGACAAAAATATATTTGCTGTCCTGGCCGCCAATCTCGA
>Ga0123519_10016234_pt1 | contig 10370 bp, 9 predicted proteins | sample YelNatPaOPRAMG02_FD_87396 | JGI IMG/M metagenome (GOLD analysis project Ga0123519, IMG submission 87396) | Hot spring microbial communities from Yellowstone National Park - Yellowstone National Park OP-RAMG-02 (version 2) | ecosystem: Environmental > Aquatic > Thermal springs > Hot (42-90C) ...
CTATAGAAAACCTTTTCATGTTCCGATCCCTCCTTTTCCTATCATTTAAGTAGTATTTATAGTTTACCACATAGGTACAAAGAAAGCAAATGAGGGGAGGAGTAGCTTTTTGAATAAGTTTAGTGGCTTAGCCTAACACTCTCAGTAGGCCAAGAAACCGTCTCGGGACGTAAAAAGTTATAATGCCCGTCTTATATTTCTTTGAATATTCCCAAGGATCAGTTTTTGCGTACTCGATCCCAAGGGAAAATACGCCCGTTCATAGTAATATACACACCCGGTTGTAGAAGTTGAACCGCCGCAAATGCAACCCCGAAATTGAAAAGAGCGTCCGAACCGACGACTCTGTAAAGGTGCCACCGGTGACAATGATGCGAATCTCGAGATTGTTCATGGCGCACATTGTACCATGAAAAGGAAAGATTGTTACTTTCTCGCTCTTGCAAACCCAATCCGATAGTGGTACACTTTATGGTATAGACAACTATACCAAATGGAATGTATATGCGAGGAATCCCATGATTCACATACAACTGGATCCAACTAGCGATAGACCCCTCTTCCGGCAGATCGCGGATCAGATTTTACAGGCAGTGAGGGAAGAAAAGCTTCCCGAAGGGAGCCGCCTTCCTTCCGAGCGGGAGTTGAGCGAGGAACTGCGCCTTGCCCGCGGTACGGTCAAGAAAGCGTACGAAGAACTCGTCCGGGAAGGGATCATACAAGTACGGAGAGGACAGGGTACCTTCGTGGGCAGGAGTGTGCAGCCTGTAGAGACGGGTAGGAAAGAGCGGGCCTTGCAGCAGATCGGACGTTTGTTGGACGAACTGGAACGGATGCGGTTCTCACCCCGGGAAATCGAGACTCTCGTTCATATCAGCCTGCTGGAACGAATGGAAAAGAAAGCGACCTTCCATGTGGCGGCAGTGGACTGCAATACGGAGTCCCTGGATATGTTCCACAAGCAACTGGCCTACATGAAGGGGATCGATCTGCAGAAGTTCCTCCTCCATGAAATCCTGGGGAATTCCTCTTCCCTATCCAGACTGGAACCCTTCAAGCTCATCATCGTAACTTCCACCCACTACAACGATCTCCTGCGTGCGTTCCCTTCCCTGGAGGAGCGGATCGTACAGGTAGCGGTATCACCCAGCCCGGAAACGATCCTGGAGCTGGGGAGCATCGGGCCCGGGAATACCGTGGGAATCGTGTGCAAGAGCCACACTTTCTCCCAGATCATCCAGAATAAATTGAGGGATCTGCGAATCGCCCCCAAAGGGATAGAAACCCTTCTTCTGGATGAAGGGCAGGATGTGATGGACTTCATCAAGGGTAAGGATGTAATCATTATCCCTCCGGGCTACTCCTTCCAGGTCAGTAAAGAAAACAAGGCTCTATTCCAGCGTTTCCGGGAGGAGGGGGGAAAGACGATTCAGTTCGAGTACCGGATCGAACGGGGTTCACTGCTCCACCTGGAAGAGCGGATCAAAGAGGTGTGGGAATGAGCGGAACTGGGGACATATCGGGAGGTGCGGGAACGCCATCCCGTGGACCGGACAATCCACCCAAAGGAAAGATCGTTCTCGGGGTCATCGGGTACGATTGTCATTCGGTGGGGAATAAGATTCTGGAAGTATTCTTCACCGAAAAGGGGTTTCAGGTGACCAACCTGGGAGTGATGGTAAGCCAGGACGAGTTCATCGATGCGGCCATCGAAACAGCGGCCGACGCCATTCTCGTATCCTCCCTCTACGGACACGGCCTGATCGATTGTCAGGGATTCCGGGATCGATGCGTGGAACGGGGATTGGAGGATATCATCCTCTACGTGGGAGGAAACCTGGTAGTGGGGAAAACCCCCTTTTCGGAAGTGGAAGAGAAGTTCAAGCAGATGGGCTTCGATCGGGTGTTTCCCCCGGATGTGGACCTGGAACAAGTAGCCCGATTGCTGGAGCAGGACATCGATGCGAGAAGAACTGGTAAGCATTGACATCGGCTCCACCTACACGAAGGGAGCCCTGTTCCTCCGTACCGAGGAAGGCTTGCGGCTGGTTCAGAGGGTTATCACCCCCACAACCCAGGAGGATCTTTCCCGGGGCTTTGGAAAGGTATATACCCAGTTGACAGGTCTACCGTACGGGGGTAATAGGGGAAAAGAGCCTTGTGAGGGAAAGGCAGCGCCTGCGGCAGAGAGTTTTCCCGGGAGCAAAGAGGGGGAAACCAGGGCAACACCACGGGTGCGGTTTTCCAGTTCTGCCAAGGGGGGACTACGGATTGCCGCTATCGGACTCGTTCCTGATCTGACGTTGCAGATCGCCAGACTGGCCGCCTGGTCTGCGGGCGGCAAGATCGTAGCGGATTCGTCCTACAAACTGCGGGAGGATCGCCTGTCGGAAATCCTTCGCACTTCCCCGGACATTGTACTGTTCACGGGGGGGACCGATGGGGGGAATGAGGAAACAGTCCTCTGGAATGCTCGGCAACTGGCAGCATCTTCTTTCAGCGGCACGATCCTCTATGCGGGGAATGCTTTGGTTCGGGGGGAAGTCCTTCGGATCCTGGAAGGGAAGCGAGTGGTGGTAGCTCCCAACGTGATGCCCCGGGTGGGAGAGATCCGCATCGAAGAGACCCGGGAGGCCATCCAGAGGATCTTCCTGGACACCATCGTAGAGGGGAAAGGCCTCAAACAGGTGCGGGAGTTCTGTGGAACCGATCCCGTACCTACTCCCGCGGCTGTGTTCGATCTGGTGGAAGCCATCGGTACCTATCAGGAAGGATGGGATCGGTTCTGCGTGATCGATCTAGGGGGAGCTACCACGGATGTGTACTCCGTGGGAGAGTCCTTCTGGGGGGAAGATGGGGTGGTGCTGAAAGGACTTAGGGAGCCCTGGGTGAAGCGCACCGTGGAGGGAGATCTAGGCATTCGGGTAAGTGCGGCCGCTCTGTGGGACACGGTGAAGCCGTTCTTTCCCGCTCTTGTCCGTCTTGTCTGGGAGGAGGCAGAGGGTAACATTACTTCCTCTGACCTGCCTCTTAAAATTCATCGATACGTGGAGAAGGTAACCTCCGAGACTTCCTATGTTCCCGATTCGGAGGGGGAGAAACGGATCGATCGGTTCCTCGTGTTGGCGGCGGTGGCGATTGCCACTCTGAGGCACGGGGGAACCCTGGAGGAAACCTACACGCCTGCCGGGAGGATCTTCCTCCAAACGGGGAAAGATTTACGGCCCGTGCAAGCACTTATCGGGAGCGGTGGGTACCTTTCCCTATTCGATCTGGGGAAACCGATCCGGGAACTGTTTCACCGCCTGGCAACGGGTGGCCTTGAGGCAGGGAGGGTAGAAGGGGGAAAAGGAACAAGAGGGGAAAGCGACCTGCTGCGGAGCAGTTCCCATGGCAGTGCCCGGATTCACCTGGTTCCAAAGAATCCTTCCTATTTTCGGGATGCCTCGTACCTTTTCCCCTTACTGGGTAACTATGCGAAGGAGTACCCGGAGGAGGTTTCCCGATTGGCCATTGAGACGCTGGTGCCGGAATCGAACGACAGGCCAGGATGAACCATGGAGACGCTGTTTAGGGAATCGAGTCGGGTCTTTCGGCAGGGAATAGGATGAAAGGGGTAGGCTCTATGCGAGGGTTGGAACGAATCAAGAAGGCAGATTTTCTGAAAGAGCGGGAAACGGTTCTTTCGAGTTGGCCCACGGGGAAAGAGGTGGATCTTCAGGAGGCGATTGCTTATCAGAAGAGAATCCCCCAAGCCAAACGGTTTTCTGTAGCGATGGAGGAGGCGAAAAGAACGAACACCCTTCTTACCCAACCGAGGGCGGGAGTGGCCCTTCCGGAGGAGCATATCCGACTCCTGAAGTACCTGGAAACGGAAGGGGAGGCGGATCTTCTGCCCACCACGATCGATGCCTACACCCGGCAGAACCGGTATACCGAGGCTCAGGAGGGAATAGAAAAGTCTCTTGCAGCGGGGAAATCTCTCCTGAATGGATTCCCCGCGGTGAACTATGGGGTGAAAATCTGCCGTCAGGTAACGGAAGCGGTAGGCAAACCTGTACAGGTTCGGCATGGAACCCCGGATGCCCGGTTACTGGCAGAGATCTCCCTTGCGGGAGGGTTCACCAGTTTCGAGGGTGGGGGTATCTCGTACAGTATCCCCTACGCAAAGAAGGTTCCCCTAGAGCAATCCTTGAAGTATTGGAAATACGTGGATGCGCTAGTAGGGTACTACGAAGAGGAAGGGGTCAGGATCAATCGGGAGCCCTTTGGGCCTTTGACGGGTACCCTCGTACCGCCCTGCATCAGCCATGCGGTGGGGATCCTCGAGGGGCTCTTTGCCCTAGGGCAGGGGGTGAAATCCATCACTCTGGGATACGGACAGGGGGGGAATCTTATCCAGGATGTGGCGGCGGTCCGAACCTTGCGCCAGTTGGCAGAGGAGTATTTCACCCTGGAAGGATTCACAGACTACCACCTGACCATCGTGTTCCACCAGTGGATGGGGGGCTTCCCCGAGGATGAGGCAAAGGCTTTCGCGGTGATCGGGTGGGGTACGGTAGCTGCCGCGTTCTCGGGGGCGGAGAAGGTGATCGTGAAATCTCCCCATGAAGCTTTCGGGATCCCCACAAAGGAAGCCAATGCGGAGGGCTTGCGGGCTACCCGCCAGCTCATTCACATGCTCACCGATCAACGGATGCCGGAAAGCTCCGAGCTATCCCGGGAAAGTGAACTGATCCGGGAGGAAGTGAAGGCCATCCTCGAGGGGGTGTGGAAGCTGGGGGAAGGAAATTGGGAACTGGGCACGATTCGGGCCTTTCAATCGGGGGTGCTGGATGTACCCTTTGCCCCCTCCCTGTTCAATCTGGGGAAGATCCTTCCTGCACGGGATAACGACGGATACATCCGCATCCTTCAACCGGGCAATGTCCCCCTGGGGAAAAAGATCCTGGACTACCATCGGGAACGGCTTATGGAGCGGGCCAGGACAGAGGGCAGACCGGTGAACTTCCAGATGGTGACGGATGATATCTATGCCATCAGTAAGGGACATCTGGTGGGAAGACCGAGATCGAACTCTACTGTTGCATCCCAAGTACAGAGGGCTTAGAAAGGGTGCGCGTTACGGGAGGTTTTCCATGAAAATCAAACAGGTACTATTTGCCCCCGGGACTTCCGCTTTCTTTTTCGACGATCAACGGGCGATCAAAGCGGGAGCCCCCCACGACGGGTTCATCTATCGGGGCAAGCCGATCACGCCAGGCTTCACTCGCATACGGGAGGCAGGCCAAAGCATATCGATCCTACTGGTATTGGAGGATGGTTCGGTGGCTGTGGGGGACTGCGCCGCTGTCCAGTACTCGGGTGCGGGGGGAAGGGATCCCCTTTTCCTCGCTTCCTCTTACCTTCCCGTCCTGGAGCGGGAGGTAAAACCCTTTCTGGAAGGAAGGGAAGTGAGTTCCTTTCGCAAAGCGATAGAAGAACTGAAACCCTTCGAGGAGGGACCGCGAAGACTCCATACGGCTATCCTGTATGGGTTGACTCAGGCGCTTCTCGATGCCTGTGCCATCGCCCGAGGCAAGCTCATGTGTGAGGTGCTGGTAGAGGAGTATGGACTATCTCTTACACCAAAACGGATCCCCATTTTCGCACAGACAGGGGACGAGCGGTACACGAACGTGGACAAGATGATCCTGAAGAAGGTGGACGTCCTTCCCCATGGCTTGATCAACAATATTCCGGATAAGCTGGGGTACCAGGGGGAAAAACTCAAGGAGTATATCCGATGGATCGTTCGCCGGATTGCCCAGCTTACGGATGGAACGGAAGGGGCGGAAGAAACACACGAAACACGCGACGCTTTGTATCGTCCCACCCTCCACTTCGATGTGTACGGCACCCTGGGACTTGCCTATAGCGGAAACCTCGACCGCATCGCTTCCTACATGGCCAGTCTCGAGGAGGATGCAGGAGGGTTACCCCTCTACATCGAAGGACCCGTCGACATGGAAGAGAAGGGTAGACAGATCGAAGCCTTACGGAAATTGAGGGAAAAATTGGAGGCTCTCGGGTCTTCGGTAAAGATCGTGGCAGACGAGTGGTGCAATACCTACGAAGACGTTCGGGAGTTCACCGATGCGGAATGCTGTCACATGGTTCAGATAAAAACTCCGGACCTGGGGGGAATCGAGAATATCGTGGAGAGTGTGCTGTACTGCAAAACCCATGGGATGGAAGCCTACCAGGGGGGAACCTGCAATGAAACGGATGTGTCGGCTCGGGTTTGTGTCCATATCGCCCTAGCCACGCAACCCCATCGGATACTGGCGAAGCCCGGGATGGGATTCGATGAAGGGTTTACCATCGTGAAGAACGAAATGGAGAGGGCCCTGACCTTGCTACGGTACAGGGTGGAGGGGTCTAGGATAAAGGAGGGTCTAGGATGAAAGAGAAGAAGCACCCCAAGGACAAGAAAAAGAAAAAAGCGGTTAAAAAGGAATCGATTTCCGCAGGGCACGCCGCAATGGCGCATGCCCTGGGAACGCATGGAACGGAAGAGGTGGAAGGCAGGAGGCAGCGGCTTCTCAATGCGGCCCTGGACCTTGCGCGGCGGGAGCCAAAAGAACTGGATCATCTATTCCCCGATGGATTCAAGGTGCTAAGCCCTACGGCGATTCTAGGGTATGGGTTTCCTCCCGAATCCTTCCTCCGGGGAATCGAGCGAAACCCCCACCTGATAGCGGTGGATGGGGGGTCTACTGATCCGGGACCCTTCTACCTGGGATCCGGGAAGTCCTTTACCAATCGGGCCTTTGTCAAAAGGGATCTACGGTTCATGCTGGTGGAAGGGCTACTACGAAACATTCCTGTGGTAATCGGTACAGCCGGTGGTTCGGGAGCTTTGCCCCACCTGACATGGTGCAAGGAGATCATCCTCGAAATCGCCCAGGAAGAGGGATTGTCCTTTAAACTCGGCATCATCCCAGCGGACATTCCCAAACCGATAGTGTTGAAGGCTCTGGAGGAAGATGCTCTGCGCCCTCTCCCCTTCGTTCCTCCTGTAAACAGGCGGGCCATCGAGGAGAGCCCCTACATCGTAGCGCAGTTCGGAGTGGAGCCCATTATCGAAGCCCATCGAAAAGGGTGTGAAGTGATCCTCTGTGGGCGATGCTTCGATCCTGCTGTCTTTGCAGCTCTTCCCATCATGCTGGGATTCGATCCAGGGCTGGCTCTTCACATGGGAAAAATCCTCGAGTGCGCTGCCATCGCCGCCACTCCAGGATCGGGCGCAGACTGTGTGTTGGGAATCCTAAAAGGGGAAAGTTTCATCCTGGAAAGCCTGAACCCTAAAAGGGTATTTACCAGCGCCTCTACGGCAGCCCATACTCTCTATGAAAAATCAGACCCCTATCACCTCTATGGGCCGGGAGGAATGATCAATCTGGAACAGGCGACTTTTACCGAATTAGGGGACGGCCGGGTAGAGGTTCGGGGAAGTCGCTTCGAACCGATCCAGCCCTATACGGTGAAGCTGGAAGGTGCCCGGCCCGTCGGATTCCGTACCGTGTGCCTGGCAGGTGTCCGGGACCCCCTCATGATCGAAGGGATCGAAGTGATCCTGGAAGAAGTGAGGGCTCAGGTAGGATCCCTCATGGAAAAGGAGGGAATCAAGGGGACTCTCTATTTTCATCTATACGGGAAGAATGGAGTGATGGGGAGCCGGGAACCATACCCGGGAAAGAGTCATGAACTGGGAATCCTGATCGACGCGGTGGGGGAGACTCAGAAGGATGCCGACACCCTGTGCAGTGTCACCCGTTCTACCCTCCTGCACTATGGGTACAGGGGTCGCATCGCGACGGCAGGGAACCTGGCCTTTCCCTTTTCTCCCTCGGATACTTCCATGGGAGAGGTGTACGAGTTTTCCCTCTACCATTTGATGGAGATTGGCAGCCAGCGACTCTTTCCCCTGAAAATAGAACAGGTGGAAGCTAAGAAGGGGAAAGGAGGGAAGAAATGAAAAAAAACATCCTGGAAGTGGCTCGGGTAATCCGATCGAAGAACTCAGGCCCCTATGAATTGACCCTGGATATTCTATTCAAAGACCGGAAATGGTACGAACTGTTCAAAGCCCGAAACATCGTGAACGAGGAACTGATCTCTCGGCTCTATAAGGTCCCAAAGGAGGATATCTTGGGAATCATTTGGTTCGAACCCGTGTCGGCGGTGAAGATCACCCTCCGCAGGCCCTGCCCCTCGGGTTCCCCCGGTGATACGGACATTTACGGAGCCCAGCAGCACGCCCCCCTCCTGGGAATCGAGTTCGATGAAGAGGAGTCCCATGGATTCTAAGCCATCCCCGCCTCCCGGTCGGTTCGGCTACCATGAAACCCTCATCTATGCCACCTACTATGCCCCCAGGGGAAGACTTCGGCTCTATATGCTGGGGGGGGAACTGGCCCGGCGGTACCTGTACCCCACGGATCTTTTGATCGGGATCATCGGCGCGGAGGGATCGGGAAAATCAACCCTGATTCGGGGTCTTTTTCCGGGGCTCGAACTGACCAACGATGACGACGGGGTGAACCTCAGGCCCACTCCTATCTACTCCTTTGAACCGGAGGACTACTTCGCTCCCCACACCTTCCATATCGACGTTCGGTACGAGCTTGCCTTCAAACAGAAGTACGAAGTCGCGGAAGCTATCTCCAGGGTTGTTTCCCATGGAAGACGGGTAATCGTAGAGCATTTCGATTTGATCTACGAGGCACTGGGATACAACGCGCAGATCATCTTCGGCATCGGGGAGGAGGTGATCGTTACCCGTCCTTCCGTGTTCGGCCCCCTCCCAAGCCGAATCAAGGGCGTGGTGGATCGAACGATCAAGTATCGCTTGATGGCCCATTCGGCGGAAGATCTCACCAGCTACGTACTTGCCCGGGATTACCACTATACTCCGCCTGTCCTCCATTCCGACGTGAAGCACGGATTCGTGATCAGTTTTCCGGAAAAACCTTCCATTCCCATTACGGAGCTGGAGGAACGGGTGAAGGAACTCATCCAAAAGGATCTCCCCATTTCCATCGCGGGAGAAGACCGCATCCGGTTCGGAACCGATGAAATCTACTGTACCGGGACACGGACCCACGTGAAATCGACAGGACAAATCGAAAATTTTCGCCTTCTAAAGAACTACAAGTATGACCCCATCCACAAGGAGTACCTCCTGGTAGGTATCGTGGGAAGAAAGGAGATCGTGGGCTTCGAAGAAATCAACGAACTCCTCGAAATCGATTGACATCTCATGGTATACTGGGGGCATGTTCAACATTCCAGGCTTTGATCCTTTTATCCCTGTAAAGTACCGCACGTTAGAGGGAAACTATGTCCGTACCCGGGTAGTGGAGGGCACTTCCTTCCTCGAGGTGGATCCAGAGGCGATCCGGAGGCTGGCAGAAGAAGCCTTTCACGATGTCTCCTTTTTCCTGCGTCCTGCATTCCTGGAAAAATTGAGCGGGATCCTCCACGACCCTGAAGCCTCGGAGAACGACCGGTACGTGGTGGAAGCCCTTCTCCGAAACGCGGTGGTGGCCTCCGAAGGGTTTCTCCCCCTCTGTCAGGATACGGGAACTGCCACCGTAATCGCCTGGAAGGGAGACCGGGTGTGGGTGCATCCTTTGGGAGATTTGCAGAGAGGTTCGGCCCCTCTGGGGGGGGGCTCAGCGTTAGGGGAAAAAAACGAAGGAATGGGGGTGTCTCTGGACGAGGAGGCCCTTCTACAGGGTATAGAGACAGTGTACCGCACTCGGTACCTCCGGTATTCCCAGATCGCTCCCGTTACCATGTTCGAAGAGGTGAATACGGGAACCAACCTCCCTCCCCAGATCGATATCTATGCTTCGGAAGGGGATGAGTACCGGTTCCTCTTCATTGCCAAGGGAGCGGGAAGCGCAAACAAGACTTCCTTCTTTCAGGAGTCCAGGGCTCTTCTGGAGCCGGAGAAACTCCGGGCTTTCCTGCGGGAAAAAGTGCGGGCCCTGGGCACCGCAGCCTGCCCTCCCTACCGGCTGGCGGTGGTGATCGGCGGCCTTTCCCCGGAGATGAATCTGAAAGTTCTGAAACTGGCCACCACCGGTTTATTGGATGGATTACCCCAGCGGGGAAATGGGAAAGGATCCATGTATCTGGACCGGGAGTGGAGCGCCATTCTTCTCCGGCTGGCGGAGGAATCGGGGTTGGGAGCCCAGTTTGGGGGGAAATACCTTGCCCTAGATACCCGGGTCGTTCGGTTGCCCCGTCATGCGGGAGCCTGCCCGGTAAGTATCGGGGTTTCCTGCAGTGCGGATCGGAACATCCTGGCCAGGATCACA
>Ga0123519_10016235_pt1 | contig 10370 bp, 9 predicted proteins | sample YelNatPaOPRAMG02_FD_87396 | JGI IMG/M metagenome (GOLD analysis project Ga0123519, IMG submission 87396) | Hot spring microbial communities from Yellowstone National Park - Yellowstone National Park OP-RAMG-02 (version 2) | ecosystem: Environmental > Aquatic > Thermal springs > Hot (42-90C) ...
GCTGGCACCATATGAGGGACCGGCGCTTCAAATGCTGGAGGTAAGATATAGGAGAATGATGCAGTCGCGGAAAAATCCCACAAAGGCTGGTGTTGATGCCAGTCGGAAGAGGCCAAAATTTTAGAGCGTGCGTCTGAGTTAGAGGGCCAGGTGTATGTCATTCTGACGTGGTGTAGACTGCTTCTTCTTTTCGAACTAGCGTAAACGTTTTCGCATCTGAGCGAGCGTGCCTACTGATCCCTGTTCGAAGGCGAACGGCACGCATCCAGAACGGTCTAGATGGACCACTCCACTTCATACGCGCATGCGGTAAAAGAACATATTCTAGGGCTTAGATCTACAATTTCAAGCAAACCAACCCTGAATGCGCGAGAGCCGTCTGCAATCAGGGAAGACGAAAGCGCAGGCCGCCTGCGTTGCAGACAGTGAGATTTGCTAGACTGGCTCATAGCCAGGTATTCGGTGATAGCGTCTACAGCAGCGCCGACTTCTCATATTGGGCCACGTAGGTGCTGTATGTGGGTACGATTCGAAAACTACCGATGTTTATTGTTTCTTTGGTGACAGCCTAGGCTACTATTGCTCAAAGTTCAGCCGCGGTTCTCATGAGAACTCTACGAGAGAGCATTCGTTCGCGGGGCACGGGGTCTCGGGCCGTAGCTCTTGAACGAGCACCTCAGCCTATCGCAACGCGATCATCTCAAACCTTCAGTTTCGTGGCTGACTTCGATCCTTTGTATGTCTCAATATAGAATTTGATGAAAAGCAGGAGATACGAAAAGAGAATTCCGATCCCCATGTAAGCCCCCGTGACGGTTCCGTAACAGGACCCCCAACCGTAGACCACATAGTAGCCGTATGCGTAGCCGCAGGCAGCCAAGTCGATCACGAACTGAGATATTTGCAGTTTGGTCAGATAGCGTCGCCACCAGGGCTTGATTCCAAGCGCAGATACCGCATAGTAGTAGTACATGATGATGTGCACAAATAAATTCAGATCAATGACGACCCACTGAACAGCGGAGTGCTCCACTAGCTGAGACCAGCACAGCACCAGCGTCGCAGCATGATGGTACGAGTGCAGGAATATTATTTTGCGCTTTCTAATTGCGAGAAAAAGCGTATCAGCTAGCTCAATATACTTAAAGAAGTAGTTCATCCAGTACAGAAGCTGCACTCTACCGTCCTCGTGCATCTGCTTCGAGCATATCATATCGTGTAAGGAGAGCGACTGCCAACGAGACCACAGCAGTTTGGTAAGAGCCGCAAAAAGAGCAGCCGAGCCGAAACTCATCGTCATATTATAGGCAAACAAAAGCTGTTTCAGCTTTGGAGCAGTCCTTTCTTTCATATATTGTTGTATTCCTCTCTGAAAAACATAGTATAGAACGCAAGTCAGGATCGGCACGTACCAAACGCTGAGCGCGCTCTCGCCATAGCGAAAACGAAAGTCGCGCGCTCCGTCAAGCGTGCCGCTCGCGAGTACGGAGCGCAACGCTCTAGCAACCGAATAGTATTCTTCTTGAACCATGTAGAAGAAAGTATTCGGCTGGAGCAAGGCCAAACTTGAACAGCGAAGCGCTTTCGCTCTTGAGGAAGCCGCACTCTGCGAATCTTGAACGATGTGGCGCTTCGACTGCATCGACCGCCGTCCGCGGGCGGTGGCGGGACATGTCTGCGCCGCACGTCCTTCACCGCATCATTCCAGGGGCATTTTTGTCTCGAATTGAATGCCGCTCAGTAGTAGCTGTCCCACGGAGCAGCGTCTCTGTGGCACTACTCTGTAGGATTGTTGTGTGCTGGCATGATAACCCACCAAGAGTTGTTGGCTGTTTCATGAACTGCCAGGCATATGGCGTATACCTGACGCCCAAAGAGTTGGAAGGACAAAACTTGATCGTTCGTGAGCGCTGCCTCCAGTTGCCGTCAGCACGGAAAGCTGCACAAGGAGCGCGATTCCGAGTATGTCTGTGGGAGGTTCGGCTAGACGATAAAGTCGACAAGCCGTGGAGGCTTTTCGGACTTTATCGAGCTGAGCTGGGGAAAGGCAGCTGGTTGCTTGTTTGCAGTCGTCAGGCAGAGCGAATAGAGTCCTCGAATGCTCTTGATGGCAAGGCCGGACTCAACGCTGCCGCTGGGTATACCGTTCTAGATGGCTCCTTACAACTCTTGGTTCCACAAGATCCGGTCCTGTTACTGTTTTCTTCGATAGAGGACTTCTTTAGTGAGGATACGCCTCAGCCCTGGTCTCAATTTGTCGACGCGCTACAGCATTCGAGCTGGCTCTTCGAATATCTACACGAAGACGTCGTCGCGCGGCTGCTCCTCGACAATGGGGCGACGAATCAACGCGAGAATAGCGACGGCAAACGACTACCTAAATTGTACTATTTTTCGGAGAAGAAAGCGCTTGCATTTTTACTGAAAAAGTTTAGCTCCGTGTGTGCTGTTCTCGGTGGTTTGGGTGAAACGGAGAAGCTGCAGAATGCGCTACAGATTGTAACCCACATGGCCGGTAGCAACTGGGCCGAGCGCTTAGCAAGTATTGTCGGACGTGAAGTTTGAGCTACCGGACTCGAGCGCTCCTCGGCAGTAATGAAAAAGTCATTAGCGCTACGCGCACGACAAGCTTTTTCAACGATGAGATATTTTGAACTTCCATTGATCGCACGAGAACGAAAAACGTGAACAAGCTGGATGCGGTAGCCTGCCTTCAATGAAGGAGTTTTTGAGTTTTGCGGTCGAAGAGGTTACGCACGGAAGAGGAAACTTCAGCCACTAGATTTTATTTCGGTACCTAACGGACGCGGCGTTTTCACCCGCTGAAATCCTGGAGCGCTGCATACGGGCTCAAGCGCTTTTGCGCTCCGCGGGTAGCCGAAGCAATGTAGAAAGCAACGTAGATCTGTTCGTACGCTGAAAAAGAAGGCACTAGGTTCCGCCGATGGATACGCTCTCTAGTTAAGCAGCTTGGTAGCGGGCGATTCAATACTGACGGTCAGCAAGCTCATAAGGTTTCTGCTTGACGTCCAGATCCATAACAACATAGGCGGGGGCTTTGATCGAAACTCCATTTCCTGGCGGCATTCGAATACTCTGCACTATCGGATTACGGTGCGCCATTATCAATCGCCAATTGCCCATGAAAAGGGCTCCTGATGTATGTGTATAAGGCGCTCGAGCCATGCCGGATTGCTGACCCGTACCACACTAGTGCCTTCGTCGAGTCGAGAATCGAATGCTCTCTCTTGGCCATACACTTTCCCATCGCTAGTCTACAACGTCCCTGCTCAGTGTCCGCACCGAGCACTAGAAGATTCCATCGGCAGTTCGCTCAACATAAAGCTACTGGACGCTCCAGAAGCACGAAACATTTTCGGATCGTGATCGAGTCGTTGATGTCTCTGCGCAAAACGCGCTTGAGCGCATTGCTGCTGGTGGAACTACAGCAGCAAATGCCTCCGACCTTTTATTTGCTCTTCGTCTTACATTTGTTCGACTTACCATGCGACATATAATGGAACCATCTCTGATTCACGCTGTGCAATTCTATCTGTGTCATCGAGCACACATGCTCAGGATCCGTGTAGCTCGTCCTGAACCTGTCGACGAGAAGCGTACAAAATCGATTTAGGCACTCGCTCTACGCTCCCTCTGAAGTAGCAGGAGTGCAGTCCAAGCGCGGTACTGCATATCTAGCGGTATAGGCTTGTACGAGTCGACGCGACTTATCGATCATTTCCTTCTCCAGCTGACTGCACTGGGAGACGAATATACCGTTCTGGCCTCGGTGCATCTGAACGCGTAGGCGTCACCAGCTTGGTCTCATTTTTTTCCTGTCAAGACGCACCCGCATGGTATATTGACCGCTCATGCACGCTCGGAATGAACTGCGCTAAGCACCCTCTTCTCCTCCATACAATGCTCAGAGCGTCGAGATCAGTCCCGACGCCATCATTTCACCCACCGCTCTCCATTCTGGAGTGAATGATTCCAGAATGTCGATCGTACCGAGCCCTGGGAAATGAAGTAGCGTCATCTGCATTCCGGTACGGTCTTTGGTCCCGTCCTCTTTATTTTGAGGCACGGCGACGGCCATGACGCCCTTCAACTCGGAATCCACGCTCACCTTGGAGTGTTTCTCTTCGTCTGCCTTGAACGGTTGCAGCTGAGTCTCATTACTCGACTCAGACCTCGGTTCCATGAAGTGAATGCAGACTACGTTTTCGTCGGTCTTCTCTGTGCCTGTAATTCGCTTTCCATCTCCTCGGTGCAACGGAGAAACCATGAAGGAGCTCCGCCGCTGCTCTTCGAGTAGTTGAATGGATGCTTCATAATTGCTCTCAGGGACCAACTCTTTCTTAGCGTTCCAATTTATTTTGCGGTGTGGCATGGTTTTGGTCGCTTCGCCCAGTATCTGTTTGTTTTGCTCTGGGATTCAGAAGAACTGAGCAGACAGTGGGATCGAAACTCGCCTTTTCCATATTTACATCTCCAAGTCTTGACGTAAGATTTCGACACTTTTTGCATCGCGAGCGGGCCTAACTACCAGAGCGCACCTTTCGCTCAGTCCCGCTCAGGAGCAGAGAAGCAACCCGGAAGCTCATGGCTGGTTTAGGCAGAGACTAACCTCTCGAAGAACGATTCGTCGAAGCGAACTGTCACGGATGAGTTAGACTTGTGCATTCAATCATGGGCGATGTATTAGCACGCGACAACTAAGAAGGCACCAACGGCCAGACTGAAAATAGAAAAATAGGCTGGCACAAGGAGCAGCTTAACACCAATAGTGGCTGCTTACTTCTTGGCCGGTGGTAAGTTATAGACAGGGATATTACCTAAGAATGTGGGAGAACAATCTGGAATGGAGAACCCATGACATGTGCTTCGAAAAAGGAGGATGAGTTGGTCGATCATAACAATTACGAGCTTTTTTTTTCGCGACTACACAACTGAATCGCCATTTCGACTGATGATGTCACCTTAATCGATTGTCTCTTCATTATTAAAGGCGGGTTGCCCTCAGGATTACCAATTCACATTTCTACTGACTCTCCCGAACAAAGTATTCGTCAATGAGTCGAGCAACAGTATCTGCTGCAATAAACATTATCGTTTCAGAATGACACCAGTACAAAGATATTAAACGCGAGAAGATGTTCCTGGAAAGCGATCCTGTCTCTTTACGCATCCGTATCTCTTAATCATCCTTAGTACCAGTAGTGTTCAAATTTCATATCCTTTGGCTACTCTACCAGTATTCTTAGAGAACATGTAGAATGGACTAGATTGGTCTGTAGGAGGCCATATATAAGGAGCTTGCTGAGCTCTATCTTGGGTGCACATCTTATAGGATAAGGACTGCGAATAACATGTTTTGTGCACATGCTGAACACAGAGTGACTAGCTTGTACAAGTGAGGTCGTCCACTAGTAGCCTGCGTGGTGGTACAAATTCTTCGAGCGAGCGCCCTCCAATCTAGAGAGTACATTCTTTTCATCGGTTGCCTCCGAGGAAAAACAATAATAAAGAAGGTTTACTCGTATGCATGTTCTAAAAAACTGCTCTGAGCAAAACATCGATACACGTGTGTTGGAATGAAGTGGAACTGACGAACTCACCTATCTCAGGCGCACACTCTAAAGTTTGAGTCTCTTTCCAATGCCATCAACACCTGCCTGGCGAGCTCTCTCTGCTAATGCTTCCTTTTCGCCTCTCTTGGTTTGGGCGTGAAATACGCAGGTCTCTCTATTTCCTCCAGCTCCTTCTAAACAGCGGAAGGATATTGGTTGCAGCGCTATTGCCTCGATTTCGCTACTTCCAGCTTACGTGAACGCTTTTCATGTTCATGCGGAGACCGCGATCAGTGCCTCACTTGCCGTTGTCACATTCTTTGCACTGAGCCCACGAGCGCCATTTGCAGCGATCACGCTTGACGGTGCGCAGGTGCTCCGATCTCTCCTCCACACGTCAGCTTCCGAGCGCCGCCCTGTCGCATATGAGCTCTTGATTCAGCGCTCAGTCAATGCCCATCACGGGAGCAGCATGGTCACCTCGATATCGAGCGCCGTTTCCGCGCCGACTGCAGTACCCAAGACTTACGAGCCTGTTCAAGGAGGTGCCATCGGCGAGTTCTCTGTCCGCGGCATGCGCAGGTCCGCGCCGTCCCGTTTGATACGGGATTCGTGGAAAGCGATGTTGTCTATGGTGAAAAAGAACCGGGAGGAATAGTCAGACAGGAGATCAATTCGAGCAAGGACGATTCGTCTTCGCTCTCTTCCTGCGAATCCGTGATGCGCGTTCTTGAAGAAGCGATCGCTGCAATGACCATCGTCCGAGTCCAAGACCCTTTGGCATGGAACCAGAATACACAAGAGCCCTGGGGTGCAGTTCCAGTGAGCCACGTCATGCTGCTGCCGAGTGCCGCTTCGAGGATGTCCACAAAGAGAGGGAGATTTTCCTTTCGAACGGAATCGACTCTTCGGCGTGAGTAGTTCAGTGCACTTCCGGCCTCAGCTATTGAACAAGTCGTCAAGGGTCGACATCGATTTCTTGCCCCCGTCAGTCTTGCGGCACCGATTGCTGCACCTGCGAGATATTCCGAGACAGAAACACCGAAAACTTGAGGAAAGCGTGATTTGAGCTTGCTGTTTGCAAGGAAAACGGAAGAGTGGATTCCTGTGCCCGAGAAGTAGGTAATGCTGTGGAGAAGTGTACGAACTTCTCCTCGTGTGTGTCATGGAGCAACTTGATACCGGTGACGTAATGAACTCCGGCGGCAACGTATCGAAGAGACAGTTCCGAAAAAGGGTGACAGCGAATCCAAAAGTTACATAAGAATCCGTAATCGCTTGATGGTGCAATTTGGATACCGAGGCAGTACACCGAGAAAGAAAGTTCGGAGGGAATCGAAAGGCTGGACCAGGATGCGAAATACATCGTTCCACCTTAATCCGATGTGGGAGCACCACGCAGAGTTTCTTCCTTTTTGCCCATGTATATCCCAACACGACCAGTCGTTATCAGAGGTAAACAAGCACAGTATTCGCCTCCATGACGCGCTGCGAGGCCGCCGACAATCCATGCAGGTTGCGTGCATGCGGGCCCTCGTCTTCGCCGATCGGACCCGTTTCTCAAACGCCATCGGACGTGTATGCTTGAATATATTCATGAGGTGCACAAGCTGACAAAAGAGCTGCTGTGTTAGACATATGTGTGAAATGATGCAACATTTATCTGCACACTTCCCAGTTTCGAGGCTAGTCAGCGTAGCGCGCAAACTGGTTCGACGAGTCTGTCCAACGTGCTTGAGCTGGTGCATGATCAACAAGGTGTCCAGCAACTGACAACGTATTAGAGGCCTATAATCGACCTTTATCCTGCTAAAAGTATTGGAAAGTCATTTGTGTTCGTGATCTTTGTTGCGTGGAATCCAAACAACCCATAGTTCTGCCGTTCTCGCGACTGCATCAGAAACGGGAGCCTCGACTCTAAGGAGTGCGGGCATTTGCGATCTTGACAAAGTGACTGCTCGCGAACATGGAGCGATTCTCGCTCTGTCAAAACGCATTCTGGCAAAATTCGCTGATAACTGGGGTATTGCACACAAATCGGTCGGTAAGCGTACATAGATTCTGCAGCGGATGACGGCCACTTCGGTCATCCTGGTCTCGCGTTTACGTGTTCCCCAGGAGACTTCTACGGATTGCTTCAATTAGCAGCAGCTCCTCATAAGTAATGTCAGTTTCCTCGGCCCAGTCCAAGAGCCCTCTGGCCTCCATATCATGCAGAAGAGCAAGTTCCTCTTGTTCCCAGGCAAAGTAGAGGTCTCGGCTGGATCCAGTCCATCGACGCAAAAACGCACTGGCGGGAAGCTCGCACGTATCGCTCTGTTCATTTCTGCGATTCCTTCCTGTTGCACCGGATTCGGAGGTATTGTGGCACATCAAATTCACAGTCAAAAGAAGTTCCGCGCTCGAGGAGACGCTCACGCAACGTGCTGATCTTCGACGTTTGTAGTTCCATCTTTCTGGATCAGTGCTGATCGCGACTTGCCCAGGTGAAGCATCCGGAGCGAAACGCCTCATCTGCTGCGTAAGCACGTCGGAATCTTGGGCACGAGACGAATCAGGTACCGTATTAAGAGAAGAGGAAGCGTAGACCCCTGGAGAAGACAGCGAAGGTCGTCGCGAACTCGTGTACTGGTTCGGTACCGTTTCCAGGGGAAGAATTTGCAGTTCAGAATGGTTGCATGTAGCTGGTTGGGTCTCGCTATTAGGTTCACCTCGCGGCTGTTCAGATTTGAACGTTCCAGTCCGATTGTGCAGGGGGTCCTTTCCTCGCCATCCGTGAGCTTGCGCAAGTGCTAGATGGCGCTCATAGGAGTGTTCTATATGATCCGAAATACCCGTCCGACTCGTTATAACCGGGCTGGATTTTGTTCGACGCAAAGATGTACATATTTTTTTCCGCGCAGTCGATATGTTCATAAAGTCCTGCAAGTCTTCCGGTGGTTCTGGAAGAGACGCTCTCCAATCTGCGTCTGATTGCGGACGGCTCGCTTCATGCAAAGAATCGCCACCGAAATTGAGCCATTGTGCGAATCGTTCATGGACTGCGGCAGCCACAACGGCCCGCAGCGTTGATATACAGTGCTCTACTCGCATTCTCCTGAGCTCCAGCCTCCGTTCCGCTGCTTCGGCTTCCTGGCGAGCCCGTGCCTGTTCCATTGCTTCTCTTACGCGACTCTCTTCTTCGTAAAGCTGATCCATTTCCTTCTCCGATCGTGCACCATGGAAAACGATCTCCATCAGCTCGTGCTTGCAGAACGGACACGACGACGTTGTCGTGTGGGCAACGACTCGCTGTGGGCGAAGCTGAAGGAAACATTCCGTACATATTCCCCTGTGGCAGCAGAGTGTTGTGTTCAAGCACGGGTAGTACAAGAAGCATATCGGGCACTCTTCCAGCGCACTAACCATTTCGTGTTGAATATATTCAGGACATAGACCCTTACCCTCCATATTGATGCGCTTGACTCCGTCTTCTACGACCACTCGAACAGGGAACTCTGCACCCGGGAAACGTGGTGCTAAGCGATTGTGCAAGATCAGCCGCCGGACCTTCCGCTCGTCCCATAGCTCCCGAGAGTAAAGGCCCGTAGGCGAGGTGAACTTGCCAACAAGACGCCGCTCAATCTTTGTGCCGTCTGCAAATCTGGGTGTAGAGGAGCCGGCCCCGCATTCTTGTCCAGGCGAGTGGCCCAACGAACTACGTGTCTCGAGTCCGAGGCAAGCCGCGAACAGCGAACCACAAACAGTAGCCTGGGACTCGTGGCTGCCAGCAAGAATACCGGCGGCTGTTCTCCTGCGTTGCCTGGCAGAGCTCCCGACGTTTCCCATCCAGCAGTTGGAGAAGGTGCCCAGTCTCTTGTGCGACAGCGTCGTAGGTTGGCAGGTTTTGGCGGTTCGAGATCGTCGTGCTGGCGGCTGCCACGAATCCACCTGAACAATCTGTACAAGTAGGGATAAATATGATTCATCTTAGTGACCCACGATCCGCCACCAGAAACCGCGCTTCTACTGTTATCGCGTTCCCAGGCATTGCGTTTTAGGCCTGGTGTTCACAAATCTGGCGCTTCTTTCACGAGCGCAGTGACTTGAGAATGCCTAGAGTAGGATCCAAAAAGCTTCCTAAGAGATTATGCAAAGTAGTCCATTTCGTATGCCACAGCACCAGTGATTCGACCCCGAACTGCTTTTCCACTTTTATGGGGAGACTCGGCGTTGTTTGCAGGAATTTATTCAAATAATGGACCATCGCACGCAGGGGCATTTCTCAACTTCAGGTTCAGCCGCGAAGAGTCAAGCGGCTTGTCTTCGAACCTCGACAATTGCAGAGAACGGGCAGCGAGCATGTAAATCTCTCCAAAACAACAGAATCCTTCCCAGCCGCGTCTCGGGCACTGGGTCGTGGACAAGCCCCGTTCGACTTTGAGGGTTTGTTCCAAAATACTGAGCGCGCTTCGCTGTACGTCGCGGAATCAACAGAGAATATCGTATTTAACCAACATAGCAGCGCACTTTCGATGGAAGAGGGCCCCTCTGTTGTCATCTATCGGATTCCATCCGCTAAGCGAGCCACATCGTCATGCAGCTTCGTTGCGCCGGCTCACCCCGATGCGATATTCTTGTACAGTACACTCATGTAAAAATACAATGGAACAGGTCCACTAAAGCTGGCATACACTCTAAAATTTTGGCCTCTTCCAACTGGCATCAACACCAGCCTTTGTGGGATTTTTCCGCGACTGCATCATTCTCCTATATCTTACCTCCAGCATTTGAAGCGCCGGTCCCTCATATGCTGCC